>Ga0179593_1566401_pt1 | contig 15023 bp, 19 predicted proteins | sample CZODoug2_1_08_16_FD_185931 | JGI IMG/M metagenome (GOLD analysis project Ga0179593, IMG submission 185931) | Vadose zone soil fungal communities from Angelo Coast Range Reserve, California, USA - CZODoug2_1_08_16fungal (PacBio error correction) | ecosystem: Environmental > Terrestrial > Soil >... | reverse complement strand
AGGGACTGGTCATTCGTCAGTCCTTTCTTCTTCTGTATTTCTGAGGTCGAGTAGGCGTCGGTGCTGCTGCATTTGATGACACGTTTTCCACCGCGTATCAGACTCAAGTAGCCGCCACGACCCAGCGTCGGCCTTTTTTCCCGTCTCCCTCACCCTCAGGTAGTCGGACGCCCCCCCTTTAAAGAATTGCCCCCCTTTCTCCTAGCGCTCGAGTTTGCGTTTTCACCTTTTTTAAATAGGGGTGGTTTTCTTCGCATGTTTCCCTTGAGGCCACCACTTTCCCGCATGGCGGCATTTAGGAATGTGAAATGGACGGCGGCCTTTTTGGTGTCATTTCTTCTTCTCCCTTCATTTTTGAGAGAGCTCTGAAGGTCCATCCCCCTTCTTTCTCCCCTGAATCTTTAACCAGGTGCGAAGAAACAGTCTCCGTGTATTGTTCGCAAGAAACGACCCCCCAGGTCAATGAAACTTGGCCCCCCTCCAATCTGTCGGGGGGTTTTCGTCAAATTTCTTCCGATCTTCAGTAGGCCGTCATTGAAGATCCCTCGGCTTCTGCTCTTTACTTCTGTCCGTTCATCATCACTTGCCTTTGGGCCTCACGCGAACTCTCTCCCGTCCTCCCCTCGTTGCGAGTCCACCCATTTTTCTTATGTCTCGATTTTGTTCCTTCGCGTTGGAGGGATTCAAAGCTCTCACGTTTTTCATCCACCCCTTGATGAATCATGCTACCAAAGTTCCCCCTCTCTCGTACTGTGCTGCTGGCTCGGCTGAAGTATGCCGACAGCGCTTCCAGTTTCGGCCCCCCCCCCCAACCCCAACCCCCCCCCCCCCCCCAACGGTCCTGATCGAAGGAAGCCGATGTGTGCCCTCCCTATGAGTGGACACTTTTGTATGTCATTGCCGGACACTTTGCTCCCCTGATAAGCTTTGCACCCGTTTCTTGTCGGATTCTTCGCCAATCCTTGTTGAATGAAGGATATTTCTGGCATCACCATCGTTCCCCCCCCGGTTTGATCGACTGTGTCCACTCCGCCTTCTTCTTCTCTTATTACTAATGTGCATTGCACGCAGACTTTTACTCCATCGGCATACGTCTCCTCGCGCCGCCCCTCGTTGGAAAACCTCATATGCGTCAAAGGAGTATGCCATGCCTTTTTTACTCGCACCCGCTTGCTCCCGCCCGCTTCGCTCTTTTGGCCTGTCGAGGCCCTCGCCCTTCTCCCTTCAACACCGGGCATCGGCCCGCGACCTTTGCTTTGCTTCATCCCTAGCTCACCTCGCTAGTTAGCCACCCAACTTTTTTTGATCTTAAGGGTCAGTCCCCTTTTTCTTTTTCTTTCCTTGCATATCTTTCAAGACGTAGATGGCCCGGTCCCCTTTTCTTTAAGAGCCCCGCGCACCAGCTCTTCTCACCCCCCCAATCTGTATCCGACCCCTTGGTCTCCCCACCCCCGGCTGCTGTCACACCGCCTTTATCCTCCACCGTAGATTTTCCCTCCCCTTATGGGCACCCCGGTCATCTGGACTATCTCCTACTTCCTATTCATCGATGTGATTGTTGGAATTTTACCCTACCTGTAGAGGGTTCCCTAATCTATCCCTTGTAGCTCCGCCTTCTGTGTCAGGCTTGCGTCGCTCACTCCTAGCCCCGCCCGGTAGGAGGCGCTCTTCCCTGCTGTTTTGCGCGCATTGACTGTGTTTGCGGGCGAGATTCATTTTCATGCTGGGCGGCAGCCTTCACCGCCTCGATGGTGTCCTCACACCTTCCATTTCTTCCAAGCCGAGATCTCAAATGCATCATTCCACTATACCACCCCGCCTCCAAGCGACGTTGTCGCCCGCATTCTTCTTCGGTTCCAGCCCCTCAGTGTTTTGGGTGTACTCCCCCCTTTCTGGCCGCTGTCTGCCCCTTGGGCATTTTTTGCCCCCCCATCGCCCGTACCGTTTCGACTAGGTCCGTCCCCAAACTTTCCTCCGTTCCCCCGTTGCTAAGTTTTAGCCCCTTTCTCTTGCTGCTGTACACGCACCTCCCCTGCATGGCTTTTCGACTGTCGCTGAAGCCGACCCTGGCACCCACCCCTCCCCCTATATAGGTGCCCAAAGATAGTTCCCGGGCGCCCACCCCTACCTCATATCGATCGAGCCTTTGCCGTGGGGGATTTGATTCGATAAAACGGGCGCGATTCCCGGTGGGACCCCGTCACGAATAAAAGAATTCTTTTCTTTTTTTTTTTCGGGCTTTTTTCATTGTGAAGGTTAGTCTCGCGCTTCGATCTCAGGCAGATACCTCTTTTAGCTGTTTTTTGATGCCGCCCCGCGAGCTCCCTCCTCTAAAAGAGGAGGTGCTTTTCATATCCTTCCCTTCCTTATGTTTGTTAGTTGGTGCAGTATGAGCTTCTCGGTGCCGTGGCGACCGCGACGCGTTCTCCGTTTTCTCCAGTAAAAAAGGGGGCCCGTGCTCTTTACCATGGTATTCACTTCGCTTTGGTCAGCCACCCAGCAGGAACATTAAGACTATCCCTTTCCCCTCACAATTTAAAAGTCCCCACACCGGTGTCCAAACAGATTGAATTCTCCTTTCCCCTCATTGTTACTCGACAGGCACTTTTGTTCCCCCCCTAATCCAGCATAGAGTCAACCATCGAACCCTGTACTAAGGGGACTTCCGCTGCCGACAGATTCCTTCACTATCCCGGCCTTTAATGGACTGAGTCCCCCGCCTCATAGTAATTTGCGCTTTTCGGGTCAAATTCCTACCCCCACGTATTTGTTGAAGCAGAGGTGTTCTTCTCCGTGCTTTTCCTAGAATGTTAATCTTACATGGGACGGTGACACAAGATATCTCTTTTAATCCCCTAAGGGCGTTTGTGCCAGTCTTTGTGTAACCTCTCGTATTTTTCCCCCTGATTCTTCCGTAGCCTTTCTAACCAAGTATTCGTCCCCCCATGCCTTTGTTGCTCCTTTACCTCGATGACTGCTGACTTTAGTTCCCTCCAAGAATCGGCAGTTTTCGTAGCTCAGGGCCCACTGTAGGGCTCAGATCCCCTTCTCTACCTGGTCGAGTGGGAGTGCGGATGTATTTCCCCAGAAGCTGGTAGGATCCTAGTGTCTTATTGAAAGTGTTCTCATTGCTTAACCTGCCTGTTTTGCCCCCTGTTTTTGTCCTGATTCATGTTGGACTTTGGAATCAGTTCGATACTTCGTTTTGTTCTCGCCAGATCACGATGAAAACTTTTTCCTCCCGCGTTTTTTTTTGGTTTACTGAGACCCCTCCTTGCCCGTGCGCCCCCTACGCGAAGAGGCAACCCGCCACAATAAGCCATTCCCACCCTCTGCCGAGTCTAGAACGAGCCTCCTTTTCGGTACCTTTTTTCTTTCAGCAGCTGGTCTCTCCCCGCAGAAAACAGCAGATATATCCGGAGCTCAGGGTTCTATGTCATTCCCTTCCACTTCTTTATACGACCGACGTGACGCCCTCTTTCTTCCTAGCCGCCCCACGGTAGTTCCGTATGTCCTCTCACCCGAGACCAATCCCTCCCCCCCATTCTATGCATTGCTGACAGGGTAAAGTTCCTAGTCCGTCAATCAGCGCGTTGCAAAATGTAGGGCCCACCTCCTCGAGCTACCGGGACTCCCCGATCACTTTTACCCCTCTCCGCTCTGCTTTTTCCCCCCAGTAGAACAAGTTTCGGTATGAGGGGTTTTTGGAACGCTTATCCTCAGTTTACGTCGCTTACGCAAAAGGACGCGGAGCCTTTCCAGTCCCCCGCGGTGACCCAGCACCCACCCCAAAAATTCAGCTGTTGGGTCACTGGTCTTCATTATTATTGTCCCTCCCTATCTGGGAAGCGTTCACCCCTACGCTTTTTCCTTTTTTTTTCTCGTTTTTGATTATCTCCCTGGCCGCCCTTTCCACATCTCGGAGTCACCTTACTTTCTTCCCAACGCCCTTCTGCCTCAGGGAGTCCCCGCAAAACATATTTGCACATCGTAGACATCCAGTTCCCCTCTGAAGCGCCCTCCCCACAGGAGAGGGAGACGGCGACATAACGTACCATCGCCGCAGCCGACATACCCGAACAGAGCTATCCCCTCCTCACCCGTGTCGTGAGGCCATCCTCGGAAAACAGGGATAGGCGCCGGGCGGATAGTTACGGACCCACGGTCCTCCCCAGAAGCTTGTGTGCCAAAATATCCCTTTCCCTTAGTTCCTGCGGGGTACCCTCGGGATGTTTTGGTTTCTGGCCATTTTTTTACTGATGTAAGTGGGTTGGTTAATAGCTACCCGCTAAAGGCGTTTACAACGTCAGGGTTCGAGCCCCCGTAGGACGATATCCCCCTCCGGCTGGTTTTACCATTAGATGACCTGTTCCTTCCCCTATCACCCAACGATGTAGTGGGCGCGCGTCCCTTTCCTTTTTTTGATCACGACGAATGTTTTTTCCGCGCCTTTGTGAAGTTCAAACTCCCCGTGTTTTTTGCGACGGTGAATTTAGCCCCTCCTGAGTCACAGTCGAGAAAGCGAGGCGGACTCTCCCCATGTTGTCGATAGCGCATTGTCCGCATCCTGCTTTCTTTAACCCTGGCTGCGCCTCCCTTCGATGGCTGTCCCCCTCTGTGTTCCCCCCTTTCCCCCTTACCTCCCTTCTGAAAGCAAGAAACGGTTGCGGACGTTGACTGTTACTTCTTCCCCCTGTTAGAATCCTCTTTTCAATACGATTTTTCGCTTTAGACTGAATTCTGGCACCCCCGTCTTTTCTCTGCATCCACAATGGTGTAGGGGCAAGCTTGGTGCGCCCCCCAGCCGTCGGGGATCAAGGTCCCCTTTTATGACACTCCTTTCCCCCACCGGCTTTCTTTACTATGAACACCCCGTCTTATCCTTCGCTGCTCGGCGTATGTGCCCGAACACGGTCGGCTTTTTTTATGGCTAATCACTCTCTTCCCCCCCCGTAAAGAGGGTTACGGTCAGGGTATTTCTCATCATTTCGTGTTTGTGACAGAAGTTTCCCTTTGGACTTCATCTTTTTATGGTCGTTATCCGATTTTTAATCGAGAAATTTGGCAGAGGTTGTCTCTTTCCTCTCGCGTTGCTTTGCGTCTGGAGACGTTCGGCGGTGCCATTGTGCTGCATTTTTTATGACTGTTGAGAATACTCCTCCTCCGTCATCCCCTCTCCCTTTCTGAGGACTCCGGGAGTAGTACTCTTTGTAATCCCCCTTTTCTCTCTCTCTAGTTTTTTTTCGCCACTTTCTTGGTAGTTTACTTTGCGCAGGCTTCCGATTTGACTAAGGTGATTCTCACCTGGTTTTACGGCCGGTGTCCTCATCTCCTTTTTTTTTTCTAGTCATCACGACCTCCCCCCCTCCCACAGTGTACTGCACGTTCATTTCCACGCACCTGCAAGCCGGCTTTTTTTGGTCCCCATGTCACCCTCAACCCTCGACCCCGCTGTTTTCCACGGGCATGCACAACTCGCTCTTCCCCAATTTTAATCTGTTTCAAAGTCTCCCCCACGAATTACGACTCCGGCAGACGACGGTGAACTTCGGCAATTACGTTATCGTTACGGTGACGTTATCCTCCCCTATCACTGTCACCGCAGATCCTCTTCACTCCCTCCCTCCCTTTCCTTTGCGTACTTATTAATAGTCAGCCAATTCTTTTCTTTCGGATCTTGGGAGTTGAAAGCTATAAAGTAAAACAAACGACGATGACTGCACCTGTTCCTTCAAAACTCTTCCGGGGCTGCATCGGCCGCGTTTCCCCCTTTCCCTCCCCTTTCTCCTGCCGCCGGGCCTACTTACGGAGTTCGAAGGAAATGACGGTGTTGTCTCTAATAAGCCCTTTTTCCTAGGATTGCACTTTCGATGTACCAGTCTCTTTCAGGCTTAGATTCTTTCGTTCGGAACGATCATTGTTGCCGCAGGGCTATAGCGGAAACTCTTAACCCAACGGTCGATTTTCCTGTCGTAGCCCCGCCAGTCCGCGTCTTTCTGCTCCGCTTCTTCCCCCCTTCCATGTGACGGGAAGCATGCTTTTCTATCTCTCGCGCGTCGCTTGTTGGAAGGAATTTCTCCAATTTATAACCTTTTTTCTCTTTCGCCTGGTTTTTTGCATTTGCTGCCTCCTCTCACACCCCCCTTGCGCGCCTCAGAGACGTCCTGGTTGAATCACAAGCAGGCGCGTTCATCCTCTGCGCGACCCACGACCCCTGCACTCCCGCCTTCAGCTCTTCAGCGCGTCATCGTATCCTTCCTTTCCCTCCATTGTATGGATAAGGCTTATCTCGTCCGCGTCTTGCGGTCTCCACTTAAGTGGAAGCCTCGCGTGTTTTTTACTGTGATCAAGGCCCCCCCTGGTTCTCCCTCCCGCTTCGGCCTCACCCAAACAGCTGCACACTTAGTTCTCCCGTTCCGAGCTTGGGAACCTGCCACTGCTTCTGGGGGACTTTTTTTCCGACCATTTTTCCTACGCGTCCTAACGCGATTATCGTGTTTGCCTGATTCTTTCCTCTCCCCCATGTTTGGGTCTAGCATCTCTCCATTGTCGTAGCCGCAGTTTTATGGGGCTCCTTGTGTACGATCTTGGGCTTTTGAAAAATTTTGGAGATAGCTTTTTTTCTTTTCCCTTTTTCACCTGATGTTCGCGATGTCGCCCCGATGAGATGGTTTTTGAGGGGAGCGCCTTAATGGGCATTGAGTTGGCCTCACTGCAAGATCTTCAGTCTATTTTTTCCTTCTTGGCTTTTTTAAACCCCGAAAAACCCGCTCCCCCAGCCTTTTTTGCAGGGCCCTGCTGCTCGGTTTTCTCATCAGTAATATCTCGTCACTTTTGGTTTTTCTGTTTTTTGATCTTTGAGATGTTTATGCCGAAAGAGCCTGGCTATTTTTTCCACCCCCCCCCTGACATACCGTAACGTTTGCGCAACGTGCGGTCGCGGCGTTCGGCTACCTATTGCCCTGCATGTGCTCCTCTTGATCGGTCAGTAAGCCGTCTATCGTTGATCTCCCCACTCTCTGTCGTTAACGAGTCTCTTTCCCTATGCTCTCCGGCCGTGGTAGTGATTGCTCTCGGAGCCTGATCCGTTCCCGCTTGATTTTTTCTCCGCTCTTTGACAACGGTTGATGCTGGCGCTTCCGGTGATCCTCCTATTTCCCCCCTTCCTCGCAGACTGGCGATCTCCTTTTCTCTTATCGTCTGTTCGAATGCATCCACCCGCGCTCTCGTTTTTTTTTAGTTCTCTCCTCAATCTGATTTTTTTCTTATTGCGGTGACCTCCCCCGCCTGCTTGGTTCATCCAGGCATTTTCAACTCTTTTTTAGTGATTTCAACGTCAGCGTGTCTTGGTTTTCTCGTCTTCCCCGCGCCTGATCGCTTAATTCTCTTCAGTCGAGCGAGGACCACCCCATTCTAACAGTCAACCCGGCACTTTTTCCAGCCTTAGATCGTTCATAAACGGACCACGCGGCTCCCGCTTCTGGTCAACCACCAGTACATCTATCCCACCTCCCCCCTGTCGCGAAGTTTTTTTTTATTTATGACTTCAGCATTCACTGACGCTACTTCTCTTGCTTCTTTTGTCTGATTCCCGATACTCCTCTTCCCGGCCGATTTGGGCCGGGCGACCCACGGTGGTGGCCAGGAGTTGATCTCCTCGTCCTGTTTAGTAAGCATCTGACGGGGTTTACCACAAGCTCCTCTCTCTTTTCCTCTTTTTTTTTGACTCGATTGTTACCTCCGCTTGGAGTACGTCCCCCCCCTGCTCGGTTTCCGCCGGTTCACTGCCACATTTTGGTGCCAGTGACCGCGGCCGCTTTACCCCGAGTACTCTTCGCTCTCCCGAATTTGCCTGCTTAGCGCAGTTCTCGTCTTTGTTACAAGCCTCTCCGCGTGGTTCTATCTTTGCGATGTGGATCCTTTTCCCCCTCTAGAAGCGTCCTATAGTCCACGTTTCTTTGAACCGTGTCATTTGCCCGATTGCACATGGTTGCCAGTTTCTTTCTCTGTCTTCGCACGGTCAATAGCTTTCATTCCTCATCCGGCGGGTCTCATCGTACCCCCCTCTGTGTTTCCTTTAAAACTTCGACGTTACCTCCTACACTCTCATGCTCCCCCCTGTTGAACGAATTAGAAGCGAGAGCACCAAAACGACCATCCTCACGATTGCTCGTCCCTCCCGGTCTTTTACTCTCTTTAACTTTTTCGTATGATTTCGCCCAACCTCAGGACTCTCCCCCTGCGCGGACTCTCTCCTTTCGCTTCCGATGACCAACTGCTTTGTGCTGATGTCCCGCAAGTTCCTCTCCCTTTTTTGTCTGATTTTTTGAACGTCCCAGTGAGGTGGTCCTCTCACTTCCCCCCCCCCCCCCTCCCTCAACCCGGCGCTTGGCGAAGTAGCGCCGCGCGCCTCTACGTTACGCTGATCCCCCTGACCGAGAGTCAGCCTCCCGTCCACATGGTGCCGCCGTCGGGTTCCCTTCCGCGTCCCCCGCCGAAACGTTGATTCAAAAGGTTATGTAGGGGGTTGTTCCGTTTTTTTTCTCCGTGTTTTTTTGCGAGGAACCCTTTTTAAAAAGGCCCTTTCCGCGGTTCCCCGCACCCAAAAGTCCTGCTGCTGGCGGGAGCATATTGATCTTTTTGCAGACCGCTTTTCCCTCCCCCTCAAAACCGCTTTGGCGCGTTTTTTTTCGTGGCTTGAGCGCTTTAGCTTCCTTGTCCTCCTACTTAAACATTCCTGCGGAGTCTACGGGCCATCTTTGATGCCACACCGACTAACTCCGGGCACCCGTTTTGTTCAAGGCCCCTCCTCCATGTTCGCCCTGTCTCCCTCTGGTGCCAAGTTCGACTGCCGTCACCCCAAGATTGGGGGACCCCTCCCCTCACATTTCCTTTCCACCCGGTTTCATACCAATGGGATAGTCTTTTTTTGCTTTCCCCTTCCTATACCTTTGGTGAGATGCATTCGGCCAAACAGCTTTAGTTTTCTTGAGCCGCGACGTCAGAAGATGTGTCAGCTTCCTCACACAGACTTTCCTTGACAAAGGCTAGTACTTTTGGACGTTCCTCTTCCGCGCCGTTACCGCACTTTGGGGAAAGAGGGGTGACCTTTGCTTCTCCTGGCTTTACAACTATTCTTTTTTTCGCTAACTACGCGACCTCCTCTTTTGTGTTATCACTATTCGTATGAAGAAGGCCAGATGTCCCCCTCCCTCTTCGATCCTTCAGCTATTTTTCCTGCGAACTTAGCTTAAGAGCCTGTCTGTGTGTTTCCACCTGTCCGCTCCCCTTGCACTGGGGCGTTTCTCGTAATCGACTTTCTCCCCTCCGAGCGCATTTTCCGAAATATCCCATGGTGTCGAGCGCTTGGTGGAATATTCGGGTTTCAAACCCCTCCTCTCCTGGCTCCGAGCGATGAGAGCAACCCGATGATTTCACGCACCTTGTTTTTTGCTTTCCACTTGGATATGCCTGACGCCAGTGTCCCCATCCTAATTTGTTTCTCGATGGTTCTTTTTCACTATACCTTCCCCAAGGATGTAGGGGCGACCTCATCCTCGCGTTTTCCGTTAAGTTTGCTCCCAGTTGGGCCCATTCAGCCGAGATGACATAAGCCTTGCCAAGCTTGCGATCTCTCTCCCCCTTTCCTTCTTTCCCCCTTTTCCCGCGCTCTGCTCCTTCCCGGAGAACATTTTCCCCCTTGCGGCGGCACTGTGAGCGGCCTCGAGAAAGCCCGTTAAGACGGTTACCGTCCCTGGATCCTGCTTTTTCTTTTTTTTCTGCCGATCGTGTCTTTCTTTGAACACCCGTCTGCTCGTGCTACGCCTCGAGCAAGACGGCTCCTCTTCTTAATGGTAATGCTTTGGTTTCTGATGGTCGGCGTTCGTCCCTTGACTGCGCAGGCTCTTTCCTCTTGCCTATCGTTTTGCGCCGTTCACGACCAGGTCGGTGCCGGATCTCCTTTCAGTACCCTTTCAACCCCATTACTTATCTTGGTTGTATTTTATTGACCATCGGGGTCCTGGTTTTTTGTGCCTCCCTGTCCCCTTGAGCCGTGCCAGGCGCTGGTTGCTTTGCGACCTGGTTCCCTTTCGGGAGCAGAGGTGGTTTTTATCAGCTGCCTCTTGTGTTGTGAGAGTAACTTGGATCTCGGCCCCTGTATAAGTAGAGGTTTTTTGCGTGGTTCCCTCGTTCTCCCTCTCCCTCCCAAAACCTCTTTTTCACTGAATTGTACCGCACCACCCCCCCCAAAGTCGCACGTTCCTTACTGGGAGTACTAGACAAGGCGCGTTTCTTTTCTCCCTTCTCCTTCCGTGATCTCTTTCCTTTGCCTTTTTCTTTGCAGCTCTCTTCAGAACGGACGAATCCTCTATACTCCTCCCAAGTCACGGCCGTCCGACCCTCCCGATTTTAATTTCCCTATTTTTTCCGCATTTTGGCGGCCTCCGTCCCCTTCCTCCCAACCCATTATGATCATGCTACTCTTTACCGGTAAAACACCTTCTCTATTTTTTTTTTTTTTTTCGGAACGATGCATTCCGACGGTGACCATTTCTCGGGCATTTCCATTTTCCGCGGTCTCCTTCAGCGCGGTTTTTTTCGCAGAGTCGACCCCCTTTTCGTTTTGCGTTTATTCTAGACGTCTTGCCCCCGGACGTCGCCGACTTGCAGGCCTGAACAGCAGCTTTTCTTAGGTCCCTCCCCTACATCCTTGTGCCACTCTGGATCTTTAACCGTGTCTGATTTTTTGTTTACCCTGTCGAGGTCTTGCCCAGTCCATTCCTCCTAAATTCTTTATTGTTTTTTCTCCGTCTTTGCCCGTTTTTTTTAGCCCCTCCTCGTTTTAATTCACGATCGTTTTTCGTTGTTGGAAGGTCCCGGACCAAACCAGTCTCCTAATCTCACTGTTGAAGCAATTTCTCCTTTTTTTTTTTCTCTCCTTTGTCTCTTCGTCCCCTTCCTTCGCGCCGGTGTCAGTCGAGACCTTCTCCTTGCCCCAGTACCTCTTCTCTTCTTTCGAGATGTCAGGATCCTCTTTCCTCGCGAAGCGCCCCTACCCGGGGGTTATCCGCCTCCCCTTGCCTCCGATCTTATGTTAACTTCCTCTCTTCTTCCGTGGGAGGAATCGAACCTCTGACCCTTTTCCCCCCTTTTTTAGCCTGGGGCTTGATCTGTCCCCCGGATTGAGGGTCTTCCCAAACCGGCGGCTGTCTTTCCGCCCCGTCCGAGCTTGTTTCATTACAAGTTCTGTTTGTTTTCCGGCCGTTTCGCGCACATCTTATCTTAAGCTTCTCTTTTTTTTGGTCCATCGTTCCTCGTTTCTTTCACCCACATTGGAGGGGTCTTCGCCTCTCCATGTTTCGTGACGTAGGATAGGCCTTGTTTCCTATTATTCCTGACTTTCGTTTGACTAAGGTGCGTTGCGCTTCGCTCTTTTTTCACTGCTGTTTTCGCGCTGGCCCCCCGGTCCTTGCTTTGCGGTGCTTTACTCTGTTGCTGACAGTCAGACTCCCCGCCGGGGGGAAAGGGCCAGTAGCGGCCAACCTTCACAAGAATCACCCCCCCGCCCAAGCTTAGGGTGTCCGTGCTTCTCGTCGGCGGGCATATCAATATGCTACCTTCCCACTGACGCTGAATTTTTTCTTTTCCGCGTTTTCTGGTTTTTTTCCGCTGGAAGGGGCATTTAAAGGAGAAAGTTCCCTTGTATCCCCAATTGGCCGATGTTTTCCAAACAACCTTACCCTGAATTTTTGCTCCTTTTTTTTTCTTTCGTCTGCGGTGTTTCCCCCTACCTCGGTATTCTCTCTGGAAGTATTTTTCCCTCCCTCTTCTTGGATCGCCCGCGCTCGTTACGTTGGGCTTTAAATATCCCTCACAATTATGCCTCGCCGTTTTTCGCATGCTCTCCCCTACGGGCCGCTTCTGGCGCCGCTTTCCTCCCCTTAGTTGATGATGCTTTTCGTGATCATCATCCTTTGTGGTACCCGCTGACCGGATCTCGCGCTGAATAGTTTCCTTGCCTGGGCTTTTTTTATCAACCAGTCGACTTCCTAGCACCGAGGCGGCTTGATATCTTTCCAAATACATTTGCTGGCCCCTTGTAGGCTAGTTATCGGTGCGTTTTTTAGAACGCGCCCACGCGGTCGTCTACTCGGCGCGGGCCTTTTCTCCTTCCCCCCATGTCGGATCCCCGTCCCTTGTTTCTCTCCCCTCTCTGTAGAATGCTAATTTTCCAAGCGATTGACAAAAAATAGCGTTCCCCCACGTGATTTAACAAGGTTCACTAGTTGTCCTCCTCATCTCCCTTTTTTCTAACCTTTTTAGGAATCGCCAACAAACACCAGAGCTTTTTCAACCTTTCCTGCGAAAGTTGCTCGGGCTTGTCCCCGTTCCCCCTTTTACGTATTTTCTTCTACACCTTCCTTATTTTCCGGAGCTCCTTCTCGTCCCCCTTTTTTTTGCAGTTTCAGGGCGAACGACGGTTGGCTCCATCATTTTTCTGATCGAGACGTCGTAATTCCCGATATTTGGCCTACTCCAGGAAGAGGTGCCACAACGATCCCTCTTTTCCTCCCCTGGAGTATTTGTTTTTTACCCCCCTTGTTGGATTACGTTCCCCCCTCGTTTAAGTACGCCTCTCCAAAAACGTATTAGTCCACCCCTGCTGCACGCAAATCGGCCGGGGTAACGTAGTTCGCCGCCAGCCTTCCCCTTCCTTGATGTCGCTTTCGGTGCCTTCCTCGACAAGCCGTCTCCCCTTCTTGTTGATGGACTTTCGTATTTTGGACAGGCGTTGGACGATCGTTTAGTACACGTTTATGAAATATCTGTTAGTCCAGATTCTTTTTGCTCCCCCCCGGTTTCTCGTTACCTTTTTCCTTAATATGTCTTCTTGACTCCCTCTAAGGAGTGTTCCCTCGTGTCCAGTTTGATCACTTTCAAGGAGATCCCGACGTTGTCCTGTGAATACCCAGATCGTTCCTCTTTTTAAACCCCTAACCTAGAAGGAAGAGAGACACCCCCCACGAACACGTCCCCCCCCTCTTCCCGCCGAGCACTCCTCGGTCCCCCGGCTGCGCCGCTCTTTTCTTTCTGTATTCAAAAAGCATGCTCCTTCTCTAGCTTTTCGTTTGAAGCCTTTCCCTTTCGAGACAGCCTGACAGCCTCCCCCACCCCTTCTTTCCCCTGCGCGCTTTAACCGGGCCCGGGCCCGCGGTTGCAGGTTCTAGCAATCCCGACCCTGCTGAGGGCGCTTTTCGAACTTCTTTCCGGATTCTTTCTTACGTCCCCGGCCGCTTTGTGCCTCTTCCAACGAGTTTCCCGGACCCCCTGATTTTCCTGCCTCCATTTCTTGAATGCGCATGGTTACCTCCGCCTCTCTCCGAAAAATGTCCCCATTCGGTATGAAGGGGGTTTTGGTGCCTCATGTCCCCTTGTCTTCTCCCTTTCTTCCCCCCCGGACCTCCTTGCCGCGGCTACCCGGGTCGCACCCAACCTTCCTGCTCGTTTGCCGCGGTCAATGAATGATGTTTCACCTTTCCCTCCCTTGCCTCCAAACGACGGGCTTGGCTGTGTGTGACTTTTCTCTTTTTTGATAAATGGCCTGCCCCCTCCTTCCACCTCTTTGAGGCCGGCACGCTCTTTTCCATGAAGGCTCAAGCCACAAAGCCATTCACCTCGTTCTTCGGCATCTCTACCCCTTCCCTTTTTTCAAGGAGAGACACCCCCAGGATTGCTGTCCCCCCTTGAACGGCCGACCTAGGACCGCCGACCCTGCCCCCCCTTCGGCTATAGAATGGGATCGGATTGCGCTCCCCCCTTTGTCCAGTCCGTTTTTTTTTTCCTGAAAAAAACTCGCGGAGTCCTCGCCTTATCCCTCGATAGCAGAAGATGTGGCTGGGCTCTTTCAACAAGAGATTGTGAGTCAAGCTTTCTTTCTCTTCTCTTCCCTGTCCTTTGGGTTGGTGTCCCTTTCCCAATCGGATGGTTCCCTCTTTTTGCCACTTGCTAACGCTAGTTCACGGCGTCCTTCCTAGGTTCGATCTTCCTCCGATAAGATATCGACTGTTTCCCTCTTTCCTTTCGGTTGCCGGAGCGCCCTATTCTTCTTTTTCTCGCTGCTCTTCTCCTGAATGGCCCATCTGATTTGCTGCGCTCTTCTGTTTTCGCCTTTTAACATGGTAAGTCTTGACACGGTCCCGACTTTTTACCTCACCTCGCTCCCGCCCAGTCATCCCTATTCTCCATTCTTAACGGGTTGCGGCCTTTTTTTCCGCATACGTCTTTTTCGTCCAACGCGCTGCCGCGAGCGATGTCTCTTTCCCAGATTCCCCGGAAATCTCGGAGCATTACCTCCGACCCCTTTAAGTTGAATCGAAAAAGCCTGTGAATTCCTCGACCTTCTTTTTTTTCCCGAGGGTTTCGTTACTTTCCATATCCCCCCTGCTTCGGAAAAGGGAGTTCACATTTCAGTTACATTCTGCGGTTCTTTCCTGGAAAGCTTTCTAAGTAGGGGCGGCATTTTACCTTATGACATCAGCACTGCTTCCCCTCATAACCAACTGGCTTCCTCTCCTCCCCGGCTAGAAAGAACTGGGCACCCGGTCCATGAGTGAGTTTCATAGGGCCTATTCCCATCGCACTCTTTTTAGCGGCCTATCCTCTTCTGCCCCCATTTTTGCTCGCTTATAGGTTGGACTTCACTCGCCGTCTGCTGTTTGGCAGGACCTGATCTCCTGCCTCATCTTGCTTTTTCATCCTCAGTTGAGGTAGAGTTACTAGGTCGTCTTCGCAAGTTGCTTTTCATGCTTACCCGAGTTAAAAGTTCACGTAATCCGCCGTTCCAGAGTCTTCACGGATTCTAATAAGGTAGTTTCCCTTTTACCCTCCTCCCCACTTTTCCTTTCCTATTGTGCAACTTTTTTGTTCCCGTGTTTCTCAGGTTTTTGAGAACCTATTTTAGACCAACCCGGCCCTAATGGTTGATTGGTACTTTTAATCGGAAAGGAGGTTCTGGTTTTCGT
>Ga0179593_1481172_pt1 | contig 15024 bp, 15 predicted proteins | sample CZODoug2_1_08_16_FD_185931 | JGI IMG/M metagenome (GOLD analysis project Ga0179593, IMG submission 185931) | Vadose zone soil fungal communities from Angelo Coast Range Reserve, California, USA - CZODoug2_1_08_16fungal (PacBio error correction) | ecosystem: Environmental > Terrestrial > Soil >... | reverse complement strand
AACCGTGGGGCATAGAAGGTTCTCCTCCTTCCCCTTCATTTTTTCAATTCCCGTATAGCAGTTTCTCCTATACCCCCCTCCCCCGATCGAGCATTTGACATAGATGCCGCTTCAAGATTCGAATTCTCACGACCTCCTTTTTTTTTTGAGCTCTACCAGTTACCCCACCGACCCACTCCACGTACCATGCCCCTAAGGCTTGTCTGTACCAAAAATTTTTCCCCCCCCCCCCTCAACTGAGCGCCCAGCCGCTCTGTTTTTCGCGTTAATACGTTGTTTCCTCCTTTCCCACCTTTTATTAAGATTAGTCCGAGTGCACCCAATTTTATAAAGACTAGTCCCCCTTGTGCCTCCTACGGCTTGAGGCCGCTACTGCCTCAGCAAGTCATTCCTCCCCAAAGAAACTACCCATGTCCTCCAAGCCTTTCTCCACTGAAAAGAAAGTTTTTACTCACGCAAAAGTCTCGCTCTTGTCTCTCTTTTGACTGGAGGGGTTGGCGTGTTCCCCCGATCTGAATTTGTATTGGGGGCCATGAAGTGTTTTCTTTCGAAGGGGGGTAGAAGTAGGGGTGGGGAGGTTATTGCGGAGAGTTAGTGTTAATTTTGGGTTTTTGTTGTTGTTTTTTTTTTTTTTGGAGATTTTGGCTTTTCGTTCTCTTTCTTTTTTGGGGTTTTTTGAGTGGTTTTTGTCCTTTTTTCTTTTTTTTGTCGACTTCTATTCTGTTTTTTTTTTTTTGTTTTTTGTTTTTTTTGTTTTTGGGGTGGTGTTCTTTTTGTTTAGGGCATGGGGCTTTTGTTTTGTTGGGTTTTGGTTGTTTTTTTTTTTTTGTTTTTTTTTTTTTTTTTTTTTTTTTTTTTTGGGTGTTGGGGTGGAGAGGTTGGTTTGTTTTGTATTTTTTTTTAGTTTTTTTTTTTTTTTTCTTTTTTTTTTGATTTTTTTTTTTGTGTTTTTTTTTTTGTTTTACTTTAGTTCCCGTTCTGGGTTTTTTTTTTCTTTTTAGCCCGGATCCCGTGCCTTGCCGCCGTTCCCAGGAGCGAAAGCTGTCCTTTTCTGCAAATTCTCTTTTCCCCTCGGTTTCTGCTTTCCTACGATTTTCATGTACCCGACCCCCAAAGAGAAACACCCCCCCAACCCCCCCCCCCCAAAAGACCCCCACAACAAAACACATTTCCCCCCTTCTTTTGCCGGTCTCCTTCGGGCCAACTCTGACTTCTTCCCCACTTTTCCTCAGTTTGATCCCACTTCCGAACGCGTTGTCCTTTTTTCAGAGCTCCACGCCCTCCCCCAACCCCCCAGCCTCTATCGTCTTCCCTCATTCCACCACCTGACACTATCAGCGCAACGCGACCCGTTTCTTTTCGCTCAACCAATACATCGATCGTTCGTTCCGAAGACCCCCCACCCTCCCTTTTTACGACGAAGAGAACTTCTTTTCCCTTTTATTGCGGAGCATTAGACGTACTTTAACTCTCCCCGCCTCCTTTTCAATGGGAGCCGCGCTTTATTCAGCCTGCAGCGTAGCTCATCTTCCCTTACCCCACCAACCCCCCCCCACCGACCTCCCCCCCCTCTATCAGTAAGCGACATTAATCAGCCACTTAAAGGCCTTCCTCCGTCTTTTTTGAAATCCTCATGTAAAGTTAATGAGCGGGGCGCCTACGCTTTTGACGTTTTCCACTTCATCTTAGCCCCCCCCCTTCGCGGATCCGCATAAGAGCCTCGATCACCACTTTCCCCTCTTGGACGATGCAATCTGCTTTTTCTCCAAACAAGCTTCCCTCTTACTGCACTCTCTCTTTCCACCACGGCAACCCATCCCCCTTTAGACGAGGAATCACCTTTCCCGCTACCCCCCCAAATTTTTTTCCACCTTATTTGCCCCCTTTTCCCGCGACGTGGTTTTTTTTAAGTCGTCAACAGGCAACCCCGCGCTAAATCGTAAGTTTCGAGCTTCCCTAACTTTACCTTTTGATTGAGAGACTCCCCCCTCATCGCATATTCTATGGCCCGTTTGATAGCACTTGGTTTTCCTTTTTTCCCCCCCACGTTTCTCGTCTGTTACCTTGCCCCACCCCGTGTTGACGGCGCGTATCAGTCGGCAATTCGCACTTTTCGCATCCTCTTCGGAGTCTTGTTGTGAAGATTTTCCCCTGCCTCGGCGACTCCGAGTTGTTTTTTTTTTTAGATTTCAGCCCCCCACCTGGGACCCCAGCACTTGTTCTCCAGTGCATCTTTTTTTTCTGTCGCTTTCTTGACTTCCTATTACCTCAGTTCGCTCTATGTGACCAAGTCCCCCCCCCCATCCCCGCACTTTTTCAAGAGAAGTTCACCCCGCATCCTGGACTCGATAAACCTTTCCGTAGCTCCTTTGCAATTATCTGATTTCCTGTAGGGTCCTGAGCGGCGAGAATATCCTCTGTTTCCTTTCCCCACGCCCTTCTTTCCCCCGCCGCTTTTTTATTGGTCCGTCTTAAAGTACCGTCTAATGCTGTTTTCCCCCGTCAAAGAGTAGATACCGCGTTAACATAGCTGTGTTTGTCGCGCTACGCTTTCGATCGATTGTCTTTGCTTACACCACTTAATGTCAGTATGAGTCCAGTGACTCTCTTCACGTTTCTTTTTGTTCTCTGATCGAGGACTATGTCTCTTGTTTTCTTTTTTCCGTACGGCGAATGACTGCGACTTTGCCGGTACCACTCCCCCGGCCCTTTTCCCTTCCGCAAAGCCGTAGATGAATCCGGAGTACCCTTTCCCTTTGCGTTGACCCCCCCTGGTAGACCCCCCCCCGGTGATCGATAATCCTGCGTCCGCCTCTCGTGTCCCCTAGCCTTTAGTTTTGTCTTCCTCCCCAGCTCTTAACCACCCTGCGCTAGTTAGAAGAAAGCAACCCCTTTCGCTCCTGCGCCCCTCGCAGTTTCCCGGATTACAAGAACTTTATTGTTTCGTTCTTTCCCCCCGATGGACCTACTAGATGTTTTGCTTAAGTGTTTTTCTCCGTTTTTTCTTTTTTCCTTTCGACCACGATCCAAGCATGCAGGTCCTTTTTTCATGCTTCTTTCGATTGCGCCACTAATATCGTCTTTAACAAGCACAATTCAATGGCGAGCCCGATGCCCGTGTAATGTTAGCTACCCTGAAACGATAGAATTAATCAGCTCTTTTTGTATTTCTTCTTGCAGCGCCCCTACCGTAGCGGACGATTTGTGCACTTTCTGGCTCAGCCCCCCCCTCGTCTCTTCTTCTTTTGACGTCCTCTTTTTTGACCTACACCTCCCCCCCTACGTTGTGACAGAATGCGTACGTTAATGGTCCTTTTAAGAAGACGACAGAGGAACCCCTTTTTTCCCGTTGTTCGCTGGAGCCTTTCGATGTCGCGTTTTCCCAAATCGATATCTTTCAGTCCTTATTTGTTCTCCCGCCAACCACCCCGTCCGCCCATGCGCCCACCCGGTCCGTACCTTGACTTTTATGCTAGTGTTCTCCTTTTTTTTGGCAGTACCTCGGCGCCCATTCTGTTTTTTCACCTTTTTGAAGATCGCTTTCTAATGAGTCAACGCACACCCCCCTCCCAACCTGGGGACTGATCACGATTTCCCTTTTTAGCCCCACCCCCTCTTTTTTATGCTAAGCCCGCCAAACGTCACTTTGCTTTTGCCGCAAGCCCCACGCATTTAACCCTCTCCTGAGTAGGTATACCCCCCAGAACCGGTGACAAAATGGTGAGCCAGGACTTTGTCCTGTTTCCCCTTTAAAGCTGTACGCGTGTCCGCCTCTGTTCCATTCCCCGCTCCCTCAAAGCCAAACTTCGGGCGGGCATCGTCGAATGTACACGTGCAAAAGTCCGTCCGCGTTGGTCGAGCTCCCCCCCTTTCATTACACCTGCCGAATGGTCGCCCTTTGGACAGGCCATAGCCTTGCCGGATTTCTTTGTACCTCCCGTTCTGAATCGCACGAGAGGGTATCCCCCTTTCCGGTTTCCTACTTGGTTAAACCTTTTACTGTTTGGTTAGCGTCTGAAAATAGTCGGGACTTCTCCCCCCTGCCACTGCACCGTAGACGCGTCTTTGCCCTTTTCTCCACCACCAATCACCGTTTCCGCCGTCTTCTTTCCGAGATAAGACAGGCTGTCCCCCCTCAGAACTCTCCTCTCGGTTCTTTTCTTCAGTTGTGTCCCTCGCTGCGCGCGGGCGACTATGAGCTGCGTGAACCGTTTTGCTTATTTTGGACCAGATCGTTTGAGTGTACCAATGCTATTGTTACCTTTTTCATTCCCCTCTGCCAAAGAACCGGTGCTGTCCTTTTTTTTTTCCGTATGGAATTTCCCCGACCCTCCCAAATGTCCGATAGGAGTGTGGAGTCCCCTGTGCTGGTCGGTGTGATGACAACGCCCTGTACTTTTAAAGGCTCCCTTCCAGATCATCTTCGGACCTCTGGCCGCCTCAATTCTTTCCCTCCCCTAACATTGCAAAACCCCCCACCGGCGTAAGCGTAAATTCCCCTTTTCCGTTTATGTTTGTCTCTATGTGTATCCCTTGTTTTCACATGCTTATCTTTCGGTTTTTTTCCCCTTTTCCTTTCAGCCCGATGCTCTCATATGCATCTCTCTTTTCCCTAGTAAAGCGTTATCATCTTTACCTCCCCTTTAACTTTTTTCTCCATCACGAGACGTCCTTTTCGAACGTCATCCTTTTTCCCCCTTCCCCCCCTTTCCCCCCTTTTTGACCCCCTTTTTTCTTTCCATGACAAGAACAAATTCATTGAACGTACACAACCCCCTTTCTTGAACTCCCCTCCTTTTTTTCCCCCTTTGCCCGCTTCATCTTGCGCCCGATCCGACCTTTTCAATATCCAGGAGATGCCAAGACTGTCACCTGATCTTTCTAAAATCTCCGCTATCTCTGCCCTGGCCTCAGTTCCACCGGGATTGCGTTCGAACTATCAGCCTTTGTCTATCCATTTGACCCATCACCCAGTTTTCAGACCGCTATCCCCCTTTTTCCCCCCCCCACGGATGAACCTGGCGGGTCCAACGCCGCCCATTCCTGCAGCCGTTTGCGTTTTACCCTTCCATCCGTCAGCCGCGTCCCCCGCTGATCCCCTTTCAGGCCTTTTAATAATGTTTCTCGTCTGGGACCTTTCCGGCGCTCTTCCTGTCATATTTTGTATTACACATCCCCCAATTTCTTTTTCTGATGCCTTTGCCTGTCCCCCTGAAGTCACCGACCTCGTGCAACTCACCCCCCCCCATATTCTACATACAACCAAGATCACTTTCACCCACCAACCCACCCAAGACAGTCTTATCTTTTGTGGTTACCTACAAGAAGCGAGGGTTTTTCTTGAAACTACTTCCTTTTGACGGAACGGGACCCCTCCGCAAGAGACTTGGGACGATTTTTATCCACTATTCAGCCTGTTAGTAAGGTACTGTGATCGTGCGTGCCTTTCTTCTCAAGTCCCGCGCTCAAGAACCACGACTCGACGAGACCTACCTATACCTTAGTTAGTTCCTCCCTTTTGTTTTTCCCATCTGCAATATTTGAATGCCAACCTGGGCTGAATGACCAGCCCTTTTTTCACCCGTGGGGGACGTCATCGTCTCCCTCCACCTTTTTTCCCCCCCCCGTATTAGTGCGTCCCACACTTTCGAAGAATTCGGCACCGTGCATTAAAATTTTTCTCAGTTTCCCTTTCCCTAGATAGGCGGAGCCTACAGTTATCGACAACCGACTTGCAGCTTTCGGAGCCTCACCCCCCCAAAATCTACCCCTTTTTCGCCATCGAAGCTGACGCGAATTTTATCCCCCCTTGTTCTCAGCGTTCCCCTTGGTTTTCCCCCATTACACTTTATTTTTCTCGCCTGGCAAAATCGAAAACCCTCCTTCCTCCCCTTTCATTTTCGATTAAGGATCAGAACCCCCCAGAGAAAACTGCCTCCCCCCCCCCCCCTCCTTTAGTCCTCCTCATCCCCATCCTAGCAATCACCCCAGTCGTGTTTTCCTCTCCTACGCGGCATAGACGTCGGCACCCCCCCTCGTTTTTTCCCACCTTCACTCTCTTTTGCCAAAACAATAGCCCCGCGTCTACGTACTGAAGGCGCAGGGTCGAACTCTCTCCCGGTCGATCCGCCCCCTCGATTACTTAACAGATCCCTCCCCCATTGCCCTTTACCTTTTCGCCGGATTACCTTTGCTCGTTTTTCCCTCCCAACGCCCGCCTTCTTTTCCCTCAACCGATCATGCCGTCTTCTTCCACGCCTGCCTACAACAAACTCACGATCTCCCTACTGCAACCCCCTCCCTTCATAGCAGAGTCACGCCGGTCCCCCTTTCATGTTCGGCCTTCGACCCGATGATCGTCTCTCTTCTCCCCGAACCACCAACTTTCTATATCGATTTTGCAGATCATTTTCGCATTTGAAGACTTTTCCTTTGGAAGTCCCGCTAACCGCGCTTTTCGACGCGGCTTTTTCACCCAGCAGCCCTCCCCTCATCCCTTCCCTCTCTTTTCTTTCTAGCCGGTCTGCCCAGTCTAAAGGACCTTACTCCTGTCCCCAAGCTTGGAATCAGCCCAGGTAGAGTTCTGATGCTTTCCGCCTTTCTCCCGCTGAGTCGTTTGATACTTTCTATTTCCCTTTGCGCCTGTACCAGTCCTTCATCCCTCCTTTCGCCAGTCACTTTTTTTTAAGACTGGGCCTCTTTAGATTCTGGAAGTATTAAACCTTACCCCTTAGATCCCGAGCTTCCCACGTCCATAAGCCTCTCTTCCTCGTCCCTTCAAAACCCCTTCCTCCAAACGGTTGCAGCGTCCCCCCTTCCGTTCATTCTTCCCCCCAACACTCCACCCCTGCGCAAAGCATTCCGTCATACTCTTATGGCTCCCTCCTCCTCCGTTTTTGTATGTTCCCTCTCCCCCCCTGTAAGAAATTTAGCGGGTGTCTTAACGAACCAAACCACTGTTATTCCCCCCCCAACCTTTTTTTTTCTTTCTGTCAGGATGAAGTTTCTGCCATCGAGCGCGGCCGGAGATTTTCCTGGACCCCTATGGCCGGTATGTCTTTGATCCTACCCCCCTTCCTTCCCGCCTCCGCCGGTCTTTCAATTACTCTCGCTGCGCGGTAGAAGGACTATACTCCGGCGGGCCGCTTCCTGCATTTTACAAACTTTTCACACCCCTTTTTCGTCTCCCCCTCTGAAGCATTCAGCACTTCCTGCTGTGTTTTAAACCCCCCCCTTTTCCCATGAGCTCTGAGGTATATTCTTCTCGCCCGGTCTACTCGTCGCCTCTTTTTTTTTTCCGAGCGCATTCCTCGAATGGGTTCTTTCTACCCCCCATCCCCGCGTCTCTAAGCGGACCTTTCCCCAGTTCGATTACATTCTTTCTCCTTGCGGTCCGCATCCCCCCTTGCCGTACGATTCAAACCCTAGCTGTTTTTCGATTCGCAAGTACTTCTGCGACAGACTCGAATTGATATTTTCGAACCCTTTTGGTTCCCTCGATATAGCTATGCTTTTTTGGTATAGCGAGAGTTTTGTCTTTTTTAATTCGGTTTCAGAACCGACGGCCCCCCGCATCAGACTTCATTGCCCCCGGTACCCAGCAGCAGGGCGTCGAGTCCCCTCTGAAGGGCGAGCACTCCGTCCCCATTCCTTTGCTGGTAGCGGTTTCCGTGAGTTAATAGCCTTTTCCCCTTTCTATAGATCCCTTCTGATTCGACCTCGGTGCGCTTCTGATATGAGTTTACACCGCTGTTGGTTTGTTCCCCTTACCAGAAGCTAAGGCGTGGAAACGAAGAAGCGTCCCTGCTCACCCCCCCCCCGATGCTTTACGCCCCCCTTGATTAATTAGTGCCATAGCGATGGACGATGGGGCAGTCTGGCGCGAACGACTTACGGTGGCACGCCTTTTTTTTTCCCCCTCCTTGTCGCTAGAACTTCAAATCCGTTCACATCCCGCGTTTCCCCCCCTCGTCCTCGCTGTTTCCGCATTTCATTACGATCTTAACTCCGGTTTTTTACCGGCGGACTGAAAGCTGATGCAGAACCCCCCTCTATCTTTTTGTCCCTCCGGTCCTACATTCCCTCTTCGTTTGTCGAAGCTTGGGCCGAGACGGATGCGCAGCAGTTCTTATTTTCCCCAATGTCGAGCAACACAACGACTCGACCCACCTTCTTTTGCCAACCGAAGCTTTTTTTTTTAGTCTTTTTGAGTAGTGTCCCGACTTTTTTGTCCAGTTACGTATAGGAGACTTTCGGATTCCTCAACTTTTCCCCCAATTTCTGAAGTTGCCGTGGGGCAAGCCCCCCCCCCCCCAAGTCAGATGTGCACCCCGTCGTCCTTTTTCCCCCCCCCTCCTTATTTTTGTTATTAGTAATCGTCCATTAAGTGACCCTTATTGGGAGCGTCCATCACTACCGCACCCCGACCCCCCATGGCTTCTCACCAGATGGAGTCCCCCCAGCGCTTTACCAGGTACTCTCTACCCCGCCAATTACGTGGGCATTTTGCCCCCCCCCAACGCAAGCACTTTTTGTCCACCCAAGGCACCTCCGTTGGTTTTTGACCACAAACCTGTGGAAGCATATCTTTTGTGTTTTTTCTTTTAGACGTTAGATGACATTCATCTGCTCGGGTTCCGCCCTTCTTTTTTTTTCATCCCCCCCTTTTTCTCAGAGCAATGTTGCTGTCAGTTCATTTTTCCCGTTTAGAACCTGACCAAATCCCTGTTTTGGACTGATTTCCCCTCCCCTAATTCCGTCCAAATGAAGGAGAGGGTACAGGATGACCCGCCTAACGGTCTGTTCACATCTCGTACTCCACCCTAATTTCCCCGGCACGAATCCCAATGTTTCCCCCCACTTACATCCTCCATCTGTTAAAATACTCTTCCCGCAGTATCCAGCGCTATGAACCTTTATCTTTCCACACTACGCGAATAGCCCCTGCTGAACTTCCCGCGCGAACCCCCCCTAACGCGGCAGTCCCTAGTCTTTTATTCCGACTCGAGATACAGTATCCCCCAAGTGCCGTTCGGGTTGCCGTCTTGTATTTTTTCTAACTTCCTGCAGCGGGGGTTCCTCTTGGTTCTGAGTCGCCGCCACATTTTCTGCGCATCCGTTCACCCTGTGGTTTCCCCCCCCCCGATTTTGCCTCCCTTCTTTTTAGGAAATCGATCCATCAGCCAAGAATATTTGAATTTTTTTTTCTCCACCCCTGAAAAATGCCCGAAGCTTTTGAGTGTTCTTTTTTAGTTCGTATGCGTTTTTTCCTGAAACGCGTTTTTTTTCCCGAGTGCAGCAGACAAGACTGATCGCTCACTCAATTTCCCCCTTTTTCTCCCCTTAAAATCTTTTCCAACGCCCCTCCATTGAACCCCCAAATTGTTTCCCATCTCCCCTTTCTCAACAGGTAAATGTTCCTTAGATTATGCTACACTCTCATAGCCTTTTTTCTTCCTGCATTTTTTGCCGTCGCGAGCGTGAGCTTTGACGATTCTCCTCCTTCGTTCCCCCTTGTTACCAACGACCTACACCTTTGGTTTTTCCTTACACCAACGCACGTCCCTTTTTTTACCTTCCGTAACTCCCCCGCCACTCGTATTTTGGACGATTCCCACACTCCCTCACATTCTTTGGTCGATCTCTCACGCAACCCGTACTTGGTACCCCGTCGGAAACATCCTCCTTTTAAAATGAAAGGAACCTTCCCAACCTAACCTGCTTCAGCCCGTGAATATTAATCGCCCCCCCCCCTGCGCTCCTTAGCGCATTCAGACACTACAGCATGATTCACCCCTTCTCATACCTTTTATTTCGAAACAGGAGTGCCTATTATTAAACGACCGACTTGAAAGATAAACACCGCCACCCACAACCCACCTTTCCCCCGACCTCTTACACATGCTGCCGTTCACCTCCCCTCCATTTTGAACACCCTGCATACCATGATAGCTGGCCCTCAAATTCTCCTTTTGCTACCATACTGCAACTCCGCTCGCCGTAGAACTTCCAAACGCGTGTCTTTTCCCCCAGTGTGTAATGAGGTCACCTCCCCACCGACGGACTTTACTTTTCGGTATTCTTTTTCCATAACTCCCCGCCCACTTGAGGGATTCCTGCTTTTGCGAAACACCCCGTCCGGACTACTTTCCCCTCCCACCACCCCATTAACCTTCCCACGTCTTTATTACTTTTCTTGTTACCCCCAATGCCCAGTTATGCGGCTTTCCCCCCTAGACCTCGTCCCGCGCCTTCCTTCCCCTTGGTGCTACAAATATTACCCCGCTCCCCCCCAGTCATTTTGTTTATCGGTTTAGTGCGTACGATCCCGCCAAAGATAAGCCCCCCCATTGCATCCCAATACACTTCCCCTGACGGTGTGCCACAACGGAATCCGTTTTGTCCTTGACCCCCAAACGTTTCCCAACTGACCCCCTACCCCATCATTTGGAAAAAGGAGGCCTTACTTTCCCGTATACCTTAACCCGTACTTCCACCATTTATTCGTTCCCCCGTTTTCCGAACCTATCCTTGCAAGCAGTGTTACAACATATCTCCAGAGATGAGAGCACGGAGCCTAACCTTTATCAGAAACCCGACTCCCAACCAAGACATAGCTTCATCAAAACCCCAATGTTTTCGACGCCTGCAAACCCTCCTGCTATACGTCAGTTAATCCGCGTTCCACTTTTTCTGATTTTTTTCTGATCTCACTGCATTAGATCTTCATTCCTGCTTCCCCTCCTCCCCCCACACCCCCCTCACGACCCACCTCATCCCTCCCCCAAGCCCCTCACCCCGTCCCCTCCCCCCCCCCATCCCCCCCACTCTCACCCTCTTCTGTCTCTCCCGCCCTCCCCTTCTACCCTCCGCATTCCTTCTATCACCCCCCCTTCCACCCCCCCCCTCCTCTCCCCCCCCCCCCTTTTACCCCCCCTCTGCCCCTTCCCACCCCGACCACACCCATTCAACCGCCTCCCATCAACCACCCCCGTCCTACCTTCTTTGGACACCCCCCGCATCTCCTCCCACCCCCCCCACTTTCGCCCCCTCCACCTCCCTACCCTCCCTCCCCTCTCCTCCCTTCTCCGCTACTCGTCCTCCACCTTGCGCCCCTCACTCCCCTCACCCAAATCCCGTCTACCCCTCCCCCGCCACACCCATACCCCCCCCCCCCCCTTATACCCTCTCCTTTTTTCTCCCCACCCACTTCCTTCCTTCTATACACCCCGTGTTCTCCTCCCTGATCCCCTCCTTCCCTCTTGTACCCACCCATGCCCCCGTACCCCCATTCTACCACTTTCTCCCCCCCCCCGTCCCCACCACCCTCTCCCTACACTCCATCCCTCTCCCCCCCTTACATCTCTACCTATTCCCTCGTCCCCCCTCCCTCCCCTACCCCCCATCACCTTTCCGGTCCCCTCCCCCCCCTTGCCCTCCCTCACTCCCTCCCTATCCCCGTACTTAACTTATTTCCCACCCCTCCTCACTCCCTCTTTCTCCTCCTTACCCTCCTCACTACTCTTTTCTCTTACTCACCCATTATTTTCGCCACTTCGCCCCCATCCACTATGCCTCGTTATCTATTATTCTGCCTCTCTCCCAGCCATCTCTTTCCTCCTCTTCGCTTGACCCCCATCCCTCCCCCCCTCCATACTTCTCCTTCCTATCCTAGTAGCCTACCCTCTTACCGTCATCTCGCGGCTCTACTTCCAGTCCGTATTGTTCCCCAGGCCCCTTTACCCCCGTGCATTTTGCAACTTCCCCTCTCCTTTCTTCCACTTTCTTTGCTTGTTCATGCAAGGCCTCCGATCTTCACCTCCACCCCTTTTTTCTCCTCGTCCCACCCCCACCTCCCCGCCCCCCCATCTTCTCTATTCCTTCACCCTCCTCCATTCTTTCATCCCTTTGCCCGAGCCGCCTTGAGACTCTACTATATCCTCCTCCCTTCTGCCCCCTAACCATTCCCCTTCCCCCTCTTTCCTAACCCATCCCGTCCCTTGCCGCCCCCTTTATCCCTTTATTCTTTCACGAGAATCCTCAGGTCACCCCCTGATCCCCCTCCTCGACCTCTGACTACATATTCATCTCTTCCCGTTTCTCTCCCCCTTCCACCCTTCTAACACTCCTCCATCTTTGCTCAACCTCCCCATTTCCGCTCTTTTCTCTCTCCTCTTTGCATCGCTCCATTACTGTTCGTCTCCTCCTTTATCTCGATTCACACACTCCCCCCCTTTTTCTTTCTCCTCTCCCTGCTTCTTCCTCCCTCCTCTCCATGTTCCCTCTCATTCCCCCCCCACCCCCCCCTCTTCTCGCCTTCGGCCTCCTTACCTCTCCAACCCTACACCACCGCCCCCTCCTCTCTTGTGTCCCGGCCGTCCTACATCTCTCGTCATCCTGTCACCCCCTTGCATTATCTGCTTTCTTCTTCTCACCCACCCACTCTCATCAGCCACTTCTTTCCTCACTCTCCCTTCCCTCGTTCGACCTTTTCCCCCTAACTCCAATCTCCACTCGCCACCCCCCACCTCATTACCCCGCCCCTGCAACTTATCGCCTCCACCCGTACCGCACCGCCTCTCTCCCCCTCACCCGCCCTGCCACCCCACTCCCCCTATCTTCCCCCCTTACTCTTCCCTCACCTGCCTCCCCTTCGCTCTAGGTTCCTCTTTCCTTTCTTCCGCTAGCCCTCCTACCCTTCCTTCACCGTCTCCTTTTTAACCTCCTTTTTTTCCCCCCAAGAACGCCCTCCCCATTCCACTTCTTATGCAGTTCTCTTACACCCTCCTCAGATAATCTCCTCGTCCCCTCTCTCCCCCCAGCCTCCTTCACTCACAATTCACCTGGTATTTTCCTCACACATCTCTTTTTGAAAATCGACCCCTTCCCGGTTCCTCCGCCGCCGTTTGAATGACTCTGCCTTAGTTTCACCCCCCGCCCGCCACGTTTGCCCACGAAGTAGCTTTTTCCCCCCCTTTTTTTTTTTTTTCGGCACAAAAAATGCACAATCAATAGTTATAACTCCTCCCCTTAAATGGAACTTTTTTTTCTTGCCGCGAACCGTTTGTCGCTTCCCCATATTGGGTGACCCCCCCGAGCGAGCGTCACGACGCAGGCGTTTTTGGCGCTCGTCCTCCTTTTGGAGCTCCCCTTTATTCTTTTTTTCCTCCCCCCCTCCTCCCCCTTCTACAGTCGACGTATCCTTATGGTCCCTCTCTTTTTAGCTACGCCACTCGCCTGCTGGTGAGCCGACCCCCGTTTTGTTCATTACGCCGTCGGCCTTCCCCCCCCTCGCCACCCCCAATCCAAAATTATCGATAACTGCCCCACCACACCTTATCTCATACGATTTCCCCTGACCAGGTTCTGTTCTGTTTACCCCCACACTCCCCCCTCCGATCCCGACCCCCCCTCGCCGGAACCCCCCAAACAGAATCTTACATCGCGGCCAGGTTTTTTTTCCCACTTTCTGCAGGCACGCATATTACTCCTTTTTTCCCCAAGTTTACGTTTTTCAAACGCTGCATTTTTATTCCAAGAAGAACCGTTCTTTTTACATGCTAAAGCCACTCATGCGAATTTCGACCCTTTTTGCCCCTTTTACTACTCCTCAAGTCCACCTTCTTTCACTCAGATATCCTCTGGTTGCATAGCCTAATTTCTTCCTCTTACTTTTGCCCAGGCCACCTTTTATTGGGTCTGGTCCTCCCCTCCTAAGAGTTTTTAGCTATAGACTTCCCTCCTCCCCCTGATCACTTCAGCACCCGTTACTTGTCGCCCTGCGTCGCTAAACCCTCCCGATTAGCTAGCTCGATTACCCTTTTGACGTCCTCGCCGCCTGCATCCCCCCCCCCCTTTCAACACAGGCTTGCACTAGTCACCGCGCACTTTTTCTTCGTTCCTCACCCCCTTCCAAACCCCTTTCTAAACTTTCGTAGGAGCTCTCTCTTGTTCCCTCCTTCTTTTCTTTCTTTTTTTTTTTTTATAGAGCACCCCTTACTCTTACTGGATTTCTGCCCTTTTTGCTGCGGGGCTTGACGCCGCACACCCAGTCGATTCTTCCCATTTTCAAAAGTGTGCTTGATCGCTTTTGCTTCTTCAGAGTTGCGTAGAGCGGGCTCGCCGCGGAGCGACCGTGGCGTGTCCAGCCATCCCATTGAATGGACCTATAAGCTTGTTTTGAGTCTACAGATGGAACGCCCAGTCTCGCTTTTAGTGAATATGCGCGGATGAAGATTATCCTTGTTCCTCACCCCCGCTCTTCCCGTATCAAACCGAACTCGTTCTGGCTTCGTCGAACCCATCCTTCCCCCTTGCCGACCCCCCCCGATGCTATCTTTTTTTGACTTCTTCATGGGCTCTTTCTTTTTTTATAAATACCTCAGCTTGTTTACGACTGTCTCCCAGTGGTTTTTGAGTTTAAGCTGAGCTGCGGCTAGTGGGTCTCCCAAGCCTCCCTTTTCACCTAGTTTTTCCCTCTTTCCATCCACGTCAAATGCGCTGGCACCACCTGGCATTGTCGGATTCCCAACTAGTTCTACGTTTGAGTTCCAGTAACTTTTCTTTCACTCTATCTTTTTCTATTCGATTAATACATCCTCACTTTTTCTTTTCCTCTCGCTTATGAAGACGCTCCTTCTCTTTTAGGTTTGGTCTCGAGCAGTGATTTGTTTGTAGGCGGCTGTTAGTTTTTTCTTTTTTCTTTGCTTTCGCAATTTTGCTTCCCCCCCCTTGCGCGTGCCCCCGATTCCCGAGTGTCGGAAGTCCATCCCCCGTAAAGACAGTCCTTTTTTTTTTAGCGAGTTGCCGCGCAGATAATCGAAAGTTTTTTCCTTTTTTTTTTTTTTATTCGTCCGAGTCCGACCTCTTGTCCTTTTTCTGTAGACGCCTTCGAATCTCGTTTTACACCGACGACTATTCAGCGCCGATCCCGCTGCGTTTCCGTTCCCTTGCCGTTGCGATGACTTGGGTAAACAACTTCCTTTGTCATGAGTGCCATGTTTTCTGATGGTTGAGAATTTCCGG
>Ga0179593_1297370_pt1 | contig 15024 bp, 11 predicted proteins | sample CZODoug2_1_08_16_FD_185931 | JGI IMG/M metagenome (GOLD analysis project Ga0179593, IMG submission 185931) | Vadose zone soil fungal communities from Angelo Coast Range Reserve, California, USA - CZODoug2_1_08_16fungal (PacBio error correction) | ecosystem: Environmental > Terrestrial > Soil >... | reverse complement strand
CTTGAGGGTCCCCCCGGTTGGTTTCGGTTCTTTCATTGATTTAGGACGCATTATCGCGACCTCCTGTCGCCTTATTCCCCCTTTTCCTTGGCTCAGTCGTTTTGCAGGTTTTGATCGCCATGAGGATTGTTTCTGGTCGCCTCAGATAGACAGAATAGTCGTTTCTTTGGTCTCTTTGTCCGGACGTTTGTTTTTTGCGGGAGCTGCGGCGCTTTGTAGTTTATTCGTTGTGTTTTTGGCCCGTCGGCGCACCTTTAGTAGCCGTTATAGGCTTTAAAGAATGGGAACCTCCCCTCTTCCCCTTCACTCTTCCTTGGGTTTGTTTTTGATTAGTTCGTGCGCGGGGTGTTGGTTTGCCCCCCAGGCGAAATCCGCCAACCAGGCGCGCGCTGATCCGCAGACCATAAGAGTTTTTTTTTCCGGCCTGACAGCCTTCTCTCCCCCCTCCAGGCGGTCAAAGCCGCCCGTTTTTCCTTTAGTGGCCTCCCGTTTTCGCCCGAACGAAAGACCGTACCGGGTCGGAAATGACACCTTCTGTCCATTTTCCAAGGCACATGACACCGCCGAAGGAGTTCAAGCCTTTGCGTTCCCAACCCATGTCGCGGGCTTTAGATTTCGATGCTTATGGCGTTCCCCTTTAAGTTAGCGGCATTTGGCGTCTAGTGCCTCAAACTCTGCCGCTGTCAGACCGGGCTGACGGATTAGGCTTTTTGTTTCACTTTCATTTCCGATGTTCCCCCCCCTTTCCTTCCCTCCTGCCAAGACTCCGCCACCAGCTCCAGAAGTGTTTTGAGCCCGGTCTTTGCCTGCACAACGAATTGTGGCCGCTGCTGATCTGCTGGCCCTTTTCGTCCCCTTCTCTTCTTACCAAGGATTGTTCTTCTTCGCTTGCGTAAGTTGTCCAAGGAGATTGGCCAGTGAAACTCTCCTCTCTTGTGAATGCTTGGCGGTATCTGCCGTTTGTCATCTGTCGGGTTTTGGTAGCTGTTCACCTATCGCTTCATGCGTCGATGCTTGCGCGGTGTACGATGTCCATTAAAGCCGGTATGGATCTCGATCCCGGTGCTACACGGAACGCTTTAAGTAGCGATACTCTTCTCAGTACTACAATTAGAAGTTTTGGGCCCGCTTTTCATCGTCCACGTCGTTTGGTGTTTTTCTTTTTCCCCACCCGAGGTTAGATGAAAACCCTCTGATCCCCCGTTTGCGAACACCCCCCCCTTTCCATGTTCTCTGTCTGAACGGGTGTTTTCAGAGAAGTCTGTTGCTTTTGAGTGGCCCGGTCACAACCTTGATCTAGGGTCTCCGCTTAGCGAGTATTTGATTGGTAGTGTCCTTTGCCCCCTCCCTTCATTATGATTTTACCTCCCCCCAGAGTTAATTTTTCGACATGATTGTTCTGACTCGACTTTGTCCCTTCTTCACTTGAAGACGTTCAAGTCGCGCAGTGCTCTGAATGCGATCAAATGCGGCCAAAAATGTGCCCACCGCTGACACGTAGTTTTTTATCCTGGCGCCAGCCTGTTCGCCCCTCCCAATTTCCTTGATTTTGACGGATCATGCGTTTTCAGTTCGTTCGCTGTGCCGTTTTAACCCCAAATTGGCTCTCTTTGCGGGAAGTTCTGTTCCCCTCCTCTGGTTTTGATCGGGTTCCTCTTTCGGGTTGACATCTTTGTCTTCTGGAAATTAACACAAGTGCCTTCCTGTAGGTAATTTTCCTCTGCACTTTTCCTGAGACTTTCGCCCTATTCATTTCGCGTTCCCGCAAAGCGCACCCCTGCTTCCACTCCTTTTTTCCCCCGGCAGCCTTCACCCGCCCTCTTATCTTTTGTCCTGATTGGGTGAAGGCATAATACTTCGTCGCTCTCCCCCCCCTTTGACTTGTTCTTGTGAGCGCATCGCTACATGCTTATCGATTACCTCCTGTTGGATTTCTGAGGTAAATCTTTCGCCAGCCCATGATCGTCTTCCTCGTTTGGCTATGGTATTGTATTGCTGGGCCTCATCCGGAATACGCGCGGCCGAATCTGAATTCGTTTTCCTGACCATTCTTCGCCGGTGTTTCGGGGATCGACCGGACAATATGTGTCTCCGTTAGTTTCTTTTTTCGGCCGCACTTTTTTTTATTCCTGACACAAGGGTTTTCGCTATTTCAACATTGTACCTTTTGAATGGGTCTTTTTGCCGGCGGGGGACTGTTTCTATCTTTTTTATGTGCATGGACACGACAGACGTTCCCAGAGTTGTACTCGACTCACTCGCTGCTGCGGCTTACTCCTTGCTGGCGGATGCTCTTTCGCCGCGTGAGTCTCTCTTGACAGATGTCATCTTTTCCTCAGGCCCGATTCCCCAATCTAGAGAGGTCTGACTTACCTATCTTTATTGGTCGCGCGGTTATGCGGTGATGTTGTCATCCCGCGATCCGCGGGTCCCTTGTTCTTTTCCCCGTTTTCGGTAACCTTCCCCGGGCCAAAAACCATTCTCGATGGCGCGATTCTCGCTCCTTCCCCCCTGTTCAAAGAGTCGTTTTCATCCTCCTAGTTTGTTGGAGTCTATGTTACCGTGAAGGCTCCTCGGACCGCGCCTGATCGAGAATGTGTGTTTTTCAATACCAATTCCCTTCGGACTGACAGTTGGGCCCACGTTCGGATCGCCGGGATTTTTCAGGAAGTATAACCTCATACCGCCCTAGTGAAAAGCCCCCTCTCTTTGTACCTAAAGTCAATGAGATCGGTTAATGGCCTGCGGGCCACCTTCCCGACTATTTCCGTTGGTTTTCCTTGCGCGATCGATCATCCTTAACTTTCCTTTTTCGGCATCCGCGAGGGTACGATTCGTCGAGTTGGGACGTCTCTTGCTACCTTTTCCCCTTTTACTCCATGCCATCCCATCCTTTTGCCCCGTCCCCAAAATTTGAAAACCCATTCACCGCGTCGTATGAAATAGCGAACCTTTTTCCTCACCCAGCAGCTTTCGTTCCGACAAAATCCCCCCCAGGTGCATCCCTACTCCGGTCCCTCTTTTCCGGTAAAAAGGCTTGCCTTGCCGCATTCAATTCGTTTGCTTCTGTTTTCCTTTCCATCTTCCGCAAATACCTACTCCTGCTTCTGAGACCTTTTTGGGGCCCCCACCGTTCTTTTTTTACAGTTCCCTTCGAACATGCGTAGTCGGGAAATCGATCTCTTTTGTCCTGAGAGGTCGCACCCCACAAATTCAAGCCTTTCCCGGGCATCTCTCCCTATTTTCCCAAATCTTCCCCACTATAAGATGGAGCTTCCCTTAGTCCGTTTTGACTCTTGCCTTTCTGGAGTTCGGGACGCCGAAATACTCCGGAGACTTCTTTCTGACGATGTTTGAGGAAACCCACGCGAAGGCCCCTTTATTCCTCAACCCGAGGATTCACCATTGCCTCGAGACCCTATTCCATCCGTAACTTTTTGCCCCCCTTTTTCTTTACAATCCCGCATCTCTCATTTTTTAGGAACAGCCGACCGCTAGTGTATTTTTCTTCCTCCCCCGGATGATCTCGGACTCCAGTTTGGTTCGCAAGGATACCTTCTTGCTCGGTCCCCGTACATTTTTTTTAATAATTCATCTCACTTGTGCGCAAATTTTCCAAGTCTTTCACTTTCCGGCCCAGGCTCTGTCACCTAACAATCATGGCGAAAACCCCCCATTTTGTTAAAACTGTAATTGAATTTGGTTTCCGAACCAAAGCGAATACTCGCTAAGCTTTCCCCCTAAGCCTTTGCCCGTTTCCTGAAAAGCCCCAAGACGTCCTGACCCCCAAATTCCCCCGACAGATCAGGAGACCTGTTTTTCGCCCCTTGGCCTCTCTTTGCATGCTCTATTCTGATGACTGATGAAAAAGCGGCCGTCAGACTTCTTACTTGTTCTTCTTTGTGTGTGCAGCCTTTTTCCATTCCCGTTACGTGGATTCCCCAGACCTTCTGGAACCTTCCTCTACACCCCTCCTCTACAGGAGACTAGTGAGCGATATCTTTCCACAGTTACAAAAATGACACTATTCCCCCAAATGGCAGTACCGTTACCCCATTCTTTGAGGTTCGTTTCTCTTCAGCCCTCTCCTTGACACCTTATCACTGGACCAAGTAAATTCCTCCTTGGTCAGATTCGGGCTCCCCTCTTTTCCGAGAAGCGGCGGCCAGCTTCGTTTTCGCAACGCGGTTACCCCTAGCTTTCTTGTCGGATCTTCTTTTTTAGAACTACATTCAACCTTGTTGCACTTCTCCCCTTCTCACCCCCCGGTCTGTCATCGCTAACTTTGTTGGGCTGATACGCTCTCGTTTCTAGAGAATTGGCCCTGTTACCATAGCAGAGCAACCTAAAGCGCGACCGTGGTTCCCGTGCGCTTGCTTGAACTCTTCGCTATGTGTCATTTCCCCCTTTGATTTGCTTCTTTTTTTAATTTCCGAACCCCTTCGGCATTTCGTTCGCTAGACCCCTCTCCACTCCCCTGTCAACCTTCGGTGGATGGCGATACTTGAGGCTGAGTAAGGCTGTCCGTTGGAGGCGAGCGACGTGCAGGTGGTATGCGGCTACCGGGCTTGAGGGTTTGATTTTTTCAACATCGAATCCGACGCGATTTTTCAGACCCATCTTGTCGATCGAGGGACCGCGGTACTCCTCTTCCTCTCTCCCAGAACCTTCGTTTGTGTCAAGCAAAGGCCCGCCCGAACGGAACGCACCCCCCTCTCCCCTTCGCCCGCGAGCTACTGCTTTTCCAACTCAAAGTCCGCGATGCTGATCAGACCTGAGAGCCAGACAATCCTCCTTTCCCTCCTGACCTTCAAACATCTTCGTCAGGCGTTGAAAATGAGTTTTTGCTGAATTAGCGGTCTCTGTCGTTCCGGCTAATTGACAAGCCGCGACCCGGGTTTCCCGGCGCGGTGTCTCTTTTTCCATTTATCCCATCTTTGCTTTTTTTTGAGTTTTAGATCTCCGCTTCCTTGACCCCGTTCGTTTTGGTTTTTCCTGAGGGACTGAATTTATCCCCGCGACCTTCTGCGCCCGCATTTTCCGCTTCCTTTTTCTCTTTTTCTTTTTTTGAAGGGGACTTCGCAATTTCTTTCATTGTTCTGTTCTCCCTCCTTTTAGAGAAGAATACGTTTCGTTTGGGCCGGGCGCAGGAATCTCGCGGGAGAGGCTTTCGAGGGTTTTTGGGCTTGCGGTCGTTGCTCGGACTCTTGAGCGTGGCGGGAGCGCTTCTCGGCTTTACCCCTCTTGGGTGAACCCGATGCACCGCTACTGGGGCTTTCCTCCCCCCTGTCTCAAGAGGGCTAGTGCGCGGTGCAGAGACTTGCAAACCAGCCGCATCTCCTTGAAGCCACTGACCACTGCCCTGTCGGCTTCGCAGCCTCTTCACCCTTCAGCAGACTCCCTCCCCTTCTCCACTGAATGCTTCGGCAGGGTCTTTGAATAGGTCGATCTAACTCACCCTCGTCCGGTTCTTCCATTCTCCCTTTTTCCCATCCCGTGCACAGCACACATCGCTCAGCTTCAAAAGCAGCGCAGAGAAACGGTCCTCCTTTCCCTTCTTTCTTTCCTCCTGATATGTTTTCGTTTAAAGGGCCATCGTCGAGCGGACGGTCAGAGAGCGTTTCGGCCTCAATTCGCGATGGCCATTCCCCCCCCCCCCCCCCCCCTGGTCTATTCTGGCAGCTTCCCCGTCCGTGAACGCGTTCCCTTTGTGTTAAAGATTTCAAGAATCCTTTTCCCAACCGAACGACGTGTCTCCCTTGTGGCTTCCACCCACAAGGCTGGTGGCTCCCGCGTATCGCCCTTCTGTTCGCTCCTCTAGTTTCTGTCCCCCTTGATGCTGGTCTGGCCGCTGCGTAAGTTCAAGGAGATGCAAGACTCTGCGAAGATGGTCCCCTCCCCGTTTCAGTTATTTTTCGTGTCGGGTGGAGCTTTCTCCCTATGCTATGTTTCGTCGATTCCGTCGTCTGCGTTCCCCCGATGAATTTCCCGCCGTTTTTTATGTACAATAGATCCGTTTTTCTTGGAAACGCCCCCTCCGCCGCTCATTTTCATTCCCCAAGCCCCGATAAGAAGTCTTGACGGCTCCCTCGTGCACGTCCCTAAGGGATTCCCATGAGCTCCCCCGTTTCCATCCCCCACCGTTCTTTCGTGGACTTTTGGTCAGAGACGTCTTCATTTTCGGTCTTTTTTCCCCCTTCTATTCTTTTCCTAGTATCTTCTTTCTCTTGTCACTTCCCCTTGACCAGACAGAGAATACCCTTTCTTCGGAGTAGGACTTCCCCCCTTGTCCCTTAGGTTATTGCCTCGCCTTTTCCCTTATTTCCGTTCCTCTGCTTCAAGTTTTCTTTGCTTAATGGATTTTTTTTCCCCTTTAAACAAAACGGCCCGATCAACCGAGCTTTCCTGGTGCAAGGCTTTTGAGTACGAACTATCCTGGCTGCTTTGAGCTCTCATACTAACGAGCGTTCTTGTGCCCGACACCTTGAGAGCTCGTCTTTTAAAGTTTTTTCAAAATCTTCCTCGCTGGCTTCTTTTGGTATAGGGTCTCTCGCAATGGTGTCTATCAGGTTTCTTATTCCCTTTTTTTTTCACATGGGATTAGTTCGTAATTCCTTGATCTAATGAAGCAGTTCCGCCGTCTTCCTGCTCCCTTCCCTCCCTCTCCCCCGGATTTTTCAGCCCTCAACGTCCTTTCTTTTTTTGAAGATTTGGGAAGGCATAATTTTTTCTCTGCCGAGGAATGTAAGGCGGGGGATGTGCGTCGATATCGCCCATCTTATCGTATTTCAGAATGCGCATTTCTTTACTGCACATCTTATGCCCTAACACATTGATCAGCGTTCTGAGAAGTCCTATTGTATTTATTTGAGGGAATCATGCAGATAAGCGCGTGCCGACCCCCGAATTGAATTCTTTTCTCTTGACCTGCGTCTCCTGTCCCTGGTATTTTTTTTTTTTCTCTACCCGGACTATAGTTGATGTCGTTGAGGATTTGTCGGCCGCAATGCCTCCTTTCTTTACGAACCTTTTGTATCAATCTACATGACCTTGTTGAATGGGTATTTGCTGGCCCTTTTCGTTTCTTTGTTTTGCGATTTTTCAGTGTTCTCCCCCTCAAGCTTACCCAGAGCGCAACTTCCCCAGACATCTTCCTCGCTGTGAATCCGTCGCATTTAGAGTGGACGTGATTTCTCCATCTCGCCGCTTTATGCTCCCGGTAATTTCTTTTGCGCATGCCTCATTTCCCCCCGAGAAGCGAGGTCTTTTGAAGGACTTCTTGTCTTGGTTACCTATGCGGTACGCTTTTTGATCGTCTCGGTATCCCGGCTAATCCGGTTTTCTCCTGGTCGCTTCCATAAGTTCATTTCACATATTGTCAACATTTCCCCCATTACCGATCTTCGACGAGTTAATAGTCCCAGCATTCAAGGTAAATCTCTTCTTTCTTTTCCCCCCGACTTTTGGGGGTTTTCTTTGACCGGGTTTTCTTTGGAGATGTTACCGTTTGTACTTTGCGAGGATTCCCCCCCCACCCCCCTGTACCCCCACCCACCCACAACAACCCACACCCACCAACCCCCCCCCCCCCTCACCCATCCGTGCAGATCTAGATTGGTTCCCGGTTGATATAAACCCACCTGATTTTTGGCCCCGGCGGCTCGCCGGGTCACCGACGATCCGTCCCTAGCTTTTTTTTAGCCCAAGGATAGGTTCTCCCCCTCCCTACTCCCCAGTATAGGTTAAGTCTGTGCCTTCTTGAAAATACCTTTCTCTTCCCATTACGCGGTCCGATCGACTCCAATCCTTCCAGCCTTCCTTTTGGCCCCCTTTTTCTCGGATCGCTTCGAGCATTTTCAGTCTCTTGGGACAGGCTTGTCATACAGCACTTGAAACTCCGCCCCGTCCCCGCCCACATGTGAACCCATAGGTCAAGTCTTCAATCAGTCTCCAACTTTGAGTAACTCAGAGTTTCTTGCGGCAAGACAACTTCTTTCACCTTTCTTCATTTCGGTAGATCTTCCCGGCGTTTATTCGATTCCCCACGCATTCAAAACAATTCCCTTTTTTTCTGCAGCATCTTCAGCAAATACCCCCCATATGGCATCTCGCGACAATTTTGGCTGCGCCTCTTTTCCCCCCTTTCGCCCAATTGCGACTTAGAGTTTTTGATTGATGATTCTCGATAGCGCCGCCACTCGCCTTTCTCCTTGTCTCTCAAGTTTATTATGCCTTCCCAACATATTTTCAACCAGATCCGATGGGTGAAGGGTTTTCGTTCATCGGGCGGATGGAAGCGGGACGCTCCTTCTCCCTCCCCGTACCATCCTAAGAGGCAGTTCCCCAAGCACGAAGCTCCGGGAAGTGATTTTTCCAGCCGTCCTCTTCATGCACCATGTTGTTCTTACCCCTCCCATTATGGCTTTGAACAGAACTTCGGAAAGACCTCTCCCAGTGGTTCTTTCATCGATACGCTCTTTTAGCAGTCAAATGCGCGGCACCAATTTTCTTGCGCCACCTGTTATACTCTTTGATACGTGTTCGCCATGTCTTCACTAACCCTTTGTCGCGCCAACCTTGAAGAGCTATCCTCCGGCCCCAGCTGGTACAATACAATCATGTCGCTGACCCCGAGGTAGGTCCCCCTCCTTTAAACCTTGTCTTCGGTCGCCGCATGCCCATCCGAATACTCGCTAAGGCTAATAATCCCTCCCTTTTTGTGCCCTTTTTCCTCAGAAACGCCCAGTCGCTTTACAAAAATGCTTCCCCAGGAGCGGTGTTCGTTCAACGGGGGCTCTCTGTTACCAGAATCTACCGTCGGACGTTAAGATGCACCACAGCGGCCTTCCAATCAGTTCACAGTATACGTAATCGTCCGGGAGCGCTCTCTGCGTTCCAATTAAAGGATAGAGGATCCGAAACGGCTGTCCAATTCATTGAACCGCCTAGCGTCATCGATTGCCCTTTGCTATCGGTGCGACAGCCACAAACCCGGCCGATGCAAATCCCTTCACGAGCGTCAATTTTCCTTAGTTGGATTGAATCCCCTCTAATCCCCATTACTCAGCGGCCCCTCCCGCATCTGGTCGCTTCTTTGAGCGCGAATTAAGAAAGGCGGCGGCAACAGCCGGTTTTTCCTCCTTGGTTCCAGTGTAGGTTGTCGGATTTTCCCTTAGGGAGCAAAGGGAACTTCATCTGGTGCATTTTCAACGTCGCCGGGTTTTCATCCTCTACCTTCTTTTTCGAGCCGCGCTCGGCTTTTCTGACGCTGCTGTTAACTCCTTGATTTCAAAATCATAACGCTCGTCCCAGTGTTTTATCGGCGCGGGCTTGACTATTCGCGCGTTGTCCCCCTGGAACCTGGAGTGTCGAAGTGTCATTTCCGACCCCGGACGGATATTTTTCGCTCGTTCCCTCCCGTAAACCTTTTCTCTTTGCCGGCTGTAGGCTGCTAATTTGAAGGAGTTGGGTTTTGGGTTTTTGTGGTTTTTTGATGTGTTGGGGGTTGGGGGGGGTTTTGTGGTTTGGTTTTTTTTTTTTGTTTTTTTTTTTGGTTTTTTGGTTGTTTGGTTTTTTTTTTTTTGTGGGTTGGTGGGTGGTTGGTGTTTGTGGGGTTTTCCCCTTCTTTAAGAGTCTGCGGTGGTCTTGCGTTCAGGCGCTGCGCTGGTGCGATTTCTTTCCTTCACCCGCGCCCTTTCATTGGTCTGATCTTCGTTGCTTAGGGGCTCGGTAAAGCTGATAAGCTCGTGCCGCCACCGCGCCGAAGGGCTCCCCCCTCTCAAATTAGTACGGACATAACCAAGGCCGGAATCGCCTGCCTTCTCTTTGTCCAAACCGTTAACGGCGCTGGCAGATAAGTGTTTCTTTGAACAATCCCCCCCCCGTGCGTCATCAAATTGCAAACGACGATTTTCCAAATTCCTTTCCAACTTTGAGGACTTCGGTTTTGAAGGTCGGTTTGTATGAGTCCGTTCTCATTAAAGTCCCCCCCTCTTGTCCCGGCGCGGATCTCTCTCCCCCCCCTCAGTTTTTTGTTGAGCTTCTTGGGGGGTGAATGTTAGCGGACGTTTTTCCCTGAGGCTGACGCCTTCTCCTGATAAATTACGCCGCCTCACTTCGACGTAATTTGGTTTTTTGCGTCCGTTTGCGTTGATTTCGCCATGCTTGATTTTCTTTCGGCCTATTTCCTTGCAGCAATCTATCCTTTGTGTCTGTAAGGGCCGAAGGAGTCTCATGCCGTTTTTTTTTGCTTCGTTGGTGCAGGTTTTTCGGGGCGCGGTTGGGTGGCGGCCTTTTGTGGTTTTTATGATATTTTTTACCGCGGGTTTCCCCTCGATCTCCCGCTCTTGTTCTGTGCACCCTTCTCGCCCGGTCCGCGGCGCGGGTGCATCGAACATCGCAACAAGCGCCACTGCCTTCGCCTCTTGGACCCCTCCGCGTTCGTCCGCCCGCCTTTTCCTGCCAATTGTCAGCGCGGCAGCCCATCCCGTCCCCTCCTTTCAGTGTATTGTTTTCCTAGGTCGAGCCGCCACACTAACTCTGAACGCCGTTTTCGCGAAATCGACACGTCGGTTAACCCCAGGCTTACAACATCGCTCAATGAGTTAACCCCCCTCTTTTTTCGGAAAACTGTCTCCCGGGCTTTATTTCTTTTTAGCTGTTCTGGTTTTTTCATAGTCGCGACTTGCAGAGCAGAGTCGTCCGCCCTCAAGTGCCGTCTGACAGACCTGTCGGTTTCGGGCGTAGTCCACCGGAATTTTTTTCCGATGTTCCTTTTGTTCTAAGTTCCCCCTACTCCGACAACCGACCCGAAGGTTATCCCCTTTTCCCCGTTCAAACCCTCAGTTTTTTGGTGCCGGTTATTGCGTCTTTGTCTTCGAGAGCTTGGGGGGGGAAAAAACCGGTCGCGGTGGGAGTGGTTCCTTGAGTAGGTGTCCCTTCTGATTGCATGAAACTCTACGCCTCTTCCTTCATGATGTCCGGGATTTTACTTATTTCCTTTTTTTGGGTTTTTCGATGTTTGCACCCCTGCTCAGGCGTCTCTTTTTAGCATCTTTCCGCTATTTCACAGCCGTTTTCGGTCTCATCGATCCTTTCTCCTTGCCAGCATTGTAGAGCGTCACCGGCCTCCGTCCTACAAGATAAGAAGTTTACTGCCGCTTTTCCCTCACTGTCCGTCAGTATTCTTCTCAATCTATTTCAAAAGTTGACTTGAACACGTCTCCTGGATTCGTCGGAAACTTGTGTTTCTTTTATTGTCGAGGACCCGGGCACATGTCTTCAGGGTCTCCGCTTAGTGAGTATTCGTCTTGGGCCTTTTGTCGGACTCCTACACTTATTTTCGTGGGACTCCTTTCTGGCCGACATTGATTGTTTCTTCCCGGGGACTTCGAAGTGAGACGTTTTTGATTTCCCGGTTTTGCGCGCCGTTCTCTAATTCAGTATCTTTTTTTCACTGGCTTTTGGGTTTTTTTTCCACCCCGTCCTCCCGCCGATTTATCTTTTTTTCGCAAGCTTGAGGAGAAGATTCGCTTGCACCCTTGGAATCCGAATTAGCGTTCCGTTTTTTGCTCAGAACAACTCTGTGAGAGTGATTCTGCTGGGAAAGTTTCTGTTCAAAATATTCGTCTCTGGGTTTCTTGTCTCTCGCAATGTTTAATTCATCGTTTGTCGGAGGAACTAAAGGTGCCCTTCGCGTCTTCATTTTCCTCTTTTGCATCTTAATTTTTTTTTTTGCATTTTCGCGATTTCCCCCTCCCATCCGCCCGATCCACTGAAAATGAATTCCCTTCCCCACCCTCCACTTTTAGTTCTTTCCTTTGCCTCTTTTTTTGTCATCTTGAGAGAGGGAGGCGGGCCAGGCTTTTTTTTTCCATTTTGCGTGCGCTATCGCTCATCCCAGTAGTTTATCCTTTTTAGACTGTTTTACAATCGTTTCCAGAAAGCCCAATTGATGCGTTGGAGAAGGCATCTTTTTCTTTCTTTTCCTTTAAAGATTCTTTTAGGGCCGGAAATGATGCCTTTTCCTGTCCTTCCCGTTCCGGGTTCAGGGGCTCCTGACCTTGTGCCATGAGTGATTTTCTTTCCCTTTCCGGTTCGCACGCCGTGCCCGTCAAACGGTTTTCTTCTTTCATAAATGACTCGGTGGAATGTCGGTCCGCATTGCGCGGTTGACGGCGGTTTATTTTCGTGATGGATTTTCACTCGGTCCCCAGATCTTCCCTGCTAGCCCATCGGCCCTCCTGCTGCCCTAATGCCCGCGTGTTCCTATCTTTGAAGTCTTCTTTTCTCGCGCCGCGTTATGAGATCGGACTCGTGTCATTTGCCCTCCTTGCCTCTTAACTATGCGAGGTTTTCTTTATTTGCCCCCTTTGGGATGTTTTTTTTGATGGCGTTATTGCGGTTGATAGTCCTTTCCTTTCCTTACCTCTTGAACCTCAGGGGCCTGGTCTTTTTCCGAAGTGACAAGTTTTTTTGTTTATTGAGGTGAAGGAAATATTCCCCCTTTCCCCTGAGAGATGGCGACGATCCCGAGTCATCCCCTGTTGTAAACATCTTTCTCATCCCTTCCTTTGTTGTGTTGATCTCGATTTTTGAAATTTTCCCTCTGCGTGACTCGTCTCCTCTCGATTGGGTCTTTTTCTATTTTTACCCTTCACTCTTCCTCTAAGTAGGTATGCCCCGGGCTTCCCGCTGATCGCCATACCTTCCTACCGTTGAAATCCAATTAGGTTCGTCAGACTCGAGGAAGGTTAATCTGTTTATGAGGGTGCCCCCCTTCAGTCCAGTCTCTCAGCGTGCGCCCGTCTAGAACTTCCTTTCCATATCGTAACGCGGCGGCATTCAGCGAGGTCTCCCCCTCCGAGCATGGTCGCTCTGGTGCCCTCTTTCTTTAACGTGTAACGAAACCTCCGCCAAACGTTTGACACAGCTAAATGACAACCCCCATTCCACCGAGTCCATGTATGCCCTCCTCAACCACTGCCATCCGCCTTTATGCGGCCGACCCCATCCTCAACTCAAACTATTTCCTTCGATTCCAGGACCACCGCGACGGCTTTGATCCAATGCATTCGGTTGCTTGCCAGGAATTCCCGCCCCCCACATGCCTCTCGCCCTGCTCACTTTGCTTTCCCGGCAAGATCCTACCCCCAAATTGCGCATGTCGGTCACCGAGGATGTAGCTTTGAGCGCCGAACAAATCCTCCTACAGTTTTTCCTTCAACTCATTTGCATGAACCTCTTCCCCCTAATCCTCTTTCGTTGACGGGCTTCCTGGTCAGTGGCCGGGCGTTCTGAGGGGTTTCGCGTCCTCGGCTAACTGCTCTTTCCGATGCCTAGGAAAAGTGAACTTCGCGAAGTCCCCCCCTTTCTTTTTCCCCTCTCCAAGATGACACCATTGAGAGACGAACGATCACCTGCCAGCGCGAATATTTTGTACATTTTTACCCCCGTCACTCATCTATCCATTTTTTTCTTCCTTTTATTCGTGATGATCCTGCCACCCCAATGAGCGCTCTTTTCTCTGCCTCCAAGGCTTGCGCCAAAGGATACTCCTTTCCGTTTTGCGGTCCATTTTTCATCTTGAAGCCATATCTCAACCCTACATGCGTCTTTCACTTAGAGGCAGGCGTGTCCCTAACAAATGTCGCCAGCAGGCTTGAAGTTTACTCGGTCATTCCCAGTTGATTCTGGTAGTCCCACCTGAGATGCCCAATTATACGTCCCCTCTCCGCTTCTACCCCCTCTTCTATGATGTGCTCCCGTTCCTCTTTTGACAAGACAAATGATTCTTTTCCCCCCCCCACACGTCCGCAATCCTCCATTGATCGTTTATCGTACACGTCTGAGCGCTTTGGTTGCTCTACGCTGGACCGTCTTTGTCCCAATCGCCGTCCGTGACTTCTTCTGTGCGCGGCTTTTGCTGGCGGTGGCGCTCATACATGCGTTTTTCCCCCTCTTCTCTTACTATTTTCTCTTTTAAACGGCTGTTCACTTCAGCGAAACTGGCTCACGTCCTTCCCGACGATGTTCGTCTCTCGGTTGCGTCCAGCTCCCCCTGACACCCTCTGAACCTTTTACTGTAACGCTTCCCGGCCATCTTCATCGGGTCTTCTTTCGCGGCAATCTCCTGACCCTTACCTCCGCCGGCCACGCCCGAATCGTCTTGTCCTTCTTAGATGTACCTCCGTCATTTTTTTGCCCAGTTCCCTCGTTTTTTCCTCACAGACTTGGCAATTTCGGTTGTGGAATTTTTTCCCCCCTTTGAGCAACCAAGGGGAACTCTCCTTCCTTTTGCTGCCTCCTCAAGTCTGAAACCCGGTCTGATCATCTTTGAATTTGAGTTGGCCGCGACGCGCGCGGCGTTCCTCTTACGATTTATTTTGAAACGTTTTTTGGCAGTTTAGTTCCAAATCCCAAAGCCAGCGACCTTTCTAGGCGAGGCTTGTCCCACATCTTTCCCCCGCTTTTTCCAGGGAATGTTTCTCGACGTGTTCTGAATTTCACCAAAGTGAATGGCCTTTTTTTCCCTACTCTACCCTTCAATACCATGTAGTCTTTCTTCTTGCCTGCCGGCTGGAGCTGCGTCCTTTTTTTAGGATTGAGGAGACCCCCTGCGAGCTGAGAATTGGGTTCTGGGAGTCAGTGCGCTGCGATGTTTTCTCTTTTCACCCTCGCACGCTGACGCGTTGCTTTAACAGCCCAGGTGCGTGTTCGAGGGGCCCGCTCATGACTTTTGCGCCCGGCACAGCGTACTTTTCCCCCCCCTCCCAATCAAGTGCCCGTTTTTGCACCCAGCTCCGATCGCCCCCCCCCTGCGCTCCTGCGCCCTGCTCCACCCGTACACCGAGCCATTTTTTGATGCGATTTCGGCGACCTCCTCAACGAATACTCATGGCGACCCTTCACACCCCGACGATAAACCCAAAAGTTCTGATTTTGAAACATGTTTTTGCGGCATTTTGATGTGCTCGGTCCTTTCTTTTTCTCATGACCAGAACGCCTCCCTTTTTTTCCCTTAGT
>Ga0179593_1556723_pt1 | contig 15025 bp, 19 predicted proteins | sample CZODoug2_1_08_16_FD_185931 | JGI IMG/M metagenome (GOLD analysis project Ga0179593, IMG submission 185931) | Vadose zone soil fungal communities from Angelo Coast Range Reserve, California, USA - CZODoug2_1_08_16fungal (PacBio error correction) | ecosystem: Environmental > Terrestrial > Soil >... | reverse complement strand
TTGCTTCTGAATCTGGGACTTCCCCCCAGATTGCCCTTTTCTCCTCTCTGATCCTCCTCCGACTGTCATGGAAAAGACGGACGGATCTTTCCCTTTTTTTCGATTCCTGCTCGACTCCCCAGAGCTTCCTAAGTCTTCATCTTCCCCTTCCTTCGGACCGCCTTGCAGCCTGAAGCCTGAAAGCTGTTTCAGCGGCTGCGTCTGTCCTTTTTTTCATCCGCTCTCGCCCCTTTTTTAAGTTCAGCTCTTTCCCCCCTACCTTTCCTTTTGCGAGCAGCTGCCCCCAAGCACAGCACCCCAGATTCTCCAGCAAGCTAAATGCCATAAAGACCCTTTTGTGTTTTTTTTGATGCCCTCTCCCCCGGCTCCCAGTTGCCGAGGCCCGCGCAGCTCGAGCAGGTTTAGTTTTTCTAACCTCCCCCCCTTTCCTGTTTGAGTTTTTTTCGGTTTCGCGTCAGCCTTCCGGAGTGTTCAGAGCCGCCTAGATGGAAAATCTGATTTACTGAGGATCGGGCGTTAACTTGACGGTCTCCCTTTAACCGGCGACTTTTTTTTTTTTTTTTTTGTTTTTAGAGAGTTTTGTGTATAAACTGTTGCCGTAGCTCTGCAGTGAGACGGTGAGTTCTCTCGCTTCTCCTTTTGTGCCCCTCGCCCTAGCCTGCAGCGAACCACGTCTTGAGATAGAAGAGAACATGCGATTTAATAGACTTAGATTTCCCCCCGACTCGTATGGAGCCCCTTTTCCCTTTCTGGCGGCACGTCTCCTTCGTTTTTCCTCCCTTTCCAGATCGTCAATGAGACTCGCAGATGCGATCGACGGCGGAGGAGTGCAACTTACCTTCTTGTCGGCCGAAAGTTTCATTCTCTTAGGATTTCTTTTCCCCTTCTTTGTCCTTTCTTTCCTTTTTTTGGTTCCTCTTTCTTCGGTGATGAGCCCGCGCGGTGAGAGGTCCTCCCCTCGCGCCTAGCGACGACAGTTTCTAGTGACCCCTCGGTCTTCTCCCTCTTCTGTTGTTCGTTTGAAGGACCTTGGGAGCCCGCCGACCTCCGTACTACGATCTGCCGCAAGATCTAATGTCGTCGGGGTCCAGCTAGCTCTTGGTTTTCTGCTTTTCAAGGTTACTCGCTCTTCAGCTCTCCCCCCCTCAGATCCGGCGCGTGTAAAAAGCTACTCTTTTCAGCCTGTTCTACGGCATCCTTCGAACTTCCTTTTGCCTTTCCCCTTTTTTTGCACGCTTTTCTTCTTTTCCGGTATTTTTTTGAGAAGTCCTTTATGCGTCTTAGTTGGAGATGGCCGGGGCCGCCGAGGATTTTCGTCCTCGCGCCTTTTCCCCCCTTTCATCGTTCATTAATCGTTCTTTTTCTCCTTTGCGAGAACCAAGGCGCTTCCTTTAAATCGGAAGGGCGTTTGACCTCCGATCTCTCCTTCTTCCCCCACGACATGCTTCTCTTTCAATTCTTCCCTTCCTTTTCCCCCGGTCTCCTAAGAGAGAAATCTTCCTTTTCTGCCGACGATCGACGTCTGAAAGGTCTTTTCTTCTTTCCCTTCCTTCCGTTCAACTTTCTTTCTTTCCTGTCTTCCTTTTCCACAACCTTCTCTCGAATGCACTCTACCATCGTACAAATTAAGAACGCCCCAAAGCAATAGCCTTCCCTCTCTCCGCCTTAAGCAGTTCCAAGACACGAGTCCCGTGATCCTGTCGTATTCCTTTTGTGTGCTTCCAGACCTCCTCTTTACTCACTTCGAGACGCTTATTCCTCTTGGTAAGTTATTTCAGTGTAGCTCTCCTTTTGATCTTCGGGGCCCGTCTTCCCCCCCTGAGATGATTTTTTCTTTACGCTTTATTTCCTTCCCCCAGTTTTGACCCCACCCGAGAGATAAGAGCCGTTCCAGAGTTTAAAGCGACAGGCGCAGAGGCTCTTGGAACCCTTTCCTTTTCTTTCCACTTCCCCGATCAAGAGTTTTTTCCTTTTTTAATATCTTTTCTTCTTCGACACCCGCTTCCTTGAGTGGAGACGGGGGGGAACGTGTCCCGAGACAAGCCTTTTCTTGGTGCGAGTCACCGGCGCTTACTGTTTCCTTTGGGTTCCCCCTTTTTTTGATAATCCCCTTTTTTTCTTGCCTTTTCAAACCCAGATCTTTTTTCTTGCAGTTACCCACGAATTACAGTAGCTACACAAGTCGAAAGCATATGTCTTTTCCCTTTTAATATACGGGTGGCCCTTTCTTCCAATTTTCTTTTTCTTTTTCTTGCTGACACTCTTCTCTTCTATACGTAATTCTAACGTTCCCGGGTGGTTTCTCATCGTGTATTCCTCGACGGTTTTCGTCGGCTTTTCCTTTTGCTTTTTTCTTTGTTCTTTTACGTTTCTTTTTTGTCGACTTTTTTTCCCTCCCCCCGAGGCCCTTCGGCGTTCGAACTAGTCATACCGAAAGTTTCTCGCAGTGTACCGGGGAGAGCGGGAGTCGTTGGCTCTCTGAGTTCCTTCCTTTTGATTTCCTTCTTTCCTTTTTCTTTTCCCCCTCTCGTTATTCCGATTTGACCTTCCTCTTCTCTCCCTTGTTTTCTTGTCTGAGAAGAAGAACTTCTTGGGTAGAAGTGCACCGGCGTTTTTCGTGACTACGGGCGGCTCCCACGCGTATTTTCTCCGACGCTTTTTTATCCCTTCCACAAGACCTTTCTCTTCTTTCTTCCCGCCCCACAGGACGCCGCAGGCTTCCAAGAAAGCGTGATCGGTGGGGAGTTCTTTCAGTTTGCAAACCTTAATGACTTCCTTCTTTTTTTTCTCTGTTTCCGGCTCTCCGAGCGTCCTCGCCTTTGCCGTCGCTTGAGCGACCCGACCCGAGGCGAGTTCCTGCCTTACCCTGGCATCGCAGCCGTTTCCCGCCCCCCATTCTTTCCACCCCTTCCTCTAAGGCTTTTTCTCTCGTCTACGGGCTTTGGACGGGCGCCAGAGATTTTTCCACGTTAAAACGCACAGCCTTCGACTCTTTCTACGGTTCTTCTCTCTCAGTTTTTTTTCTTCTCTACTTGAGCGTCCACCGCTTTTCGGGCGACTCTTCACCGACCGCCCAATCGTCCCACCCCCCCCCCTTTTTTCAAAAACGACTTTGAGAAGCCCTCCTCTTATAGCACTTTTCCTTCCTTAACTTCGGTCCTTTTTTTTTTCCCTGTTCGTTTCTCCCTTCCTGACCGCGAAGAATTTTCTCATTGCACGATCGGTCGTTTTTCGTAACTCGGTGCCCTTCTTGCCTTGTCCATTTCGTCTTTTTCGCTACCCCTCTCTTTTATGGACCCTCTTTTCTCCCTCGCCGCGGATTTTTGGGCCGACTGGCCTACGGCTTCTCCGGACGAGCTAGCCCGCGGGGCTAACTCGAGCCGCCCCTGCGCCTCCGCTTCCTTTCAAGGCTTTTTCCTTCAAACTCCTGCTATCCCTCCTCTGCGACGTTTCGCTCGTCACAAGGGACCTTTGCCGCACGATCAGATTATCCTTTTCTCCTCCGCGCCCCTGCCTTTGCGAACTTCGGAATTTAAGATCGAAGACCTCTGGCTCTTCTTCTTCCCTGTTCATCGCGAAACTTGCGTCGCTCATCCCCCTCGCTTTTCTTGATCCTTACTAGGATTTTGTCCTTTTTTCTTTCGATGTCTTTTCAGTTTGATATCAGTAGACCACATGGATGTGTGCCGTGATCGCCGTGCTTCCTTCATTGCCCTAGTTTTTAATCTTCCCCCGTTGCTTTTTTACCTTTTTCTTCGTTTCAGGCTTTTCTTTCGCATCGATGGTCGATAGAACGAACAGATCTCGAGGACGTCTAGGGGCAGTCGTCTTTTTTCCCTTTCCTCCTCGAAGTTTCCCTTAAACTCGTTTTTTTTCTTAAGAGCTCCTTTTTCAATGAGTGTGGTATCCGAGAAAGCTGAAGAAATAAATGACCACCCCTCCTCTAGTTCAATCCTTCCGTTGTTTTGCCAGTTCTTTTCTCGGGTTTTTTCCAATATCTTCAGATTTTCCCCTCTAGATGTTTTCGAACCCCGACGACGGTTGCCGTAAGAAGGGCGGGGTTCCTTAGCCCTCTTCTTTCCGCCCCCTCCTCCCCTACTTCCCCTCTTTCCGTGGTGCTAATCGTCGACAATTCCTTGCGTAAAGTCCCAGGAAGCTGAGAAGCCCGCTTCTCAGCGCCCCTTTGCCGTCTCAGACCTTCTCATGCGATCGCCATTCCTGATCCAGAATCCTTAGGGAGAAGGGAACCGAAACCACCCTTTGGCTTATTCCCTCTGAATTAAACAACAGCCTTTCTTTCCTTTGAAAAAGTCCCTCCTTCCTTTATTCGAATTTGATCCCCTCTTTTATGCGTTGCGGATCTAGGAAGAAAGAGTTACGAAGCGTCTCGGAATGCGGATTCATCCCAGAGTTTTCTCTTCTCTCTTACGCCCCTGACTTTCCATGTGTTGCCGGTAGAGTAGACGGCGAAGAGTTTTTTGTTCACTGATCATTCGAAAAACCTGTTTCTCGTCCCCTCTCTTTTTTACCTTTAATTTTCAGAGAGGAGAGCTTGGCCGGTTTCTCCACTTGTTTTCTTTTTTGGTCTGCATTTTTCTAGTCTCTTCTGCGAAGGCCCGATGTCGATTGCTGCGCCGGACGAACAAGCGCCGACTTGACCAGGCCGTCCGCGCCTCCAGCTTTCACTTTTCTCTCCTTTTTCTTTGCGACCTCTTAGTTTCAAATCTTCCCCGCCGCCCAAGTGTGCCCGTTCGACCTCTTAGAAACTTTTGAGACTTACCCTCTAGCGCGATCTTTTTCTCCCGAACCTTTCCTTTTTTCCGACGTTCTTTCCCGTCTTTTTGGTCGCTTCTTTTTCTTTTTGGGGAGAACGTGGTGGGACCTCTTGCGGTAGGTTCTCGAGCTCCCGAGAGGTGAGTTCCTTTTGAATCGATACGTTAATCGAGCGATCCTTTTTTCCTTCCCTTCCCTTCGTTCTCTATGTCCCCTTTTTTTTTCTTTGAGAGTTCCTAGGTTTGAAGACTTCTTGACAGTCCTCCCCTAAAGTTCTCCGCTTCTCACCCTTTTCTAGTTTATCTCCCTGCTCGTCCAGGGTTCGCGTTGCGATAGAAGCGACTTCCGGAATAGAATACAGCTCTCCCCCCCTCCTTCAAGGTTCCCTTTTTTCAAAGTCCTTTATATCCTCCCTCCGGAGAATTCTTCATGGTTTGAGCAGAAGCCCCCCACAGAGCCCTCGTTTCTGTTTCGCACGAGGCGTCTTTTTTTCCTCCCCTCTCATCTTTCTCGAGTTTTTTTTTCTCCCATCTTCTTTCTTTGCCATGATATTTTGTCCCTTCCTAGACTCATACGAACAAAGAGATGCCCCCGGTGCATCGACCTATCGTCTTCTCCTCTTCCGAACCAATGCTTCTCCATAGGTCCCTGCGCCGAGTCCAAATTCCCCATGCTCTTCCGGGAATGCTAAGGACGTCAACAAGCATTAATACTTCCAATTTACCCTTTTGCGCCGTTCCCCAGGAAACCGCCAATCTTTTTTTCTGCCCTATGTAGTGGGTCTTTTTAGGCCCGCCCAGGAGAACCCCTACGATCGCGATTCTCCCCTTTTTTTTATTACCGACCTTCCCCTTCACGAAAGGACCCCCGTATTGAAGAACAGACAAGTTCATGGGATGTTTCTGCTATGGCCTCAGTGAAACGGGACGCCTAGCCCCTTATATCCCTACCTTCTCCCGATGTTTGGTCACTCTCCTTTCCTTTCTGTGTGGTAGCACTTGCACCATAGAGCTTCTATCTTTTGGCGATTTCTACTCTCTGATCCTTTTTTTTAAGTGAAACCCCCTCTTTTCCCAGGTAGTCCGGGTCCTCTGCCAGAGATTTTACCAGAGGGCCAATCGATTGGCTAGGGACCGCCTACACCTACCAGTGCCGCTCCTCTTTCTCCTATTGTCCTCCCTCCCCTTTTTTTTTATTGAACCTCTTTTGAGTGGAGGAATTCTTTTTTTTTCCCTTTGCAGGCAAATCCTTTCATATGGAGCTCCTTCTCTGACCTTTGCTAGATTTTTTTGTTCAAAAGTGGACTTCTGAGAAAGTCTTTTCTTGCGATCGTCTCTCTCTCTGCTCTCTTTCTTTTTTGTGGCACTTTTTCCCTTTGCTACCTTACAACCTTCCCCCTCCCCCTGAAAATGGACGTTCTTTATTACGGTATTACTATGATTTCTGATGTGGATAGTCGTGTGAGTGATTAGCCATAGCGTACGCTTTCCTTGCTCTTTTTTGCTTTTTCTTTTTTAGTGCTAGGATTTCGCTTTCGTTTTTTTTTAGTTTTTTTGATCTTCTCGGTACATGTGCCAGTGATCATCGAGTGGGTCTTTTCGCCTGACCTCATCTTCCCCCCCCCCCTCCGTCAACGGGCCTTTCTTGCGAAAATTCGCCTTCCCCGAGAGGAGATGCTGGGTGAGAGTTGCTGGTTTTTCATGTTTCCCTCCTCCTTCCCCTCCCTTTTTTGACCAGCCGAACCTTTTTTGCGAAGACTACCCCCTCTGTATGGTCGCTTACCCGGCGGATTGAATAGTTTATTTACTGGGGAGGCCGACTCCATGCCCCTTCCCTTTTTCGGCTCCCCTTCCTTCCCAACTCTTTCCTCTGGCTTTCCGTCAAACGGTCCTTTTGGCGACGCACGCGTGCTCGTGGGGTTCGGCAACCAATACGACCGATTTTTGATGTCTTTTTCGTCTCCTCCGTCTTGCGGGTTCCCCTTCTGTGCTCTTTTTTTTTCTGAGCGAGTCGAGGAAGAAGGTGCCGTCGCGGCCTCCGCAAATGCGACCGGATCCCTGTCTCCAGACCTGTTTTTTAGATCCTTTTGCACTTCTTTTTTCCCGTGCTCCTTCTTGAGCCAGAGGTAAAAAGACGGAATTCACCGGCCGTCCCACGCTCTGTTAGTTTGACCTTCTTGCCTATTTTTTTTGATTATGCTTTTTCGAGGTAACTTGACCGAATTCGTTCCCAAAACGGGGCTCGTCCATACCCCTCTCGTTTGATTGGCTGAGAGCTCTGAGTTGACACTTGCGCCTCCTTCCGTTCCCCCCACTTCTTCCCTTTTCCCCGCCCCCGGTTTCTCCCCCCCTTTTTCCTCGCGGCAGGCCTGTTGCACGATCTTTTCCCAGAGTTTCTCTCCCCTGTGCCAGGGAGGAGTTTTGCCATGAGTGGAACCTGCGATCGACATAGGGCCCTCAATGTGCGTCCTTTTTGCTTTTCTTCGTTTTCCCCTTTTCATCTCTTTTTTTCTTTTCTACTCTTTTCAATCTAGCCGTTTGAGAGAGAAGTCTTCACACTGCGACTGCACCCCCAGTCACAGTTACGCCCCCGGCCCTCTCTCTTATTGCGCCGTTTTTTGCAAGTTTTCGCCCCTTTTCGCTCTCGCTCTGTTTTCCTGAGCGGCTCAGAAAAATATCCAGTTCGTCCCTTTTTACTTCTCCTCCTTCCTTTTTGATCTTCTTCTGATATTTTCAGTCTCTTCTTTTTCCTTCAGTAGGTCACCCCCTTTTCCCGCCGCACAGATGAGCCCCGTTGAATAGGACTTAGTATTGGGCGTTTCCATTTTTCTTGTAGTTTTCTGTCCGTTTGTTTTTCTACTCCCCCTTTCCTTTTTGCCGTGCGTATCGTCCGGCCCCCCTTTTACCGCATTGCCGGAATGCATGGGCCATGATCTCTTCACGAAAAACAGTGCCATTTTAAAGCTTTAGCTGTTTTTCCTGCGTTACGTCAGTCTCCCCTTGTTCGTCCCCGGGTTACTCAAGTCGTCGAAATGTTGACCGCCTACGCGAGTGCATGGACAAAGTCGGTCATGGGTTTTTTTGAATTATAGTGCGCCGTTTCTTTTCCTCCTGATCCTATCTCCCCCATTTTATTTACGCTCCTTGTTGAAGAGACTGTGTCTCGTTTGCGGAATAGAGCGTATCTCTTCCCCAGCTTGGCACGCTCTTTCGTACCCCCCCTTTCCCTTTCTGGACCTTTTGCGGATGGTCCCCTTGGACGATCGAATGTCGCGGGTGCCTCCTCTTCGCCCCCTTTCCTCGCCCCTCCCTTTTTTTTGCATTTCTTTTCGCCTCTTATAATCGGGTGGGCCAAAACTAACTTTTGCATTCCTCTCTCCCTTCTTTTTCGTTTTTTGACTTTCTTTTCCTTTCACCCCCCCCCCCCACGACACACAATGTGGCTACTGCGAAGTTTCTAACCCCCGCTTTTCCACCTAATCCCCTTCTGGAATTTTTTTCAGCTGTGCTTTTTCTTGGGTTCTTTCCTCGCCAGGGCGACCGAGTTGCCGAGGAACCCTTCGCCACTTCCCTTACCTTCTGGTTCCTTTTTCTCCCCGTCGCGTTTCGAGTTTTTTTTTTTTTTTGTGTGGGCAGGATCTGCGTAGGACGGCGCAGAATGATGTTCGAAGCCCTCTTTGTCCAATGAGCCCCTGCCTCCTATAGCTTTCCTCTCCAATTTTTTTTTGTCCTTGCGCTAGATTTTTTTTCCGTCGAGCTTGTGCGGTTGGCGTATCCGTTTATGACGGTCAAGCCTTGAGTGTTTTTACGTTCTCCCTTTCTGCGAGTGCCCCTCTTTAGTATCGCTCGAATTTTCCCCTCCCGTCGGGTCCCCTTCTCCCTGCATAGCGAGCTAGTCTACCTGGCGAGAAGACGATGCCCTTCTCGTTTTTCGCTGCCCTTCCAGACATTTTTCCTCACGACGTGTCTCGAATTTCCTCCCGATCCCCCCCAATGAGACTAGGCATGCGCGAACTTTTGAGAAGAACGGTTCTCACGAATCTCGGTTGAGAGGCGGCCTCTTTTCATAATTCTTTTCTCCTTCACTTCTTTTTAGTTTCTGGACGGGGGATACGGTGGGAAGATTGCGGTTTTCCACTTCTCCCTGAGCGGTGATTTCCCCTCCTCGCCCCCTCCCATGCTTTAATAGTTTAAACGCAATAGTCGCGTGCTTTCGATTTCCGTCGGTGAAGATCGGGACAACGGTGTCACTGTCTCCTCTTCCTCCCCCTCTACTGTCCTTTTCGTTTCATGATCTCTTTGTCCTGTTTGCGATCCCGCGCGGCCGAAGGTTTAATTCGGCCCTCATTAGGTTCCGCCTGTTCACCTTCCTTTCTATTTTTTTTTCTGGCCTAACGTTTCGGAAATTTTTTTTGACGGTCACAGCCTTTCCCCCCGGAGTCCTGTTTTTTTCTTTTCTCTTACTGTTTTCTTTTTCCTGCGTCTTCCGTTGGAGAGGGATCGGCAGAAAATGCGGTTTTAGCGTCATGCTCGTGGCCTCCCCGTTTTCCCTCTTACCAACCCTCTCTCTCCTCTTTTTCCCTCTTTAGTATTTCCCTCCTTGGAGCCCAAGTCGGCGGGTTACATCGGAAGGGTCTTCGCGATCTTCTCGTCCGTAGCGTCGGCCCCCCCCTTTCTCCTGCTCCTAAGATTTTTTTTCCTAAATCTCAAGGCGTCCCAGGGGCGCCGCCGCTTCGTACTGCACAGTTTTTTCTTCGTTCTTCCCCCGCATGTTTTTTTTTTTTCTTTTCCTTTGACCCCCAACTCTATCGACGCATACATATCCTCGACACCGCAAAAGCCCACCCCTCCCCCCGCCTCGCTCCCTCCTCCCCCCAGACTCCCTCCCCCCTCAAAAAGTTTTGCTGCCTCCCCCCCCCGCCTATAAAACTAAAATCAGGTTATAGTTGCCGCAGAGATCCGCGTCTTCTGGTCCCCCTTTTTTCCCTTTTTTATCACTTTTATTTTGCGATCTTTGTTTCCTTTTTGATACGCCTCCCCCTCTTCCCTTGATGATAAAATTTGCTCCGTCACGTTGGGAAACAACAAATTCGGAAAACTTACGCTCCGGTTTTCTTTCAAATATCTTTACTCTCCTTCCCTTTCCCGGATCCCCCCCCCCTGATCCATCTATTTCTCTTTTTTTTTTTGAGAGAGATCCCGCCTTTTTATAGGCACTTGAGAGCCGGGAATGGGGGGGATGTGGAAACTGTTTTTCTGCGCTCTGCCCGTTCTTTTTAGGTTTTTTTTTTTTGTTCCCCCCTGTTCTCCCCTTTTCCTTGAGTACCCCTCTTCCCACTCTTGCCCCCTGCATTCTTTCACAAGAACGCCCCCTTGAAGCTCTGACAATTCATCGTCCGGGCGTATACCTCTACTTCTCCCCTGGTTTTTTTTTTCTGCGTATTTTTTTATCAAGTTTCTTTTTGACTGAGGCTATTTCTTCTATGTAGGAGATGTGCTGGTTTTTTTTCTTGTGTAGAATTCTCTTCTCGGTGTTGTTAGCGGTCTTCTTCCCTCAAGTGACGCCTTCCTCCCCGTAATTATTTGGGAAGTTTGTCGAGCGGCGGCAGACCCTGGTCGTGCTCGCGTACCTTCAGTCCTTTTTGAAGATGACGTCGTCTTTTCCTCTGTAGTTTTTTCCGAGCGAGTTTTTTCTGCCGTCTTGTTCGCCTGTCTGCGCAGGAAGGAAGATTTTTTTGGTCGAAGTGCAAACGGAGGTGCGGTTTTTTTCCTGACGGCTTCTACCACGCTCCTTTTTCCTAACGCCTTCGCTGCCACGACCCCGCGTCTCCCGCAAACAGGAATTTGAGGAGACAAGCACCTCTTTGGTGGTGGTTTATGCACGTGCCCCCATTTTTTTTTCTCTCAGAATCCGTGATGATTTTTTGAGATTCCTCTGGCAGGTGCCCCTCCTGTCGGTGAGGAGAGTCCGAGGCGAGGAGCGGCGGCCCCCGTACCCCTAGTCTTCCCTCTCCTTTTTTCGACCTCCTCGTGCCTCATCTGTTTCTTTTGTCGGAACGGAGCACGCGAGTACAAACGACGGAACTATCTTCCAACCGAGGTACACTCTTTCAGGCGCCCCCCCCCCCCCGTTCACGTTACCTCTTGTCGCGATTCTGCCGCCCTTCTTTTCGTAACACGAGCAAATCGTCCCAAAAGTGTCCCCCGTCCAGGACATCTCGGATTTCAATATTCCCTGTGCTCCTTCTCTCTTTCCTTTCCGGGACTTTTTCCGGTTTGTCGATCACTTGCGCGTCTCCTTTTTACGATCGTCCGAAGAGTTCTTTCTTTTTTCCCGGGCGTGAGTGCAGTTGAACTCTCTATCGCTTTTTTTTTTCCCTTCCCCTCCGCTGTCCTTTTTTTTTTTCTCCTTGAGCGCAGCTTTGGGGCGTTTTTTTTTTCTTCGGAGCGCGACGAATCGGGGCACTCGGAGTTCGTCTTTTTTCCCCTTGTTGCTCACCCCCTTCTCCCTTCAACTCCTTTTTGCCCTCGATGCTTTTTTCTCTGAGTAAAGTGGTCCTCGCTTCGAAGACGTCGGACTGCTTCGCTAATGTTTTTACAATTATCCCTTCTATTGAGTCTACGCGATCCTTCCTTACTCCCTCTTCTCCTCCCTGAATTTTTTTTAAGACCTACATTGTTTTTTTTTTTTCGAATTCCTCGGCAACTGTGTCGCCCTTGATAGGCTTTTTTGGGGGGGGGTTTTTTTTTTTGAATTACCAACCCCGGCCGCCCCCCTTTCCCTTTGAATAGGCCCCCTTTTCTTAGTTTTTTTTTTTGATATTTTTGGGTCCTCCTTTTCACCCCCCCCATGGATGTGCAGTGATCGCTGATGCCGTCCCTCTCCTGAAGGTGACGCCGGCCTTTAAGTAGCGCCCCTTTTTTTCTCGGTTTCTCCAATTCAGCAGCCTTTTCCTGTCGAGGGTCATGCTGCACTGAGTTACGCAGCGAGTTCTTGACTTTTTCAAACTCTCTAGGCTTTCCCCTGATTTTCCTTACTTCTGGAGTACCCTTTTTTTGTACTTCCCCCTTAGTCATTTCTTTGGTTCTTTTCCGAGAGCGGTGCCAAACGTGTGGCAGAGATAAGATTCCTTCTTGTCATTTTTTTTTTGTTGAGATCTTATTCCTCTTGAACTTCCTTCTCCGCTGGTCCCCTTTGAGAGAGCTGATCAGCCCATAAACGACCCCTGTTTCCTTGCCTGGTCTTTTTTTGGTGACCTTCCCCCCTTTTTTCGCCTAAGCCTTACAAGCGGGCTCGCTTCCTTAGTCCAAATCCCCCTTTTTTTTTTTGTTATTCTCCCTTCGATGAGTTTTTTTACCTTTTTTTTACAGCTTCAGCGCGGGATTTTCCCTCCTTCCTCCTCTCTCCCTTTCTGCTTTTTTCTTCCCCCCTTTTTGCGGGTGCCGATAAGCGAGAATCACCACATCATGTGGGCTTACAGACTTGCTTGCCCGACCAACCCCCCTTAGCACTACCGTCACTGCCCCCCTGAAGTTTAAGCCCTTTTCTTGGCTCTTTTTTATGTTCCGTTTTTTTATTTCTCTGCTGTCCTTCGCTTGAAATCTTTTTTCTATTATTCTTTCCGCGGAGATTTCGTTCGAGGCATGCTGTCCGGGCTGTAGACCTGCGAAATGTCTTTCTAGCTCCTAGATGGACCCCCCCCGATAGCTCTTTTCTTTTTTTTACCCTTTTCCTCCCTGGACGCAGAAGTCCGGCGCATAGATCTTTGGTGGTTGTCGTTTTTTTTCCCCCCGGCTCCTCTGCAGGGTTTTTAAGTCTCTTTTTTTTTTAGGAGACGTCGTTGCGGAGAAGAGGCCTTTTTTTCCCAAACGTCCCTACGCGACAGTCTCTCAGCTCTTTTTTTTTCCCCCTCTTGTTCCGCTCGCCCTCCCGATTCTTCGATTCTTTCTGCATGTGTTTTAGGCCGCCGCCCTGCACTTGAGTATCTTTCTATCGCTATCGTCTTGACTGCCGCTGCTGCGCGATCGACGTGCTTTTCCGTCCCCCTTTTTCTCCCCCCCCTCCGACTTTTCCCTTTCTGAGGCTCATGGGCTCGCCTCGCCCTCCTTCCCCCGATATTGACGGTGGAGCCACGGGGTGGACGACCTGAACACAGGCTTAGGTGGTATCTTTGCGCTTACGAACATCCCTGCGTTCCCGGACGTCGCGTCCACTTCGCAGGTTATTTTATGTTCTCTTAGTTTTTCCTCGGTCTCACTTTTCCCCTCCTGTCTACGTCTCCGAAAGACTCTTCTCGTTGTTAGGGCTCCATGCTGCACGTTAGTTTCCAGATTCCCTTTTCCTTCCTTATTTCCTTTTCTCCGAAAATTTCCCCCCCTGAGCTTTTGAACTATCTATCGGAGGCCGGTATAGCCGGCCTTCCCCGGCCCGACACTTTCATTTTTTTTTGAACGGTCCCTCCCTCCCCCCTCCCGATTTTTTTTTTTTTCGCAGGCGTTCTTGCACGCTCTCGGTTTGGCACGCTGGCTTCCGCTTCCACCCGTTTTCTCTGGCATTGTCTGGTTTTAGCTTTTTTTTTCCGGCCCGCCGGATTTTTCCAATGGCTGCAGCCGTGCGAAAAGAGCACGGCTTACATCGCGGGCGAGCGACGATTCCGCGCTTGAGTCGGCAACACTTGCGGCTCTTCCTCCTTTTCACTTTTCCTTTTCCATGGGGGCTCCCTTCTTCCCCGCACGGAAAAATTCAAGGGTCCCCGTTAATGTTTAGTATTTCGTTTCCCTTTTTGAGGTCGTGCCCCTTGCGTCCCTTCCCTCGATTTTTCTCCCCTCGCCATGAACGCCCCCCCCCCCGCCCAGATCGCCTACGCCCGCCGCATAGACGAAGGTGACTTTGATGCCAAAACGTGACATTTTTGATGTTTCCTTATTTTTCTCCCCCGAACTTTTCAATCAGACTTTTTGCTCCTTCTGAGAGCCGTCTCTGGTAATTTGCTCTGAAGTCTGTGAGAATGAATTCCTTCTAGAGATAGGGGAGTTTTTTTCTCCCTTTCCCGCTTCCCTCTGTCTCTGTCCCCACGTTGTTCCCCAAACTTCCAGCGCCTTTCCTTTTTGCGCCCAGCGCAGAGGGCCCATCTCTGGGGTTGACAAATTCCCTCACTCAAAGGAGCTTTTTCCGTCTCTTACTAATCGTTGTTGTTTTTTTTTATCCCTCCAGAACCTTTCTCCTTGCTTTTTTCTAAGTTTTCTGACAAAGATTTTTGAGTATATGCGTCCCCTTTTTGGTTTTGTGTCCAACGTGGGACTGGGAGACGGGATTCCCAGCGTAATCTTTTTTTTTCTCTTCCCTGAAGAAGATCTGAGCTAGTTTTTGTCGTGCTCACCCCCCCTCTCTTTTTCTAACTTCCCTCTTTCCCGATTGCGGTCTTGCCTTGGATAGCCCCCCGGGGAGTTTGAGATCCCTTAGCGTACGAAAGGCATGCCCTTTGCTTTTAGTTTTTTTGCTTCTTTTTTGCGTGCCCCCGATTTCTTGTCTTTTTTGCTTGATGATTTTCTTTAACCCTTTCCTTTTCTGCAGAGAGAGTTGTTTTTTTGAGGGAACTAACTCATTTTTTTCCCTACTTCCTCCCTCTATCAGTCTTTTCACTATTTGTTTTTTTGTGTCCATGCAGTTTCCGGGGCGAGAGGCTCTCCTTTTCTCCTTCTTCCGCGCTGTAAGGTTGATGCGGGTGCCGTCTCTTTAAGTTACGTCGAGCAGTCAGTGTCTTTCCCTCTATTTCCTGTCATTCGATGTAGATTTTTTTTTTTCGCCCTTCCTCTCAATGAGATGGTGGTCGAAGTGCCTTCCAATCGTTTTTTCGGATGCTCCTTTCGGCCCTCCTCGATTCCCTTTCAGCCCCTTGAGGTTCCCTTCCCCGTAGACAACGACTCTCGAATTTTCCGGACGTTTACAAACAGGACGCTTAGACGTGATCTTTTGCCGTGCCATGGAAGACTTTCTGACCGATTCTTTAGTCCAGGCCAGCAGACTTTTTCTTTGAACCCGGGGCCTTTGCTTCTCCCCCCTTCGAGATGAAAGCCGTCTTTTTTTAGGACCCTAGGGAACGAGCGATAGAACTCCTGACACTTAGCGGAGATCTTCCTCTTCCCTTTCTTCGGCAGTTTTTGCGTCTTCCTACTGAACTCCCCCAGAACGCAACTCGGGACCCCAACGTCTTTTCGGCGGGTCGTGGGACGCCCTACTGTCTGCTTTTATC
>Ga0179593_1690736_pt1 | contig 15026 bp, 17 predicted proteins | sample CZODoug2_1_08_16_FD_185931 | JGI IMG/M metagenome (GOLD analysis project Ga0179593, IMG submission 185931) | Vadose zone soil fungal communities from Angelo Coast Range Reserve, California, USA - CZODoug2_1_08_16fungal (PacBio error correction) | ecosystem: Environmental > Terrestrial > Soil >... | reverse complement strand
TATGTGCTGTTGGTCCATCTTCGGTTTGGGTGTTCGCTTTCCGTTTGTTTTCCCTTTGGACTTCCTAGGGAAAACGACCGCCCCCTTCTCCTTTTTTCCCCACCGGCTTTTTTATTATTCTCGCGCTTTTTCTTCCCTTGAAGGCTAACAGTTTAGTGTTCCCATAGGTCTTTTTTTTTACTTATTCCCTGACGCGGCGTGGGCGGCTCTTCCCCCCTTTTTTTAACTTGGAAGTCCCGCGTGTAAACTGTTCACGTCACTCCCCTTCCCTTCATTTTTGTTTACAAACACTCTCTGCCTTTTTAGTCGCGTCTCTTCTTCCCCCCAAAAACCCTCCCAATCTGGTATCCTTTCCCAAGCTTTTTTCGTACCTTTTTCTTTTTCGTACTGGTTCCCAAGAGAGTTATAAGGTCTCTTCCTTACTCCCCTTTCCCCCCCGGACCAAAGGCCCCCCTTCCTCTCCCAGCCTCCTCCTCCCCCCCAGGTGTTACTGAAGTTGCTTTTTTTGCGCTTACTCCCTCGAAGTTTTTTTCGGGTCGTGAGCTTCCCCCTTCTTTTCCCCCCATTATCCTCCGAGCCGGATTGGTTTCTTTCTCCTCTTCCTTTTGTCTGACCCCCCAGATTTTCTCCCCCGTGTTCCGATTTCTCTTTCTGATTAGACTACCCCCCTTTTTTCCGAACACCGCCCGGATTCGGTTCAGTTTCCCTTTTTCTTTTTCACTTCCTCCTTGTTGCCTTCTTCCCCCGGCCTAGATTCAGAGTACACGTGGCCGTGGTTTTTTTTTGTTAAGCTCCTTTCCCACCCCTTGATTCCTTAAGACCGGGTTTTTTTTTCTAAAGATGCGGATTACTCTCCTGATCCTCTCTCTTCACTCTCCGTTGTTGTTGTTTTTTTTTTCCCCTTTGACTCGGAGGCGTCCCCTCCTTATATACAACTTCTCCCGCACTTCTTTCTTCTTCTGAATTTTCATTTTCTATGATCCGGGTGCCCACGGTACTTTTCTCTGGCAGATTGACAGCTTTCTGTCGTGCCCTTTCTTTTACGCGCTCCTATTGAGATTTTTTCCCCCCCCCTTTCAGTGTTTGCTCTTCGTTTGATCTTCTGCCTCTTCCTTCCCGTTGCCTTTTCCACGCTTTTTTCTTTTTGGCACAACCATTTTTACGCGTTCTTTGCGAATGGCCTCATATTGTTGGGTCTTCTTGGTCAAAGGAACAACTCCGTCCCCCGTCTTTCTTTCTGACTTTTACACCCCAAAATTACCTGTTCCGCCGGCCTTTTTTTCTTTTGATGATGGTGCGCCCAGTCAAGGATCGCCGCGAAGCGCCTTACCCTTTTAGACCCCCCCAGTTGAAATAATAAAGGCCGTTTCCTTTTTTAATTCTGCTCAGTTTTGACTTTCCACCCTTTCTTTTTGCAACCCCAAACTCCGCACTTTTTTTTTCCTCGGGTCTTGACATTTTATTTAAAACGGCGGGACCCCCAACAAAGTGATATCGGAACCTATCACTGCCGCGACGATTCCTCCGTACACTGGTGAACACTACCCTTTTCTTTGCCTTTCCCTTTCCCCCTTCCTCAGAAACAGGTCTCGCCGCAGTCCTTGATTTTCTTTCTTCTTGTTTTTAGCCTAGAATTGAACTTTCCGGTAAGGATGCCCCCTGCCCTACGACTTCCCCTTATCTGAAACCTTTATGACACCCTTCCTTGAGAATCCCTGCCTCCTCCTTTCTTGAGAAGAGTTCGCGCTTGATTTTCTCGGGCCTGCCCCCCTTTCCCCCCTAAATATATGGTGGTCAGAGGCTCTCCTCCATCTCTTTTTACTCTGAAGAGGCGTGTTTTTTTTTTTTTTTTTTTTTTTTTGATTTTTTCGAAAACTCTCTGACCTTCTAAAAATTTTTATGAACCCCATGTTCCCCACCAAAACTGACTCACGTTTTCTCCCGTGATTCTGTTTTTCCTTCCGGGAAACCCTTTTGCCCTTTTTTTCAACGGCTTCTCCGTGGAAGTTTGTTGACTCCATTCTTCAACCAGATCCTCCCAAGGACTTACCGTGAGGGTTAATTTGACACCCAGGCTGCCGGGGATTGGGAAGTCTTCGTCCCACTTCTTTGACTTCCTTTCTTGAACCGGCCTCAGTTAGCAGAGGCCAATTTGTTCCTCACTTTTTCCCTTTTCCCCCCCTCGCTCGGAAGGAGTCTCACTTTTTCTTCGGCCTCAGGCCCCCTGTTAAATCAGACCCCAAGTGATTGCCGCAGACAGTGTTTCCGGGACATCTGTCCGTCCCCGCGAATTATTTTTCTTCCACCCTTAGACGTCATTTGGATTCCATTTTTTTTGAAGCTTCTTTTGCTTGTTCGGAGGCCCTTTTGGGATCCACACCCTTACGGGGCATCTCTTGTCTGTTCCATCCGGTGTTTGCCCTTATGATTCGCAAATGCTTCCCGAGGAGAACCCTCTCTCTTTTTGTTGGGTGTTTGATGCTCTCTTTTGGTTCACGTACAGCCCGCTGGGCGGCGTCCTGGTGCCTCCTGAGCCCCCTTTCCCGGATCCCCCCAGAGCTTCCCTTCTGGTTCTCTCCTCACATTCCCCGTCACCTATGACAGTATCCATCAACCATTTTCCGTTAATCCCCTCTTCATAAACCCCCCTCCCCTAATCCCGCCCCCCCGATCTGGTCCAGATCAAAATCGGATCTTACTTCCCTATGTCCCCTCGTACCATTGTCTCACAACCTGCTTTTCCCCCAAATGGCCACTGATCCCTGGGTTTTCCCGCTCAAGACGCTGATCTGGATTTTTTACACTTTTTGGACATCTAATTCCCCACGCTCTAGCTTGGCCCCGAGACGCACGGACGGCACCCTCTTACAGGCCGGACCCCTTCCGGTTGCCGAGCGGCGGGGCGGTCCCTTTAGGAGGGGGTCCTTGCTTTTCCCCCTTTTTTTTGCGGGGTTTTACTCTCCCTTGTAGTGCGCGTCGGTAACGAGTGTCCTGCACGACCATGACCAGGTACCCCTTTTGCGGGCGGTGGAGTTTCTTTTTTTTCAGTTTATTCATGGCTCTCTTTGTTGTAGTTCTAGGGCCAAGTCCTCTTTTCGGCAAGAGTCAGGACAGAGCGCCATTTTTCGAGCCCCCGCGCCACCAATATTGGGAACACTGCATGCCTCTGACTCATCTCCGCGCGTTTTTTCCCCCGGAAACCATTGCACTGCTGCACTCTTCTTTATTTTTTTGAAGTTCGGCTGAGTCTCTTTTCTTGGGTAGGTTGTTGGTGTGTTGTTTGCCCTTGGTCATTGTATGCGTCAATTTCTCCGAAGAGGATCCTATGCAGTTGCGCGGCTGCTCTTCGCGTTGTTCCCTGGTTTCGTTTCCCAACGTGATGGGGGTCCCATCTTCTTTCGAGGCGGAATCAGCGGTTCTTTTTTTTCATCCCCATGCCATTAGGGCCGTTGTCGCTTTTGTTCTTTTGATTTTCCCTGTCACGAACCCCCCTCTTTTATTTTTTTATTTTTATCGCGCTAAGCGATACCTGTCGACTTTCCCGTTAGTGTTCCTCACCCTGGCCCGGGTCGCGGTTTTTATTTTTAGATGCCCCCTCTTCCCTTTTATCTACCTCTTTCGGACGCCGCAATCCCCTCCCCCCCTTTTCTCCTTGCACAAAGGTTTTCCTTTTCGAAAGTGATTTTCCTTGTGCTATTTCTTCCTCCCCAATACGGTTGCGTGACGGTTTTTCCGTTTTTCTTTCTATTAGTCACCCCCCCCTTCCCGAGGCCTTTCTTAGCAATGGCCCTGATGTATTGCGAAAGGACCTTCCAGCTTAGAGAGGCATCTCACCCGCCCCCTCTCCCAACAGCTTTTTTAATTATCAATAGAATCTTCCGGATTGCTAGCTTTTCCTTCCGATTATCCCTTGGAAGGGACCCCTTTCATGACGTGAGCACTTTCTTCCTTGTGAGACGCCTTTCTTTACACCGAAACCGATTCACTCGAACCCCCTAGTTAATTTTTTCGTGATTTTCCTTTATGTTAGGAGTAAATCTTTTTCTCTACCTTTGAGAGACTTTTTTTTTGTAGTCTCATTTTTACCCACCATTTCAGTTTCCTTTAATCACCCTTTTTTTTTTTTCCCTAAGGAAGCGGCATTCCAATCCCCCCTTACCCAGTACTTGCACCCAGAATTCATCTTTCTGTCCCCTATCACGGAAGATTTAGAAAGGTCCCTGTTCGTCGTCTGCCTTCCTTTTTTTTTTTTTTTCCAAGTGGCCTTGCGAAATGCCCAGAATTCTTGCTTCCCCTCTCCAGGTTTTAGAGGAGCATAGGGGTCCCTTTTCCGAAAAATACGCTTGGAGTAAGTTAGCACTCCCCCACCCAATCACTTTCTTTCACCAGGCCACTCCGGCGTCTTTTGGTTGGTTATGGTTTTGCGGACGGGCCCCCCCGTCCCCGTTCCGGCCCTATCCTTTCCAGCTAAGTACCCCCTTTAGTAATTAGATCCCGGGCGAACACGACTCCTTTCCGGTTAGTGACGACGTTTATTCATGAGATTCCCCCCCAACTTTTCAGAGCGCTTTTTTAGAATCCCCCCCCAATCTGGCCCCAGTTTCCAAGTACACCGTTATTATTTCCCTCTTACCGTTCATGACGATTTTTTTTGGAATGCCCGTGCCCGCGCTTTCTTTTCTTTGCCGAAACGAATTCCGTAAACCTAGTACCCCCCCGGAGATCGGCCGCGCACCTCCCTCCGCCGCGACATCGTTTCGTGTTTCGCCTCTGAAGACAGCCCATGGCCCCATCGGTAACGCTGCCTACCCCCTTCAGACTCCGCTCAGTCTTGCGGCCCATGCAGAGTGAGACAGGAGTCCCCACATCGGCCAGATGCGCGTTCTTTGCCGCTGCGTCCTTTTCCCCAAGCGCGGACCATGATTGACTCAAATACTCTGGTGGTAGTTTTTTCGTGGCGACCCTGGTTAGCAAGACCCCCCTTGACCTGAATGGTTTTTTCCCCCCTTTTTTTTTTACATTTACAAAAGAGACCCTGAATCCCCCAATTTTATGGTAGTTTTACCCCCCCCCCTTTTCAATCAAGTTCCCTTTTTGCGATGCGTAAGACGACTTTTCAACCTTTCCAAACCCCTCTGACGGCATAAGGACAGATTGTGGCTTCCGTCCCACTTTTCTCTCGTGACTTCCTTCTGTTAAAACCCCGGCCGGTGTTCGGCAGCTATGGCCCTAAGCGGGTTTAAAGGTAGTTTATGTCCCGACATTTGGTGGTCCCATCCAGACAAAACACGCTTTGTCTTTATTGTGCCCCGCCCCATTCTCCAGTGCTCATACCTTTTTCAAGCCATGGTTAACCTGATCCCGTGATTTAAAATGAATCTCTCCGAACATCCGAATTGCTCCGTCGCCCCGTGTGACCCAGTGAAGTTTTACCTGTCGGCTTTAGAAATACTCATGCTAGCGTTCTGCCGCTTCCCCGTCCGGGGTTTATGTCTCATAACTGTTGCATGAGCTATTTTAGTTATAGGTGATCGCAGGCCTTCAGACAAGCCCTCTGATGCTTCTCCCCCCTTCTCTCTCCTGTTTTGTTCGGAGGGTTCTTTACTCCTTGGGCGGCTTCGGTTTGACCTGTCGAACATTTTGAGGCTTTGCTACAGGGTTATTACACAGCACCTTTTCCACGTCCCGTCAGAAACCATTCCCCCAGAGATGGCTTCCCCCCCCCACCCCCAGTACCTTTCTCTGCACCAACGGACTCCTCCATGTTCCTTCTTTGATGGAGTTTTTTTGATTGCCCTTATTTGTCTGCTGTTCCTCCCGCACCATTCATGGCTTTCAATCTGTCTGGTTTTCGCTTTAGCCTCCAGGATGTCAGACCCGTGTCGTTGCACACACCGCTCCTTTATACGTCCCGAGAGCCCGGATTTCTCCACGAAGGAAAGCCCCTTCTAGGCGCCAGTCTTGCCCTGACCACACGTCCTCCTGAGGAACTCTGGGTTAAAATCAGGGTTTTTCAGCTTTGGTGGGTCCGCCCTGGATCCTTTCCAGATTTATTTCACCGTTCATTGCCGACACAACCTCAGGGGGGGGTCCTTTTTTTTTTTATTTTCCTTAATTTTATTAATAATCTCCTTTAGCGTTTTGAAGAGCCCTGTCGTTCTTTCTTCGCCCCCCATTATCTTTTTTTGTGTTCCAAACCCTGGAATCCCCCCTCTGATCCCGCTGCGCCAGGATGACAAGCGCATCCATTATCCCTTGATCACAGTTTTCCCTGCCTGCAGATAATGGTGCGATTCTTAGCAGGGGGGCGTTTTTTGGTAGATTACCGATGGTGTACTGGTCATGTTTTCCGGCGCCCCCCCGAAAAGAAAGGATGCTTCCTTCTTCTTGAGTAGCTGTGCTGCATGGTCCGCATGGTAGTTGCCATAGGTTCCTTTTTTTATAGTTCGGCAAGTCTTCCCGCCGGTACGTAGGCCCCAACCACTTTCTTCTTTTTTTTGGTACCCTTCTTTAGGTGATACGGTGTCAGACCCCCTTGAGGGACTTCGTTTTTTGGGACGCACAGCGCTCGGACAACTTTACGCTAGATGTCACTTACTCCCGCCTGCATTTCCCTCTCAACCGATTCCGGACCTTTTTGTGTTCAGGATTTTCCCGCCTATCTTCCTCCTTTTCCGTTCTTAGATACATTACAGTAATTGCCTCAAAACTGCCTGGTGATGAAGTGCATTGGGGCTTGTGATTTTAGAAGACTAAATCCTAAGTAAGCCCCCGGGTTTTCCCCGCCCTCTCAGTTGATGTTGCCAAGGTCGTGTTGTTGACCGCCGGTGCAGAGCGATCACGCCGGTCAGATATTCCCAACAGATAATTCTTAGCCTCTTCTTCGATAGTCCTCCGCAGTTTTTCCATAAGAGCCTATTTTTTTCTCCTCGAGATGGTCCCCCGTGTGGGAGAGCCGTAGCCGCAGACAAAGGCTTATGCGTGTCACTTTTTCGGGGTCTCCTATAAAATCTGTGTCGGATCCTTCCCCTGTTGTTTGAGATATATACTCCTAATCTATCTGGCACCCTGCGGGCTTCGAGTAATCTTGTCATATGGACTGACGGAATCAGCGCCTCCACGGACACGGTACTCCTTATCTTTTTGATCAGGACCGTGCTCACGTTACCTTTGAGAATAGCTTTTCTGTCTTCCGCTGCCTCTCTTCGTCCTTTCCTTACCAGAAGACTTTGGGCTCCCCCCGAACATAAGAGCGCTGACTGCCCTTTTCTTAATCTGGACCCCACCCCCCCCATACGACTTTATGGGTCGTACGTCTAGACAGCAATCCCCAATCCCAACAAAAGAATGCTGGACTGCTGGGAGCACGTGCCCGGGCTAGCCGCTTCCTCTGTTTCCCACATGCTCCGGCCGGAGAGCGGTTTGGAACACTTCGCAGCTTCCCTTGTAGTGGATCCCGTGCCTCTCTTTCTCTAAGTTAAGAGTTTCTTTTCACCATATTACCTTTTTTTCTGTGCCACTCCCCAACCTAGACCGGTGGCGGGACCCCTTCCACGTAACACCACCGATTTGGACTTCACGTGCGCTGATCAGTTGTACATCCCACAAACTAGGTACCCATACCGTGCGTGCAGCCTGCCTCTTCCAGACACAGCGGAAAGACCCCAGCCGCGCCGCATCTATCCTTCTCCGGTCGTTTGCCCTCTAACCCCGGTAACCGCGACCACAAGTGAACTCCTCCACAAGGAAATTTTGGCCTTTTTTTCTTCCTTAATGTATTGTCTCGGGCACTGTTTAGCCGCGCTACATTGTACGACTGGATCCATGGATGGTCCCCGCACTTAAACTCTTTGGCGACGCGTTTGCTCCCGTGGCGCTTGAGACCCCTCGCAGTTTGAACTGTCCTTTACCGATAAAACCCCACTCAAGCTCCCGTTTACCCTTTCTCTTGTCCCCCGGTATCTGTCTTTTACTGAGCGTAACCAGACCTACCACTCAGTGAAATGCGTTCACCCTCCCCCCCTAGTCCTACTACCTTGTTCCCCCCCTGCTGCCCTTCTCTTTCCTTTCCTGTCAAACAGGAGGGGTTGCCTCCGCTTTTTTAGCCCGGACCTCTTGAGTTCCAATGGACCCGGGAAGCGACTTGAGATGACGATGACAAAAGCCCTTGTATCCCCTTAGGCCCTGAATGATAAGACCCCACTTTTTCGCCGTGCCCTTTTCGTACTCACCGGAGCCGTCCCGGGGAAGTGAAACATGCGTTTTGTTAGAATCGGGCTTTCTTCTGCTTCCCTTTTTTGCTACTTTGAGTGCTGATTTTATAACCAGCTAGCTCTGGTTGGGTGCTGACCGAAAAATTTGAGCATCCTTCGGATTGGAACCCTCATCCCCCTCTCCGTTTGTCAGAGTGGTTATTCTGTCGGCCTTTCTCCGGAGCCGGTTGCTTTTCATCAGACCTCCGCAGCTGCGATCCTCCCCCATCGTTTTCCCAGTCGCATCCAGCCCCACGCTCCCAGGAATGGCTACCCCAACCCGCCTCTTTGCAGTTTCCGAATCTCACAGGGTTTTTCATGTCAAATCCTTCTTTCCCCCCCCATCTCTTTTTTTTTTGGGCTTTTGAGCATTTTCAAATGGATCAGTAACGGCTTCAACTTCGCACTGTTGACGAAGTTTTTGCCCTCCTGGACTCTTTGCGCCTCTTTCTTTCCCCCCAACTTTTCCCTACTTCCCACTGCGAGGTGCCCTGGAGTAGCGCACGGAACCCTCCTCGTTTTTGAAGGACAAGGTTTCACGGTCCCCTGTTTCCCCCAATTGGTGCCCCATTTTTGCTGTTTTGTATGTTTTTGGAGGGCTTGGTTCCTGTCCGGGTAAGCGCGCGCATCTTTATAAAGTGATTGCCGTCCCCCCTATTTTTTAGTTGCAATTTTTTATTTCTTGTTTTGTCTCCTCATTTATAGCCTTCTCAAGCGCCTCCCCATGAAGCATTCAGGAGTCCTCCCCCCCCCCCTTCAAACGTGGAGTGCCCCCTGCCTCCCGGCGTTCAGTACGGCTCCCCGGCCTTAAGACCTTGAAGATTTCATTTTTTGATCTTTTTCCTTTTCAATGTGTCCCCCTTGCAGAAGACTGTTTGCTTTTGAGTTTTCGTTTAGCTTTACCCGTCTGTAATCCGAAAAGACCGCAGGCTCCAATTTTTTTCGGTCCTTCTGATTTCTCCCACGACCCGGGGTAGTGTGGAGGGTTTTTCAAGAGTGACCGTCGGCCCCAGGAAGTTTTCTAGCCAACCAGGACCCTTCTTTGAAAGAAGCGTTTTCCTATTTGAAAGTTTTTTTCATTGACCTTCACGCTCGCTTGCGAGGATTAAACCATCATAACTTATTAGCATATGATTCAAAACGTCCCTTTTCGTATCCAGCTTAGGCACTTCTTCGATTTTGGGATAAGGCTCGTCTTCCTTGTCCGGTTGCCTCACCGCATTTCCACACTTCCCCCCGCCCTTTTGCCGTTCACTGGTGCTTGGGTTGGGATCAACAGACTCTGAAGTTTTCCCTCGGTTTTTTTTTCATCCCGTTCCCGCCTTGCTCCCTGTCTCAAGTCCTTTTTTTCCACTGATCACGCCGGACGCCTACGGCAAAGCGACGATTAAATAGGCTCTTTTTCATAGCGCAAGCCCCCCTCCTTTTTCACGGAAGAAATGTTTAGGAGACACCGGGTTTTTTCTCCTGATTTTCCCCCAACCTTATTCCTTTGCGAGAAACGACCGGAGGGAGAGTTGGAATCGTACGAAGAAAAGACGAGATCTCTTTTTTTTGTGAGATCCTTAGTCGCGATTATCGCGCCTTTCCCCACTTCTCCTTTTTTTTTCTCGCTCTCTCCTCTGAAGGGACCGGTCTCCTTAATTTTTTTTGACTGCCATTATCAGGACTGAGAGAATTCTGTCCAAGAGCTTTTTCTTTAACGTCCCGCTGTCGTTTTCTCTCTTCCGTTGCTTCGGCTATACACTGCCTTAGAGCAAACACATGAGGAGAGGCTTTCCCCCTTGGCCCAATTTTTTTTTTCCCCCCCCAGGACCCGCCACCGTTTCTGGTTTTTCGCACGCACCCCATCAATTAACAAGGCCACCTTCCGGCGGACTGGGGGGAGTTGTTCGAAGAAGGCCACCGTCAAATGTCCTCCTCCCCTGAGCCTTTTTCATCTCCGGGCCGTTTTTCTTTTTTCCCAAGGATTACTCTCCTTGGTCGGGTCTTTCGTGGACGACGGTCCTTTTCCTCGCGCGAACCTTTCAGCTTTTTTTCCTCACCCAAATTTGCCCTCCCGCGTAGTCGTCCCACCGTATTTTTTTCTGGGAACTACGTCATATGATGCAGTTTCCAGTGCCCTCCAGTGCCTTTGTGAACGCAACCCCCCTTTTCCCCGGTCTTCAGCCTTCCCCCCCCCCTTACCGCCAGCCAACGAGCTGCACATGCCGCAGCATCCGCACGACGCTGTTGGCATATTTCTGACACGTGACCCTTTTCCCCCCATCTTCACCGTACCGCCCCATGCCCCCTACGATCCTCCTTTTTTTCCCCCCCCCCTTATTCCACGAAGGCAGAACCAGCACTGCCAGTGCCCGTGATATCTAACCGAGGCTCCCCTTGCGCTTAGTCTTCCCCCGGGCTCTCTCATATTTTGGTCCCCCTGCGCCTAGTGAATATGAGAGGCTCAGACCCCCTCTTTCACACCCCCCCCCCCCCCCCCACCCCCCCCCCACCCTGTTCCTTGAGGCGTTTCGAATCTGTTTTTGAAAATTCTCTGAACCTCTAGACACCCCCTTCCTAACACAAACTTGCTCAACAATCCCCTTCTTTACCTTTTCCGGCCCCCAGCTGTTCACCTCGAGATGCCTCCGTTTGTAAACCCCCTCGCACAAAACCCCCTTGACCCCCTCCCCCAGTTGTTGTCCTGAGGTGCGGGACATGAGAAAGGCGCTACGTGAGCCCTGTCAATTCCTTCTGTCAAAGGCTATTTCCTTGCATAAGGAGCACCGCAGTACTCGGGAAGGTAGCGGTCCCTTTTTTCCTCTTGGTTCCCCCCCCTTTCCTCCCGAACACTGCCGTGACTGACCTTCCCCCCTCGTCTTACCCTAGAAGTTAAATTTGAGGTGATTGATCAACCACCAAATGGTAAAACCTCCCCCTGATACATGAACCCCCCTTTCAGGGTGGGCACCATCCCTTTAGCCTTCTTTTTTCCCAGCTGTTGGCGGGATGTTTCTGGTTGCTTTTCGGGTCTTTCTCTCCCTTCCGGCGTCCTGCGGTTTCCCCGCCACCCTGATGCCCCCCCGCCCCCCTTGCTTCTCAGGGTATAGGACACTCTCTCTTTCTGTGTGTTCGAGGAGTCTTTAATCCTGCCCTTTCGGGATGCCAATGGAGCCGGTTCTGCACGCAGTGAGACAATTCGATGAAGATCCTTTTCTCTATCAAGCCATCCCCCCTTTCAGCCACGCCAGCCCTTCCCCCCCGACCTTGTTTACCCCCCCACCGTCAACTGTAAATCCCTGTATAGGGGTTTTGATCTAATATCTCGGAGGGATCCCTCACTTTTTTTCTCCCCCCCCAAAACGGGCAGCATTAACCCTTTCTGTCTTTCTTGACTTTTAGGTTTAAGGTCTGCGCGTGATACATCGACTTTTGACTCAGCTCCGATGTACCCCCACCCTTTTTCTTCCCCCAGTGCCCGCTACTTCCATGCTTTTTAAGGCTTCTTCTTCTAGCCGTCCGGAGGCAATCATCGGTCGTTTTTTACGAAGCCCGGCGGGCGGAGCCGTCGGTCCCTTGTCCACCCCCATTCAGCGGCCCTGGTGGCTGCCATTGGTGATGACTTACAGCATAATTGGCGGTCTTTATGTTAAGATCAATGGGTTCAGCGGGCGCCCCTATGTCATTTTCCCCTACCCTCACTATTTCTTTCGAAAGTTACCCACCCTCAGCCTTTTCTTGCTTATTCGTTTTATCTTTTTTCAGTTTGATAAGCTATTTTATACCTTACCTGCTCACAGTAGCGATGCGGCGGTCTCTCCCTTATTTTCGGCCCCCATATTTCCCCCCCTGCAGGCCGATGAACCTTAAGAGTTTACCTAGTCCGGCCCTCCGCCACATTGCCCCTTCCTTTTCCAGATGTTTATTTTTCTCCTCTCCACTGGTGTCTGGTTTTCCTTCCGGCTTGTCTATATTTGAGGAGGGATGGCCGGGGAGGGTCAGAGGTCCCGTGTTTGCCCTTTATGCCATGCGAAAGTCTTCCCCAAAGACCCGACCACTTTTAATGCGAAATTCTGGATTTTGCTCCTTTTCGTGTTCTTGTTGCTGTTTTTTTGAAAGAAAGGTAGTGGTAACCTTTGGAGAGGGTAGGACCCCCTTTTCCTCCTTGGTCACTTTCCGCACCTTCCATTGTCTCTTTGGCCTCTTTTGTCCCTGGGTTCGAAAGGTTGATATTGTCAAGACCGCTGTTTAAGCTTCCACCAAACAAGCCCCTCTCCTTCAATTGGTCCTTCGCTAGCTTTACCTTCACCGAAAGCCGCCCAGAATACTTGAAAACCTCAGAGCCTTTTTTCTCTTTTATCCATGTTACGGGGAGGAGCATAAGGCTCTCTCGTGCGAGCTGGACTTTTTTTTCTCCGCACCTCCCACCCCTTATTCCGCCGCACGTGGGGTATTTGATTGGGTTTGGGTTGCCTAGGACTCCAACCCTTACTCCTTTGTTGTTCCTTATTTTGTGTTCCGTTGTCCCCCTCTCCCTATGTTTCTAGCCCGTATTTTTTTTTCGCTTTGTTCATTTTTGTTCTTCCCCTCTGTCGCCAAGGTCGTTAAGATGATCTTCGCTCACGGAAGACACAGCCACCGGACAGGACTTTTTTTCAATTACGCTTGCGGGCAGACCTTTTTTCTCTTTTCATCAGTCTCTTTTTTTTTTTCGACCCCTTTCTGAGGGTACCTTTTTGTTTCCTGGCTTCTCCAGAACGTACTATGACACTCAAGGACTTGCGCGAACCGAAGAGTGAGTGAGACTCTTTCCCCAGTTTGAATGATTCTTCCCCCGTCCCGGATTCTCTCTCTTTCCTTCCCTTCTTTTTTTGGATGCTCCGGATCGGCTCGTTTATCTTTTTCATTTTATCTTTTCCCTCTTTCCTCTCCTAAACATTTTTTTTCATCCTTGGTCTAATAGGAAGGATCCGCGGTAAGAGCAAAGGAAAGGTTACATCCCTTCGTCCTGTTTCTCTGCCATCCCTTCGTGAACCATCTTCAATTTTTTTGACCGCCCCCTTTTAGTCTTTATTGGAATTCGGCGCTTTGGCTTTTTCCTGTCGTTGAATCCTCTGCCTCGCCTTAAACGTGGAGTTCGACATCGGACCATTTGATTTTTGTCCCGAAACATTCCACTGTGGTCTCTCCCCTGTGGTGCTAGGGGGATCTGTCCCCACCTTCCCCCCCGAAGAACGTTCTTGGGGAGTAAGTATAGAACCCACCCAATCTCACCTTTCCAGCCCTTTGCCTTTTGAGTTGATTCTGTTCTTTGTCTGGCCCCTTCCGGTCTCGCCGTCCCTCTCTTTGTCCAGCCCCTCCCTCATTAAGGTTTTTTTTACGGAGCGGTTTCAGTCACACTCTCCCCCCGCTGGTGTTTGCTTTTTTTCAGCGAGCTCTCTAACCCCTTCGATCTCTTTTTTTCCTTGTCCCCTCCCAAAACTCTCGGCTCAGTCGGGTTCGTGTCCAATTCTACAGTTAGAATGAGGTTTTCCGTTCCAACGTTCACACCTCCTCTGGAGGTTGGATCACCTCCGTGGCCTGATTTCTCTTGTGGAAGAAGGGACGAATCAAGAAGTGCACACCTCTAACTTTCGGTGCCGCTCCATGGTCCCTCCACCTGCAGGAAGCAGCGCCGCCTTTCCTATTAGCCTTCGCATTTTTTTTTGATTAGAATAAGACATGTCCTCCCCCACCTTCCGTCCCGCCCCCGTTTCTTTTTTTTTTTCTTTTTTTTTTCGTCTCCCGCCTCCCATTATATTCCCTCGGCAGGAACTTCCCCAGAGAGAAAGAGGAGCTATCTGGCGCGTGGCCATGTTAGGTTCGCGGCGGCGTTACACGCGCGCTTTGCCGCGGGCTGCCATGGTTCACCGCCACCTTCTCTGTTCCGTTCCGCGCGGATTTTTTTCGCCGCGCGTGTCTCTGTCGGACGTGAGGCTTGATAAAAAATCGTCGATGAATTCCCTTATCAGAAACTTTGCGACTGAATAAAAAAATCAATCCCCTCCGCTGGTCTGTTTCCCATTCCTTTTTTATGACCTGCCCTCGCTGGCCGTCCCCGGTGCGGAACCAGACCGTCCCCCTTGCTGAACCTGGTTCAAACAAGCCCCCCATCCTGTTTCCCTCCCGTCCCTCGTTTCCTTGTTGGGTGTTTTGTGGTTGTTTGTTGTTTTTTTTTTTTTTTTGTTTGGTTGGTGGTTATTGTGCCGTTGGCACGCCGCCACGGTGCTCGTTCTATTTCTTCTGATGGTCACACCGGGGGGGTGACTTCTTTCCTTCTCTAACGAAGGAGCCTTACATTCTCGGTGGAAGGCTCCTTGCAATTGTTTTCTTGGGAATCTGCCATCCGCCTGGCCTCTTGACCTCGACGTCCTCCAGGGTTTCGCCCCCTTTGTCATGCTCCTACCCCCTTGACAACTCCCCCCCTTTCTTTCCCTTTTATTTTTGAGTTGCTGTAAGCTAACAAAAACTGTTCACCTCCGGATCCCTCGATTCCTCTTTTCTTTTTTCTGACCTTTGATCGTACCTTTGGACGTGCATTTTGACAGTGAGTTTTTTTTGGTTTTCTTGGCATCCCTGAATCGGGGGATTTATGTGAGTGCTTCCTGGGTTTCGGAGCTCCTTTTTTAGTTCTTTATGCGCTATCCCCCTGCCTTCATAATCTTTTAGTTTGGTACTATAAGTTGCCTCCCGCAACCGGCCTCCATTTCTTGAGGCAATCCCAGCACGTCAAGAAAAGAGAATAAGACC
>Ga0179593_1649467_pt1 | contig 15026 bp, 27 predicted proteins | sample CZODoug2_1_08_16_FD_185931 | JGI IMG/M metagenome (GOLD analysis project Ga0179593, IMG submission 185931) | Vadose zone soil fungal communities from Angelo Coast Range Reserve, California, USA - CZODoug2_1_08_16fungal (PacBio error correction) | ecosystem: Environmental > Terrestrial > Soil >... | reverse complement strand
CCCTAGTTCTTGACACAGGTCGTTTCCTTCTTTTTTTGATTCATCAAGGATCTTCCCCGACTGGGATTTCTGTCGCTCCTTTCCCCCCTCGGCGCCGCTTCTCCCCCTCCTTTTCTGTTTGGGGCTCAGTTCGCTGTTCCAGTATCTGTTCTGACCCCATCTTGGCCACCAATGCATAGCCTTTTTTCCACTCGACAATTTTTTTCCTTCTGGGACGCACAGTTCGCGCCTGTGCGCTCTATCGCACACGATTTCCGAAAATCTGAACGTTTTCAACCTTTCCCTCTCCTGGGCTACCCCTCCTCGGTCCCTTTTGAGGGCGCTATATTCGTCTTTTTTGGGCGGTTATTCTTCTCTGGTATTCCTCGAGCGTTCTTTCTTCTTGGGAATCCCTGCGCTGGTTCTACAATGTAAAGTGAAGAAAGCTTCCCCTTCTATCTTACCGCCCACCATTTTTGAGTGAGCGTCCCCCCCCCCCCGATGCGAGGCTTCACAGACGTTGTCTTCCCTTGTTTGCCCTTTCTGAGCGGAGACATACAGGTAATTAGTGAAGAATCTTCTTTTTCTCCTAATTTAGGGGGCGTTCGGGGGGAACGACACAGAAACGGAGAGACTAGCCGGATGGAAGGACCCCCCTTTCTTAAGCGGGGAAAGGAGAAGAGTCAATGCGTGCTTTCGGGAAAAGTCCTCTTGGGGTTTAGATTTGAGATGGGAGGTTCTGTTCAGGGGGTGGCTTAACTTCGGGGCGCCGTGCACGGCTTTGGTAACCCGTGGTGTGTCCCAAAGATATCTCTTTTCCCGCATAGCCTGAGAACGCTACAGCTAGGGCAGTTAACTCTCCCGAATAACCTTCCCTACCCTCTGTCGACCCGCTGACCAGATATGCCAAGCAGGAGAGGGTCAACCCGTCTCTTCAAACAGAAAGTGTCATGATTGGGGATTGGCCGGAAGTTTAAAGAAATGAGACACGAATAGGTAAGGACGAACTCCGCCAACTATTTTTTCTAATAACCCGAGTCGTCGCCGAATAAACTAACAGGATCCAAGGGCTCTGGAAGGCCGACCCCGTGTCCCCCCCCGCGTTTTGAGGAACTTGACCTCCCCCCCCCCTTTTTCTTCTTCGCCGTTAATCTTTCCTATTTAAGGTTCTCATCAACAAGGCTCGCGGACGGCAGCTCCTCTACTCTCAGGGTGTCCTACCCTTTCTGTTTTACGATTCCTTTTCGTTGGCTGCGAGTAAGTCCTCTATGAAGCTCCCTACCTTTCTTAACCCCTTTCTTCGGAAGGTCTTTGTCGACCTTCCCACATCCTCTCATTCAGATCTGATGACTATGGCGCCCCCTTTCTTTGAATAGGGGGCCACCCCTCCCCAGTTAGGCGAGTCTCCCCTTTTTTCCCTCCGGGCGCATGAATACCTGTCTTGGCTTTTCTTTTTACTGTAGGGTTGTTAGTCTATTAAGGCTTTTTTTCTTTTGGAAATAAGCGCGAGTCTCTCCTCTTTATGCACGTGGTTGAGGGCTCAGAGTATTCAGTTATTTTCCTTCCTCGCGCGTAGGTTGGACCCTTCTGTCCGAGGTTCCTTCCTTCTGGTAACAGGACCCCCCTCTTGGCTGCGGCTCTTGATAGGAGCGCGGGAATCGATTGATCCTTTTTTATGGAAGCCCGCGGAGGATTACCGAGGCCCCCCTTTCCCTGCGAGACAGATGCGCAATCCCTCCCCCTGCGGACCAATTTTCTCTTGCTTGGGGCACGCAGGTCGGCTGTCAGCGGCAACAGTCCCTTTCTCTAGTAGGGCCAGACCGAACCCCCAGTTCAGCTGCGCCCCCTTTTTCCCTTCTCCCCCCCCAAGTCTTTCCGACTTTTTGGCTCTATCTGGAAACGCAGGAGCTGCCCGATGGGATGTTTTCCAAAGTAGACATGATTACTTCCTTCTAACCTCCACCTGCTTTGACGATGTGGACCGGGCTGCAGACCCCCCCAAGATAGTGCTTTGCACCACCAGCCTTTTTTTTCCGTCTGGAGTGTTTTTCCCTCTTTCCCCCTTGCGTTGATAACCCGGCCGCCCCCGGCACCTGCTCCTGGAGTCAGAAATGGCCAAGCCCCCCCTTATGGAGCTGCATTCTTCCCCCCATTAAGGAACCCACCCTCATCCCGCGGTCAAAACAGTGGTGGAAGAGTCCCCCCCCGTCCCCCCCTCCCTTGCACCAGCGCATAGTGGCTCCCCTTTGTTCGGCCCTTGCTCCCCCTCAGGCCATTCGCGTTGCAGCTTACGAAAGTTCGCCTAGAGCTCTTCCCCTGGCCAAAGAACGAACCCCCCAAACCCGTCCGCTTGTGTCCCCTTCGAACATCAGACCACGCAGCATCAGCCACGCAGGAACGGATGGTACTTCCCCAGCGTAGAGATCTCTTTTTTTGTTGTTCTTAGATAGAGATGCAAACCTTTTGTAAAGTACGCCTCTGAGGATGCTGCGTTTTTGGGCTTTTTTTTGGGCAGGTGGGGCACTTGTTTCCCTTTTTTTTTAGAACTTTTCGGAAAAAGATGCCTCCTCTGTCGAAGATGGCCCTTCTCATGTTTTTTTTTCGAGCGGTTTCAGACGAAAAAAACTCTACCAGGTTTCGATGGGGTCTTGGTGATGAAGATGGACCATTCTTTTAATATGTTTACCCTTTTTTTTTTTTTTCATTCTTTTTTCAGATGATCTCCAGCTTGGGGCTTAGCGCCTCAGCGTCCCCCCCTTTCTCACTCGGAGTGCAGATGTGGTAACGCCCATTGGACCTTTGCAGTGGAAACTCCCCTCGCAGCGACTTTGTTTGGTGGAGCCCTTCCATGGGTTAATGAGGACGGGAGAAGTTCCCCCTTTATTTTTTCGGTTACTTTCCGCTCCTTTCGGTCTCCTTTTCATAAAGAACATAACCCCCTCCCCTTACGGAGGCTCACGATATAGGACAGCTTTTCTTTTCCCTTTTTTCTCCGGTGAATTTCCCGTGTTCTGGGCAGCCAATAATTATGAAGATGCGATGGATCCAGGCTACCTTTCCCCCTCTGCGAAGGCGAGCTCGCCGAATTGGGCTTCTGTCTCAGGATATTTACCGTTCTTCCCCTAGGGTAATTTAAGCGCTCCAGAAGAGGCTTTTTTTCCCCCCTCGAGTCCCGCGCTCCCTTCCTCCTCCCCTACAAAACCCTTTTCCCCCCCATGCCGCAGGCTGCAGGGTCTCTCCGCCGAGCTGCCCCCCTTTGTCGCCAGCGCTGTAGGTTTTCCTTCCCCACCCTGATCAACTTCGGCCTCCTCTTTCGCTTATTTCCACCAAAGCATATCTTTACGATCTGACTTTCCCCCGACATTGATTTCCCCCTAGAAAAGCCACCCTCCCGTATTTCAGGGCCCCACCTCAAGGGGAATGAAGAGGTTTTGAACTTTTTCTCCTTCTTTTTGGCCCCCATTCAAAATTTTTTAGTCAAATCAGAGCTGGCATTTTTTCCGGTCGACCCCACTTCTCCCGAACTGGTCGACTTTGTGAAACTTCTATGCCCTTCTCGCTGAACCGGCAGAAAAACCTTCGTAACATTGATGCCGTTCTGTTCTTTTCGCTACTGAACGGTCTTTTCGCGCGCTTACCCGTTGATGAGTCAGCAACCTCTTCCTCCTGGAGGAGTCCCTTTTCCCGGTTGGCTCTTTCTTAAGCCAAACTCTGGCTTTTTTTCTTCCTACAGGGTGATCCGTTCTCTGAGAATCCTTTCGCTTGCGTCCGTCCAGCTAGTATCGCCAATACAGCTCATCTCGTGGCGTTAGAGGACCTGCATCCTCCCTTTTTAGGATGGATTTCCGCGGAGCCCTTTCTGAAGGTGACATTTTTACCGATCCTCCCGCACATCTCCCTCGCGGGGACCCCCGGGCTTTTCTTCCGGGCAATTGTGAATTTTGTATCTTTTTCCCCCCCCCTTGTGACCACCTTTCCTCTCGAGCCATTGGGGTTCCTTTCGGCACCCCCTCACAGACAGCAAAACGGTTTCCCGGGAAAGGCTCTTTCGCGAAGAAGGAATTCTCCCTTAGAGCATAAAAAGTTCCTGAGGGGACAGGAAGAAAAGGATTGGGGCCCACGTCGTAAGGCTCGTAGAGGACGACCTCGATTAAGGGAAACGGGAATTTTCTGGATGTCCTGTCCAACGGAAAACTTGGAAACTTTTCGCTTTTCCCTGCGGGAAGCAAGCCCTTTGCTCCCCAGAATTGCCCACTCCAAGATATCGCGCCCCCGATTAGACTCATTTTTGTCGTCCCAGATAAGGAGAAGATGGTCCCTGTGTTTCCTTTGTAGACTGATAGCGCTCCCGGTCCTCTATCCCTGTTTCGTCCCAGAGTCCGCACTTTCCTTCAACGCGATGAAGTTGGGCCCCCCCCTGTTCGCGGACCTCGTTACCGAGAACTGAGCCCCCCTCTCTGCTGGATAAATTGCGACTGCGCGAACTCTTTTTTTACTCCCAGATCCTTTCTCGTTGCTTCCGAGACGCCTTGGCAGCCACCTTCCCCGACCTGAGGACACTCTTGTTGTTGAGAGCCGATCGTCTTGCCTTTTCAGTTCCTTTCGGCCAAGCGGTCGCTTCCTCAAGTTCCGTTAGCCTCTTTTCCTGGACTTTCACAGCGCTTCCCTCCTTCTCCGTTTGGGGCTCACTTCTCCTTCTTCTTCTGCCCTGATTGTTCACGGCCCAGCATCTCTTCAACGGCATTTCGTCCACCGTTGGTGATTTTTTTTTTCTCGCTCTCTGCTACCTTTCCCCTCTCCCCTCTGACCGTTCGATTGTAACCCTTTTCTTACTGTCCTTTTCTCGAGGCGAATCTTGGTGAGGGGGTGTGGGCGTTTTTGCATTCGGCTGGCCAAGACCGCTTTCTATCTCTCTTTTTGAATCTTGTGGTACGTCCTCCCCTAAATGTAAGTTACTTACCAGGACCCTCCCCCACATGCGTTGAGTTCCACAAAGCTGGTTTTTTTTCCTCCCGTGGAGAGCTAGCGGATGGACCCCTTTTTTGAGATGGAGGATCCTTCCCTTCCCTCTCAGCCTATTATTGGTGCCGAACAGAATCCCCCAATGTTTCCGGATGCTTTCAGTGGGGACAAACAATTTCCTTTAAGACCTTTTGCTTCACAATTGCCGCTGTCTCTAAGCCATCCGATTGGTAAGATTGTTTCGTCGTGTTTCGGTACCAACTTTATTTGGCGAAGGCCGCCGTGGTAGCCCAGACCCTCATCTAAACACTCTCTTAGGCAGATATGCAGGTTAACCCCTCTATGAGGCGGTCGTTTCCCTCCCCCGTTATTACCAATCACTGTCCTTTCTCACCGCCGCGACGCGTTGGTGATCCTCCCTTCCCCTTCAGACCACAGGAGCACTGTAGGCCCCTACCAAGAGTTTTTTTCTCTTTCCCATAAGCCAAACCTGGTTTTGCTTTTCCCTCCTCGGGCCTATTTAGGTGCGACCTCATCAAAAGACCCGCTTTTCGGCCAGACATTTCAGCTCTTACTTTTTTACGCCGAACGGCCTAAGGTTAACTTTCGGAGCTGTGGCTGCCGGTGCGAGGCTGCCGTCTCTTCCTGGTGCTCCTCGAACATTTACACAGGCGGAACAGTTTCTCTCTTTCCTCATACGAACCTCCTTTCCAGAATGGGATTGACATTGCGCTCTTTTTTTTCCTTCCTCGGGGGCCCCCTCCTTGGCGTCAAAGTTGAGGCGATTCCTTCCCCTGTTAGCTCCATCTTCGTGTGTGTCTCTGAAATAACTTTATGGGCCGTAGTAAAGAGATGTGTTCCCCCCCCCTCTTCGCAGATCCTATCCTGAATTTTTTCAGCAAGTGGTTGAGAGCAGAGTATACCCCGAATCGGCTTTTTGTTGGGAAGCTCCTTCTCTTGTTTTTAAGAGGTTATGCTCTTTTCTGTGAAAAAGACCCCGGGTTTTCTTTCCGGTGAAGAATCTTTTCAGATGGGCTGCCCCCTTTCCCTCGTATGGGCCGCCCCCCCTCTTCTGATTATCATTTACCCCCTCGAGAAGAGTGAAGAAAGCAAAATTCGCGAGAGGGCTGCATTTTGTTTTCGGGATGGTTCTCGTCCAAGTCCCTTAGCATTTTATGCTTATGGGCTCAGCAGCACCCCCCTCAAGTTCAGCTGCGACCAGAAGTTCGACGACAAGATTCCCCCTTTCCCGCCGGAGCTCTCTCTGTTTCCCTTTTTTTTCACACCTTTCGCAAGATTCAGGCGCTTTAACCGCCCCCCTTCTTTCCTTCAGAAGGACCCCCCCCCAAAGGCACCACCCTCCTTTTTCTGTGGCCAGACGGCAACCCCCGTTTCTCCCCCCGGGCGAAATAGGCACTCCGAGTTCATGTCAGTAGCGACCCCCTTCATATGATTCTTTTTTTTTGACAACTACGGCAACAAACACCCCTTTCCCCCCTTTGGCTGGACTGCGCACCCTTCTTTTCCCTTCACCCCCCCAGAGCCTAGTGGCAAATTTTTTTCCTCTCCCCTGCCATGATACTCTTGGGCAGATTCGACAGCGTACGCGCCCTTTTTTCTCCCCCACCGATTTTTTTCCCCCGTTTACCTTCCCACCCCTTCCGCTGGGACCAAATCCGCCCTCATTCCCCAAGCTCCTTTCCGGGAGTGACAATAGAAGGCTTCAGTGTTGTTGTTGAGAGCAGAAGCTCCCTTTTCCCTTCCCTTAACATAAGTGCCCTCTCGGTCTTCTCTTCTTTTTCTTTGTCCGCGGAAGGGTTTGGCATTTCGTTCTGGCCTCTTTTTCTTTCTTCAGAAGCTGTTCGAACGCTTTGATCAGGCCGTGGACCCCCCTTTTTAGCCACTCGGCGTTTTCTTTGCCTATGGAAGCGCTTGGTAGAGGGGGTTTGTGTTGGGGGGGGGGTTTTTTCCCAGCAACGGTTTGACCGCGGTTTTTCTTTTCTTTCTTTTTTCGTGCAGCCTCCTCTTTTTTTTTCTCCCAGATTGGTATAGCGCTGGCCCGCGACTCCAGTCTCCCTGCGCCGTAGCAACGCCCCTTTCTCCCCCTACAGAGAAGCGAACATTGTTTTTTTTTTCGGCACGTACTTCACCCCCCTTTTGGTATTAATCCGGGACCAGGAAACGTTGCTTTGGGCGTTCGCCTCCTTTGACATCCACGAAAAGACCCCTTTTTTTCCAGATAGGATGTTCCGGCCAGCTTGGTCCCCCCCTCGAACTTTTTTGCTTTCGAACATGGCGGCTGAGTCCCTTATGAGCATGGACTGTTTGTTTTTCCGTACGACCTGCTTGGCCATCTTTTCTCTCCCCAATCGGGGTCGCCGACTTGGTCTTCAGTCTTTTCTTTCTCTTCCCCTCTGGTAATCCGCAGCGGGTCTCTTGTGCGCACTCCTCTCCCCTTCTGGCTAGATCGCTCTTCCATACAAACCGTGGTATTGGTTAAATTTCAGCTCTTCCTTCCCCAATCTTCCCAACACGACGCTTTTTCCAGCGCCTGTCGGGATTCCTTTTTCTGCCCCCAGCTCACAACTCGGTCTGCGATTCATTCCCCCTTCTTATGCCTGATAGACGAAAACCCCTCCCCATAGAAAAGCCAAGTGGACCTCCCCCCTCCCCCTTGGAATGAAGCTTCCTGGAACTTTTTTCTCAAGTAGGTTTGGCCCCCAGATTCCCAAAATTCCGGACCTTTTCCCTTATAAGAGCTGGAATTTTAGAATTCTTCCCTCTACGAACTGCACGTTCCGCCTTTTCCCTCCTTTTTTTCTTCCCTGCTGCCTCGCTGACCCCTGTCATCCCCCCCCGCTCCTCCCTGAAGGACCCCTGAGAGTAGAGTGAAATGGATGGCCCTTTTCTTCCTTTTGAGCTTCGCCTAGGCGATAATGCTTGCGAAGACGCCCCCTGGCTTTCACCTCCCACTCTGTGGTCGTGTAGCTTCTAAGTCATACAGTGTTCTCATGTTTTTTCTTTGCCTTCTTTTTCCCGTCCGTGTTGGAATCTTTCTGTGCGAACTCCTAGATTTCCCCCCCTTTCCTTCCTCGTTGAGCGTGGTTAGATAGGAGTGTCCCTTTTCTTCGCCAAACCCTGCCGCTATCTCCCCCCCGCACATCTACTCTTCTCCCTTTACCTTGCTTTTTTTTTTCCCCCCGGCCAATTGTGAAGCCTTAGACGGTCGTCCGACTTTTCCTTTGATCGGAGCCATTTTTCTTTACCAATGAACAGCACCTTTTAAACTTTCCAGTCTCCTTTCTCTTTTCAATCCCGACCTCCAAGTTCTTTTTTCCCTTCTGGTGTGGACGAGTTCTTAGACAGGGATCTAAAAGTGACATTCTTCCCTGCCCGATGACCCGACCACTTTTTGCGAGGAAGAAAGCGGATTGTTCCCCAAGAAAGATATCTCCCCCTTCTTTCGAATACGATCGGTGGTTCTTCTCCGATACCCTTGTTCCATAGAAAGGTCGATTCTTTAGACCGCACGGAAGAGATTTCCCCCCATGAAGTTGTAGAGTTAAAAGCGATGTTTTCCCCTCCCTAGTTAGTTCGACCTCTTTTCCCCGCGGGAAATGCAAGAACCCCCAACCTTTTCCTTTTTTTTTTTTTCCCGCGCGCGGTGAGCGAATGGAGGCTGGAATCAAGATAATTCGCTCCTCCTTGTCCTTTCTCCCCCCTCTTGCCGCCAAAGAATGACTGTCAAGAACGTGACGTCCTTTTTCTTCTTTTTTGTTGTTGAGAGAAGCTTTCAGTCGTTTGGGCGGCCACTCTCCTTTTCTCGAATTCTCTGGGATTACCCTGACCCTTCGCGCGCGTTATAAAGTCCTTTTTTTTTTGGGCTCGGTTCCCTTCTCTTTCTTCCCCCTCTCTTTTAAAGGCCCCAAAATGTTTTGAGTTTCTCGTCCTATGACGACGGTTTCATTTTCTCTTGCGCTCTATTCGGCGAGTGATCCTCTCCCCCCCCCCAGAAAATCTCGACAGGTTCGATTTTCCTGGGCGACCCTCTCGGGCGATCTTTGTGAGGGGCGCTTTATTCTTTTTTTTTCTGTTGCAATTCGGTTTAGCCGCTGTCTTCCTCTTTTTTTGCGGATTTTCCTCTGTGGTCCGTTAATCGGGCCTGGCCATCCACTTTCCAGGATCGCAGCTCTTTCGCGTCCACAACGCCGTGCTTTTCTTCTTGGCCGTTGTCTGCTCTTTCGTTTTATTCCTGCCGTAAGAGCGGAGATAACTGGAAAGTTTTTTAGCGCATCTTTTTTTCTTTTTTTTCTACCCCTGGATCGATCGGTTTCTTTCACCAGGGTCTTCCGTTACTGTTTTCCTCTCACAATTTGGCCGTCTGGAAAGAAGAGCTTTGATTTGTCGTGCTTTTTTCGGTAAAAACGTTCTAGCGGCTTTTTCTCTTCTCCCGATGCGGTCTCCCCTCCCCTCTATCTCCCCCCGCTCAACGCTTAAGCTGCTGCCTTAAATAACATCTTCTCCTTCTTCTCCGAATTCAATCACGGGACGGAGCTCCCTTTTCCCCAAAAGATAGACCACAGGAGAACCACTGTCTTTTCCTCACCCAACTCTTTTTTCCTCTCAGCCCACACGGTGGTAGTATTCGCCTCCATATGGCCTTCCTCATCAAAAGGAACTTTTTTCCGCCCCCTGTCAGCTCAATTCCGGCGTCCTTTTCCCCCCGGTTTACGAGCCTCGGGAGGATCGGTTTTTCTTGTCAGGGCCCCTTTACTTTCTTTCTTCTGACATTTACAAAGGCGACCTTTTCGGGATTGTAGAACTCAATTTCCCTCTCTTGACTTTCTGTCGCCTTCCCTCCTTTTTTTTCCTCTGTGGGCCAAACATCACTTTCATTGCGAAAATGGGCCTGATCATTCCCTTGATTAGGTTGCCCATGAAATCCTTTCCTTGTTCTATGAAATAAATGTAGGTTTGTTTTTTTTCTTGGAGTAAGAGATGCTTGGGGGTTCTTCGCCGTCTTCAGCCGAGATTGTCAGTTTCTTCCTGCGCAGAGTATCGCTGGGAACCGAGGCTTGTTAGCGCGTCTTTTTGATGATCCTCGGTATGGACCCCTTCCGTTGTTTCCCCATGACACAAGGTTCTGCGCTAATCGGAGGCCTTTTTTTTTTTCTGAGCACAAGCCTTTTTTTCCTCCCCCGCTCGGATTACCTAGGCACTTAAGCAGGTTAATCCCTTTTTTCCCTCAATGACCAAGTCTTTTTTTCCCATGATCGACGCGCCAGCCGTGGACCCCAGTTTTTTCCGGCCACAGTCCATAGAAATGGGATAAAGCAGAACCGGGTCCTTTCAGGCTGAGGACCCTCATTTCTTCCCCACTTCAGTCATCGTCGGGATCTATCTTTCGGCTCCCGCTGGTGCTGTGCGTGGATGAACTCTTAAACGCACCCAGCGGCTTTTTTTTTTCCCGGGATGCCGTCCGCATGACCCCTTCATCTCTCCCCGGGCACCACCAGACTGTTCGCTGCTGGGTTCCTTCTGGGCGTTGATACCCGGCGCCCTTATTACTGGAGTAGCTGGCCAGCTCCTTTTTGGTAGCTGCATCTGATCTGCCCCCCCTCTGAACACAAATCATCCGCGGTCCCAGTTTGCTGTCCTTCCCCTAGCTATTCAATCTGACAACGTTAAACCCTGTCCTTTCCCCCTGGTCGAGTTTTTTTTCGATTTCCACCGCGCCGGCCATTCGCCGGCCCTTGTCTCCCTTTCATCACCCGGCTTTCTGTCCTCCACCTCCGATGACCAAATCGGCCCCCTTCCCTCATCCGCAATGCATTCCCTTTATTTACTTGCTTTTCGGTTGTTGGCAGCTTCTCTCTTCCTCCTCCTGAATAGCGCTGCCAACCTGCCTCCTTCCAGATTGCGGATGCGGCGTTTTACTTTTTTTTTTTTTTTTTCGCGTTGAAGGGTTGTCCCTTTTTTTCTTTCCCTTAGAAATGGGTGATGCCTGCAATCCACTGCTCCGATGTTTCCTCTCTTTCCCTTCTGCCGGCGCGTGATAGGGACGAACCCCCTTTTGTTGAGACAAGAGGCTTGTTTTTTTTTCCTTCCGATGGAATTTTTCTTCCGGCCAGCCACTGTTGACCTTTTTTGACCTTTTTTTCCTCCTCTTTCCGATGGCCTTCTTGGACAGCGACTACAGGAAATCCCCTTTTTCCTCCTGTCGCCGTATCACTCCCATTTACCCTTTTTTCCACCCTCCAGCTGCCGCGACAGGTGGTTGATACGTGGCCGTCAATTCTTCCGTTGGCCCCCAGGCCCCTGCGGTGCGTTAAGGAATTTTTTCCATCCCAGCACATCCCCGCTCTCCCCCTGCGGGTCCAGATAGAGCCCTCCCCCCAGCTGGCGTCGATCCCTTTCTGAAACTTGAATTCCCGGTTGCTGCTGGAGCCAATACTTTTTTTTACATCCTCTTTTTGGACGGAGAAATTTTTCCCAAGCGCCGTCTCCTTTTGTCGACCCTGGGCTTGGCGGCGTCTCGCTGATTCCCGTATCTTGTCCTTTTTAATCACGCCTCGGGAGGCACCCTCTTTCGGCTTGTCTCCAGAACATAGTTTTCGCGATTAATCTCCCGAAAAAGAAAAACTCTCGGGTTACCCCCTTTCTCCCGCTGCCAGAAGCTTTCAACCCCCCCTTTTGGCCCAAAACGACGCTTCCTCTTTCCAGCGCCTTTTCCCCTCCCTCCCCCCCAACTCGGCTCGATTCCCCTTCTTTTCCCTTTTTTACGCCCATACTGAATTCCCCCCATTTATGTCAGAGACATTCTTTTTTTTTTTTTTTTTCTCCAAAAAATGTATTTCATTCCCCACCATTTCAAGGGGGAATGAAGCGTCCGAATTCCCATCCTTCCATTCAAAAATGGCGAAGTCCCCCAGCAGAGCGGGAAATTTCGACTTCGGATTTTTTTCCCCCTCTCCGAACTTTCTCCTTCCCTTCTTTCTAGACTGCATCGCTTGACCGGAAGCCAGCTAATCCCCGAACTTCACCTTGATGCCGTTCGGCGGCCCTGACTTTTCCCCGTCGACGATGGTAATTTTCCAACTGAACTCGTCCGTCTCTGTCTCCTGACGCCACGTTTGGCTTATATTCCTTTCACCCTCTTTTCTTTTTTTCCTAGTCATAAAGTGTTATCATGTGTCCTCCTTTGTCGAGTGAGGTTTCTTCCGTCCTGCTTTTTTCTTTTTTTTTCCCCTCCCGCCTCCGATCGTTGCTTTTCCTTCTTTATCTCCTCGGTTGAGCGTGGTTAGATAGGTCTTGGATCTGGCTAGCTTAGCTCCCCCCCTCTCCCCCCCCCCCCCCGTAGACGTTTTACGAGCCCTCTCCCACAGGGCTGATGGTCTACACCCTTTCCCCGGCGTAGCACGTCGTCCCTGCCTTTTCCAGGCATAGGCAGATTTCCGCCTTTTCTCTCCATGAACAGAAACTATGCTTCTTTACGGAAGGTAATCCGACGCTCTCAAACTTTCCCCTTCTGACAGGACCCATCCCGGCTTTTTGTCCTCTCCACGCAATGTTTTGAGTACGTCCTCCTGTAGAATTAATACCATTTGAGTCTTACAGGCCCCCTCTTCCCCCAAATGAACAAGCCTCGCGTAAAGCTCCATCTCCCCCTCGTTCCCCAGGCGAATTGCCACCTCCCCCCGATATCGAGCCATCACAATTCTCGGGTCGCCATTATCTTTTTCCCCGAAACGAGTTCGAGATTTTCCCCAATTCTTTCCTTTTTGCGCACCGGACGGATCCCTTTCCCCATAGAAGAAATGCCGTCCCTCCTTTTCATTGGGTCTTCCTTCTCTTTCTACGACCGAGACGGGAACTGAAACCCCTCTTGGATAAACGCGCGCGCGTGTTTTTCCCAGGCGGGAAGCCCGATAATTCTTTTTCCTTCGCCCTCCTTCACGGGGTGTTGGGGGACTGACTTTCAAGAACTTGACGATCCTTCTCTTTTCTGTTGGAGAGATCGGTCTTTGCGGCCAAGCGGGCGCTCCTGATTTTCCTCCTTTGTGCTTCCCGATGGACTTTCCGGCCCTTCGCTCCACTCTCTCGGTTTATCAGAAGAGAATCTCGGGTAAAGTATAGGTCGTAGGCCCTAGATTGTTCACCGTCCTGCATCGCGTTTGAACTCGACAACGGCCCCTTTCCTCCTCCCCCCGTTTTTTGATACGAGTACGTTTTTTTCCTGAGATCATCTCGACGGTTCGATGGAAAAGACAGTCTCTTGGTTTACCTCCTTCTGGGACGATATTTTTTTTTTTTTTGAGGTTTCCTTTTGCCCAGCAGATTGTCTTCCTCGCTCTCCCCTCTGATGGTAGGGTTAACGATTGAGTAGTCCCTTTCTCAATGTCAAGTTACTTTTTTTCTTAAGGATTCTTTTCCCAAAATTGCGTTTGCTTCTCCCCCTTTGTCTTTCAAGTTCACCGCCGATGGCCTTGAGTTTTCGCCTTTTCCTTTCAAGAGAGGAGATAACTGGATTTCGCATATTGTTTCTGTTCTGGTTCCTACCCTATACCCCTTTTTTCCCGTCGGGTTCGTTTGCCTCAGGGTTCTAAGCTTTCCCTTCGACCAGAAGCCATGGTGTTTTCTCTGTGCTGTTTTTTTACCAAACGTTCTAGCGGCAGGTTGAGGTTCGCCAGATCCACTCCTACTTCGCAGGCGAACGCCACTTCCTTCCGGCTTTCGCACATACCGATTCACAATCCAGGGGACGGATCAGACCTCCCTCAGGAGAACCCGCTCAAAAATACTTGTATGAATTAGGGGACCCCCCTGACCCCAAGATTTGGTTCCAGACGCAAGACCCCCTTTCGTCTTCGGCCGAATTACCTTTGATGCGAATAATCCCTCCGCGCGGGCCTTCCATTTACTTCTCAGTGAAGAAGAAGGAACCGAGTTCCTCTCCCCCCTGTTGGCTGCCGGGTAGAGATTTTTCGATGACGACTGGCCTCTCCCAGCGCCCCGTTCTTCTCTTGTTTTTCTCCTTCCCTTTGAAAATTTCCAGCTCTTCAAGCCAGTTCGCATTTTGCTTTTTTTTTCCCCCAAACATACTTACTTGGTTCCAAGTTAGGACGATCATTAATGTGATGTGTCCGTTTCTTCCTTGCTTTTATTAGTTGTCGTGTATCTGAAATCCCTTCTTTTCCGGATGGGCCGTAATAAAGCGGATTTTTTCCCATAATCTTAGCCTCGATCCCTTTTGGGAGCATTGGTTTTCTTTTTCCCATCAGGCTGCCGAGTTCTTTCTTTTTGTCAAGCTCCTTTTATGAGTGTCCGACGGTTCCCCTGGCTTGGGTCCCCAAAGGTGTATTTTTTCGGCGGTTATCTGTATCTTTTTCGATGGGTTAAAAGAACGCTACGAGCGCTCCCGGACAGCCTTTCCCCAGCTCGACGTTTTCAAAGGAGGAGCCCCTTCCGCTTGACCAATCTCTTTCGTCGCCCTCTCCCCTTATCGCATATGGCAGAATCTGTGTCTTTCCCTCTCCGAAAACATTCTCAAGTTCATCCTCAACGCTGGCCATATCTCTCCTTAGCTCGCTTTCCTGTTGCGGGGATGTGAAACCTTTCCGGCTCTTCACGAACCTGTTGCCAGATGTGTTCCGTACGCCTGACCAAATTTATTTGCGCCCCGGCACAAACAGAATTTCGGGGAAAGAGGCCTTTTTCCTGGGCGTTTTTCTACCCCCTTTTGCCTCGGCACGCCGAGTTAATCTTTTCCTGAGTCTCTTCTTGCTATCCCAAGCTGGAGATGTTCCTTTTCGAAAAATACTCCCGCATCCCGCGTCCCTGGCTGGGGCCGCCCGCACCATAGCTTCCAGACGGCCACTTCCCTGACCTTCCTTTTTTTCTTTTTCGAGCGCTGGTTCGGACTGATCCCATTCGAAGGGGGGCAGTTCTTTTGATTGGATCCGGTCCCCACCCCTTTTCTTTTTCTTTTACCAATGGAACGAAAATGCCCCCCTCCTCTGGCCCCCCCCCTCCTTTTTTCCCTCTTTGCACTTATTTAAGGGAAGTGGTACCTTTTTTTCTTCTTT
>Ga0179593_1523663_pt1 | contig 15026 bp, 16 predicted proteins | sample CZODoug2_1_08_16_FD_185931 | JGI IMG/M metagenome (GOLD analysis project Ga0179593, IMG submission 185931) | Vadose zone soil fungal communities from Angelo Coast Range Reserve, California, USA - CZODoug2_1_08_16fungal (PacBio error correction) | ecosystem: Environmental > Terrestrial > Soil >... | reverse complement strand
CCCTTTCTTGATTCCTTTTCCATAATTAGCCCTCCTCTGTCATGGTCGCGTGTGAGAGGCTTTTATTCGTAGTTAACCCTTTCGTTCCCGCTTACCGGTATGCAAACCGCCCTCCATAGGATTCGACTCATCTAGTCCCTCCTTTATGCATTCAATTGCTTGTCCGGGTTCAAAGTTTGGACCGAGTTTTCCCGGAATGTTCACGCCCCTTTTACTGGAGCTGGTAAGTAGATGTCTTTTACCCCTATTGCTCGGGGCTTCTTGTTTGATTTTTTCGACAACTTGTACCCGATCCTTCTTCGACCCTCCTAACCCCCAATACAGACGCCGGTCTCTACTCCCATATGCTTTTAGTTAAATCCTTGATCGTCCCTTTCGATTGCCTTTTGAGATCAGGCTTCTCAAAGACTCCCCTGGGTTCTTTTTGCAAACTCCCCCGGACCCCGTGACTCTTTCCTATAGTGCTTCCTATAGGGAGGCAGAATTTTACTTCATAGCCGCTTTCACTTCTTAGGGTTGGAGACCGATGCCCCCCTTGTCCCCCCCGTTAGGCATACATCTGGATTAAGCCCCACCTCATGTAGTTTTCTGCTCCACCCGCACCAAGTGATTTTCATGAGCCCGCCCTTTTCCCCCGAGCGCCCCTCATCGCTGGAAATAGTTATCTTTCTCATTCAATGTTTGACCCAAAATAGGAGCGAATTCCGTCGGATCCCGAAGCACGTCGGGTTCTGGATTCCAGAGTTTCCGCCCCGTGGTCCCTTCCGCTTCCTATCTCCCCTAGAGGCAGTCTTCCCATTTTTGGTTTTTTTTTCGCGATGACCGGTCTCCCCTGATCAATTGGGTATTTCATACGAGCTTTTTTTGCGTTTCCTATGATTCTTTTTCTTTCGTGCAAACCTGTTCCCTAATGAGGTTAGCTGCTTGGCTTTTCCCCCCTATTATCGGCCTCGTGCTTGAAACTAGTCAACCCTTCTTAATTTGTTGATTTCCTGCGGAGGGGATTTATATGGGTGAGCGGCTTTTTTTCCAGCTCCTTCCCCGATACTTACTCACTCTTCCTTCGAGTTCGAGTCGGTTTTCCATCGTCTTCTCCTGGATGACAATATCCCCCTTTGAGAGCATTAACCCCTTTTTATGCTCCATCTTTCTGGACCCTTCTCTTTCATACGACTCACGGGTGTTTGGTGCAGTGTGAGGAGAGATAGTCCAGGGTCATATCACCGATTGCGCCTGTTTCTGCGTTTATCCCGATACTCTGGACGGTTCTCCTCATTTTTCACACCGCTTGATCCCTCACTTTGAACATCATTTTCTCTTTCTTAGCGTCGGTTCGCCCTTTATTCACCAAGATTCCTAACTCCTCAGCCAGGATCCTTCAACCTCCATACCTACCTGGTGCTGATGGTTCAGCGGATTCTCCTTCTTTCTTCTTTCCTGATTCTACCTCGCCCTCCGATTTTTAAAACGGTTTCCTTCCCCTTAGGGTAAACTCAATCCGCGAGTGAGGAGAATTTGATTGATATCTTTCTCCCCCCCCTATATCCTCTCTCCAAAGGTCGAGCCAATTTACCCTCCTCCCCCCTCGCCGTGGACTTCGTGTTTCATTCAGGTTCCTCTTACCGAAAATTTACCCCCCCAACTCCAGCCACACAAAACCCTCCGTGCTCGCTCTTCAGAGGTACAGGCTACTTCCTCCGACTCTTTGGGACTATTCCCGTTCTGTTGATCTTCCTAATCGATGTTTAGATGCCCTTGGGGCACAGCCCCATTTAGAGATATGAAGCTTAGGTTTGGCTATCACTCCCCTCTCGGGCAGAAGCTTTTTTCACCCTTTTTTTCGGTAGAAAACCTCTCCTGCGCAGGACCTTGAAGGGCTCCTCGTCAGTTTAGAAAGATTTCTTCGACAAGAAATCTCTTTTTCCAAAACAGCCATGGGAGTCGTTAGGAACAAACCACAGTTTGCTGCCCGGTGTTCTAGGAGACCTTTATATTCAATTGAAATTTGGAATTTTAGGCCCTTCCTGAAAAGCCTAGCTTGGCTTCCTAAGATTTGCGTAATCAGCGGTTTAAAAGGAGGAGATTTTTGGGTTAGACGACCCTCATTTGCATTTTGTGCTACATAGGTTGGTCCCCGTCCCAACATGAATCGCCTCTTATGCCCCTCGATGTGTTTTTACCCCCCTTCCCGCTCCTTTTCCATTTTGGCTGAAGCGCTTTCCCCCCCCATTTACGGAATTTATCTTACCCCTCACCCTAGTCTCTTCTTTCTATCGGCGGCGTCCTCATCTTATGGCTCCTTTTCGATTTGAGCGGGCGGCCCGGGCTCGTAGAATCTTTCCTTCCCGTCTCCCCTCCCTCCCCGTTTTTTTTTTTCTAGGAGAAGCGTTCTTCCTTTGCTATCCCCCCTTCCCTCAGGCCGATGGCGTCTTCGGCGACAGATCCCTTCGTGTCTGATTTTCAATCCCCTTCGGCCCGGCCTTTAAGGGCCGTCCCTTCTTGGACCTTTGAAGCAACCAAAAACTGCTTCCGTCTGATTCCACTCTTTGTCCGATTTTCCCCCAATTTGGCCAACAGAGCTGCTTTGTCCCATGAGCTTTATCCCCAGTTTTTGCCGCCTTACGCTAATGTATTTTTCCGCCGTCCACCCCCTTAGTCCCCCACGCGAGTCAGGGCGGCGATGCTCTTCTGAGAAGACGAACGTTTTAACCTTTTCGGTCCCGCTAGTTCCCCGCCGGGTCTTCCTCGGGTTGTGTTAAGATTTATTGTACTTGTCTCTCTTCTTTCGTCGCGTCACACCGCCCACCTTGATGTTTTGCGACATACCCCCTTCTTTTCTTCTGTTACTACTCATACCTTGTGGTTGTCCCTTTCGTTTGAGCTTTCACTCGTGTGGTTTGGCCCATTCCCTCTAGGCCTCTCTCACCTTCCCCCAAGATTCCAACCCCCTGTCTATGCACGTTCTCTCAGATGTTAAGGATTAGGAACCTTTTCCACCTTGTTTAGTGATCCCTTCCACCCCATAGAGGGGTTTCAACCCATTCCTCCATCGCCCTCCCAAGGCCGAGACATCAGCGAAGGAGCTTTTTTTTTCATGTTCCCGACGTTAGGGTCTTAACTTCCTGTCGTCTCCCCCCCCCCCCTCACTCGGGTGACCCAATAATCATTTAGAATTCTCTTCTGAACCCCCATCCTCCTTATTTGGCAATTGACAGAAAATGAATCAAAGTCATTTTTCCAACCTGGGCGATCTCTATTCAGTTTGTGTTTCGCCCCCACAGACTTTAAGGGTCCTATCCATCGCATGTGCGGTTCTTTTGTACAGGGAAGGAAGACCCCCCGGCTATTTAGCTAAGTATAAGTTCTCCATCTTCATCCCTGAGAAGGTGACTATCTGGACCGGGAGTCCTTCGTAGGAAACTCGTTTTTTCCTCACCTAGCCCTCCTTTGACCCCTGGCGCCCCCTTCCTCCCCCCCTGGCATAGTATCTACCAATATAGATAGGAAAGAGGGTCATTTAGCCCCCGGCAGGACCTTGGGTCCCCTTGCCTACAGTTGTCCACTTTTACCTCCTGGAGCGGCCTTCCGTAGAATTTAGTGTAACAATTAGATTACAGAGATATTTGTTGTGTCTAACAATAGGTTACCTCATCGGCAGGCACAGCCCTATCCCTCAGGAGAACCTTCCTCCTCTTCCCCCTGCCCGGCGGCTTCCCAAGCGTCGTGAAGGACTTGATGATCTCTTGTCTCTATTCCCCTCTTGACGTCAAGGTCTCTGGAAATGAATTGGTGTGTGAAAGCCCCCTCCCTGCATGTTCCCCCTTGCTGCATGATAATTGAGTGGCTTTGGTCGGATTTCCCCTCATACGGCATTTTCCCCCCCCCCCTGCCGACCTTGAGAGGGTGTTCTTCCCAAAATTTCTGCCAATGCTCGGAAATAACTCTTGACCCCAGGTCATTGATTCCACCCCCTTTTCCACCCCTTCTTTTGATTGACCGAGAGCTGGAGAAATTCCTCCCTTCTCGAACGTCCATCGTATACCCCCTATTAGGATCGATAGTCCCCCCCTTGAATTTCAAGAGCACGGCACGTCTGGTTGGTTGATTGGTTTTCTTGCTTGTAGAAGTGGCGTCCCCCGTCCTTGGCGTCCCTCTCCCCCTCAGCGAGGCCTGTCCCTTTTCCGGTTCTTTTTGGTGTTTCGCGAGCAGGAGAGCCCTGCTCTTTTTCCTAGCGCGCCTCGTCCCTTGTCGTTCTTCTAGAAAACCGTTTCTAATTGCGGTCTCTCCCGGCCCTATTCAAGCCCTCGGCGCCAGGCCGGCAAGAAGGCGTTTAAATAGTTAACCGTTCTATCTTTTCCCGGGTTTTAGACATTCTTGGGCGTTGTCCTCCTTTTTTCCGGCAGCCCTCTTCTCGCAGGGATTGTCCACCTTTTTGATCGGCGGTTTTTTCTCGTTGGCCCCCCTCGATCCCGTCCATATCCCCCTTTGCATGAGAATATGTTTCTCCCGCAATTTTCGTTTTTCCTCTCCTTGATATCTTCCCTAGATCTTCCTTTCCCCCCTTTCTTGACTTATTCCCTCCGCTTTGTCTTTCCCCGCTTTCAGATGGCCGGGGAGACCGAACGCCTCCCCCCTCCGTGCTTTTTTCCTTACCCGCTTTTCCTTCCCAGACACCCTCCGCCGCAGGCCATATCCTTTCCACGGTTTACGACGAACTCGGTCCAGCGAGACCTGCTTTTCCTCTGCTATGTTTTCGGTTGCCAACCTTTCCCTCTCCCAATTCGACGGAAGGTACCCTCTTTCCTTACGACTTCGCATTCTCCCTCCCTAGATTTCGGACTAAGTCCCCCTTCTTCTCCTGCCCCCCCCTGCCCCCCTTTTGTGCCGACAATTTTATGCTGTTTTCTTTTTTGACTCTTTGTAAGGTCTTTTTCTCTCCCCTCCCATTTCGACACTGAGACCTCGCCCCCCCTTCTTCGCTCGAGGTCCCTTCCGTTTTCTCGACGCCATTTCTCTGCCCTCTTTCTTTTCTTGACGTGTTAACTCTGTCAACGATTCGCGCTTTGTGGATTTTATCTTTTTGGAAAGGGTCCGCGATCCGATCCAATGGATCCTCCGCTCCCCAGCATTTGGAGTCGACCCCTCTGGCCCGACTTCTCCTTGGTTAACTTTTTTTTTTTTCCCCCTCCACCACCTTGAGGTCTTAAGCAATTTTCCGGTCCCCGAACCCCTCAGCACTTTATCCCTCCCCTGAGAACTCAGATAACGCGTTTCATTTTTGTGGCGTCCCCAGGACACAAAAAGTTCCTACCTCCCTACCCTTCGTAGCAGTCATAAATGGTCAAACTTTCAATTTTACCTACCCCCCAGTCCCCGCTTTTCTTGCCATCCCTTTAGTGAGGGAAGATTGCACCCGATTGAGGTTTGGTTTAGTACTGCATTAGATCGGGTAGCCCCCACCAAAATAGCACCCCCGACTCGTCAGATCAACACCGGGTGTTTTTACAGACAGAGAAGGCACCCCCGTAAGGACAGCTTCCATAGAGGATGGGAGGGACGACCCCCTCTTGGCTCCTGTTCCCCCTTTCCGCCCTTTCTCGTTTTTTACAAGAACTTCGATTCCTCATTTCCTCTATAAGTATTCCCCTGGCGGCATCATTCTTTTTTTCAGACCATTTCCCCCCTTCTTCCCCTTGGCTCGGTCGGCGAAGCTTTTCCCCCTCTACCTTCTGACCGGCGCAGAGATGCAGTGCTTTGCTCCCGTCGGGGCTCCGATCTCGCGCCCCTTGCCTGCTTCGTTGACCAGCCGAAAACCCCCCCCCCCCACAAACCCCCCACCCCCAACACCCCCACCCCACCCCAACCCAAAGGCATATTTTCTTCCCACTCCCTTTAAGGTGGCTGGTCCCCCCGTGACTCCTACCGTTTGCCTAGTCGGTTTCACCACAAACAGTGCTCTTTTTGTAAATTTCCCACGCTTTTTTGCGAATTTTTTCGCTTTATACAGTCTCCCCTTTGGCCTAGTTCGGAGGCTGTTTTTTGGTGGATAATCCTAGCCATTTTCCGTTTTACCCCATTCCCGCCGACTCCTTCGCTAATGTATGCCCTTCCACCAGACTGAGCTTTGGTTTTGAACCCTTGGGTAAGGTATGAATATTCCCTCCTCTTCAAGTGACCGTTTCCCCCCTTCGCCCATTCGGTAACGGGTGCCGAAGCTGTGTTTGCTTTCTTCCGTGCATGATTTTTTCGTCTTTCCTTTTTTCACACCCCAAAGTTTTTTTTTTACTCCCCTCTTCTAGTATCTCTTAGTTTTTCCGTTTGTTGTTGTTTGTGTCTTCGAGCTATCTCTTTGATGCCGGTCTTCCCCCCCCCCCCCCCACGGCGATTTCGTGGTTTTTCCCAGTCGCGCCCCGATCGTCTGCATCCCCTTAGAAAGCTTCCCACCAGCCCCCGTTCTGCCACTTGTTTCCGGCTTGGAGGAACTTGGTTCCCTTTCGCTCTTGTCGCTTCCCCCTTAGATTTTCCCCCCCAAAAATCCGCAGCCTCTTTATTTCTCGGACCTGGGAGAAATAATCCTTTCTGCGTCTTTGGCTTTGTGTCTTCCCCCTTTTTGTAGGCTGAGCCAACCCCCCCCTCTGTTTAATGATCCTTGCCGTTATTAGAATCCCCTTTCTTCCCAAATTCGCCATTGTTTTCCCTCCGCCCAGCCTAATTGTTTGATACTTTCAGGTCTTTCTGCTCCCCTTCGGCGCCCCCGCTTTCTCGCCGCCTGGACCCCTGGGATTCAAATCAGCCCTTTTGCGTCGCTCCATGCCAGTGTCCCTCCTTTGGCGGGGTTTCGAGCATGTCTCTATTTAACGCTGCCTTTAAGTGGGAGGGCTTGAGAGGAGGGGGTATTTGGCGCGTTCCAACTCAGTAGAAGATTCCCCCGTGTCGCGCACCCCTTTTTTTAAAACGATTAGTCGTTCCGCCTGCCCCTCGTTAGATCCCCCTCCTTTCATTTTAAAGAGTAAGGCAGGAAAAGGGGGGAAAGATGCGGTCAGCAAGAAGGAGACCTCCCGACCCCTAACCGGGATCTTCCTCAGGCTTCCCCGATCGGGGAGGTAAACCCAAATTCTTGATAAAGGAGGGCAGATTCCCTTGGATTGGGTTAGCCCCCTGGGGACATAATGTCCTGACAGGAGGAACCAACTTTCCTCCCCATTAGGCCCCTAAGATTCTCTCTTTACACGGTTTCTAGAGACACATTCTTGCTTTGGACGTCTTGATGATTGACCAATCCTTTCGCCCGTCCTTGCGACGCTCCCTGGTGTCATGATGGGTTGTGGCCTCTCCCCCCAACCCAGACGTTGGAATGCGGGACTGTCGCCGTGATTCTGACTGCTGGCTTTATTTTTTTTACCTATGACCTTGAAATGGCTCGACTGTTCCTTTGAGTGTTTCTTTTGATCCACCCGGGCCGTGAAACCCCCGCTTTAATACCCCCTGATTTCCTGTTCTCTTTCGAAGTTTTCCCCCCCCCCCCGCTCCCCGGCTGCGCTGCCGCGCCTTCACAGAGGGCTTCGCTCACGTACACTCTCCTCCCCGAGGTCCTGCGATCTTAGGCCACTTCTTTTTCTTGACTCCGTGTTGGACCCCGAGCTCTCCGTCTGTGGTTTTTTTTTTGAGGCTTCCGTCCGCTTTTGTCTTTGCAGTTGCTCCTACGCGCCAGATTGCTGCGAAGACCCCCTCTTACCAGATTTTTTTGCCCCAGTCGTAACCCGGTGCCACCGGCTTGGGTTTTTTTTTTTCTCCGTTCGGATTCTCAGCGATTCAAGAGGAAGGTCTCCTCCCTTAGCTCGCATTATGCAACGTTTACTTTGCCACTCTTTTTCATGTGTTAGTTTTAACTGGGCCCCCCCCCTTTGGCACCCATCTCCAAGACTAGCGGCCATGCTCCCCAAGAAGAAGGATGCCCCCCCGTCCAAATTTTCAGATGGTTTGGCCGGAGATTTCTATCTGGGATTTCTCCGCCGCTTTCCCACCCTGATGTATGGGGTAGAGTCCCCGGTTTTTTTTGGGCCCATTCATCCCCATCCTCTTCGACCCGTCCGAAAGAAACTTGAACGGCTCCCCCGCATACATATCTCCTTTTCTCCTCCTCCGTTGTGTTTTTCTCGCTCCCCTCCTCCGACAACCGATTGCTCAGTCTCACGTGCCCCCCCTTTTTTTGTGCATGTCTATGCCTGCTGCCCCGCGGGCTCGACAGCGACCCAGACATTTGATGTTCCATCCTGTTCGTCTTTTCTTCAAAACACTCTCCCAACCGCCCCCCTCTCCTTGACCACTCTCATGTCTACACCTTAAATATGACTGACCCCGTTTGCACCGCTCCTCTTGACTGCGTCTCCTTGTCTAGGTTTTCAAAAATGTGCCTTTCCTTAACCTTTTCCTGCAAAACGTTGCTACGACAGGAATTTACCCTTGTTAATAATGACGCTCTTCCTGCTTTTCCCGTTTAGAATCATTTCTCTCACCCCCCCATTCTTTCAACCCCGACTGAGAGGTGATTCCGGTAGCCCAAGCGGGCCCGGCCCCCGTCTCCTCCTTTCCGGGCCCCCCCCCTCCTTTAGGCCAAACCCCCCCGACTAGTGATTTTTATTCTTAGTTTTAAAGCCGGACTCCGAGTGTTGCCGATTCCGGCCCCCCGGAATGGCCCCCTAGCGCTTCTGCGAGCTGGACTTCGCGTATGCGCCAAAGCCCCTGAGGGGGGCAGAACCTTCTTTTATCCGATTGGGCTTTCCCTGGAAGTTTTTTAAGCCCCCCTCGTTGCAATCCCCGGCCCACCCTCCCCGCTTGAATCTCCTTTATTTCTGCTTGTTAATAGAAGACCTCAAGATTCCTTCAGACCTCCTCCCCGACCCTTTTCAACCCTTTTGGGGCCTAACCCCCCCAAGTAATTCTCGACCCCTTTTCTCTGTCTCCTATAAACTTGGACATGGCCGCAAGGATTCCCCATTCTTCCTCATAGCTGATCGAAAGACTGCCATTCCCAGGAAGAGCTGGGCATCCAGGTTTTTCCTAGTTTTTCTTCTGAACTTAGAGTGTAAAGACGGCGTTATCACCCCACTTACTCCTTAAGTCTTTTTCCCCGGACTTAAGGAAGGAAGATGTCGGTGGTCTTTTCGAGAGTCTGCTTACTTGCCCCCCTGTCGTCGGTTTTAGCCCTCACTTTCGATCGATCCATCTTCCCCCCTGTAGTTTTTTAACCCTTGCGATTCTCTTTTTTTTACTGCCTTCCCCTGATCTGCCCTTTTCTTAGTCCCCTTCTTCCGCCCCGAAGGAAAAAGTTCCACCCTCGGACCGTGCGCGCTTTCTCTTGCATTTCTGCAATCTACGGCACCAAAAAGGCCGTCTTTGGCCTTGTCGGGACACGAAACAGGGATTTCTTTTTCTTTTGATCACCCCCCTGGCTTGGCGCCCCCATCCGCGCCTCGCGCCCGGAACCACTCTTGACTTGAAGCCCCCACATGCTTCTTCCTTGGCGCGAAATTGTTTTTTTTTTTTTTTTTTTTTTACCAACTATTTTGGTCGCTTTGTTCTTCCTACCTCGTGATCATGGTACACCCGCTTTTTGTGTTCCCCTCCATTTTTAATACCGTTTCCCCCAGTTTCTTCCTTTCGCTAGTCTCTTTCCTCCCTTCTCCCATAACTGTTCTCTTTTTTCCCACCCCCCTCGATGGGTTTCCTTCCGGCGATTCGACGACTCCCCGTCAATGGCACCGGTTCAGCCGGCGACCTCCCCTTCTTTCCCCCACTTTGCATACAAATGTGTTTTCCTCTCTTATCTGGCGCTCTCGGGAAACCACCCCTTTATTTCCAGTACCCTTTCTCAATCTTCCTTCCCCCTCTTTTTTTTTGTGTTTCGACGATCTACCGGTCCTTCTTTTCTTCCACCAGCATGCGAGCGTGCCGTCGTCTTTCCCCCTCTAGATCCAGGAATGAAAGCTGTGCCCCCCTTTCTTGCCCCCCCGTTCGGCTTAGTTTGTGCTTCCCCACGGCTCAGCGAGTTCTTATGCGCCCTTCCCAATCGAGTTTTTTTTTCCCCCCCAAAGAAGAATATAACCGTTCCGTGGACGGCTTCCCCAGGCAAGGCGCTTCGTTGTAATGTGCGAAGAACCCCTGTTTTTTACCCATTTGATTTGTATGTCCCCCCCCTCCTTTTTTTTTTCACCCCCCCTGCCCAAGTCAGCAATCGGCAGGGCACCCATTCTCCCCTCTATCGCGCCCAATGCAAAGAAGCTTTGGTTGTTCCCGTGGCGCCTCTTGGGTAGTTACGTGGTCGCCACCTCTGATTTATTGAACCCCCGACGGCCCTTGCGGTCCCGGTTTTACCGCCCACTTCCCCCTTGACTCAGCCCTTCTGCCCCGTCTGCCCTTAAGTTTCCGCTTTGCCTTCCGGCTTCTTGGTCATTCTTGGCCACGCTCCCACTGCCGGCCTCCTCAGCGGACCCAAAAAAGTACCCTCGCCCTGGTTATCCGCTATAGGAATATACGCCTGATTCGGGTCCCACTTCCAGTTTGAAATTTGGTTCAGCCAGGAGGCTGCCTCCCTACCAAGGGCAGGCCCCGTTCTCCGAGATTTAAAACTCCCGGTTCTTTCCTGGGTGTTTTTTTTGTTTCGCACAGTTCCCGAATCCTGATCATTTCAGGACGGAAACCTATAACCCCCCCTGCCGTTTCCCCCAGTCCCCCCTCTTTTTTTCCTCGGCGGCGGTGAGCCAATTCCTGGTTCATTTCTGATTGTCATTGAGGCCAGTGCCCCCTTGAGTCGAGGTCCTCTCTCTTGGAATGACCTGGGTTGGGGCCCTCACTTCTCCACGTTCTGGCCTTCCTTCCAAGTTTATTTCGGTCTTCACCCCATAGGTTTCCTCCATGCCGCAGGAGATGGTGTCCCAGAAAGAAAAACACCGGGCGCGCCCCCCCTTCGTTCCCTACTTAGTATTTTCCCCCCCCAGACTGCGGTTTTCTGCGTTCTGCCCCCCACGGAACCGGCTTTTATCGATCTTTTCGCGCTTTGAACAGAGCGCATCGCGCTTAATCGTCTTTCCTCCTTTTCCCCCCCTCGGCCGGGGAGCTTCAATTTTTGACCTTTTACCTAGGCACCATTTATGTTTTTGAACGGGGTTGTTTTTTTCTTCTTCGTCTCTTCGCTAAAGTTTTCCTCTCTTCTCCCCCGGCCCGCTGGGCTTTTGCTTTCCCGTCCCTGGGTTGGAAAGGTGTTCCTCCCCGGCTTTCGAGGAAGGATGAGGCAGGCACGACTGGCGTCAACTGTCGCCGTCCTGCGCGCTCTTATCTCTTTCCTGACCTTCCTGTCACGTTTCTCCGTCGAGAGCCCCTTGACCTTGGCACCCTCCAGTAGTTGCCCTTTCCCACGCGTAACCAGGTCTTTCCTCCTTTAGGTCCCCCGCTTCTTGGCTGCGGCGGGCCTTTTAGCTTACGCCTCTTCAGCGTCCTTCACCTTCACTTCGGTTTCGGTCCCCCCCCTTCTCTTCCCCGTCCCCTCGGCATGACAATAGCGGTGCTAGCGCTAACGTTTTCAATCTTTTGATTTAGCGACCTAATCTTCGTTCTAATCCTACGTTTTTTTTTTGATCTAGATATGTCGAGTCCCAGATTTGCTGCTCCCTCCCCTTTTAGAATTGGCCATTCTTCATCCGAGGAGTTTTCATTTCCTTTGGGCTCACCACTCGACCACTTTTTTCACGGTGATGTTCACCAGCCTCGCGCTCCCCCAGACTTCCTCCGCCCAGATCCGTCGCAAACCCTTCGAAGTACCTGTTCACCCCCTTTGAATCCTGAGCTAACGAGCTCCCCGTCCCCAACATGTTGGTCCCTCCTTGAAATTTTCTAGTCACCTCTTTAACTCCTCTCAATATGACTCTCGAGCGTCAGTTTTCCTTTTTTTTGATGTCTCGATTTCTGCTTTTCCTCCTTACCCCCCCCCCTCCGTTTGCCAAATTTCGACTTGCTAGATAGACTTCGCTTTCCATCCCCCGGCGTTTTCCCGCCCACTTTCCTTCCACAAAGAGACGGTTTCCAACCACCTTTCCCTCCTCTCTTTCCCTCCCTGGAATTCCCCCTCTTTGATTGGGCCTCCTATCGCCGGCCTCTTATTGTGAACTGCAACGATGTCGAGATGATGGAAGCCCCCTTGCAAGGACCCTATAGCCAAAGCCGCCTTTGTGACTTCCTTCTTTTTCCCATCGTCCCCTTTTCAATAAGGATCTGGCCAGAAGCTTTTTTCCCCGGAGATAGGTCCACCCTATCATGCTTAGGAGGATCGGAGTACTCCCTAGCCTTCCCCCCAGATACTTCCCCAGCACTGCAAATACCCCTGCCCGTCCAAGGGTACTGTTTTTTGTCCCCCCACCTTATTAAACTCCTTTTTCGACCTCGTATCAATTCCCCCCTTCCCTCCAAGGCCCATCAATTCCGGCCCAAAAGATCCACGTGCGTAAATATCGTGGCGGGCCTCGGAGTGGGGTCGCTCCTCATGCCGGCTCATGAGGGTACCTCGGGGACGCCCCCCCAAGAAACCGATCTCGCCCCTTTCTGATGTTTTACAAGAATTAAACCCCTTTAAGTTAAATTTTCTTTTTTATTTGTACTATTATGCCCGCTCCCCGGGTCCTTCCCATTATAGTTCCAAGAAAATTTCCCCCGATCGATTCTATCATTCTGCCCCAATTTGAAATGGCCCAGATAGAGCTTTTTCTTGAGCCCTTTCGATTTTTTCCTCCTAATGACCCTCTCCAGCGCGGACCGGCGCTTTTTCTTCCGCCGATGCACTCCCCTGGCGCATCCCGCCGAAGGTCATGTGCGCTGCTTAGTACCCCAACTTGACCAACAAGTCTCTTTTTTTTTTACATTCCGGGCTGGCGCTCCCCCCCCCAATTTTTTTTAGTTGCCCACCCCCCGTACTGGCCGCCCTGCGTGACTTTCCGCACAAATCTGCCTTTTTTATTCCTTGTCGCGATTGCCCACATATTGTTTTGAATTTTGCGATCCCGTCCCGGTAAACCCTCTGTCTTTTTTTCCCCTCAAGTCCGCAATTTTAAGAAACCCCCCTTTTTAGACCCCCTTTATAGCTTTCTTTAGAATTTAAGAAGTCCATACTGCCCGGCTTTAGGGGGTGGCCAAATCCGGGGCATTGTGCAGCTCTTAAGAGCCCGGATTACCCACTTCGAACTCTCCTCACATTAGCGACTAGCTTCCCACTTGTGTTCATCTTACTTCCTTTCCCTCCTCGCACTGGGACAAACCACGTCCTCATGCTTTTTTGTGAATGGACGAAAAATATCCCTGCATGGCCTACCTCTTTTTCCCCCTCAGGATTCCTTCCTCTTTCGAGGTCTTAAAAAACCAGAATGCATTTGGTTTCACGTCCCCCTTTTGAAATCGTATCATTAACGTAGACTCCCCCCCCACCTTTTCCCTTTTACTGCACTATTTTTCCTGATTTTTCCCCCGGTTAATTTTCAAGAGGTCAGTCTGCCCCCCCTTCTCTGGGTTCCCCCCCCTATTCAGTTTTTGGAACGCCAGGCTCCCCCCCCCTTACGAAGGAGCGGACCGGGAATCTGGCGTTAAACCTTCTTTTTATTCGGAAAAAACCGCCTATTCTTCCCACAGCCTACTTGCCCCTTGCTTTTTTTCCACATTCGCCCAAACTGGTGCAATTTCGCTCCCCATGCCCCCGTTTGCTAAATTCCGAAGGCGGCCCGCCGGGGCTTTCGTTGGGTCCCAGCTGACCGGTATTGAACATCAGCCTGTTTTTCTCTTGGTACCGGAATTCTTTTCTTTCTCGCCTGCGTAGCCTCGCCGGTCTAATGGTATGCATCTCGAGCCCCCCTACGATTTCTTTCGAGGCGTCCCCCAGGTTTTAACCCAGCGGTGAGCCTTCCTGAGCAAGGTCTTCCCCCCAAAGCGAGATCAAGGGCATAGGTTTCAGCTCTCTTTTTTTTCTCAGTATCGAAATTGCGGGGGTAATATGAAATTCCTGTCTTGGCCTTTTCCGTATTGCACAAGCTAACCGCCAACCTTTGGCATCCTTCTAGGAGTAGGTAACCAAACGTCCCCTCAGGAGGCCCTTCTTTTTGTTTACTCTTGAAACCTCTCTCCACCCTGTACACTCTTTAAGTTTCCCCACTTTTTTCAGGTCTGTCAGAAGCCCAACTTTCCCCCCCCGATCTTGTAAGTACTGATTAGGTCAATTGCTGAACCCTTTGAGCTTTCCCCCCCCTGCTCCCTAGCAAGAACGTATTCGGGTGTCTGAAGCCTTACCGGGAACTATGACTGGTTCTGACTCCCTCCCCTTGAGTCCCTCTTGGAGGGGCCTGGAACTTTTTCCCCGGAATTCTCCTGCCTTCCTCTCTCCTTATTTTGGAGTAACGACTCTGGCCACAATGCCAAATCTTCCAAATAGATTTAGCCCTCCAAGTCCGCGGTGAGCGTTGCTGGTTCACCACCTTTTGGAGCGTTCCCCCCTTTTCCCCTTCATCGCTTGCATCGTTCACCTCTTTCCCCTCATTTATGTCGCCCTCTCTAATTCGGGACCTCCCGCAAGATCTCTACGTTTTTTTTTTGTTGGATTTTCCGCGCGTCGCTTGTTCTTCGATCCGCGCCGCTTGCTGCGCTTCAAGGAGCCGTCATTCCCGTTGATTTTTTTTGGTCGCTATATCACGATTGACTCTTCCTGTAGCTTTTTTCCCACGAGCGTCTCTTGCACTGCTTTTTCCATTCATGTAGATCAAATCTGCTTCCTTTTCCCTTGGTTTTCAACCTCTCAGCATAGCGTCGTCAGGCTTCCCCCCCTTCCCGCTAACCTATTTCACCATCTTCCATGGTTCGCAAGGATTTGGATGGTTTGAGTCTCCCCGCCGAGAAGCCTATTTCCCCTATTCTTGGTTCGATGTGGTCGCACGGAGGTTCCCCCCTGACCTGCCCCTATCTCTGGACCTTTTGAGACTTCCCCCTCGCGCAATGGG
>Ga0179593_1500662_pt1 | contig 15026 bp, 22 predicted proteins | sample CZODoug2_1_08_16_FD_185931 | JGI IMG/M metagenome (GOLD analysis project Ga0179593, IMG submission 185931) | Vadose zone soil fungal communities from Angelo Coast Range Reserve, California, USA - CZODoug2_1_08_16fungal (PacBio error correction) | ecosystem: Environmental > Terrestrial > Soil >... | reverse complement strand
TTTTCTAGATCGAGGGTATTCAAGTCTTTCCTTTCTCTCTTGGAAATTTTTTTCTTCCTCCTGTTTTTGTTTGAGGCGTGCTATCTGCTTTTTTTGGACATCTTTTTTCCCTGGTGGGCTTTCACCCCCCCCACTAACTTTCGCCTGTTTCGATCCCTCTTGGTTGTCTTTGCGGATGAGCTGGGTCCTTTCTTCACCAGCCGATGCGAGCCTCGAAAACGCCCCGTCTTTTCCCTCAACGAGTATCTCTCCTTCATTCCTCCTCCCCGTCTTTCCCCCCACGTTCCTTTGAGACTTCGTCCTTTTTCCGTATTTCTTGGTTTGTGTGGGAAAGGCTTTTCCTTCTCCCGCCTCCCTTCACATTCAGGTTTCCCATGCCGTCCCTCCCCGACCTTTCCCTCCCCGCCTTAATGCTGCAGAAAACCTTTCCCCTTTAACCTACACCCTTCCTTTCTCCGTTCCTTTTATTTTTTTTCCCCAGTCTTTTTTATTTTCTAACCAGGATCCGCCCACTTTTTCTCCTGGTCTCAGCAAGCCGTAGTAGCATGCTAGATTTTTCTTTGCCCCGGTGAGTTTGGTGCGTTGAGTTATCCTATTTTACTATGAAAGTTCTTCTTTGACCTTTCCAGTTTTTTTCATTGACGCCCTCCCCCCCTTCGCCAATTTTTCTTTATTTTCTTTCTCCCCTCGGGGCCTTTCCAGTTCCCACGAACCCACTCCCCTTTTAGAGGGAAAATTCTGCGGTCCCGGTCCTTCTGCTCGCCTGAAAAGTTTTTTCGTTTTCTTTTATTCTCTCTTTTTTTTCTTTTGCCCATGTTGTTATTTTTTAAAGATTTCCCGTTCTCTTTTTTTGGAATTCGGTCCTTGTTACTCCCCCCCGGTTTCTTTTTTCTGTGTTTTTCTTTCCCATGTTGAATCACCGGCCTTTTTTTGAATCCGTTTATTACTTTTCCTCACCATTTTGCTTTGCCGTCTTTTATCTTTTTGTTACTTCCCCCCTTGGTTTTTCTCCCCCAATGTTTTATTTTTTTTCTTCGCACGGTTCCTCTTTTTCGTGTCCCTTTTTCGCTACTGGTTTTTTGCACTGGGGGCCCGTCTTTTATCCACCCCTTACTTCAACCACTTTTTTTTTTTTTTTGCCTTTACCTGATCCCCCCTGCCCCCCCCCTTTGATTTACCCCCCTTCCTTTGATTTTCCTTGTTTCCTGCTTTTTTGGTGGAGACGGTGGTTCCAGTTTTTTTCAATCTTTTTGACGGGCGATAATCTCCGATTCTTTTCCTATCACTTCAGTCGGCTTGTTTTTCCTGCTGCGGGGGCGCGACAGCGTACTCCCCCCCCCCCGACCCCCTATTTTTTTAGTTTCTTCCCGTTTTTCCCCGCAGGCGGAGTCCTCCATAACTGACTTTTTTTCCGATTGGTCTTTTCCAAATAATTGACTTTCCCTCTTTTCTTACTCCCCAATCGACCTTATTTTTCCTTGAGTTGCGCGGGAGGCTGCTGGTATCGTTTTTGTGCTTTTGGACGTTGACCCCTGCCCCGAGCAAGGTCTTTTTTTTCTGACCCCCTTCCACTTGAACACCCCTTTCTTCCCGGCTGCGGCCGTGGGTCTGGCGACTCTGTGTTTCTTTGGTCAGCTTCGTCATGCTCTCCAGGGTACTTCATGTCTTTCGACCTGTGCATTCGTTGACTTTCTGCGGGTGGGGCACCAAGGCACTCGTGATTTTTTGTTGCTTCCTCCCTTACCTTTTCAATTTGTTGTACCCCACATTTCTTTTTCATTTTTTTTGTCCCCTGCGTTTGGTAAGCGGTTCTTTCATGATCATTTGCGAGTCCTGATAGGTTTGTCCTTCTGCTGGCGATCGCCTTTGAACCTTTAGTTTCATTTTTTTTCCGTTTTTTTTGTATACTTTCCCGTTTTTCCCCCCTTTTTTTCACCCTCAGCTCGTTTCCGCTTCAGGGACAACGTTTCGCAATTCATTGTCACCAAACCCCCAGTTTTCCTTTTTTTCCACTTTTGAAATGCGACCCGACTAAAATTTTATCTCTTTTTCTACCCTCTTCTTTTGCTTTTTTTTTGTTGAGAGGCTGTAGTCTCTCTTTCACTTTTCCTTCTACACACTTTCTTTCCCTTTTCGCCCTCGTCTTCGTACACCGATACCCGTTCCTTCAACCTCAATGGGTTCTTCAGCCTACTCCCCTGATCGAACAGCCGGCCCGGGTATCCTCTCGCTCTCTCCAATATGCCGTTTTCCTCTATAACACTTCTGTGCTCCATTTGCCCAGCCGATTTTTTCCACCCATTCGCTTCGGTACTCCTGGACCTCCTGATTCCCAAAATCCCCACCCCCCGGCATCCCTTCCCCACACCAGGCCTACGTCCCCTATCCCCCTTTTGAAAGGCTTTTAGTCGCCTTCTGAAGCTCCCCTCCCCCCTTTCACAGTTTCTCCCCCTCTTTTCCACCCCTCGTGACCCATGAAGACGGTGATGTTCACGTAGCGCGTTTTTGCCCCTTTTTTCGCCAAGTTGTTTCCCCCTGCAACTCTACTCAAGCAGCCCCCCCTCTTACTCAACCCTTTTCAACCCTTTTTTTCTATTGTCTCCTCTTTGTTTGTCTCACTAACATCCTTTTTTTTCTTCCTTCTGTCTTTTCTTTATGGTCACTGAAACTTAGTTTCTCTCATCTTCAGCGGACTCTCCTTTTTCCCAAAACCCTTTTGAATTCTGTCTTCCTCCCCCTCCACATCCCCGCATCTTCCCAGTCATTCGGATTTCACCCTCCGCCATCCTTTTCTTTCCCCCCCCCCCTGAAAAACAAGTGCCCTACTTTTTCCCTATTTCCCCCACATTCCTTTTGCCGTGGCTGCCCCTTCCTTCCCCCCACAAACAGGCCGGTTGAGTTGTGTAAAGTGTTCTTAATTTAGAGGGTCTTTCCCGGCGTCTCGATAATGTTTCCTTCCTTTCCCTCAAATCCCCCCCCTGGGCACCTCCATCCGTTGAAGAAACAACCTGATTTCCCTGCTCCCTTCCCCCCAACTTTCCTTCCTCCAGATTCACCCCCTCGTTGTCGTCGAAAACCCCCCCGGTCCCCCGCTGTCCACCATCCGTTCCCCCTCTTCTCGTCCCCTGAAAATCGTTCCCTAAATAACCAGGAAAAAATTTACAGCTTCCCCTTGATCCTCCCCCAACGCTTTACCACGCCCATTTCTTCTTCTTCTTCTGCCTTTTTGTAATTCTTAGCTCCCCTCCTTCCTGGGTTTCCTGTCCCTTTTTTCAGTCGACCTGGAAGTGACCCTAACCCCCTTTTCACCTGGAAACCCCCCACAACACTTGACTTTCTTTCCCGGCGGATGGCCGCGTCGCTTCCGATTTGGTGGAGATGCGGGTCTTTTCTTCCTTTTTTCCTACCCGACACCCGTGTACGTCCTTGGTCTGTTTTAACTTTCTTTCCTAGATACCCTTCTTTTGTTTTAAAATGAGGATTTTCCTTTTTTCCTTAGCTGTTTTTTTCTCTTTGACCCATCTTCCCACACTTCAACCACTCTTCAGTTCGTTCTCCATCCTTTTTTTGGTCTTATTTCCTGGATTCTATTCTGCCCCTTTCTTCTATAGTCCTTCCGTTTAGAGGATCTATTCCTTTCCTGATTCCTTTCACAGTGCTTTTTTTTAACTCCCCTTCCCTGCCAGTCTCTCTCCGCTCTTTTCCTTCCCCCTCCCCCCATGCACCCTTGTTTTCCCCCCCAGCATTTGTATTGGTGCCAAGCCGAGTCTAACCCCCGCCGCCAGACGCTCGGTCACCTATCCTCCCCCACAACTTTCGACTCAAGAGCTGCCCTATTTCATATAGAGCTTCTTAAGTTTTCCTCTCCTGCATCCTCCTTTTTCCTGGATACTGAGGTCTTGATCCTCATCTCCCCCTAGTCTTTCTCCGATTTCTCTCCCCCTTTCATGTGTCATGCGTGAGACCTACTCTGAATTTGCCTCCCTTTTAATCCGACTTTCATGGTCTCTTTCGCTGGCGGTATATTGTGCTTCCCTTCGTACTTAAAGCACTTTTCAATCTTGAGTTCCTTTCTTACGACCACTCCATGGGGCTCTTGCTTTACTTCCGAGTTTTACTCGGCTTCATGAGTGACCTTTTCCTTTCCTCCCGTCAATCCCTCGGATTCTGCGCTCTGCTTTTTTTTTATTCTCTTTTTCCGCTTTACGTCCTCCCTCGATCGACCCTAGCTTCCCTTTTTTTGGTTGCGTCCTCACTTTTGTACTTCTTCCTTGTCCCCTTCTCCATCCCCCCTCCTGGTAAACCACCACACCGGCGGGTTCAAAGATCCTTTTTCCCCCCTGGACTTCCCCTCTGCTGGTCAGTCCTGCGGGCACTTTTTTGAACCTTCGCCAAGTTTCCCCTTCATTCTACTTTTCCCCCCACGATTTTCCCGCATGGACCATCTCCCCCTGCCTCCCCCTGCCCTCCATTTTCTGACCTGGTTCATCGATATTTTCTACCTTCTGTTTGTTGCTCTAGGGCTTCGGGCCCGGGAGATTTCTTTCAGGTCCTTTTTTGGAGCTGAACCCCCATGGGCCCCGGGTTGTCCTTTTGTTGTTTTTCCCCGTAAGTCTTTGATTGTCCCCCTTTTTCTAAGGGTGCAGCATGGCCTTTTTTTGCTTTTCCCCCTTTTTTCTTCTTTACAGAGATCGATTTTCTTCCCTCTTTCCTCTTTGATAACTCTACCTATGTCCACCGTGATTTCCCCTCCCCCCCAAAATTGCTGCTCTTCTTGATACACATCTTTCTTTTTCTTCCTCAGGCTCGATGCAACCAAACCCCCCGCTTCTCGGTTGAGCTGTTATTGTGGTATCTTTTTTATTTTCCGCTCACTTTTTCTGAACGAGCTGTTCTTCCCCCACTCTACGGATAGAGTCAAGTTTCGGGGATGGTATACACAATCCCTTTCGGAAATCGATTCTCCTCTCTCCTTTTGTACTTTCGTAGGTCCAATCCCCTTCTATCCTTCCGACGCTTTCCTCGTAAGGCTTTCGACCCAAGAGTCTGAGTACCCGTTTGAAGTTTTCCCTTGCAGTTTTGCGCTGCCTCTCCCCAGTTGTTTCGGATTTTCCCCGTCTATTTTTCGGTATTAGATCCCCCAAAGTCAGGTCCTTCCCCCCCCATGGTCCCTACTTCTGACCCCCGGATCTTTCCGCGGGGGGAGCTCCCATAGCTTCTTATTAGTCTTGGTCCCCTGCTCGTAACGTTTTGCCCAATGATTTCTGACTTGCTGGCGGCTTCGTCGTGCTAATGTTTCATTCAAACTTTTTTTTTGTGACAATTTTTGGGCGTGGGTTTTCGGTTTTGTCCCTTAGTTTATCTCTTTTTTTTTTTCGTCTTTCTTGGGAGGATTTCGATCGGTCTTCTTGGTGTCCTCCAGGTCTGATACGAGAAGTACATTCTCCCCCTCCTAAATTTCCTCCCCTGTTTTTTTATCAACCGTTTACGCTACTGGTTTGAGGGTCCCCCTTTTCGCCTGCGTGTCTTTTTGCGTTTTGTGACCTCTTTCTTCTCCAGTCTTTCAAAGTTGAATCTTACCTCCCCGAGCCTTTCCCCTTTCTTGGAGTTGATGTGTCCCCACCCCAGACTCTCTGCTCTATTTGTTCCTCTTACCTTTCGACCTCGTGTTTCTTTTTTGAAACCACTCCGACCGTCTTCCGCCAGCCTTTTTTTCTGAATCCTCTTTTTCCCCCGTATCCCACAAGCCTTTCTTTTTCTTGTTCCCCAGTTTTTCGCTAATTTTCTCCTCAACCCCCCCGTAAACGTTCCAGGGCTTTTTCCTTCTGCCTATGTCTCTTTCCTTCAACCGCTTCCTCTCGCAATTTCTGTGCGGACCACTGTCTCCGAGGGATTTCCCGGTTAGTTCTCTTGTTTCTTCTGTTTTTTCCCACCACCTCCCTAGTCCGTCTGGGGGTTTTTTGGGGTTTTCCCTTTGCTTGTTTTTAACCCTTTTGTTTGTGGTTTTTTTTTCTCCCTTTTTGGGGACCAGAGGGTTTGTCCCTTCTCCGTTTCTTACGCATTTTTGGTAGTTTAGTGAGTCCTTTCCCTCTGTTGTTTATATTTAACTTTTGTTTCCCCTTTGATTCCCTGTGGTTGTTGATTGTTTCAACGGAGGCCTCTGGCTGCTTTTACATGGATCGTCAGCAGGTGTTGTGACCCTCTTAGTTCAGTTTTTGTTTTCCCCCCCCAAATTTCCCTCTCACCAATAACCCTTCCTTTTTTTGCATAACTTCTCCCTTTCATGTGTCCTTTCTCCCCTCGTGATGTGCCCTTTCGTTTTTCGACCCCTGTTAACCTTCTGTTGTTCCATAGGCGACAATTTCCTTTCTAATTTTGGCTCTTCCCCGGCCGCCTTTTCCTTTTTTGACTTTCGGCGCTGCCGATTCCTACTCCTTTTTTCCCCTAATACGCCTTCCCCGTTTGTCCTTTGCTCACTTCTGCCCTGTTCCTGTGTCTTCTTAATTTAGGGCAACTTCACCCGTCTTCCTCCCTCTGACCTTCTTTTTATTTTTTCGCAAGTCGGCTCGGCTTGGCTTGATATTCGCGCTTTTTCGGGTACCGGTAACCCATGTTCAGGTTTTTCCCCCGCCCCCACGCGCAGAATCCCACAGTCTTCCCTTTTTTTTTTTTCGTCAGAAGGGATTTGCCTGCAGTCAACTTTTGGAGTATCGAGTAGGCTTTTCTTGTTGCGCTTTTCTTTTTTTTTCGCTGAATTTTTTTTCCCCGTTTTTAGGTGAGTTTGCTGTCTTGGCGTTTTGTTTCCCGTCCGGATTTTTTTTCTTTTTTCTGGAGTGGGATGGGCCCACTGTCCCTCTTTTCCGTTTGTCACACCCCAATCTGCTGGAACTTCCCCCCTCGTCCGTCGTTTTTTTTTTTAGTTGGGAACTATTTTGGGTGGACAGACCGTTGTTCAATCTTCTTTTCCTCTGTGGCGCTATCTCGTCGTTCGGCTTTTTTTTGATGAGATTGGAGTCTCTGTTTTCTTCCTTCCTCATTCTCCCTTCTCGTTTTGCCGTACTTTTTTTTTTGTACCTACTTCTCCTATCCGTTTTATCCTTTGACGGGTTAGCTCTGCAAGTGAATGACGGACTACAATCTTTCTTTTCCATCACCTTTTTTGGTTTTTTACCCTTCTCTGGTAGTAGCGGCGGTATCCTTGAAGTTATCCTTCTTCCCTTTTATTTCAAGAATTTCGATTCGTAAAACCTCCCTTCCACCCTGAGTCCTAAGCATAGTACGGGCAGTTGCCCATCTCTACCTGTCACTTCAGCCTTGTTATTCCACTTTGAGGCTTTCCGTCTATGATCAGTCTTCCCCTCCCCCCCATTAGTTAGAATTTGCCCATGCCCCTTTTTTACAATGGAAGTCTGGAAACTTTGAATCTTTTTTATTCCCAAATTTCCCCCACCTCCTCTTGGACCCCCCACCCAGGACCGTCCTTCACACTCTTTTCTCGGCCCCATGCAAAGTAATTATCCTGGCTCCGTAGCTCCCAGATACTCGCCATCCCCTTTGCCCATTCTTTCCCATTGGACCTACGTTGTTTTGGGTTTATAAAGGCGGAAGTTTTGACCCATCGTCTTTCGAGCTGCCCCCCCTGTTTTTCCCTCCAGTCTCCCATACCTTCCCAGCGTCCTCCTCGACCCTCCCCCCCAATCGTTTTTCGTTTCTTTAGGGCCGTTTCATTTTTCCCTCCATTCACTAGGCAGACAGTTTCGTTTTTTTTTCGTCTTCATGAAAGGGCGGATTTTTTTTTTTAGCTCCTTCTTCTAATTGATTCTTCTCCTTTTCCACCAGCCTCTCATGTGCCCGTGTAATGTTACTTTTTGCACTCTTCCCTCCAGTTCTCGGACACTGGTACTTTGCTCTGGTCCCCATCTTTTTCCCGTTCCCGTTAAAACCGTCCCCTTTTTGCTTTTGCACCTTTTACTTTTTAAGTTTAAAACTGGCATCCCCTGCCCTTCTTTCCCTTGGGACACCCCCCTCCCGTGTGAGTTGGTTGTGTCTTTTTGCCGCGTTTGAATGGAGGGTCCTTCGCTTTCTTTTTTTCTAGCCTTCACTGCCCTCCCGCCTTCGGTCGTGCGACCCCCACTTTTCATTTCAACTATGACACCTTTCAATCTGTGCATGACCCGAAATCCCACCCCCCAACGCGTCTTACCTCCACCCTTCCCCCCCATCCCCCAAACGAGGGCGTCGCGCCCCCACAAAATCCGTAACTACAGTCCTCTTCCTGCTTTTTTCCGTTGTCCCTTTTTCCCCCCCCCCCCAACAGGAGTAAACTCACCCCCCTTTTCCCTCCCCTCTTGTATATCGTCATTCTTGTTTGAAAACTTCCCTCATTGGCAACGACCCCTTTTCTTGCTCGCCTTTTTTGGCTTGACCCTTTCCCTCAGGCCAATTTTTTCCTCCTGGCTTTTGGAACCCTACTCTTAGGCTAAAACTTGCTTTTTTTTCCGGGTTTTGCGATGCCGAACACTCCCCCCATTGACTTCCTCTTTTTTGTTGCCCTCTGCTTCCGGCTGTGCTAACTGGTGTGCGTTTTTTTTGGTGGTCTTGGATGTTCCCTTTTCACGTTCGACCGTTGAACTTCCCACGGAGCGCTTTTATGTTTCTTTATACTGTTTCTTCACGCCATCTCCTTTTTCCCTTTTGTATTCCACTTCCCCTTTCCCTTTTTAAAGGGTGCGCTGTTTTCTTGTTCCACCTGTCCACACCCATCCCCGGAGATACGGGATCTACGTCTCCCCGCCCCTTTGGATCCTTCTGTGTTGTGTTGCTGTCTATCCCGGCACTTCGTTCTTTCTCCTTTTTTTTCGATCCTCAGGATTCTCGTGCTTCCCCTCCTCCGCTTCCGTCCCCCAAACCGATTGCTACAGCTCCTTCTTTGGTCTTTACCCTCCACTGCCCCACCAGAAGGTTGTATGCCCGTATCCCCCTTTTCCCCCATCCCCCCCACCAAGGCCCGGAACATTTGTTCGTTGTATCACTTCCCCTTCCCCCCCCCCCGCTTTTTCCATTCTTGAAGCTTTATCGAGCTTCCCCCCATATACGTAGTAGTTAGAGTTTTTTTCAAGCTCGTCCTTTCGGCTGCTTGCCTTTACGTCTTCTTTTTTGATGAATCCGATTCACCCCCTTACGATCGGTGCTGGCATCCCGCGCGACGGCTCGTGTCTTTTTTCTTTATGTGTCCTTTTTTCCCCCTTCTTCCTTCACCTCTCTTGTCGCAAGCTACCTCTAACGCTCAAGTACTTGGCTCGTCGTGCTTCCTTGTATGTTTGCCTTTTTTTCTTCCCCCTTCTTATTTCAAAGGGACACTTTATTGTTTTGAGTTATGTGACCTTATTACCTCACCAGTTTCCGTTTGCGTTAGCCGTTTGATTTTGTTATACCTCTCTTTTTCAGTGAGGTACGGTTGCCTGTTCATTCTGACGTAGGAATAAGACCCCTTCCTTCTTCTCCCGGTTTTGTTGCTCCGGCGCGGTTTCTGACGATGGATGCCGGCTATAAATTTCGCGGCCAATCATGTTTTTTTTTTGGCGCATTCACTCACTCTTTTTTTTCCCTTGATCATACGACCCGTGTCAAACAAAGCTTGTTTTGCTCACACTCAAAGTCCTTTTGCCCCTTTTTCCCAGTTTCCCTCTCTTTTCATTCCATTATTAATTTAGGAAAACAAATCTACTGCTTTTTCCACAAACCAGATTTCACCCTGTTCCTTGGATTCTTCCTTAAGTTCCTTTTTTTTTTCCTTTGAGTCCCTTTGGGTTCCATTTCCTTCCCTTTTTTTTTTTTTTTCGAGAGCTTTAGTGGTTCCCAGGCAGATTCTGGCCTGCTTTTTTGCTGCGTTTTTTGAGTTTTTGAATATGAGGCTACCCTTCGTTTTGTTTATTTTTCCTTTCAGTACGTTATGATCGCCGGTGTTCGAATTGTCTTATTGGAATTTCACCTCTTCTAACAGGTCCTGGCCAAAGTCTCCTTGGACTTCGTATGCATTGAGAATTTTGAGGTGCCTTCTTTTATCACTTTTTCACTCGCCACTTGTTTAGGCACACCAGTCCTTGCCCGGGGGTTCTCTTGCCCCCTTTTTTTTTGCTCATTTGCGCGAGAGAAAACTCGTCGCGTGCTAGCGGAGGTCCGTTTCCCTTCTTTCTGGACTCTTTTTGGGCACGTATATTCCTTTTTTTCCAAGGCCTTTTCGCGTTTTCTTTTCCATATCCCCCTTCAGGGATGATTTTTCCGTCCCCCCTTCCGTTTCTTTGGATTTTTGCTTCCTTAAGAGGAAATCACGGTTAGACTCTCACTTCCTGTCATAAGCCTCAAGGCAGCAACATATTTCTGTCTTTTAACGCGTGCCCTCAGTCTTTTCTTTTGGCGCGTCCTCTTTCTTCTCCCGCCCTGCCTCTTGGCGCTAGCGTACGCCTCTTTTTTTGGCTCTTCGATCCAAGAGGGCCCGTATCCGGCCTTTTTGTTTTTTTTTTTTTTCCCCTCCCTGGCTGGCTTTTTTGCTTTTTTTTTCCTACTTTTTCTCATCTCTCTCTCTGTTTCGGCCGCTCGGACTTCTGTGTCTGTCGTGGACCTGAGGGTCTATCTTCTTTGGTTGTGAGTTTTCTACTATTTTTTTTCATTCACAATTATTTTTCTTCTTTTCGGTGTGACCCTGAGGAGCTGTCGACAGGCGTGGCTTTGGGTGTCTTTACGTACCTTGCTTTTCGTGTCCGAGAATGACCCCGAGACTTTTCCCCCGGTCCTTCCCTTTCCCTCGCTTTTTTTCTACTTTCAAACCTGCTACCCGGGGCCCCACTTGGCGGACGGGAGATTGTCTCCCCCCTTTCTTTTTTTTGGTTTTTTTTCTCTTCATTCAAGTTTCCTCCCGGGCTTTGCAGTCCTCCACAATTCGAGGGCGTTCTCGTAAGACCCCGTACGAAAACCGTTGTTAATAAATTGCGAATGTTCTTTCGCCCCCCACAGCCGCCCCCGGTTCAGTCTTATCGTCATCGGTGCACGATGCAATTGGTTTTTTTTCTTTTGGCAAGGGAAGTTTCGCACCGGCCCCTTCCCATAGTTAGCCTAAGGCTTCTTTTTTTTTCCATCAAGGTGGTGAGTCGTTGATTTTTTTTGTGAGGAACTTTCTCCCTCCTCTCCCTGGCCCCAAGTTTTTTTTCTCTATGTTTTCTTTCCATGATGCTCTTATCCATGCGGTGTGAATGGTTGGTGGATTTATCGTGTTACTTCTGTTTTTTCGTGTGTTTTAATTTCCTTCCCTTCTATCCTTTTTGTTGAGGACGTTTTTCCTTTTTCCTTTAGGGCGGCGCGGTGAGGTCCCCGTTTGTTTTTAACCCCTTGTTTTCCATTCTTTTCTGTAACGTTGTTGGCGCACGGGTCCTTTTTTTTTTTTTTTTTTTTTTTTTTGTGCTTTTTTTTTGCTTTTCCCAAGTTATCCTCTCCTTGGCCACTTTTCGGCGGGTTTTTCAGTACCACCCCCCAAGGCTCCCTATTGTTTTCCCACCCCCGGGTCTTTCGTTTCATACGAGGATTCCTACCTTGTTGTCCTTTTACTACACCGGAGTGAGGCTTTTTTTTTCCTTTTCCTCCCCTTTTACCGGGACTCTTTGACTTCTTTTCTGCCTACTCCGCTTGCAGCGACTACGGAACTGCAATTTTTTATTTTTTCCCTGATTTCCTTCTTTCTGAATATCCGAATTTCTTTTTTTTCAGGCGCCTTTTTTTTTTTTTTTCTGTCGGAACTTTGGCTGCATGAGTTTTGTCCTGCACGAACCGCCTCTGAATCCCGAAACTATTTTGATTTTTGCTTGTCCTTTTCCTTTTTTTTTATTTTATTTTTGTTTTGAGGTGCCGCCATTTTCAGCCTTTGGGGCCTAACGGCGCCCTTGACAGTCTACTTTTGGGTTCATGCGGCCGGATTGTGGCTTTGGCCCCTCCTTTTTTTTCTTCGGAGGGCTTCCTGTTTTTCAGTCCTCTTATTAAAAGGTAGTAGCGGTGGACCTTTTTGTGGACTCCTTTTTGTAGTAATGGCGTTTGTGTGGGGTTTTTTTCCCCTTTGCCTGCTTTTTCTTTCTTTTTTGCTTTGTTAGTGAGACGCCTCCCGTTTGTGTACTTGCTGTTTCAAAAGTTTCGCCCGTTTCTCTTGCTCCCCTCTGATCTTGGCGCGCCGTTGCGTCTCCCTTTATTTTTGATTCTGATAGTTTGGTTGTTTAGCAGAAGTTACGTACCCTTCTCTTTGGGCCCCGATGGTGTCCAATTTCCTTTTCCTCATAGTTTCCGGAGAACGGGTTCCGCATTCTTCACTGAGACTACATCCTTCCTATTGTCCATCCTACCGTGTTGGTTGTTTTTTTCTTTCTTTCTTGTAGTAGTTCGCTTTGAGCCTTCCTAGATTTGGGCACCCGTTGATTCGTAAACACTACTGAGTGCCCGTCTCACGTCGAGTCCCTGTGACGGCCCCCCTCCCTTTCCCCACTTTTTTTTTCACGTTATCTCCTCCTCTCTTTGGCTCCTTGAATCAGCTTCCCCAGCCCTCTTCCCCAAATTTTTGTAGCCTGCCCTGCAGTTTGGACCACCAAACTCGGGAGTGTGTTCCTTCCCCCTCCCTCTGACCCCCCACAACAGCATTCGTTCTTCCTTTGCCCCCTCCCCTCGGCAACGATTCCAAAATTTGGAAATCCCCCTGGCTTCACGGAACACTGTATCCCTATCCCGAGCCCCTTCTTCTCTTTCCAAAGTGTGCCCTCCCCCTCAGCCGAACATTGAAGGACTTTTGGTGATTGTTACTTTTTTTTTCGTTTTCCGTGGTTCTTCTTCCCAGTTTTCCCCCCTTTCCCCGCCCCGCGGCACCCGCGGCGAGGCCTCCCTCAAAAACAACAAAAATCAAAATGATTGTTTCCGAATTTTTCCCCTTTTTGCTTTTTTTTTTCCGAGTATTACAAGAATTTCCTCCTTCCCCGACGTTTTCCATCGCTTTCCCCTTAGTATTCCCTATTCTGCGTCGGCGAGTTTTGCCTTGTTACCAACTCTCAGCCTAATGCTTTTCTTATTATTCCCCTTTTGATACGTTGTTCCATCGTTCTTAGCGTGTTTTATACATTGATGGAAACCAGGCTGTCCCCCGGCGCCCCCTCCCAATTTCGTTTTTTTATCCCGCCTTCCCCCCCTTTTCTTTTAAATTCTTCTATTTTTAAGGAATCCTAGGGCCCCCCCACAGGTTTTTTTTGGGTGCCCCGGTGAGGTTGAAAGTAGTGTTTTTAACCCCTTCGAACTTCCTGTTTCCCCCCCCGGCAGAGCGATATTCCCCGAGTCCCTCCATCGTGCCTGTGCTCCCCCATTTTCCCCAACCAGTTTTTTTTTGAATTTCCCCCCAGTGGAAACAGAAAAACAACCTTTTTAACCTCTGCGCGTCCCGCCCCACCCCCCCCTGTCTTTTAAGGCCCCTTTCCAACTCTTCTCGGTCAGGTGGCTTTGAAAAAAACCCCTTGAGAACCCGCGGCCGCGCTTTCTTCCCCCCTTCCCAGTTTTTTTTTTTTTTTTGACTATGCCTCCCTAGACTTACCCCCCCTCCTCCCCACGAACCACACTTTCAGGGCCGCGGATGACAGCTCACCCACATTTTCGTCTCCTCTGCTCTTTTGAAATCCCCCACTAGTGCTCACAGACTGGCCTCCTTTTTGGACGGTTTTGGAACCTTCCCCCCTCAAAATTATACCCCCCCCCACTCCACAATGCCCAGTGCAAAGCCTATTTCTTAACTGATTTATCTGTGTTTCCTGTGTGTGGTGTCTTTGGCGTTAGCTTTTTTCGATCGGCCGGACCCCTCCCCCTTGGGATTTCCGTACGTTTTCACCCGCCCCCTTTTTTCTTTTTTTTTTTTTTTGGATTTTTTCCCGGGTCCTTCCTTTTCACCAGGCTAGGCTTTTGGATGCCCCCATTTGTACACTCTTTTTTCCCCCCATACCCCACCCCACTTGAGTATCCCTTTTCTTTTTTCTACGCATTTTTTGGAGGTGGAAGGTATGACCCCTTTTTTCTTATACGTCCTATTCCGAGTCATCTGTTTACGCGGCTAAGATCATCTGCTTTTTTCCCCCCCTTCCACGGTTTTTAGGTAACCCCCCCCCTCCTCCTTCCCGGCTTCCTTCCCCTCTCATTCTGGTTCCCGTACCACCAATTACCCAGCATGTTTTATTTGGGCCCGGTCGAGACGCCTCACACCTTTTTTTCCAAAGGAGCCGCCCTTCAATTTTTCTCCCTTCCTCTATGCCCCTCTATATCGGGCTGCGCCCCTCACTTTTTTAGCGCTACATACTTACCCGTAGTGTTCCTTTTCCTACCCCCTTTTCTTTTTTGGATCTTTTTGAATCCCTTTTGTGATCAGCCTCGCTCGAGGCGCACTCTTGCAGTTGCGGTTCTACTTCTTCGTTTTTTGTCTTCCCCTCCGGACACGAATTCAGTTCTTTTTTTTTTTTCGCTTTTTTTTTTTTTTTTGTTCGGCGCGATATGTGCTGCCTTAGTACTTCTTTTTAATTTTTCTCCCCCTTCCTTTTGTATCTTCCTTTCTTTTTCCGTCCTTTTTTCCTTTTTGTTGCGAGGCCCGGCGACGCGCCGGGGGCGTGTTGATATCGCTCGTGTTTTGAGTCCTCTTTTTTTTCCGGAGTACCCCGTCATACGACCTTTTTCCGCCTGTTCTTCGCGCGACCCTTGGGTTGGGGGCGCCGGTTCCACTGACAAGCCCGGCTGCCACCTCCCCTTCCAGGCTCGAACCCCGCGCGGCCCCAATTTTTTTTTTTTGGAACGTGGACGATCGTGGCCTTGATCACAAGCCGCCGTTACAAGCGGCTTCCCCATGGCTTTTTAGTTTTTGACTGTTCTCAGGTCTTTCCTTCGGAAAACCGCCGACCCCTTTCCACACCCACGATCCTTCGCCGTCTTAGTGCCTTTTTAGCCGCCTGTTTTCAGTGACTCTGCTTTTT
>Ga0179593_1457830_pt1 | contig 15026 bp, 18 predicted proteins | sample CZODoug2_1_08_16_FD_185931 | JGI IMG/M metagenome (GOLD analysis project Ga0179593, IMG submission 185931) | Vadose zone soil fungal communities from Angelo Coast Range Reserve, California, USA - CZODoug2_1_08_16fungal (PacBio error correction) | ecosystem: Environmental > Terrestrial > Soil >... | reverse complement strand
CTTTCCCCTCTTTCCTTTTGTGTTTTGGCGTCTTTTCCTGTTTTTTGTGCGAGCTCGCCCGCTTCGGTGAGCAAATTTTCTCCTTGTTTTCCTTTTCCCTCCGAGGGATTTTTTGTCTTTCGGCTTTTTTTCTGGAGCGGCCATCTCTGGACGTCCTTTCCTTTTGAACTTTCCTATGGACGGTGCGAGTTTTTCTTCGCCGTGTCTGTTTTTTTTTTCCTGTCCACTGTGCTTCCCGGCAAAAAAAACCCCTCTTTTGCCTGGCTCTCCTGAGCGAGAATTGTTCCCGTATTAGGTGTCCTTTCGGTTTTGGCTTGTTCGGATCGGTTGCTGATCTCCCCTCCGACGTAGATTTTTTTCTTTCCAAGCCCGAGCTGTCATCGCGCGATACCGTCGCCGCCGATGTACGGAGGTTCTTCCTTTTTCGCGTGTGATGTGGTATTTTGTTCATCTCGCCCCGCTGATCACCCAATACTGAAGCTTCTCCCCCCCACGTCTGGTTGTTCTCCCTTGAGGTTTTTGAGGATGGTTTTCCCCATTTTTTTCCACCCTCTTTTTACCTTTTCGTAGCCCCGAGGTGCAGCGCCATCCTCTGATTTTTTGGGTGCTGTCTCCCCGCGTTTTCCCTAGACTTAACCGCGTCGTTTTCCCTCTGACGATTCCTGGGACGTCGTAGAAGGGAATTCCAAACAAAGCTCACTTGTTCCGCTCGTTCTTTTTTTTTTTCCCAGGCCCTTACGCATCCCTGCTAGCGCCTGTTTTTTCCGGGTTTCTGGATTCTGTTGGCACCAGTCAGCATGCCGATGCCGTTGACCCCCCTGGCCTACTTCTGTCAGGATGACATACTTTTATTCATTCGTTTTTCCTTTTTCGAATCCCCTTGATCCATTTTGACTCAGGAAAGTAGTGTTTTGCTGCTTCCTTTTTCCGAGTCCACATCGACCTTGGTTTGACCCTATTTTTCCTTGTTTTTTCTTGCAGCTGTTGATTGGCAGGCGATATTGTCCTTCCTCTTTGTCGGCTCTCATCCGGCGAGGATGATTTCTTTTTCGGCTTTCTGGTTTGCCTGACCTTTGGTGACGTTGATTGACTTTTTCTTTTCTTTTTCCTCTGTCAGACCGCGGAGAACCCAGCTTGCTTTCCCCCAAAACCGACACGATTATAATTTTCTTCTCGCTAGTGTTTCCCCGTCCCTGCTCAGCGTCCCTTGGGATCTGTGATTCTGCCGCCCTCTTTTCCAAGTTTCACCCTCTTTTTTTCATTAGCGAGGCAAATTTCCGCCTATCTGACTTCCGGTTCGCGTTTCCCCCCCCCTTTCCTCGAGTCTGCGGAGTGCAGTAAACTTTTGCCCCTTTTCCTTAACGCTACTTAATAATTTCCTCACTAACGTGTTTTTCTCTCCCCCCTCCTTGATGTTTCGCGTCCTGCTTCGTTCACTCTTTAATCTGATGAGTTGCGCCCAGGTGCAGTTTTGACCCAGAGTCGTCTGCCCCTTTCTAGAGCCTGATTAGTCCTTCGTTCTTTCGTTTTCCGCGTTCTCTTTTTTGATGGCTGCGTGTGACGGCAGCGTCTCTCCTGTTATCGTGCCGCCAGCTCCCTCGATTGCAGCCTATTCCCAGGTCCTTTACTCTGCCTTTAATATCTTTTTTGTTTTTCATCCCGAACCCGATTCGCCCGCTTTTGCAGTGCGCTCTTTTGCGTCTTATCACGCACGCAGTCACTTTTTACTGTGACCCATTCCCTGTCAGCTTGATTCGCCACCTGCCTAAGCGATTTTCCCGAAGCTTTTACCACCCTGTCCCCCCTTTCCGCACCCGCATGACCTCAATCTCCTTTCCCCCCTTTTTTTGTTGTTTCTGATATGGATGTCCATGCTGGTGCGGTGCAAATGTTTCTTTCTTTTTACTCCTTTGGCGGGTTTCCCAAATCGCTTCTCAGTTGGGCGATCCGAGGCCGGGCTTGTTCCCACTTTTTGTTTTCCCCCGTGCCTCTTTTTCGCTCAGAACGATGAGGCGCAAGCGCCTCTCTGGCCCGCTTTCGTTATTGCGCCATTAATAAAATTATTGACTTTTTCTTCTTCTCTCTGGTTTTCCACTTCTTTTTTCCCCTGAGTTTCGATTGGCGCGACATTCATCGCACGTACCTGCTCTTTTTTTCTTCTTGATTTTCCATCTCGATCCGCGCGAAGCTTCCGGACTTCCTTCGTCTCTGCGCTCGACAGCACGCCGCTTTTTAACTTCCCTTCCCCTTGGGCCACTCTCAGATTGCGTTCAATGCTCGGCGCTCCCCACGTCCTTTTTTTTTTCCCTCTTGCTCTTCCCATGGAACGCGCGTGGCAAACTTGACTTACGACCGTTTTTTTGAATTTTTTTCTGCACCCCGCCCAGTCTCTGGTCCTATTCGCCGCGCGAACTGTTTTTCTGTGATATCAAGTTTGTGCCTCCTTTTTTTTCGTTTCGTCCCTTCACTTTTTTCTGAAACTTTGCGAAGAGGCCTGCGCCCTCCTTTTTAGTTTCCATTTCACGCTGCGCTACGGGATTATATCAATCGATGCCCCACCTTCGATTCTAATCGTTCGGTTTTTATTTCCTTGGCACTGCTGTTTTTTCCGCTTTTTCCTTGCCCTTTTTTCTGCGTACCGAGTCGGATTCAGGGAGCCAAGCAACCTTTCTTTTTCGTCTTTGCGCCCTTCAGGACAGCCCAAGATCCTGGATTCATTTGCCATCACCGTTCCTTTCCTGTGACATTTCCTCCGCCCCCCAATAACCACACCCAACCCTTCCTTTTTTTATCAGAAGCGCGGCCCCCTCTCCTTAGGTTTTTCACCCTTGTTAGCCTCCCCGTGCTGACCTGCGTTTTGCAAACAAACGTTTTCTTTCTGTTCAACTCCGAACTTCCAAGGAGGGGTCCCCGTCCGGTATCCCCTTACATTTTTCCGCCCTTTCCCCTTTATGCCCATTTAATCGTTTTTTGCACTCCCACCAGCATACGCCTCCCACTCTTGCTGGATGTCTTCGATCACTTTTTCAGCGTTGAGAGCAAACCCAGTTCTGCCTTTTTCTAATTCGACGTTTACTCACCGAAATTTCAAGTTCTCCCTCGTTTGACGGGGAGCGCTGGCGCGATGTCCTCACCCCCCCCCTTCCGCGCGGGCCCTCCCCTCCCGGCACCCGACGATCTACCTAGAGGCTTCTGTTTGTTTTTCCCCCCCCACTTCGAAATCAACCTCTGCCCTGCCGGGCCCAGCCTTTGCTTTTTTGGCCGCGTATTTGCTTTGCTCCGCGAAGGTCTTCCAATATTCCACGTTTTTCCCCCACGTGATCGGTCTTCCCCCAATGGAGCAGCCCCCTCACCTTTTTGTTTCCTTACACCATCAGCAACAGCATCGGATTCGCTTTCCCCACCCTTTTTCCTCCTCCCCCTTAGCGAAAGCAAATATCACTGGCGGGTATAATCTTTTTTTTCAGATTTCCTGTCCCGTTTGGGCCGCGAGTTTTTCCGTATAACTGTTTCTGGCCTTCGTTCCTGTCCATTCTTGCTCTTGAAATTGGAACCCCCATTATTTTCCATGTTCTGTTTTCGTATCGATCTTTTAACTCACGCAATTCCTTGTTTCAAGGTTTTTTGTCGGTTCCCGCGCCGCGCGGCTATTTCGAGCGTGCCCCCCCCCCTTTTCTCCAAACCCTTTGGCCCGACCTGTATTTTCTCTCTTTCTCCTCTTTGTTTGTCTTCTCCCCTTTTGAAGAAGGTTTCTTGTTTTGGAGTAGCAGGCAAGTTTGTGTTGTTTTTTTGCGCAATAGCCGCTGCGTGGCCGGCCCTTTTTTCGAACTTGTGTACTTCCCCTTCGATGGGGATTTTGTGTGTAGGGGCCCCTCCGGCTACTTAATTCGGAGGAAGAAGATACAGGCATGGATGACTACTGAGGTTCGCGGTTAAGATTTTACTGGGATCTTTCCCTATTCCCTTTTTTCCCGTTCCAACCCCCGCGGCGGAACCGTCTAATCGTCGTTCCTGGAGCATCTTTTCTTCTTCTTCTTTTCTTTGTTTCCTTCTTAGTCTTGTCGGAGTTTTTCCAAGTTTTCCCCCCCCATTTCGTGCTGTTGCTGATGGTGTAACTTCCCCCCCCCTCCCCTGCTGTTTAGTAGGAGCCCCCTTTCGATTGCGTCTCTCTGTTGCGTTTCTTCTCCGTAGATATAAAAATCCATGTACCTCCTTTTCACGTCAGCTTTTCTCCTGCGGGAGGAGGATGGCTTCACTGTCACGGCCCCCGCTTCATATAACCGAGTATTCCTCTTTTCGTGCCGCCTCCCCGCGACTAGTTGTGGTGACTCTGTCCCCCCTCTCTTTTTTCCCTTTTTTTTTGATTGGACGCTTGGCGAGTTTTCTGTCGTTCCCTTCACCAAAAATCCCTTCATCCGTGTTGTTTCCCTGTTTTTCACGGGCCAAAGGAACTTGATCGTTATCATTTCACTTGTCGCGGATGCTGTGGTCATTCAAGCAGCCTGCCGGTGCCTCCCTTTAAGCGGTTTTATTCACTACGGATTTAATTGATTCATTTTTTTTTTCCCCCTCCCCCTTTTGCTTTAGGTTTTTTGTACCCAGATCAGGAACTTTTTGTTGCGCTTTTCTCCTTAATGCATCACCCTCGAAAAGGTGATGCGTAATTTTTCCTCTTATGTTGATCAGGCTGTGTTGGGACTTCAGATTTTGTCCTTCCTCTTCCTTTGTTTTCTTTGATCTTTTCTGCTGCTTGAGGCTTTGGCGATTTTCGTTCTTGATCTTTGCGACACCGTGAGGATCCCCCTCTTGGTTTTTCCTTCTTCTTATTTTTGACTCTTTTCGCCCGTGGAAAACAACATGCCTTTATCCCCACCACGAAACTGATTATCATTCTGCATGTCGATGATTTGGCCCAGTGACGCGCAGCGTAAATTTTCTGCTCTGTGCTTCTTTTTTTTTGCCTCTCGCAAAGTTTCTTTCAAATCTTTTTAGTTCTCTCCCTTCTTCCCCGATGGAACGAAAGTCTATCCATGATCTGTTTTCTCGTTTTTCTCTCTCTCTTGAATGATCTGTACTGGCGTGCTGAACCTCTCCCCGCCCGGTATTTCAGTTTTTTTCAACGTCATTTCCCTTTTCATTCCCTAAGTTTATCGTCCAATGAATTTTTGTTTCATTCCCTGTAGTCATTTTCCCCTCCTTTTCCTATGAGAGTTTTCGCCCTGTTGTCAGTTTTTTCCATCCCCACGCGTAGTGCTTCTGATCTTCGAGCTTTTCCCTTGTACTCGATTATCGAGGGCGATGTCCCACTCAGTGCCAGGATTTTGGTTTTATCTTGCCTTTTTCTCCCAAGAGAAGTCTGATGGCGACGCTATTACCTTCTCGTTTCTGCACAGTGCAAATAGTTTTTTCCTGTGAGGTTTCCCCCTCTCATAGTTATTCTTTTTCGTTTCTGGACAAGACCAAGCCCGTTCCTTTATTTCCTCCTTTCCGATTCCCCCTTTCCTTTTTCCCCCCGCGAAAGCTCCTTCCCTCACCAGAGCGTTCAGGTGACGGAAACATTCCCGCACTGCTTTGAAAGTCATATCTCTCCCTCCCTGTTTTTTTTTTGTATATTGACGTTACTTCGGGTGAGGGACCTGTTGACGTGTCCTTTCAACTTTTTCTTGGGCATCGCTCCGGAGTTGGGCGATCAGATGAGGAGGAATTGTTTGTTGGACCATAACTTCGGGCGTTGATTCTTTGGGGGGGGGGTGGGTTTTTGGTTGGGTGGTGTTTGCGTTTGGAGGAGTTTTTTTTTTTTTTTGGTTTGTGTGCGGGGTTTTTGGTCGGGAGTGTGTTTGTTTTTTTTTTTTTTTTTTGTTAAGCTGCTTCGCCAGCGAAGTAGGCGAAGCGCCCTGGGTCTCGCCATTTTTCACTATCTTGCACTGGTTCGGGCTTTTTCGCTGGTTGTACTTTGGCTCCTCGAGTTATGTTTTTTTCGCCTTCCCCCCATTCATCGCCACGAGCATGCTCACGCGCGCCCCTTTTCCCCCCTTTTTTTTTGCGAATACGCCCGAGAAGCGTCCGGAAGATGTTTATTTTTTGCTTTTGAGACTGACAGCACACGCTGTGTGGCCTTCCCCTCCCCCTTGCCTCGCCTCAGATTCGAGTTCCTTCTTTTCTTGTTTTCCATCATTAGCAAATTTAGGCGAGCGGCCAAGTGACCCTGCGCGTTCCCCTACCCCCGAATGCTGCGCGGCTGCACATTTTTGTTCTTTAATCTCTGCTTGCTTCCGCCCCGCGACCGGATCATTTTGTATAGCTTTTCTTTCCGCTTCGTCTTTTTTTAGAAACTTTGTTTTTTTTTTTTTTTTTTTTTTTTTTTTTTTTTTTTTTTTTTTTTTTTTTTTTTTTTTTTTTTTTTTTTTTTTTTTTTTTTTTTTTTTTTTTTTTTTTTTTTTTTTTTTTTTTTCGACGTTTTTGCAGATTCCCCTCTCCGTTTGAGTGCGCTTGACGGGATACCTCTACTCGATTCAACTCCTTTCTCCTTCTTTATTTTTTCGTGGCCATGCTGTGTTCCGTGGCTGAACCTGGAGAAGCAGTCCTCGCCCTTTTTTGACCTCCTTTTTACGTTTAGCCAAGGCAGCGACCCTCGCCTTTTCCAAGCTAAATCCTCCTCCTTATTCCCAAGTTCCCTGCCCGCGTCCGGGACAATGAGCCGCCCCCCTCTTTCCCAGCCTGCTCAGAAGAGCTTCCAAAACGTACTTCGGTGGTCAACACTGTCGATTTCCCCCCCCTTCCTTTCAAAAACTCCTGGAGGGTTTTTTTGGACACGCCGTCCCTTCTGTTCACGAAACGGCCCGCCTGAAATCCTTATTTCTCAGTCTTTCCACCCTATCTGCCCTGCCCTTCCGGCATGCTGATGGGCCCCCTCCCCTCCTTTATCCTCGCGCTGATGCGCGATCACTTTCTTCTCTTTTGCCCCCCCCGTATGAATCTTTTGATCCTTTTCGATTTTTTTTCCCCACTTCCCAATCGTCCTGTCTTCACCGCGGAAGCTGGCTCTATGCTCCTCTTTCCACCCCAAAGTTTCTCCTTCTTGAGGCACCGAGATCTACGACGCGGTTCTTTCCGCGTTTCTTCAACCTTTCTCTGCCGCGCCCGCCGGTTAGACCCAGCCGTTCTTTGTGCGTTCCTTATTTTTTGAAAGCAGAATGCTTTTCACCCCCTCCCAAGCAGAGCTCGTACGAACCCCATCGAAATTAGCATCCCCCCCCTTCTTATTCACACCATCCGCCATCAGCCCTTGTCGCTTTCCTGTCACAAAACGACTTCCACCTCTTTCCCCCCAAACCCGATTCCCGAAATATCACCTGACGTCGGGTTCTAAGATTTCATGAGATGGCCGTTTTTTTGGTTCAGCGCGTTTTTTCCTTCTCACTGGGACTTGCCTTTGCCACCGGACCTAGGCGACGCCCCTGTCGTCCGTTATTCCATGCTCAATTTTTTCTTTCTTTTTCGTCCGAGATGTTCCCCCACCCTCCTGTTTTTGGTCCCACCCATTGGCCCGTTCGCGCCCGCCGCGGCTATTAGCTGTCGTCCCCCCCCCCCTTTTTTTAATCCAAACCCCTACTTCGGCTGCCGTAATTCGCTCTCTCTTTCCTCTCCTTCGTTTTTTTTCTCGACTCGTTCCTGTTTTTTTTTTTTGGCTGTATGCAGGACACTTTGTGTTGTTCCACTTCGCGCCAGCCGCGGCGGGCCGCCGAATTTTCCCTTTTTCCGTTTCACCTTCGATGAGATTTTTGGTGTTTCTCTCGAGGACTCCTTTTTGCTCTCTTGAATATGGTTTGCGCATAGTTTTCTTCTTTCCTGGAAGCCGGTCCCGCTTTTTCCCCTTATCTTTTCCCCTCTTTTTTCTTCTTTCCCAACAATCTCTTTTCTCATTTCTTATCCCCGTCGGTAAGGTGAATTTCCTTTTCTGATGTTGTCTTGATCGTTTTTTTACTTTCCAACCCCCCCCTTATTCTTTTTTTTTTTTTTTTCCAATGACACGTGTGAGCTTGCCCCCCTATGTTCCTTTCGGTTGATTTTTGGATATGTGTCCTCGCGTCGCTTCTCCATTTTTTTTGTTTGCGCACCAACGTCTGGCTGGTCGCACTTAGGGCGCGTTTTCTTCCCTTGTTTCACGCACGCTTCATTCCACCCGCTTCGTAGATTTCGCGGTGCCGCCGGATTTTTTTTTTCCCTTTTCCTAGAGCGTCCTCGTCGCGTTGAAGCCCTGAGATTGCTGTTCTTTTTTTCTTCCGTTTTTTCATCTTCACAAAAATTCATCATTTTTTTTTCGGTTTTTCCACTTCCCTTTCGACCTCATCCTGCTGGTAACTTGATGCGGCCTTGCTGATTTTCCCTTTCCATTTTGTTCTTCAAGGCAGTCATCTGTCTGCCTGACAACTTTTGGTTTCAAACCCTTTACTGAGGTGAATTCCTCCTTTTAAGGTCGGTATTTCAGATAAGGAAAGCTTTTGGCCCAGGTTTCCTCCTTTCCTCTCAATCTAATTTTGACACCAGAATAATAGTTGACGCCTTCTCATTCTTCTCTATTCACAAGGCCGATTGTACCCTGTGGGGCGTTTTCGTGCCCCTGAGAGGATCGATGAGGCTTTTCCTTATCTTTTCTTAGACTCTTTTAGTTCTAATCCGTAGTGTTAAGACTGTTACTGTCTCCTCCCGGTCATATCTTGTTCCAAACCCTCGGTTCCTCCAATACCCCCTACGATTATCTTTCCGCATTTTCTTCTTCTTGCCAGTTTCCGCTCTGTGTGATTTGTCCGGTCCTCCCCAAGTTTCTCAAATAGTGCGCCACCTTGCGGCCACCCTTTTGCCCTTCCCTTTATCAATGGTTCGGTTTGAGGACCCCCGGGATGCTCCTTCAGTGCTGTCCTTTACCTACTTCTACCTCTCGGGGTAATGTCTGTTCCCCCCCGTCGCGCTTTCTCCATTTTCTCGCCCACTTCTCTTTTTTTTTTCTTTTTTAGTCTTTGTCTCTGTGCTTAACTCTGCGTGGGGACCAGTGTGCAGTTGGATTCTTCTTTGTCCTTTCCGATCTTCGCGAGCGCTTCCCCAGTTCGTCAGAAGTTTCTCTTTCCCTTTTCTAGGTACCACTCCGTCCAGGATTCCCCCTTGTTTTTTCCTTTTTTTGGGATCCGCCCAATTCCCGATCTGATCGCCCTCTCTCCGTTTAGACCTCCCTTCACCAGATGTTGCACTCTACGTTTTTTCTTTCCGTGCAAACGATTTAATCTGTTTTCGCGTGCGCCGCATCGTTTTGCGACAGAAGACTTCATTTTCTTCCTTTTTCTTCCAGGAAGCAGAGCTGGACGACACCTGGCTCCCTCTCGCCCCGCCCAGCCTCTGCTTAAAAAGGTGCGAGACTCGCCGCCATGGTGTCTTCTATCTCTATATTTAATACTCATACGTGGTTTGTGAGTTGACTCTCTCTGTCATTCGTTTCTTTCCTTTTTTTTTCTTGCCTCTCTTGGGGCTGGGCATCGCTTTTTCTTGGTGTCTATTTTTTCCCTTGACACCTTCCAACTTTTTCTTTTTTTTTTTTTTTTTTTTTTTTTTTTTTTTTTTTGGGCGTGTCTTTTTCTCCTCTGACTTTTTGGCTTAACGTCAATTCGGCGAGCGTTCGGTTTTCTCATTAAGAACTTATGTTTTCCCTTTTTTCAGGCTTATCGTCGTTTTTCACGAGCGGTGAGATCGAGATGGCGACTTTTGGGCGATTCCCCTTTTTTTTTTGCCTTTATTTCCGTTTTCTTTTTCACATCCGGAACGGAGTGGACACCTCGCGCAATCCTCGTCTTCTTGCCTGTCGGAATTCGCTCTCGCGATTTCTCAGCAGACTCGGTTTGTTTTAAGTCCAACCTCCCCCCTGGGGAGCAAGGCCTTTCCTCTTTCCTTTTTTTCTTTTTCCCCTTTCTGTCGATAAACTTTATGGTCGGCCAGTTCACTTCTCTTTGGCACTGACATTCACCTACGCTTTGGGAGATTTGCTCCCTTTCACCACGCTCGCTTCGAGAAGCCGCGCAATTTTCTTTTCCCTTTTTCTTTTGCTCTTGCTTTTTGCATTTGAGCGACCCTTTCCAGAGCAACTTGCGCCCGGCTTCGAAGCACAGAGCTAATGCGCCTGCTTCTGGGGATACCTATCATCCTTGCAATGCGAAGGCTAATTGCCTTCCCTTTTCTTCCCTGCCCTTTTGTTATGTTATGACATGGTCTACGTTCCTTTTCTGCCCCTCTCATTTGGTATTCTCACCGGTCGCCCAAGTAGCGCGCCTTTTTACCGCCCTCCCCAGCTCCTCTCCAGGATGCCAAGCCTCAATTCCTTCCGGGCCCCCTCTTTTTTCAATCAAAGCTTCGAGTCTCTGCCCCCGCGCGTTTTTGTCCCATTTTCGCTGTTTCTCTTCTTCCCCTTCGCCACAACTTTCTTAGCTGGCAAAATCCGCCTTCAATCCTTCTACAGGCAACGTAAGTTCCAATACGTTCTCCTATTTTAGTCCAGACAGCTCTTTTTTCCCTTGCGACATACCCTGCTGTCTATTTCCATTTCCCCCAAAGGCATTAGTCCCTATTTTCTTTCCAGGTTGCGTCTATCCTTCCTGTTAAGTGATGCTCCAAAGGATGAAGCTTTGTCTCCTCTTCGACGGACGTTATTAAATCTTTGGGTCTTCACCGTTGCGCGCGGGTCGTTCTCCCCCTCCTCTTTCTCCCCCCTTCTTTTCGGCGGACCGCGATTACAGAAGCGGTTTATGACTTTAGTTTTGTGTTTCCACTTCCCTCGCCGCTCCGCCGGGGACCAGCTGACTGTGCCGCGTCATGTTTTTTCGCTTTCGATTTACCAACCTATCAAGCACAGCGCTTTCGACCTGCCCTTTCCATTCCCCCCCGTGTCTTTTTTTACAAAATAAGCAAGCAGAAATGTTTGCTTTTTCCTTTTTCCCCTAAATCACTAAGCGACGCCCCAAATACTCCAACTGACCTTCTTGTTATACTATTTTTCCTCTTCGATGGTTTTCTCGTTTTGCCGCTGCGTTTTCTTCTTTCTTGTGGGGTTAGTGACCTCTTTTAGAACGCACCCCCTCTGCGTCCTGCTCCGAATTACGTCCTCGATTTCGCCCCATCCAGCCTAATTCCCCTTCAAATGGTTACAGGTGTAGCGACAGCCGCGGCTATTTCCTCTTTTCACCCCTTTTTTTCCCCGTCAGGGCCGACGTAATATCTTCCTTTTCCCGAGACTTCTTTTTTTCTTAGCTGAGATATTACTGCGGGACCGCAGTGCTTTTTTTCTTTCTTACTTCCAGTTGGGTTTTTTGTGACGCGCGAAATAGCGCGGCTTTCCTCTCTTTTCCTTTTTTTTCACCCTCTAGGATTGTGGTTCTGAGGATCGCTTCTACTTTGGGTAAAGACTCATACGCGGATGGAATATGTTTTTTCATTTCCAGCCGATGTTGTCCCTGCTTTTCCAGACTCGTCTCACGTTGATCTGTCCACCCCCTTTTTTCCCAGAGGGCTCACCTCATCACTTGACTTTCTCCCCTTCGGTCAGGTGATATGTGGGTCGTCATTAGGTTCGGATCGGTTTTTTTCCCTCTTAAGCCCTTCTTTTTTTGTGTTTTTCTTTTTTTGGGGGAAGGGTCAAGCCGGTTGTCTGCTGCCCTTCGATGTTTTTTTTCCCTCTTTTTTTCCTTTTCTATTTGTCCTCGCCCGTCGGCGATCCCCAAATAATGCCGCTTCTCCTCTTTCGTTTAGAAGGTTGGGAGAGGCGGTCTTTTTCAGCTTTTCCTCCCCTTTGTACTCTCGCGTGTGACCTTTTCGCCTTTTTTTGATTTAACTCTGAAGCGTCACTTTCTCGGGTTTGGACTCTTTGGTTCTCTTTTTTGCTTGTTAGTTTCTGCCCCATCACAAAAGCGTATTTTTTGCCGCACGTTCCCCCTAAAGTTCTTGTGACGATCATGATCGAACTTTCTTGCGGTTTAGCTTATTTGATTTGTTAGTGGCCCACATTTTTCCGCCTGCCCCGCCTTCGCAAGGGCCAGATTTTCTGCGCTTAAATCCCCTTCTTTTAATGCTTTGCCTTTTAGTCCCAGATTCCTTACTTTTTTTCTTTCTTTACCCGAGGTTGTTTTGCGCGGTTTTCACTTGAGTCCCCTCCATTTACAAGGTGCCCCCCAAGCAAAGTTTCTTTTGGCCTTTTGTCTTCTCCCTTTTTTCTTTTTTCAGTGAGCCTGTCCCGGTATTTTGGAGTTGCTTCTTCCCCTCCTGCGAGGATGATTGATTTTCCGTCTTGTCTGATACAATTGGTCGAACCCCGTTGCTGTATTCTCGTTCCTCGAGGACTTCGCTCCGGTCAGACAGCGTACGCATGGCCAATGCATAACAAACGAAACTGATCTCATTCTATTTTTTTCTTCTAGGTCTACGTATCTCCCCTGTCCATTTTGGATCTGTTTGATTCTTCGCCGGTTCGCCTCTTTTTTCCCTTTTCGTTCCCCACTTTTTTTACTCGGCCGATCTTCTAATACATGCTCCGGGTTCTCCCGGATTGCCCCTCCTCCTCTCCTGCCTGGCGTACAGAAAATAGCTCCCCCTCTTCTACGTTTCAGTTTGCACAACGCGACCTGTTCTTTGTGACCTACGTTTCCCCGTTTTGACAGGGATTTTTTCAGCGCCCTGTTTCCGTTTTCCTCCATTTTATGTAGTTTCCTGTGTGACAGTGGAATCACCAGCGTCTTTCCTTTCCTTTATCCCCGTAAGGCTGAGATTTCATAGCGGTATTTTGTTTTCACCTTTTTCTTTTTTGAGCTGCGTGTCTTTTTCCTTTTTCTCCCATGAGTTGCCCCACAATAGCCCTTCGGGTGCGGTCTTTTTCTCCCCCCGTCTATCCCGGCCCTCACCTGCATTTTTCCTGGTCGATTCCCCCTGAACTCTTTGACTATTTCGCGTGGTCCCCCTTTTTCCTTTCCTTGGAAAAGAAGCACTACGGGGACTTGTCCCTGTTAACAACATTTTTTTCTCTTCCCCCCCCACACCCATGCGAAATATTGCCCCCTTCTTCTCCCGTCCCCTCGTTCTCCTACCCTCACCGTTCCAGTCCTCTTTCTTTCTTGTTTGATCCTGTTTTTTTCTTTTTTAGTCTTCTCTTTTTTTTTCCATGCGGTTGCGGAAATGTTTTTTTTCGGCACGTTTACGTCGCTCGTGGGGTTTCAACATCTCGTAAGGGGGCCTTTTGACTGTTTTCCCGTTTTGGCCAAGGAAAATTCGGGCCTTTCTTCTTGGTTCCCTGTTTCCCCCCCCCTTTCCTCCTCAGTCCAGAAGAGCCTTTTTTTCTGTAGTCGCGCCCCATAGAACCCTCCTGCACTGTTCCCCTTTGTTTCTCGAGGGAAAGCGGGGTCCTCGTCATTTTTCATTTTTCCCCTTTCCCCCAATTCTCGCACGCGCTGACCTACCAATCGAAACCCTTTCCCTTTTTTCTCGATTCCCGCAGGACTTGCTTTTTAAGGAATGGCTCGCTCGCGACTGATTTGCCCCGCCGACTCTGGTGGAAGTCCATTCACCTGGCGCACCGTCTTTCGTGCACTTCTCTTCGTCTTCCCCACATCCCTTACGTGGCGTCATTTATGATTCCTTTCCCTTTCTTCTTTGCCTCCCCCCTTAGCTGGTTCGAAATTTCGGTACGCAGCCAAATTTCTTGCGTTTGTCTTCTAACGGATTCCTGGATATAAGTTTTTTTGTTTTGTCGCGAATGGTCGTGATATTTGACTGTTTTTGCCATTTTTGTCCTCTTTTTCCATCCCGCTCTCTTATTATGACCTCATGAGTGGACGTTTACATCTCTTCCATGACGCAAGTCTCATTCGGTTATTGGCATTGGCCCTGCTGTTTCCGATGGTCCTGACTTTTTTTTTTTTCCTCGTTTTTACCCTCCCCTCTCCCCAGGATCTCACCCCGGCCGAACCTGTCGGTGTCTTTTCAGAGCAGAAATTCGCTTTCTCCCCCGTAAAGCGCGCGACCGGACCTTGCCCCTCCCCCGCCTTTAGACTAGAGGCACAACGAGTTTTCCTGCGGGGTTTTTTTCCCTTTCTTCACCTTTCCCCCTGTCAAACCCAAACTCGTTCTTTTTTGGAACCTGCCTCCCCTCTCTGGGTTTCAAAGGACCCTCCACTTACCTACGTTATTCTGCAGGCATTACAGTTGCCTCCTTTGGACATAAAACCTAATAAGCGGACTTGTAAAGTCCTCTTCCTCTGCGTTCCCTTTCTTTCAGCGTGCTGCTCCACACCAAGGAATCTTCTTGTGATGACTTCCTCCCTCACCGCTCCGTTCTTTCTATGGCGAAGCCTGGAGCGCTTGCGCGTGCCCTCCCCCCCCCTTTCCCCTTTTTTCTTCGGAAAGCGATTTTTTTTCCCGGTTGAGCACTTTCTTTAAAAATTGAGCCATCCGACCGCTGCCCGCCTTGCGTTGTTTTTTGCCCGTTTTTTTTTTTTTTTTTTTTTTTTCTTTATTTTGTGATCCCTTCGTCCCGATTCTTCTCCTTGTATGAAAACCCTTCGCCCCCCCTCCCTCTCTTTTTCTCCCCCTTGCATGGGAAGCGACAACAGCGTTTTTCTTTACACCCATCCCCAGCCTTCAATGGACTTTCGATTTAGACACCGCCCTCTTCCCCAAGCTCCTTTCCCCCCCTCCTCTCCCTTTTTTCCCTCTTTTTCTATTTATCAGTTTTTTCTTGAGACGGGTTTTCCTCCTGCTTTGCCGACACGTGTACGATTTTGATTCTCTTTCCCGGAACATCGGTCTCCTAAAATGCTGCAAAACCCTCTTTTCACCCATCTTGAGCGTATCTGGAATTACGTCCTCGATCTTTTGCCGTACCCCCCTCCGCCTAGATTTGCTGACCACAATTGATACCGGTTTCCTGCGTTTCGGCTTCTTTCTTGCGTTTCCCCCACCACCCAAAACGGCCTCGACGCCCCCCTTACGTTTTTTTTCCC
>Ga0179593_1503339_pt1 | contig 15027 bp, 15 predicted proteins | sample CZODoug2_1_08_16_FD_185931 | JGI IMG/M metagenome (GOLD analysis project Ga0179593, IMG submission 185931) | Vadose zone soil fungal communities from Angelo Coast Range Reserve, California, USA - CZODoug2_1_08_16fungal (PacBio error correction) | ecosystem: Environmental > Terrestrial > Soil >... | reverse complement strand
TGATGAGGCCGACGAATGGAAATACCGCTTTCAATTTTGCCCCGACCTGGCGACACACAATCCCATCGGTAGGCCGTGGTAAAAGTCGTGTTAGACTCATACGCTTCTTATGCGGTTGTCGTTGCGTCCCTCGTCCAGATAAAATAGGGTTGTTTCCCGCCCTGTCCCTGTTTTTTTTTTTCCCATAGTTTTTTTTGAAAACCTGGATGGTCTCAACGCGACGGCCTCTCGTGTTTTCTTATGCTCTATACTTCTAATAGATTTCAATTAGGAGGGAGTATCGTTCAACTTTCCCCCCTCCCACTGTGGTTTGTCCCCCCCTTCCTTAGCTTTATGAAAGGTACTGAATGTGCAAACCTAATTTTCTGATTTTACAGAACGGTGGATTTCAAGCCCAGAAACAAGAGTCTTGGATTTGTACGCATTCCGCTTTCCTCCCTCAGTCTTTTTCCCCTTTCCGTGACAATGTTTGCGTCAGCGGCTAGTGGTGTTCTTTAGCCGTCCCGACCAGATATGGCAATTGCCAGCTGTCCTCCCTGTGCCTCTACGATTTTGTTTGTTTTCTTTCCCCGGTTTAACGCTCATCGTTCCTTACCCGTCCAACTCCCCTGTCACAAGATCTTTTAATGCCAACGCTTGCCTCATTTTCATTTTCCCTCTAACTGTAGTTAACACAATAGTCGGATGTATCTACCCTGCTGTAACTCTTGCGCTCAGTTTCCCCCCCTGTTACCCAACCCCCAAAAAAACTGTCTATTTGCAATTTACCCTCCCCTCGATCGGACGTCGCTTTTATAAAACTTCCCCTTATAGAGGCTGGCCCCATCAAGTTCGGATTGATTTACCAGTTCAATATGTCCACTAAATCGGAATCCTCGCGCCCCCCCTAGCGGATTTCGCGGATTTTTCTCACATAAGTGACTCCCCTCTCTACTTTCCCCCCAGCCGGTCTCTTTTTTCCCCTCGCGGCCACCGCATAAGGCGATCGTACAAAATTGTTGCCCAACTATCCCAATTCATATTGGGGTGCCTCAAGTATCAGCATCACCCATTGCATCCAAAGGAAGCACGGGTCCATGTACCCCCTCTAGTCTATATAGCTCCCTCATCCTTCTCCTTGTTTAGAGAGATATACCCTTTTCTGATCCGTGATTCTTTCGTTCATGCCCCACATGGTGAGCTGCCTGCTGGCACCCTAAATGAACTTTCAGATCATTTAACGTTCATCGCCATTGGCGGTGGCAGCTCCAGGTCCCGGCGAACTAGGGCTTCCTTATCGAGGGGCTCAGCCTATGAGAATCCCATCCGTTGCGCTGAACAGTCCCGCTGCGGTCTGGTGCGCGAAATAGAGGATGCAACAGGATTGCTGTGATTTCAGAGCCCAGCCCCCGCCGGGTCCCCCACCCCCCACGGCCGAAACTTTTGAACGCTAAGCCAGCTCTAATATTTTTTTGTTTCCAGTCGAGGGGGTGTTTGTATTTTTTTCTCTTTCTCTTTGTGTACCCGTCTGCTTCTGTATTTTTTGTGCCGTTCCTTAAGGTGTTTTCTCAATTTGAATTTCTTTCACGGTCCTCACATTCGCGTGGTCCCGGGATATTCTAGTCGTTGTTACCGTGATCCCTCCACGCCTTTAACCACACCTCCCTTGCCTTCTTTCGAAAGGATTGGCCCCCACATACGCGTTTTGCAGTAAAAGCGCGGGGAATGAAAATATCCCTCTGTCTCATTTTTCTTGCGGTTTCCCCGCGTTACAAACTTTTCCTGCTCCCACGTCCCACCAACCTTAATAGTGGTAACCGAATTTCTCTGCCTCTGCAATTGCATACTCCTTAAGGGCACCCCCACCCGCCAAATCCCTAGACGAGGGCCTAGCCCACCCCCCCAAACAAGAAGGCTTGAGAGGAGCACCAGCCCCGCCCCAGCATGCTGCTCAGCGCAACAGAACTTCGCTTTTTACTTGGGCTTGATACAGTTATGAGAGAACCCCTTAATGTTCATTGCGGACATGCCTTGGTCACCGTCAGTTTTACCCACTGCCAGAACACCCCCCACAGCTGACTTTCTTGTATCGATGGGCGAGTAAATAATTTCCTTACGACGTACTAAAATATTACCTTCTCCCCCCGAGATTGCTTCCTCCACGGGTGCTCAGCCCCTGACCCTGACGAAAAAAACGCGGACTGGAAGCCACCCCTCTTTATCTGGAACAGACGGAACCCCCACCCGGTTGTTCCCCTCTATCAGCGAAGTTCTTCGTCGTACTTTTTTCCTTCTATGTTTTCCCCTACAGCCAAAAGATTTTTGTTGACCAGGTGCTCCCGCTATCAGCGTTTTCTGACCAGATGGCCGGGACGGCCGCCTCTAGACCCATTTGCGCAATTTCATGTCCACATGTTTGCATGGATGGAATGTAGCCGATTTGCCATTTTTGCATTGGCGGGAACTACCAAACCCAGCAGCCCAATCCATAGAGTGCACAATTGGAACGGAAGCGTTCCACTGCCTCGGACCGCTCCGGCTCGACCCCCTAAGTAGGAGAAACGAGCGGCTCCGGGTAGCTAGCCTTTGTTGGCTTCCTTTGTTCGACCAGATGAGCGTGGATAGGTAAAACTCCGAGGTCAGCCTAGGCCTTGAAAAAAAGGCCTGACCACGTCAGTCCCCCCCACCTTGAGATTTGTTTTTTTCGCGCTTATTCTGTAGATGTCCGCCGGACGGCGAGTAGTGAAATTTATCCCGCCTTTCACCCGCCCCATTGGATCTTACTGAATCAACAAATACGATTTTCACACCCCGGCATGTAGGCAGAGTATCGTCCAATTGAAACCTAGTTCTTCACCTTCCCCCTTGTCCATTCTTTTAGGTATTGAGACGAAATCTCTTCCAATCCCGACCATTTCAGTTAAAGTGATCTTACATGGAATTCCCTACCCTTTCTCTCCGTTCGACCCAGCCCTCGGAGACGGAACACATTTTTGAATTTCGCATCAACAGTTGCCGTCGCACCCCTTAATGAAACCCCTCCGAGAAAAGCTTCCAATTCTTTTTTCTTTCTCCCTTTCTCGCTTATCTATTCTTGCTCAGAATGCGGATCGGTCGGAAATTGAGAGTAGAGGTCTCTCAAATTTCCACTCTCAATGGGGCGCCTTTCGATCTCCCGTTTGCTTGTTAGGTTTTCTTTGTTATCAACAGAAGGGTAAAACTCCTTTGGCCTCCATGCGCTTTGGTGGTGCGAAAGGAAGAAACTGGGCATTTTCCTACTCTTGGCCATGATGTACATGCTTTGTTTCCCTCTGGATCGCCGGCAGGTTCGACCCCGGTCATCAGGAGTAAAAACAGTGGCCGTGACTCTTCCTGGTCTGACCGGGCAACCGAGAGTGGTTCCCGGAGGCTTTTCAATCAGCAGGAATTGCCGGTGCCCCTCTTTTTCCCGCGGTGATCTACAAAGGACAGACGCCCCGCCTTGTTTTCCCGTCATTTAAAGGATGGGGAGGTCTCTGTCGCTTTTTCCCCCTCGCTTTATTAGATTATCCGGGCTAATTTATCTTGAGCTATTCCTTCTTTGAAACCTGAGGCGGTGCGCCTTGGAAGGAGAACTTGATAGGCAAACTTCTTCTCAGATAGTCCAGCCATCCGCGCCAAATATGTAGATAGAACATCCAGTTTTTAACGTTCCAATTACAGGAGTTGCGGGCTCCCAATAATGCCCACGCTTCCGAAGTAGCTTCAATCTTCTAGCCGATGGACCTAGTCGTTTCTTTTTTTTAGATGGTTTTCGTCATGTTGGCACCGCTGGTTCATCTTCGGCATTCGCAAAGTTAATTTTTTGGTTGGACTTCCAACTTGCCTGGTCTTAGCCTCCTCACGACAACGACCAAATGGGAAGAGGGAGTCATCTTCTCTCTCCATCATCAGTGTTTGTACGGAGATGCCTTCCTTAACAATTCGTCTCTTTGTAGTCATGCGACTGTCCCCCTGTGGCCTGCACCATACCGTGTAAATGCCGAAACCAAATTGACCAGCCGGTTTGGGTTTGAATATGACAGAATAAGATCTTCCCCTCGTCCGACCTGGAATAGGAGGAATACACTGCTCGTACCTGCCCTTGGTCGCCGCCTGGCAATTTTCCGGTTAAGACCCCCTGATGTTTCTTTTCTCGCGCTCAGAAGCCACCGGTCTGTCCCTGTATACTCTGCTGGACAAGACTCATCCCAAAATTATCCCGCATACCCCTCCGCATGGCCACACGGCGAAGAGTGACGATTACCGTTGCCCTGTTCTTCCCCCGTTCCGTGAAGTTTCAAAGGGACCTCCTTATCACACTTCCCTTCAGGAATGACGGAAGGAAAGCGCGGTCCTGGCCCCTCCTTTTGTGACCTGGGGTAACTGGGAATCTCCCCGTTCGTCTCATCGATGAACATCTTCAGGAAAACCCATGCCCCCTATCACCACGCAAAACTTCACAAATTCCCCCCCTTTTGGACCCTGAGCTGATCGAAGCCATCGCCTGAACATGCTCCCTTACAAGAGATCTGGTCAACCCTGACATAGTTTGCACGTGATCGTCCCTTGCTACCACCCCCAAACGCGGAAGGTAACCGGCTTTTTCATTTGACGCTCTTGCTTAGCTTTTTAACCCCTGCAGACCCTAAGGCCTCCCCCTTTGAACAGGCGACTTTTGGAATGTTGCAGTATTTCTTCCTCCTCCACCTTTTCCCGACGTCTCCCAGGTCCCCCAACACGGCCCCCCTATAAATGCGTAGTAAGTCGACAAAGGGAACACTTCCTAGACTCCCTTTGACCCCTGGTTTTTCTCATTCTCATGTTTTTGAAAATCGTATCATTAGTGTCATGCGTCCATGAAACTGAGCGGGCTACTATTAACTAAGGATGAAACTGACACTTAATTAGGTGCCGCCCGGAGGCTCTCTTGAGAGTTCTGCCCCTTCCCTATACCTTGGCACCGATGGATCAAGGAGGGTGAAAATTGACGATCCCCTCCTCTGCGGCCGAATGCCCGGGTGTTCAGTAATTTATAGTCAAGGCTGAGGATTGTGATCTCCGCTAGAGGTCTGCCACTACTCGCGTCCGGGTGACGTATATAGGAAAGTATAACTCTGCTGGCTTCACCCCTTCGCGTGCCGGTCAGCATGTAGCTCTTTTCAGGCATACTTCTTCGGACGTCTTTTCTTCTCTACTCTCCGATCCTAGCCAAATCGCAATTCCCAAACCTGCAGCCCCGTTCGCCCTTGCTTCTTCTACTGACTGCCTCTTTTCACATGTGGTCGAGAAGGAGTTGAGCGTAAGAGAACTCGTCTCCCTTCCGATATACACTTGGGCGGAATAGATGATGAACTTGTTTTTGCCCCTAGTTCCCATCCCTTTGCAAATCATACCCCTTGCCTATTTGACACTACATTAAACGGTTTCTTAATTGACCTCCCCAATGTGGGAAGCAACCTCCTCGCCCTTTTCACATACCGAAGGCCTGCAACCTGCTTATCAAACACACCCCGCTTGGTCTTGGTTAAAAACAAACGTGCGTCGGTGTCGACCCTTCTCTTGCTTATCGCGTCCGGGCGGCCCCATTTTCTCCCACTTATCCCAGATGCTTTGCCCGCTCTTTTTTTCTGTTTTCATGCAGGGGGGAGACTCAACCGTGAGGGACCGAAGCCCGCCGTTGTTCTGAGTCTGACTTATAAATTGCCCGCTTACATGCGAATCGTGCTCACAAACATTAACTTGTGTAGAATAGCGGTATACTCTTCCCTTCATTGCCCCCCGTCTTGGCGATCCAGAACGTTGACAAGTTTTCCCCGCTTACCTGTTCTGTTGCCGCAGCTTCTTCTTTCTCCCTCGTTCACGATTTCCTGATGCGTGCCCGCGGCTAGGTGATTGATTATGTCGTTCCTGTACTTCATATGGCACTAAAAGACGGCCGCTCGTTATGCCCTACCGATTGGGTGTGGCTGGCCGCTTAAGGACGGAAGGTGGCAACGACCTACCCACACCATTTTTCCGTTGGTTGGCTTTACCTTCTTTATTGACCCGCGGCGCCTCTGTGTTGTGAAGAATGTGAGGCCCCTCATGTACGGTTAGCAGGCGTTCTAGGATTCGGGCTAACCCTAGCTCCGAGGAAATTCTAATGGTAAGCCACGTTCTATTTGCCATGTCGCCCTTTCTATCGGGTTTAGTAAGTTCACCCCCCTAATCCTGATCGTTCTTCCAATAAATTTTATCGTGTCCGTAAATTACCAGCTGATGTACCAATACTGGCGCCTTCGCGCTCCCACCCCTATTTTTAGGTGCTTTTTCTACTAGCTCACCAGTAGAATAAGTGACAAGTCTACATGCGTCCGCGATTCCACCGCTAGGAGTTTCTAACCCCACGTTCCCAATATCAGTCTAATATTGGGTGTGCAGCAGTCAGCAAAAATGTGCATTGACTATCCTAAGGAAATTATACAACTTTAACCCGATTCATCTATCTTACCTCCTTTGTTGTTGATTAGATTCGACGTTTTTTTCCTTTCCTTGATCCTTTCGTGCAACTACATGGCGCAACCCCCAAATTAAAATTCGACTTCCTGGCACATGTAACCTCGATAATTGGAGGTGGGAACGAGCGCTTAATAGGGCTGGTCACTTGTCGAGTTGCCCTTTAGCATAGGATAACCTTCCGCTCTAAAATCCTCCGGGGGTGGATAGACTCTTATGACTTCTTAGGGACATCATATTCATTTTTTCTGGTCAATTCCAACTCCTCACCTTGATTTCTGAAGGATCGATTAGACGGCCGTACCCTCATTTGTCCGTCCCCGATACCCGAGAGGGCGTCCCAATTTCCAAAATATGAAAACAACGCCCAACCTCGTTGGTTCTCGTCTTTGAGCCAGCGATGAAATTCTCGATGGCTTAAAACCGTAAAAACTTCGATCAAGGTTATGGTAACACGGCGAAGCTTTGTCAAATTATTCACGCGCGGGACCGAACCCCCCTTGCGTGTTATAGAACACCTGCGCGTAAAACATTCCAACACACCAATCGGTTTTAACCGAATGACCGGCAGCTCAATCATATTATGTCAGAAACTTTTCCATCCCCTTCCTCCCTGCGGGCACGTCACAGTCCTTCGCGTTGCAGTTGAACTCTCGCCTGCTGCTGGAAACAGAAAAAGTCGAGTTGTCGCGGTGTCCCGTTTTTAGCGCCATCTGGGTTCATTTGCCCCTCCCCCCTGTCAAAGCCGGCCTCCCTTGCAGAAACCAGTGTCTCCTGGCGTTACCTCCTTATCGCCATCTTTAGGAATGTTTAGAAGCATACGAACCAGAGCGTTGCGCTTGGTGTTCTCCGTCAAACGAAGAACAAAGAAAGCCCAACAACTCCGGACGAGGGAACGCCCCCTCTGTTCATACTATCTCGGTGACGCCAACAGTTACACCACGCACGCAAGTTATGAGTCGAAACAAAGACGTCGTTTAAACCACGCCCGCCCCGCGGGATGGTTCGCCAGTAGGGAGCAGCTAGCTGGATTTCAGGCGGTGCTACTTTTCCTGTCCGAGTGCGGGAGGGACCCCCCAGCTTCCCCCCCTGCATTTCTCAGCCACGTTTTAGTCAGATTCGGTCTGAATGCCTGAGCATTTTGAAAATTTGAACTGTGGAAATTTTTACACCCCCAGCCTCCCAACGTTCGATAGTTGAAACAAGTTGTATATCTTGCCAGAAAGGGGCTGAACGCCCTCGGACGCCCCCTTTTTCGAAAACTAGCTTACGCGGCAGGTAGGTCATGAACGGAGAACGGGGCGAATGGTGCTCCCCCAATCGATTGTGTTTCTCTGTACGGAGATGTAATAGAGAGTACCCAGCAGCATTCTGCCATACCCCAAACATTCGCCACCTACCACCCTCCATAAGCTGTAGATTCCCGCCTCTCTCCTATCTTGCCCGTAGTGCAACGTTAGAAGGAAGAGAGTTTTGCCCTCCCCCTTCATCAGCGGTCTCAACTCGACTCTTGCTTCTTGACGAAAGCTCCACCGGATTCGGTAGGCACCCTTGGATCGTCACCTGAACGAGGTAGCAAAGTGTACGCTGGTTCTTGGGTTTGAGCACGTAGACTTAACCATCGAGGAAAATTTGAGTCCCGAATTAGATGATTCAGCCCATTTAAGAAGAGGTAGTCCTTTTTTAAGGGCTCACATGACGATAATTCGGATTTCCCTCACACCACTGACTTCACCCATCGCCTTAGTTAGCGCGAAAGATAAAGCTATCTCTGTACTCTATACGTGCATTTATTCAGTGGCGGGGATATCTATTTTCTGACCTTCGGGAAAGGAGCAACGGAAAGACCACAGTGCAATCCGATTGAATTGGTTAGGGGTTTGGCATTGTCTAGCCAGGGCGCGTTCTGGAACCAACTCAGTGAACGAAAAATGCTGTTGGGGGTTGTCCGGGTCACTATCAAATTGTGTCCACGGGGTCCATGCCTCCCCCGATATCTCTTTGTTAAAGAGACTTTTAATCCTGCTCTTTTTTCCTGAACGTCAGAGAAACCCGGTGGGTTGTGTCCCTTCGTGAGAGGAATATTGCCTCCAGAATCGGAGGTTCAACCAAAGTAGGAACGGTTCACCGATGGACCTTTTGTTTTCAGAGGTATGCCGCGAAAGATTGCTCTTACGAAATATTTAGACCCCATCCCTGGTTGTAAGCCCTTTCATTTCCTGCATGCTATTGGGGTCCCAGACACCCTGTGTGAAACGACGGAGATTTCTCCCGGGAACTTTTATCCCCTGTCTGATCTCCGCCGTGATGTACTGCGATTTTGGTGATCTCCGTTAGAGTACGCCTGTGAATGCCACGTCTTTTTCCATTCAGGATAGTCCAGGACAGAGGCAAATCGATTTTCTTGTCGCCGAGAAGCCAGTTCGTTCGGAACAGTGGAGGGGCGCGGTAGCGCAGGTACCGTCGTCCGCCCTGCCGAGTATTGACTGACCGGGATGTAGGAGTAGGTAGCTTCCTTATGCGTTCTCCAACCCACAGCGGGTGAAGTTTTTTCGTTCCATTGGTAAAGTAAGTGAGTCTTGCTTTAGGTCGAGAATAAACGGTGTCAGAGGCGAGCATCCCCTCCTTTAATAATACCCTTTTGTGGGGAGAGAGATGTTCCTATAACAGGGACTCTTTGTAGTTAAGAAAAAGGAATTTGGTCCTCAATAACAGGTGACATCGAACCAAATAACCCGCAACGCGGTGGGCAGATAAGAGCTATAAACCCAGTTTCCAGAGGGGAGCACTCCGGCCCTCTTGTCGGAAGATTTCTCCAGTCGGAAAAACGGCAAGGGTCTTTTCATACCTATGCTGTGGGTATCATACCACAAGTCTGTCTTGGACCCTTCTGTCATATGCTTTGTAACGTGGAACAACAACCGTTCTCCCTTCAACGGTCAAACGATTTTTTCCATTTCAAGGACGACGCTCTCGGCGTACTACCATCCCGGATATTCCGTCGAGATAAAAGCCCCAGACGCTTTCCCCCAATTTCAGTGAACTTGACGAACTAAGGGCAAGCGGTCTTCTTGCATAATCAGTCACCCTTGCCATAATCTTCCTCATGAAAACGGACCGGCTTTCCTCAGTCCTGGCGAGGTCACCTACGCCGGGTTCCACCCGATAATACGAAATATAAGATTACACATTTAAACCAGTTTCAACAGGTGATGTGTATCACGAGCAAGCATCTGATTGCCCCATGACGCCTACCAGCTTCTGCTAATTGACCCTTCCCCCCTTCATCGGCAAGAGGTGCTCTGCGGGCGGACCAAAAATTTTTTGTCCTTACGGGCTTTGTACCTCCCCGACAGCGGATGTTCGCATAATGACAGAAATTCTCTTACCAAGGCCGCCCAATTCTTTTTTCTTTTTTCCATTCGATGGACTGGACGTATGGTCCCTCGCGCCATACCCGCCCCCGACCTAACTTCGGTCGTCTCAAGTCCTCATACTCAGTAAACGTCTTCCCTGCAAAGTTGTGCCGAAGCATTGAAAGTTTTGACTTCAATGGTCAATGTCTTTTTTCGTTGCTCCTTAGGCCATGAAAACACCTAAGCGAGTACCGCTTGCCTGAAAAGGGTTCCATTCGGACCGTTTGAATGGAACAAGCACCGGAATGGCGGCGATTCTTTGCTCTTGTTCGCGCCAACCTCGGATACGTGAGGTTTTTGCCTGGCTTTTACGACTTCCACGCTGCCTTAAGAATGTCACGGGGTTTTGTGCCCCTTTAGTATTTTGTCAAGAAGCCCTGTCGCGAGGCAGTTTCTCTTTTATTTCTGTTTATTAGAGCTTAAAACATCTCGTCCTGGTGTGACGCTACCGCACTGATACCCTCGGTAGAAAATTATAGCTTGGGGCAGGGGCGGCGGTTGGTCTTCTCTTTTTGTCAGGAAATAGGAGACTCGGTTCTCTTCTCTCCTACCCACGAAGATCCTTCGGCAAAGGCACCAAAGGCGACCGGAATGAGATACCTGTCTGCCGCGATTTGCTCCCCCTTTAGGGGTCGAGAGGGGGGGGTACGAGGTGCTTTCTTTCCAGAGCAGATACCCCTGGGCTTCGTAAGAAAGATGTGAAAAGTGTGATCGTTTGGTAAACGTTTCCCGCTTATAACTTGGGGCATAGCTCGGATATGACACTCATTAACCGGTGGATGCGACTCTGCAACTGTCAATGAGGCGCAGATAGGAAATGAATCCATGATAAGCTCCCGCCCAGTCGACAACAAATACCGGTGGCTGGTCTTTAACCCAACCACTAAGCGTCGGTTGTGTTCTACTCTAAGCTTATTCCCTCCCCCGGGGAATGGGCGTCTTTTCCAAGTTCCAGGTGATTGCGATTCGGTTTTTCCTTTTATGTTGTAAGTGGACGAAGAACCGGAGGGGACCTAAGCTGCCTTCGCCCGGGTTCATCTTAGCGTCCTAATAATAGTCTTGATGATACTTGGGAATCGTGTGTTCCCAGCTACATTATTGTTTATGAGCAGGTGACGGATCAAGCATTGTTGCACCCCTGAACCTGAAGATGGGAGCTACAACGTGATAAAGACAATCCGCGGAACCTTGGCTCGAGGAGCCCTTTCTCCCGCCAGGGATTTTTCCGTAAGCCTTTCCGCGCTATAGGGTTGTAGAGGAATGACTTACTCCTGTCCCCCGCGGCACGTGAATTTCGGTGCCACCCAATGTGTTGATGAAAGGGGTAAAGTAACTTTAGTTTCATACCCCCCTTCCTGCAGATGATAGTTGTATTTTATGTCCGCAGCTTTACCTGGCACTAGAGAACGTGTAATGCGAAATTCCATTTCTCTACTTTTCCCTTACGAGTTTTTAGGAAGGATATATAATAGATGGATAAGGCATTGAGGACACCGACCCGATGGGTCCCATTGGTTTATATTGGAAATTTACGCACATTCGACGGGACGGTACGCTGAGTAAGTGCATCAACCCCTCCTACATCGATCGTCTCTGCTGTCAACAGGCCGTGGCTACCCAGACCCCGCGGCCCCTTTTTGTCTCTATGATCCTTAAATATGGGCCTCCTCGCTTTGATCCACCCTATCTTCTTTTCGCTAATCTGGCCCGGGATAAGTGCCCGCCCTAGTTTGCGGCGTCTTGGTCCCCCCGCCCATTACCTCGCTCCTTAAAGGTGCCTATCCGTCAATTCTAATACGGGCGGTTACCTCCTTCAGATCACCTCATGACGAAAGGATCATTCACCAATAAGATAGGAAGTACTCCTCTACCGTGGTTTCGCTAGATTTCTTCTCCGATTCTTGTGAAATGTCACGTTTGATTCCTTAGTCAGGCACATTTTGATTGACTTGACACCCAACCTGCCCTTGTTTATGGCCTTATGAGTCTAGGCGGTTGGGCCTAGCGGCAGATTGGCTGGTCACTTTCTTCTTTTTTCCCTTTTTTCCTTAGCTTCTTACGACCCCTCCCTGCTAAATGTAGGGGGGTTCTCGAGGCTGGCCGGAAGGGGTTTAACGCTTTTCTTGTTACTGACATGAGAACCTTGATTTGACAGCCGTCGCTCTTGTATTGAAGGGGTACGTACGCAGCTCGTCCGATCTAGCTTCCGACATTTCTAGAAACAAGACCATTACGGTGGTGTCCCTTTAGCATGCGATGAGAAACACGCCTGCTTAAAAACCGGTCATCAACGCCCCCTGCTCAAGTCTTCCTTGCCCTGCTCGACGCGGGCAAATGGAAGCCTTGGAGACCTAAACCCCACGCCAGAGACAGGTGTAATAGGTACTTAAAACGTTTGCGCTTTTACACAAGGTCCCCTCCCACCACCCCCATCTCCCTGCTCAGGCCGATTCCATTTCCATATTCTTCCTCCACTCTCACATCAACCCATAGGAGGACCGCAGAAATTTCCACATTTTTCCTGGGAACCCCCGCCTGTCAAAGCATGTGTTAAGGCGGGATTCCCATGTTTGCCGCCACCCATTCTCCCTTTTCCTTGGGCACATCCAAGACTTCTACAAGCTGCCTCACCACCGTGCATGTCTTTTCTCCTCTGTGAATACCCTGCTTACCTCTTACTCAACCTATTAGGAATTATAAAGCATAAGAGGAACACCCACCTCGCTTCCTTTTCTGCTTCGTTAATCACGGTGTATTAGCATCACCCCCATTTAACCAACATGACCTACAACAAGCGGAGCACGAAACCCATGATCTTGGAGAAGAGGACCTACCCAGGTCCAGTTAACAAGCCACTGTATTTGTAGACGTCACCTGCTCGTTACCCCTAGCAAAGAGTAGTTGTTAAGTTTTTCGGTATCATGCTATCTTCATGCGGTTTTCCGAGTTCGCGCCTTCCCATCAATTAAATACTGATGGTCTATCTTTCCTAGCTGGAGCATGAAAAGTTTGTATTGCGGGAAACAAAACAAGACGCAACTGTTTAAGCATATATGAACAAAGGGTATTCCGTCCATGCCAGGGTGAGTAACACGGCATTGCCTCCCCCCTCCGCTCTGACCTAAGGATTGTCGCGTAACGGTCTTTCAGAAGTGGAGCGTGGCTGCTTTGCCCCTCCCACATCGCTGTGTCTAATAGTGGGTGAGCGTCGAGAATCCACCTTTTTTCGTCCCGCACTAGGCTGACTGCCCACAACCTAAGGACTACCACCCTACTACCCATTCCACAGAAGAGTCGGTCCCCTCGCGTTGAGACTTTGCGTTTTTAGATCCGAAGACGGAGTTTTTACTTTCCTGACCTTCTAATAACGGAGATAAAATCCCGACCCTTCCCCCCATGGGCCTTTTTCTTCAAATCTACACCCGGCATTTGCTAGGCCACTTGGATCCAATTTGCCCACGCCGTTTATCCCTTCTGTCTTTCGCTGACGTCTCAGGTAAGGCGATGAAGAAATAGACGGACATCGCCGTCCCACTCTTGCCCCTAATTCTGTCCTTTTCCAGCAGCTTTTTCGCTAATGGTTGAAATGACACGAACCGACCTTTCCTTATTCGAATCCAACGTTCCAGAATCTAAACATTCCTGGCCCGGCTCCGATTTATGATATTACTCGCACGATTATTCCCTGGATTTGGATCGACTGATGAAGGAGGAACCATTGTTGTCTCTTTCCTCTGTCAATATGACATCAAACCCCCCATCAAGAACCTCACACTCCTGCCCCCATGCCAACGCCACTCCCAGCCGACCAACACCCTTCCGACGTCGTTTCCCCTACCCCCTTTCACTCCACCCCACTTCCCCCCCTATTCTTCTCTTCCACCCCACAACAGTCCTTTCACCCCCCCCCTGAGCTTCCAACCTGTTCGGCTCACTGCAACCTCCTCCCCGATCACCCCACCTCCCCCTTCAATGTCCCAGCCCCCAGCTCGCTACCCTCCCAATCTCCCCCCCGCCCCCCCTCTCCCCACACCACACCCCCGACACCCCCGCCCCCCCTCCACCGCGCACCCTACGCGAACCCCCATTCCCACCACGCTCGCTCACAAACCGCCCCCCCCCCTCCCTCCCCCACACATAACCCCCCTCTCTACACATCCCCCCCTATCCCTCTTCTGTCTCCCTCCAGTCCTCACCCTCCCACACCCTCCCCCACCCCTCCCCCTCACCATTACCCCCCCCTCGACCACCTGCACATTATCCCTACTTACAGACACCAGCTCTTCACTTCCTCCCCCACTACCCCCATACCGCACTGATCCTAGGAGTTTTCTGTCAGTATTTTTCTGGTCCATTGTTTCATCGTGGCGTTGGGCCGTACATAAAGCTTGGGGGGGTTGTATTACCCTTGCAACTTCCCCCCTTTGCTGCGTGAAGCTTATGGAGGGGCCCTGAGCCGATCCTGGCCAGGGATGGGCCTACACTGCGATGGATTTTTCTATCACGATAGATCCCCCAAACCGTTTGTGGAATTGTTTGGGTTTTTTGCCTGATATTCGTACGTTTTGAACCGAGAGTGCCCCGTTTGTGTCTGGGGTTTCTTCCTTCTGGATTTCACTGCCGCCGTTTCCTATGTGGACTGACATATCTGTGTGACTCCATCACCAGGCCTTTTCAGACCGTTGCACTTTGTGGTCCGCTGTCTTCCAGGGTCACTGCCGTAGAGGTGCACAAGACATTGAACGGATTCTCTCCTTTCTCCCCCTTCCTCGCGAATGAGGATGTCCTCCCCTTTCCTTTAACAACCTCGTCTGGTGATACCGTCCGCGAAGTTAGGGCACGTCTTTGCCACCGGAAGATGTCGAACAGATGTTTCCTTGGACGGCTTTCCTTTGTCTCTGCTGAACCGACCAGCAGTTCTGCCCTTCCCATTTTGCGCCAGTCGCCCACGTACTTCTTCATGTGGGACTATCCAATCGCCAGGTTACTGTACTTTAGAGTTTCCGCTTTTCATTGATGCGCCCAAAAGCGTGGAGTGCATTTCCCCGGCCTAGGTCAGGTTCCTTTCTTTTCCAACTGCCTGCATTAACCTAAAAAATAAAGGGTTTGCATCTCC
>Ga0179593_1393505_pt1 | contig 15027 bp, 10 predicted proteins | sample CZODoug2_1_08_16_FD_185931 | JGI IMG/M metagenome (GOLD analysis project Ga0179593, IMG submission 185931) | Vadose zone soil fungal communities from Angelo Coast Range Reserve, California, USA - CZODoug2_1_08_16fungal (PacBio error correction) | ecosystem: Environmental > Terrestrial > Soil >... | reverse complement strand
CTCGCGTGACACCTCCCTTTGTAGTCTTTCAGCCAGGACCCGCATTAAACTTCTTTGAGTCATTCATCTCTATACTTTAGGGCCGACACACCACCCATCCCAATCTCCGGGATGAACTCTTCTTGGTTCTCTTTAGAACTTGTTTTTCGCCTTCCCGATCTGCGCCGCGATTTTCCTGGCTGACCACCCGATTGATTAGCGCGTCTTCCTTCCCTGCCATGCCTACACCCTCGTTTGAATCGCTTCGATCGCGCCTTTCGATTGGCCGCCGCGCGCTTCTGGAGCTGACCCTCCCCTCACCTCAGAAAACTCACTTTCTGGCGCCCATCAACAGTGTTTTCACCACCTCAGCGAAAGATATGATTGGCTCCCCCCCCCTCCCCTTATCCCCTAACATCCAAGATGCGGCGACTTTTTAAGGCTGGACTCTTCCAGTGCGTCATTCTTATTCCTCCAGTTCCCCAATGACTCACGTGATCGGTAGGCCCCATAAGAGGTAAGTCTTTGGGCTTCTCAATTGACAGCTCATGACCCGGCGCTCGATTTTTTTCAAAACAGTTTCTTCCTCTCCCCTCCTGTCGGATAAGTTGAAATACTGCGGCAAGCCTTGCTGGCTAAGCTAATAAGGTCGACGTATACTCGCGATGTACTTTTGCTTTTTTTTGAGTAATTCCATTCTTTATTGGACTCGCCTTGAGTGTTGTATTGTCATGCATCTTGGATTCGGATGACTGTTCTTTTCCCCGATTTTTTTCAGTACTTTTACCTATGAGGGTCTTGAGTCTTATTCCCGTTTCCTAGCTAATCCAGATTCGTGGCCCACCGCATTTCCCTCTTTTATCCCCCTCGAGCGGTCGGTTGCCCAATCCACATTCCCTGTGAACCCCATTGCCAGGTGAAGAAATCGATGAAAAGTTTACTCCCCCTACGAGCACCATCATGCCAGCGAACCCGGGTTAAAAAGACTACGTGCTTTTCTTTTTTCTTTTCGACCCCCCCCCGTATGGAGCCGTAGTTCCAAGCATCGTTTTTCTTTGGGAAGCGAGATCCCTTTACCTGATACTGATGTTAACCCCTCCTCGCCCCGACCTCCCCCTCTGCCCTTTTTTGCTTTCATGATGAGATTTCCGCCCCTAAATGCGAGCCAGGCCACAGCCATCAGACCGAAACCGACTCGGATAGGCCGCCCACTGAGATTTTCTCAGTCGTGCTATTTCCCTTTTTTAGTTACATCGATAGCGCCGCTCGCGTCTGCCATCGTAAGCGTTACACCTTGACACTTAGTCCCCTGATGTTTTCCTTATCCTTCAAGATTTTTCTTTTCACAGGTTTCCCTTCACCCCAGAATGCCAGGATCAGAAGCAGTTTTCCTATGAACAGGCGGGTCGGGATGTCTAGTCCGCCCCCTTTTTCTTTTGGATTCTCCGCTCTCACTCGTTCCACAGCTTCCCTTGACATTTTTTTTCCTCTATGCTGCGCAACCCTTCGGTTCTACGGACCAGTTTTGTCAGCTTGAACCTTCTTCCGTTTCTGCTCCTTTTCCCCCACGAAGTCATCTCATCGGACGTTGATGGCGCCGCCCCGCGTCGGTGTTTGCCTTCAACCCTAGGCCTATCGTAGATCATTGGCAGTCCCTCTGGCACCGCCCGCTGACAGGAAAGGACCGATTTTGATCGCTGTCTTTCCGCTTTCCCGGGCCTCCCCCCCGCCCTGCCTGGCTCATGTTTCTTTGCCCCAGTTTTCACAATCCTTCCTCCATACTACTTGGTTTTTTTTCTTTTTCCCATCGAACCGCCGCCGGTCATTGAGCACACTTCTTTTAGGCTTTTTCCCTTTCTAGAAGCTTTCCCTCTCAGAGGTGAGGTGCCTTTCCGGGCGGAGGTCTGGCCTCGAGCTCTCCTCTATCTTCGAATAGTCGGGGTGGATTGACTGCCCCTCATATGCAATAAGTCATGATCAGGCTGTTAGTTTAGGATTGATTTAAGGCCCCCAAGATTCAAGGCTGCACCTTTCCCCCGTCTTTTTACAACTCTTTTCGCCTGATGCCCACACCTGTCTTCTCGGTGTTCGAGGACTCTAGAGGCTTCACCTTGTTTTGAGAGTTTCATTGTTCTAGACACTTCCACTACCAGGCAATTTCAAAAGTAATTTTTGTCGTATGCCACTTTGGAATGGGAGCTCAGTTCCACTCCTCTTTGATGTAAGGCAAGATTGCTGGAATAGTAGTTTAACTTTTTTTCTCCAGTTCTTACTGCCTAGATGTAGGCCAGCTTTCCTCTATCACCTATTCTCTCCGGGATTGGCGGCGATATTATCGTCCGTTGGATCCCACTTTTTCATGACTGAGTGGAATATCTGCTGTGAACCCCTCGCGTAACCACACTTGTGGAAGTGGAAGTATTCCTTTCTTTCTTACCCTGCCAGGCTTCCGGATCGTTGATCTCTCAAGATCTCGTCTCTTTCATAAGGATACTAACTTTGCGACCTTGAGGGCTTTCCGCGTATGCAGGTCTTAGTGGTGATCCGTCGCTTGGTGAGTGATCAAGTTCCATCCCCCGGATCTGTTTTCTGGTGTTTGAATTGCGGTCTGGAGCATGGGTTTCCTCCGGTGATGTTTCCGACCAGAGTGCCCTCGCGGTGTCCCCCTTTCTGTTCCCTGCCCAGGTTGCCTGCACGACGTCACTAGTAAATACACCAGCCCTTTTCGCCGGCAGTCCAGACTCCGAGGCCCCCTCTTCCATCCTCCTTCAACGCTATGCGTCACGGATATCCCGCTACAACGCCAGAAAGGTAACCGTCCGTTACCATTCTTTCTCCCCGATCTAAGGTCTTCTGGAAATAAGTTCATTATTGGCTCCTGACTCTGTGGTTGACACCACACTAAGATGTCCAGTTCTGGGTTAGGAATTCTTTCCCCCCCTCTGGATGAGTTTCCCCTACTGTTGTCTGGCTTCTTTGACTTTAAAGATCTATTCATTGGACGATGCAAGGCCCTCCTCGCAGGCGCTAGGGGGCTGCTTGTTTGGGATTTAATTCTCTAGATGATATTGTCAGTTTCGACTCAGATCCTGTTCAGAGTGGACTGCCCCTTTAGTTCTCCTATGTCTTCTCCCAGGATAAGATCGCCTCACATCCAACATAGAGAGTCCTCTTCCAGCATGACGGACTTCATGAATTTTTGATGAAGGGTATCCTTGTTTCATCTCCTGAGGACAAGCTTCGTTTCCTGAAACTTCTTTTCCCGTGGTGCATATAAGAAGTCGGACTTCCCATCATCGGGTTAAGCTAAGGGTGATGGGTGGTTTTTGTTGGGGTGGGCTTTTGAGTTCTCGATCCTCTTCGAGATGTTCCCCCTGAGTATGATCCCCATATGGCTCTACTTCTGTTACCTTAATGTAGGTAGGAGGTCGCTACGTAACTTGGGGTCGGAGAAATGTCCGAAGAGTCCTTTTTCATCAATTCCTAAATACAGACACTTCCGTACTGACTCGAGTGTGTTCAGCTAGTGTCTGAGGTTTGTTTTTCCCTGGTTCCTTTTTTTTAGCCCATTTTCTGCCAACGGATCAGCCTCTCTCCCCTACGCGATTATTTCAGTCTTTTAACGCTCATTACTTTTTTTGCCAAATATCCGACTCGAGGTTAGGACCAGCCTGCCCACAGCTATATCCCTATTTTTCTTGGTCTTTTTTGTTTTTTACGCGATCCTTGGTGTAAGGATTTTTTCAGCAGTATTCCCTATACTTAGGCCAGAATCATGCTCTCCAGCTTTCCTTCAGTACGCAGACATTGCGATTTTCCTTACCTGGTGTTGTCTCTATCTTGAACACCCCTCGCTTCTCCCTTTTTTTTCGTCAGGAGGCGATCCCGCTGTTTTCTTCAGTTTTCGCCTATGGGTCCGACCCCCGGCCAGTCTTTTTGCCCCCCCAAAAATTCCTCCCTCTTAGGCATCCCTGAGGAGGCCCCCTCTTGAGCCTGAGATGATGGCCTTACTTTCTTGGACTCTCACCCCCCGGAACCCTGTCCTCCCTGTGGACTGATTCCCCCTTAGGATGGCTTTGCTTCTGTTTAGCCTTGCTTTTTTTTTCATTACTTCCATGACCGAGCGGTCTTGGTCCCCCTCAAAACCTCAACTGCGGCAACCCTCTTTTTTCAAAGCTCTTTTTATGGATTTGATGAGATAAGGTTTCCCCGATCCGCCCTACCTTTTTCTTCTCCCGGGATTCCACCAGCACCCCTTCAACTCGTGGCCAGGAACCCTGATGTCCGAACTTCCTCCTCCCCGAAGACTGAGTGCAAGATATGTCAGGATCCTAGGGATATTCAACATCCCCCCATACCACTGCGGAAACAGACTAGGTCCTCCTTTCGCTGGGAAGTCAGGATTCATCCCCACTCCAGTAATTTCTCCCGCGCTGCGTGCATCAGGTTTGCCCCACTCTTTTTACCTTTCTTCTCTCTTCACGTGATTGCCCATGCCCTACCTCAGGTGTCTTTGAAGAGGGCGTCTTTCCCGTCCCTTTTGAAAGCTTGCCCTGGGCTCCAGCCCCCTCGAACTTCACCTCCCTCCCACCCACCTAGAATGGCCGGAGTGTTCCACCCGTCCCCCATATAGAGCCATGGAATTACTTTCTCACCACCTTCTCACATAGCAGCCGGAAAATATCCTGCGCCTTCCCTTGACTGACATGTCCAATTCATCTCCTTTCCCAAACCGATTTCAACCAGTACCCAAGACGTCCCGTAGGTCGAAAGACCGTACCTTTTAGACCCCTTATGATATGAAACGTGTTGACTTATCGACGGGGGTCCCTAAGCTTCCTGATCGGCGATAGGAACTCGGCTGTCCAGTTCTCTCTCTCAGAGACTACGTCTTGAGTCCGAGGCTTCCCTGAAGCCGTATGTTCTTGCTTCAAGATTCTCAAGCTTTCTCCTGCCCCTTTTGTTCTTTTTTTCTCGGACGTTTGCGTAGCTGACGTGCCCCTGTTTCTTGCGGTTGGCTTTCTGCTGTTGCTTTAAGTTCCCTCTATTGGAAGCACCTTTTTCCCACGAGCTGTCTTCCTTTTGACCAGAGCGTGCCGGCCGTCTCCCTCTGTCTTTAAAAGAGCCTCCAGTCTCCACAGCTTCTACCCGAAGCCTTTGATGATCACCACTCGGATCGTCCTTTTTCTTCAGCCTTCGGGCGCCGTCCTTTCCTGTATTTTCTTAGTGGTGCAATTACTCGCCCCCTTTCTCTCCCTGCGCGAGGAAGCGATCCTTCAGCTCGCCCGGACCCCCAGACCGGCGAAGATTCCCACTCACTTTCTGCTATGAGTATGGGTACAGGGCATCCCAGCAGGTGTTTTCAAGTGCCTTTTCACCCCCCCCCCCAGCCTAAGCCCAAGAACCTCTTTTGATTCCTTCCCCCCCACCAAGCTGCGAGACTAGGAATTAGGCTGTCCCGGTCTTGGGCTAAAGCACTTGTCCTTCCCCCCCCCGATTCGTCCTTGCTGTCCCTCTTACCCAAATTTCGCGAAACGGCCTTGCCCTCCTCTCAAATGCTTTCATAAAGGCACAATCTGTGAGCTCGACGTTCAACCTCTGACAGGACTCCTCCTCCCTCGATCCTTTTTTTTGCCTGACGGTCGTTGGTCTTCCTCCTGCTCCGGCCAAGGAGAACGAAACGCCCTCTATTCCTTTCCCCCCGCATGGTAGCCAGTGTGTCCCCCCAGGCCTTCTTTTTTTTACCAACCGTCATTTTTTGTTCCCTCTGTGAAAACGTGTTGAACTGGATTCGTTTTTCCCTTTCTCGCCCTCTAAGAACACCCCTAGAAGGACTCTCGCCGTTGTCTCGTAATCTCGCCTCTGGGAGCTCCCCCTTCATCGGTGCAGAATCGCGCTGGACGGCCACATGACCGCCCCTTCTTGTTTAGTTCCGCTCGTCATCCGGTACAATCACCGACATGCTTTTCCACTCTTTTCCTAAACAGTTTGCAAACTCTCCCTCTCCCCTTTAATGTGCCCTTTTTCTTTACAAGAAGCAGGTCTATCGGTTTCCTTCCTTGGTCTGACTCCTCTTCTACAGCAAAGTTTTTGAGAAGATAGGTTTCCCTGTCTTTCATGCTTTTTAGGGCAAGAAGATGATAGGCCTGCGGATTCAGTCTAACCCCCCTGGAGGAGCAGCGAATAAATTCGGCCGAGCGATTTTTTTTCTTTTCCTAGTTTCCCCCCAACCGACCCTTCTTCTCCAGGTTCAATCCGTACCCCCTCGGACGTTGAGACGCGAAATTGAATTCAAACACCTGTCGAGATCGGCTGTGCCTTTTTTTGAGTTCTTTTCCGATAGAATGTGTCTTCTTCCTGTCTGACGGACACGAACCTTCAAAACAGTCTCGTTTGATATCCTTTACTGCTTTGGTTGCCTGGGCTTCGACTCGACGTCTGGATTGCTTCCTGACTCAGTCTTTCTAGCAGTGTTCCGTAAAGGTTTTGTCCCTTATCCCCTCCCCTAGCTTTCTGGAACGGAATCTCTTGTACTCCGTACCGTGCCCTCCCGAATGGAAGAGTCAGTGTATGGAGAGACCTTGAGTCTGGCGTGCATGCACTGGTCTGGATGAAACGGGACCAACCCTCCAGCATTCTTTTCTAGCTCGGTCTGTAGCCTCGGAGAAGGAGTCTTTCGCTTCAAACCAGAACCCACCCCCCCCCAACGAGCCACCACACCACACCAACCCTCGAACTCCATCCCCTTATACGCTTGCTAGTAGGCTCTTTTGTTATCCCTCTGTCAATTCCCCTCCAATCTTCTTGCCCGTTTTTTTTTTCTGATTTTGTGATAATAGTAGAGGTGTTTTATGACTTGAATCGATTTCGAATGGCTTCTCTCTAGGACGTTTTTCCTTTTCTGATTGTCCTCAGGGTGCCCTCCTCGAGACATATTTGGTCCCTCATGTTTTATCCCCTTGTCCGGCCTCCGCCCGCAGATAGTAAAATCCCCGGGGTCTCCCCCCCCCCGGAAGTCGCGACCACCCCCCAGTCCTCTTCCCTAGGACGATTTCACACCCGTAATGATAGTCCTGCGTTTCCATGACCGCACCCGATACCCGCAACGTGACCCATTCTGTCTAGGAACAGTAGTCCCCCTCTTTGTCCCCCCCTTCCGGCTTCCCTCAGAGTCCTCTTCCCGCTAGTTCCGGAAGTCTGTGTTGCCTCATCTTCACTTTCCCCCAACAAACTTGTTATCCTAATTTGCTCCCACATTCCCGCCGGGGCGACCCGACCTAAACTGATCGTGGCTTCTTGGGGCTTGTCTGTGCAGACTCCTTCTTAACCTATCGTCTTTCCCTTGCAGGATCTCCCATTATTTTTCTCTGTTTCCTGGTGGAGCGTTTCCGTCCCTCTTTTACTCTTGCTTATTTAGCCTGATAATAATCTGACAATCTCGACCCTTCGAGTTTTCGAGAGGTTTATTTTTTATGCTTTCTTTTCTCCGGATCGGTCGGCAGCATCTAGACCCTCTTCCAAGCTTCGACTGGTAGCATTTCCATTTCCGAGCGGCTGTCTTTTTTTTCCTCCCTTTCCACGATCCCCTCCTTACGGACAGTCTTTGATAAAAAAGTTTGATTTGCCGGCTTCCCTCTCTATTTTTCGGATGCCTAGGTTTTTTCATCTAGGTGAGGTGTTTTTTGTTTCTTCAGAGCTGCACAAGAGTTCTGATACAATAGGTCTATTCTTTGTACTTCTCTAGCTCGAGGTCTCCCTTTCGTCTTGTGTATTTGTAGGAGAACTGGATCTCCCAGAGTCCCCTTCCCCCGGGATTTTTCGACTAATAAAGCCAGACCGCTGATCTTATCACCGAGAGTGTTTTTCAAGAGAGGTGAGGGTGCGGTCTTTTCATTTTGCTCCATCTTTCAGGTCCATCTCCTTCTCTGCAACAGTTTAGAGAATTAGATCCCCCCCCCTCAAGGTCCTTATGGGAGGTGTAAGCGAGGAATTTTGAACTTTTTCTTCTCCCAGGCTGCTTTCGCCCCTGTCGGCATCCCTCTCACATTTCTCCCCCCCCTTAGGCCTAGCTAGTAGGCCTTTGAGAGTTTCCTCGCGGCTTTGAGCGGAGAACAGGATCCCCAGTCATCTGCTGACCGTATAGCTCCTTCATTGATCCCCCCCTATCGTACTCCTCCTAGGTTGTTCACTCTTCCTTCTTTTTTGTTGTCTCTAGTAACAATTCAGTCTACCAGGCTTCGGGGTACGGCAGTCCCCCCGAATTCCCTGCTTTCTCTCCATTGGAAAGATTGAAGTTGATCCTTTTGATCTTCCCCCCCCCCCTAGGTCGCGGAACAACTTTTCCCCCAATCGGGAGGACAGCTTCGATCCCAGCAGTTTTCCCCCCTAGTGCTATGGGACGGCAGTACTGTCCCCTCAGCCGGCCACCCTCCCCCCCTACCTTTCTTTCTCTTGTGGGTTAAGGAGCTTTTGGTTTTTTATCTGAGATGTCGAGATCGAGCGGGTCCTAGTCTGACCACTCCACCCTTACAAACTCGCCGCTAACTCAAGCTGGTGCTGTTCTGTGTTCTCTGCCCCTCCTGGGAGGATTACAGTTTTTTCCTCCCCCCCCACGGGACCCAACCTCCGGCCCCCACCTTTCTCTCAGTGGTGGCAACATCAACCACTTTCTCTCTTCTTGATTCTCTCTCTAAGACCACCCCCTCCACCCCCTCAATCCCCCCGCTCCCCCTTAGCGGGTTCGGCCTGAGAGATATCCTCCGGTCCGCAGCAGAGCTTTGTTACTCGGCTCTCCAATCCTCGCTCTACGACCAACTCCCCTGGCTTCCTTCTGTAAAGCTGGAGATCTTCCCCCGTTTTTTCCTGGACGACCGCGAGCGGATCCTGGGCGCCGCTCCCCTAAACGGAAACAACTCGAAACGTCTTTAGGCCCTCCCTATCAGATGAACCTATAGAGCCCCCCCGACCATATATGCTACCCCACCTAGCGAATGCCAACTTCTCCCTCCCTGAAGGGTACCTGATAGCCCCCCCTCCCTTTCGCAACAGGACAGCCGCCCTCTCTTTCCCATCCAAGAAGGTAAGTCCTTCCGGTCATGTCTCACCTCCCCTTTCACCTTTCGTGGCTCTCTACGGGGCAACCCCTACGGCGGCCACTGAGTCGGCGCTCTAATAGAGGGCCTCGATTCGCGCTCAGAGACTGCCCTCTAGCCAAAGTCGTTTCCCCCCTCGATGTCTTCCCGTGTTGGGCTCCTAGCAGCCGTTTTTCCTTCATCTCTTTGTTATGGTTACTTTAGCTTTTTTTTTCTTCTACTGCGGGGTAGGACCCGTGGTTTCATAATCTCGTTTCAAGCTTTAATCCCAGATCGTGGTGCCCCCCCCCCCCTTTCAACTCGAGGCTACCTGCTTCTCCGGAAGTCGAGAACTTTCCATTCATCTCGGTTTCCCTTACCTCCCGCCTCCCTAGTCCGCCCGCCCACCGCGAAGAGGGACCCCATCCAAGCATGAACAGTAATTATCGAATGGCGCCCGGATCCTTATCCGTTCCTTTTCCCCGGTAGGAGCCTTAGTGAACAGTTCTTTCGAGGTTGGACAATGAGCGAGTCATTTCTCAAGTGCTCGTTGTTTACCTTCAAGAACCGATCTTTCCCCTCCGGCAACTAAGTTTTTGTTTCTTTTCACTGTCAAATGCTAGACGTCTCTTTGTCCTCCAGCAAATCCGCCGACCAGTCCTGTCTTCTAGCCCCCTGAAACTCCCGAATTCGTTATATGGCGGTTCTTTTCACTCTCTTTCCCCTCTGAACCTATGGATACCATATGTCCTTCATCCTCCCGTACCCCCCACACGGTTTTCTTTCCGTGACTCCTCCCGGACATCCCTTGGCTCCCTCTGTAAGTCCAGGCCACAGGCTCAGGCAGCTCGACCCTTTGCATGCTGTTTGACGTTTCCTCCTCCTTCCTGAGTCCCCTTCCCAGGAGACCTGCCTCATAGATCCGGTCCTCTCGAAACCAGCAAGACTTGGACTCCCATCACTTTTAGCACCACCCAAGTTTTGTTCTTTCTTTTTTTTCCCCTTTCAGCGAAAACGGCTCGTCCATTCTCATAGGCGCCACCTAGAGGCCTTTTTTCCAGTCTTTCTTTCTACAGCGTCTAATGATGTCGGAGCGCTTTTCATATCTTCTCAGGAGGGCCGCTCTTCGAACTCCTGCCCGGGACAGGTCCTTGACTGTTCCTGCTGTCTTTAGTTACCTTTACCCGCCCCCACTCATTTGAAATGTCTTCATCTTTTCGTCGTCTCTTTAATGAACCATTCTCTCCTCTTTCCTCCCCGGTGTGTCGTTTCGAGTTTCTCCATGTTCCTGGACCGCATTCATGTAGGAAAGGGTCCTTTCCTGATTTCCCTTCCTAACAGCCCTTCAGAGAAGCTACTTTTTCTTTACGGTTCTCCTTATTTGGCCCGCGGATTTTTATGATTGCTCGGGTATTTCCAAACCTTTTACATCGAGACTGGAAGAGGACCGTCATACTCGAGCTCCTTCTTTGTTAGGACTGAAGGAAAACATCGTTTTTCCTGATCTTGTTCTCACTACACTGACGGTTGCGCAGGAGTCCTCAACACCCTCTTATTAGGATTTTTTCTCCCAGAAGGGAAGTGGCCCGGTTCGCCTTTCCTGTCTTTCTTCCAGGATCTCCCAGTAAAAGACATGTCCTTAGGTCCCTGCGCTGCTGCCTGATCCTCTGTTTCTTCGTGATTTTGTGCTCGCACCTCTGGATTTTCTTTCGCCCTTCCTCCAGGGCTTTTCCTCCGTTGTTCGTCCCCAAGTGTGGAAGCCTCTTTATGTCTCCTTATCCCCATAGGTTCCGAGGAAGGCCTCTCCCCGCCAAGATTTTCATACTTCCGAATGCCGTGACGGATTTCGGAGTTCCCTCGTTTTCCTGTTTGGAGTTCATGGAATAGGATTTGGCCTCTGGTATTCTCAAAGGGACAAATCTTTCTCACAGTTCTTTCCTTTGGAGTATTAGGCTTTTCTTTCGGCAAGCTTGCCTCTGCTATACTCTTCCTCATGCTATAAAGATAGCGATTTACTTGGCATTTTTCGAGAATAGGGGCCCTCCCTTGCTTCTCTCTTTTTTGATTTATACTCCTCGATGTTTTACCTCTCTTCTTGTCTTTTTATGGAGGCATCCCCTATAAGGTCTGACCGAAGGTCCCTCAGGTTTTCCCCGACCAGATTCCCTATTTTGTGCACACCAAGATATGGATTTTCCCCCCAGATTTTCTTTTTTTTATTTTTTTTTTTTTTTTTTTTCCCGTTCTCGCATGATGACCTACCACACCTGGTCTCCCGGAAGTCGCAGCCGTCCTTCCCACCCTATACTAATAACACCCTGGATAGGCCGTTCCCGACTTTTATAACTGCCGCAACAGTCAGACGACACCCCTTAATATACCGTCTCCTATGTTGCCGAGGACAATCTTTTGCTCCCTCTCTCCCCTAAGATTATCGCCGACCCCTTTGAACTTTCACCCCTTCTCCGCAAGCCTCCTTTCTTTTTCCCCCCCTCCCTGGCATCCCCCTTTTGAGTGACAAGTCTTCTTCTCTTTCATGTCCCCCTTCTTTTCTATAGACCTTGCCGATGAATGGCTCTGCCTTCCGTCCTTCAATCGCTATGTGGCGCTTGTTCTTTTCAGAGCGGTAATTCTCTTTGACTTTCCCTTATTTTTCATGTCTTTTTCGACCCGAGACCCGTCCCTTTCTTCTTTCTATTTTAGGAGATGCTTCCCTCTTTCGCCGGTACGGACGACTTCTGAACACCCAGCCCCTTCTCCTTCCCAGAATAAACGGGAATTCGGGCATGGTGTTGTAGATCTTCCTTGGTGGTGGGAAGCGCCGGGGAACCCACTCTCTTCCAAGCTTCCCTTCCAACACGAATTCCTTTCCTCTTTCAGTCCGGTAGAGAGGTTGGTACGACGTTTTTCTTTTTTTCTGGGTTTCTCTTCTTGGAAGTTTCCTGAACTCAAATAGTGGATCTCCCTTTTCTGGCGACTCTTTAGATTCCTCGAGGTGTTCCCTTTTGGCTTTTACGGGTGGTCCCTTTCGAAAAGCTGGACTCTATCCTGAAAAAGTATCGACTAATCCCTCCCCATCCTGAGTAGGTTTATGTCTTAAGAGAGGTTGTCCGAGTTTTTTTAGTTTAGGAGTTTGAAATATCGAGATAGGCCCTCCCCCCCCTTCCCCCAGAGCCTTTATCGACCTGCTCCCAGAAAGTTTAGTCATTGGCGATGCTTTTAAACTCGAGGCACTTCCTTTCTTCTCCCCGGATAAGCTACTCTTTTTAGGTCACTTTATTCCCTTTTCCTTTCGGATTCCTAATCTCTTCTTTCCGAGCGTAGGAGTTGAGAGTTTGTCATAGTTTTGTTGCCCGTCAGATCTTCGGAAACCCTCCCTCAACCGGTCTTTAACTTCCTTTTCCTCAAGACCCTTCGGAGAGATTTACATCCTCTTTCTATACTCCTTTTTTTTTTTGCGATCCTCCACAATAAGCTTCCGTCCATCTCTTGTAAAGGAGGGTGAGGATTAAGAGGTTAGTCTGATGATGGCGAAGCCCCCCTAGCCTGATCCTGGGCCCTCCCCTCCCCCCGTTTCCCCCCCTCTTATCACAACCCCTAGCCTCACGAATACTCCGCTTCCTTTCCGGCTATCCGCTGAGATATGTCCCTACCTGGTCTCACTCCAAAACGGTACCTTTTTTTGACTTTTTTTCCGCATATCATTGACATACCGGCTGGCCTAGAATTCGATACCCCCATCCGGAGTCATGTCGCTGTACTCTCGCTTCGGGTACTATTAAACACCCCTCCCCCTCTCTTTCCACCCTTTAGGCCCAAATATAAGCGGGCTTCTTGGTTCCCCCAGGTAAAATTAACATTTTCTTCTCGAAGGATCTTAAGAATACTTTTCGGATCCTCGTACCCCCCTCCCCCCCCCCTACGGAAACCTCGGATCTTTCCTCCGGACTGAACAGGCCTCAATTTGATCAGTCCTTCAGCGGTATCCCCCCTCTTCTCACAACCCTCCACCTCACATCCTCCTTCAAACCCCCTGAATCACATATAAGAGGGCTTTCGGTATTTTCACTTTGGCCGACAAGATGGACCGCATCTTTCCTCCACCCCCGATACCGTCTACGCGTGACACCCTCCCTGTTCATCTCGGACCGGTCGGCTTTCTCTTAGATCTTATCGATGCCCTCCCGAGCGGTTTTCCGACCATCCCCGGTCTCCCCCAAAACCCATAGAACGGTCATCGGAGTCTGACCTCCCTTATAATCTGAAAATTTCTAGCCTCTCCCAAGCCTTTCCCTCTCACAAACTAGATCCAAATATGCCTTCTTTGACGGGTCAATGGAATAGTTCCCCCCTTCCCCTTTTGAAGGTTGGCAATACGAGTTTACACCTCTCTCCTCTTGGTCATCCAAGAAGGACGGGAGACCTTTTGACTCCCTCCTTCTTCCTGCACCAGCCCCCCATGGAGATAGACTTTTTCCCCCCTTCCTCTTAGCCACAGAGCGGAGACAGAATCTTTCCCCTCCTTAAGATCGAGTCATCTCCTCGGAATTTGTGATCCTCGTTCCATGTTATTTTTTTTTTCGGCACCGCCGTTTTCTTTGACTGAATATTTTTTTTCTTCTTTCGGTTCCTTTCCCTTTTCGCTCGTTTTCCTTGGGTTTCTTTTTTCATAGCTTCCGGCTCGCCCTTTTAAAAGATTAGGGAAATGGACCCAGCCCCTCTACTTCCTACCTTCGTTCACAGCGATACTCTCCTCCGGCTTCCCTTAGGTAGGACTCTCGCCTTCCTTCTCTGATTCATCACTCAACGCCAACTATACGAGTGCTCACCCAACTCATTCAACGGCTTTCTAAGAGTCGGGCTGAAGGTTACTTTCCCCCCATTATTAGCCGTAGGTTTGTTGAGCCGGATCTCTCTTTTTATGCGAGCTTCCTGATAATTTCATGGTCCCGCTCTCCCTTTCCCTCCCAGAGGCGAAGACTGAAATACTTTTGATATCTTGGTTCTCAAGTCAATCAGCAGGCCCTGCCCTTCAGCCTTCCCCTAGACATCCCCCCTTTGAGATCTCCCTCCCCCCATCCCTTCCGATCTCGGTGGCTTCCTTTATTGGGCTCACGCTGAGGAAGTCGTTCAGCTTCTCTTCACCCAATAGCTCTTACACACTGATCGAGTTCCCCTAAACTTTCCTGGTAATACCGTCCATTTCTCTGAGTAAAATGTATCAATCCCCAGATGCCATTCGAAGCATCTAACTTACTGTTGCTTTTTTTTTTTTGATAGAAGAAGAGAAGCTTAACACTAAATCTACGGAGCCTTCCCCTCCGATATGAAATTTCCCATCTCCCCCTCTTCGACATGTTTTTTCCCCCTCCAAGTTTCCCCTCCTGTTCCGGATTCCAAGTTTTCCTCCTATTATTGTATCCCTTATGAGAAGTGTAGAACCATCCTATCCTTCTCCTAAGTTCTTTGGTTCCCTGTATCTTAGGTTATGGTTGTCCACCATTCCTGCGATCCTCGGAAGAAGAATCGCCTTTTTTCGCTTCTTCCCCCCTAAACGCATTCTTTTTCTGGCTACGACGTAATCAGGTACACCCCCCTCCCCCCCCCTGGATATCCTTTACGGTTTCAGGAAAAAGGGGCAAACTCTTTTCTTTTCCCCTCGAGAGCTTGGCCGTTTTTCAACAGCAAGAATTTTATATCCATGCAATCAGGTGGTTTTTCCCTTTTTTACATCGCCTCTCCCCTGAGAGCATCCCTGGTCCCTTTCATCCCGTTCATTTTCCCCGTATAGCGTCCCTCTGTAGGATATTAGGGTTCCCATCCTTACCGCGGGAATTCCCCAAATCCCACCTCTATTTACCCTTCGCTCTCCTAGCAATGGAATCAAGATACGGATTCATTAAGTTCAAAAAGTTTACAAATGAAGGTTGCTCCTCGAATCCTCCCCCGTCGACTCTTTCTCTGGATGGTCGAGTGA
>Ga0179593_1719308_pt1 | contig 15028 bp, 18 predicted proteins | sample CZODoug2_1_08_16_FD_185931 | JGI IMG/M metagenome (GOLD analysis project Ga0179593, IMG submission 185931) | Vadose zone soil fungal communities from Angelo Coast Range Reserve, California, USA - CZODoug2_1_08_16fungal (PacBio error correction) | ecosystem: Environmental > Terrestrial > Soil >... | reverse complement strand
CGCTCGAGGCGCCCTTTTTTTTTAAAAGAGTTTCGCCGACGTTCGGTCTGTGCTTTGGGCCTATGTCCTCCCCTCCATTCTCTGTTCCGCGCCGGTTACGCCCACACGTGATCCTTTTTCCGGGAATTTTGAATCGTCCTTTCTGTCCGGGACTGATTCTTCCCTGGGGATTCTCGGTTTCGGGCGAAGGACACGGTCTTTTGATCTCGATTTGAGCCTTCTTTTCTTTGGAATTTCTTTTCTCCAGCTTTTTTTTTTTTGGTGTTAGCGGTGGCGCCGTTTTGAAGCGAAGAGTTTGGCTTCCTTCTCCCTTAATGCCCGTCGACCTTTGTTCAGCCGTGGACTTCTTCGTCTTTCATGTTTCCCACGATACTTCTTGGCGGCTTCCCCTCTCGCTGTTCTTCCTGTATTCCCTTGGAGAGGAAAGGAACTTCTCTGCCCAAGTCCTCTTGACCCGACGGCAGAGATTTGCCTTCTTTCTTTCTTGGCTCCTTATTTTTAAGCGGGAAGGAGGAGTGTTTTTTTCCCTTTTTTAAAGAGTGACTTTTTCCCCAGCAGCTCCCTCCCTCGTGCCTCGGCCAGATTGCGGCTCTCCTCCCTTTCGAGCGTTTTTTTTTTTCGACCGAAAGCCCGCTTTATTGTAGGTGAGCGACGATGTGCTCCTCTTTTCTCCTTGCCCCTCTGCACCGGCGCCCCCCTATGCCTTGGATCATTTCTTTCTGTTTTTTTGCGATTTTTAGGGAGTACTTAGGTGGCCCGGTGTCGGATTAGTTCATTCCCTTCCGTCTAGATAATTTTTTTTGCACCCCCCCCTCTTTTTCCCTCTTGGTTCCCACCGTTTCCCCCCCCCTTTTCTGTTGTAGAACATGAAATCCCCCCGGTTTTCCGGCCTTGGTTCCGTTCTTCCTCTCCCTCGACTCGGGATGCGTGCTTCCGTCGAGCATCAAGGATTTCTTCCGATAATTCTGTCGAGCGTCTCTTTCTTTGTTTGACTCTTTCTTCCCCCCTCGACAGCGACCTTTTCGGTCTTGACTTCCCGCTGCGACGAACCTTTTCTCCTCTCCCGCCCTTTTTCCGTGATTGCCTCACCCATGCTTGGTAGCCCTTCTTTTTGTCAAACGGCAGAACTTGACCTAACCGGGCTTTCCCCCCTCCCGTGGTGGTTTTTCGTACGGCTCACCCGGTTTCCTTGTTCGACTCTTGAATAGGCGGTCCCTGAGGACCAAAGCTGCGCCCCCTGGTTCCCGGTGATTTCCTGTTTCCTTCCCGGTTTTCTTCCACCCCCTTCTCGCCTTTTTCCCAGCCTATCTGGTGTCTTTGCCGAGTCGGAGAGGGCTTTCTTCCTGTTGGCGTTTCGCCCTTTCCTTGTCCCCTTTTTGACCCCCTTGCTGGCCCCGCGCGCACTTCAGGCGGCCCCCCGCCCCACGCAACACCCTCTTTATCGTCGCCCACTTCGTTCTCTTTTCCTTCCATTGCCCCCCGCAGTTTTTGAGGACCGTCCCCTTTTAGCACGGGCAAGGAGCCGAGGATTTTTTTTCCCTTTCATCGAGATAACTTCTCCTCACAACACTCGTCCCACTTACTTTTTTCAGCGGTTCCTCCCATAGATGGGCTACCCCGACTATTACGGGTTAATCGAGCCCCCCCTCCCGGCCCCGAGGACTTTTTTTTCTCACTTTGTTCCCCGATTCGTTTTTTTTTATCGTTTTTTCTTTGTTCCAGATGGACGCTCCGGCGGCGAAAGGTGTCCTTTCTTCCGTCCCGACAGCTCTGTGCTTTTTTTTTTTGGGTTTTCCCCTAGCGAATCTCCCCATCCTTGGAGGTTTCTCTTTTTGCACTAAAAGGACCCGGCTAAATAAGTGGGTCCCTTTCTTTGTCGGGAGCGATTGGCCGATGGTGTTTCGTGGTTAGTTCCCCCGTCAAATTGATTTTTCCCTCGCACACGCGTTTTCCACCAAGAGAGTGGTTCTTGTCCTTAGATGTTCCCTTCCTTGCATATTTGCTTTTTTAAACACCCTCTCTCCTCCCTTCGTGCACTTTTTTCCTGTTGCTAAAGCGTTCCCTTGCCTCTGCCGTGCGAAGCCTCCCCCTCTCCCCCACAGATAACTACCGCTGTTAGCCTCTGCGAGGACCTCCTCTCGCAGTTCCCCCATCTAATTTTCCTAAGTCGCAGGGCCGCTGAGTTCCTCTTGGTGTGACCAACACTTTTCCCCCACTCGAGACTCGGTAAATGGAAGCACTTTTTTCGTCAACGTTATGACCCTTTTTTTGCGAACGTTCCCATTTTTTCAACGACTTGAAACGCAAAGGTGTGAGAAACGAGCTTCCCCTTTTCCTCCCTCACCCTTGCTGGATTCGGGTTCCGACTTCTTTTCCAATCGGTCCCCCCTCTGGTTTCTTGAGCAGCAGCCCCTCGCCCGAAATTAATTTGCTGCCCGATTCCTTTCTTTGTCAGGAGGGGCTTTTGCAAAGACGCCCTGTTTTTCTCCTAGCCTACCCCTCCCCAGGAAATTTTTCCACCTTCCCCTTTCAAGGGTGTACGCGGCTTTGAGAACAGGAGGTGCGTTCTTCATTCCATTCTCACTATTGCCCTCCTCGTACTTTTTTTTGGGGGGTTCTTTTTGCGGTTGTTTTGTTTTCCCTTTTCACCGGCAATGCAGCAGATATCAGTTTCGTTCGCTTATTGACTTTTTCGGTCGACCCTCGATTTAGCACAAGTTTCTTTTCTTTCGAAATCCCCTCAACGGCGTACACCGAAATCTTTTCTTTTCCACCTTGTATAATCTTTCTTCGGCTGTCGCTCACCCCGCCTTCGTTTTTTATGATGCTTTCTCAGAACTGAACGCCTCTCCGGAGCTGGAGAAACGTTTTCCCTGCTGCTTTCTCACACACACCACCCTTCTTTCCGTACGTTGGGTTGTTTTCTGAAGTTTTTTTTTACGCCGGAAACTATTTTCAAAATGCATTTGGGTTTCTATCTTTCCTTCTGGAGTATCAAACTACTTTACTCCTGAGGAGACTCTGTCCGGCTACCTTTCACCTTTTGAGATAGTCCCCTACTCTTCTTTCCTTTTGATGTTCAGCTGCTCCCTATGCCGAGTGATCGCACTTTTCTTCTATCTCTCAGCGGAGGGGGAATTTGCAACTGTTCTGTAACCTTCAGCAGGATAGGACCGGTCTCTGGATCCTTACGACCCCCTTCTCTTCCCTTTTTCACAAATAGTCTTCGTTTTTTTCCCCCCTGGCAACCTTTTTTCCTTTCGGGCTTTTCTCGAGGCCTGCGCGGCTCTGAACTAGGGTTTTTCCTCTGCGCAGCGTATGATGTCGGGTTTCTCCCTTCGTTTGGTCTTCCCCTCACAGGTTCCTCACGACTTTGTTATCTCTATCTTTTTCGTCGAGGTGTCTCCCCCCCCCTCTTCCCGTCTTAGCCGGTCAGGCGTGGCCTCCACCCTTTCGACCAGCAAGAAGTAGGTCACTACTCTGCTCCCCAAAAACTTTCTTTCTAGCTTCTTTCTTCTTGCGGAAGGTCCCTTTCCCCCCTCCCCCCTTCGAACCTTCTCCCCTTGTCCGGAGGGGTTTCCAAACCGCGCCTCCTTGCCGTTTTTATGGTGTCCAGCGTGTTGTTTCTTTGTCGCAAGCCTCCTCAACCAACTCTTCTTCTCTTCAAATTCGAGCGAGACGGGCTGGAAGAAGTACGAAGTGTCCAGCTTTTCCCCGTCCTCCCACCCTCTTCAGGTTGCACCCATCGTTTCCGTTTCCGGCCAGAAGGTCCCCTTTCCTTCTCCATCGTTTTTTTTTTTCCAGCGTTGTTTGGGGCGTCGCTTCTAGAACATGTTGCGTCTCCTCTTCCTCCGTACCGTTAGTCCTTTCCTCGAGCTTCCTTTCTTTCGCGCCAGTGTACCCTCCTCCTCCTTCCACACCTCCTTTTCGATCGACAGCCGCACTTTCACGCGCTGACTTTCCCCCTCAAAAGTCCTTTTTTTTTTTGATGTCGATGCCCCTGTTCCCAAGGATTCTTTTTTTCTTTTTTAGAACGACTTTGCTGGTTATAAGATTTCGCGATCTTCGTCACGTTTTTTACGGTGTCTTTTTCAACCACCACCTCTCCCCCCAGTGGTTCTGCCATCCCTTATTTGCCGCAGCACGCCGCCCACAGCAGTAGTACACCTGTGGTTCTTTTCTTCCCGGTTTTTCCTGCCGTCTTACTTTATGCGATCTTTTTGGCCCACCCCGCCGACTGCCGGGCGTGCCGTTCTCTTTTTGAACTTCCTGCCTTGCGGTTCTGTCCCATCCCCTCTTTTTGCCTCACCCATTTGTTCCCTCAATGAGGGAAAGAGCTTTCCCTTTTCCTGCTCCGTGATTTGCTCTCCCCACCCCCTAGAGACTCAGGCGTAATCAAGCCCCTCCCCCTATTTTCGTAACATCCGTGTCGGTAGTTAGGAGCCGTCAGCCCGGATCTCTTTTTCCTCCCCGCCACGGGCGGTATAACCCGATCGCACGATATCCTGGAGAGTGTGGACTTGTCCATGAACGCCCTGGCGGTCCCATTTTATTCCGCCTACACTTCCCCTCGCCTAATTTTCTCACAGCCTCGTTTTTCCCCCTATCCTTTTTCCTCACTTATCATGTTTGTAGGCTGCAGGATCTTTCTGGAGCCCGACCGCATCCCTGACTAGTTGATCTTGTCCTCCCCCTGGCGGCCAAGGGCCAGATCTTTTTCCCCTTTCCTCTTTTAGCCCCTTCCTGCGCGTCCGCCCTTCTTTTGTTTTTCCGTCCCTATCCCTTTGCATCACTCCTTCCTCGCGTGTTTACCGCGTGTTACCGTTGATAAATAAGGAACCTTTCCGTTTGTTCTTGTCCCGCAAACACCTTTTTCTCCCGACCATTTTATGGACCCCCCCACTGACTCCAGGTCCTTTTTCGTAAGAAGTGATCCCTCCAGCCTTTTTTTCCTCCCGTATGTAGTCTCTTTGTCGATCGTGCCCCCCCCCGTTCAGAACATCGTAGTCGCAGTCCCGGTCGGTAGTAAATTGCCCTGACGGGCTCCATCAACTTTTATAGGGTCCCCTTCCTTACAGCGGTCTGCCCGAGAAGCTGGTGTTTCCCCAGTCCACATCGTATCTTAGCACCCTTCACCCGGCCTTTGTTGGTCCCTCGTATTTGTTCCCTCCCCCTTCGCACGCAGCGGCTTCCTTGCCCTCCTTCCGGGCTTCCACATCCCTCCCCTGCTTTTCTTGCCCTCAATGGAGCTCGTCTTCCCCTCGACGAAGTGGGCCTACCCTCCCCCATGTGTTGATATTTTTTTTTTCTGTTGGCCGCTTCCTTCCTTGTTCCCTCAGGTCACCACCGCGAAGCCCTTTCCGGCGAGGCGACGCCAAGCAAGGCAAATGCCCTTTTTCCACCCTTTCGGCTGGCCTGTTTCTTTGCTGGACGAAGCCAAATGGCTCCCCTTCTCTTTTTTGCAGGATCACCGACCTCCCTCACCGGCGACGAAGCTTTTTCTTTTGCGTGATTTTTTCGCGTCCCATGTGCTCCCCCCCCTCTGTTATCCTTTTTTGCGACCTCTCAACCTTTTTGATTAGGCTGACAGTTTTTCTCGGGGATAAATTGGGTTTCGGTGACCCCTACGCTGTCCCCCTTTCCTGCAGGACCCACTCACGTTTGATACATTTTTCTGACCAGTTGCGTCGTTGCGGAATTAGACGTCCCTCCCCCCGCCCCCCGTGCAGTTTTCTCCCAAGCGGCTCCCGCTGTGATCTAAATCCCCCTCCCTTTTCCTCCGCGCCGATGGACTAGGGAGGCTCTTCCCTTCCGCCCACGCCTTTGTCGTCGATTCGATCCCTCCCACCGTCCGCTGCTGTCCTGCAGCTCTTCCTTAGGGCGTGTTCGACCCAGCCAAGTCTTTTTTTTTGCCAACGTTTTTTTTTTTTGCCCCGGTCGACTTTGCTCCTCATCGTAGCTTTACTTGCTGACCTATCAGACAAAGTGATTTTCTCTCCCCCTGGCCTCGAAGCTCCATCTCCTGTTAGTCCTTTCCCCCTTCGGACCCTTTTTTTTTCTCGACCCTGAAGATAGACACTCCACATTAGGTACTTTGCTGTCGGTCGGACTTTGACATAGCTTGTCTTTCCTTGAAACGAACAACCCTTGCCGCTGGCTGGATCTTCTTTTTTCGCCGCTTTTTTTCCTATGTTCCCCCGCTCCCCCTATGACATCTTTTTCTCTGCGCCGCCCCCTCCTTTTCCTTTTTGACCGGGAAACAAACTCAGCTGGCGTTAGTCAACGACTCTTTCATGGGTGAATTTTTTTCCCCTCTCCCACCCCCTCTTTTAAAGGCAGCCCATTTAAGAAGCCCCCCCTCCTCGGGTGCAGCGCATGTCTCCCCTTTACGAAGTCCAAGCTGAACGTCCCTTTTTCCTCTTTTTCGACTGGCAGTTCGACCACACTCTGTCCTTCGGCCCTTCTACCCCGCAGGTCCCTTTCTCTCTCTTAACGCAACGCCGATCTCCTTTGTGCGCGACGTGACAGGGTCACCGCTTTTTCCTTTTCTTATACTTTTCTCCCCGAATGGATCCGCGCCGGCCCTGCGCTACTTGACCTTGGAAACCCTTGTCCTAGACGCAGTCAGCCGCGTCCTTACCGGCCGAATCACTTTTTTTGACCGGCGTTTTCTCTTCGGTTCTCTATACACCGTTTTTCCTTGCGGCTTTTTCACCCGAACGTGATCGTTCGAGAGATCCCTCTCCGTTGTTGTTACCTCTCGACTTCGATCCCTTTTCTCAGCAGTTTCTTTCCCGAATTTCCAGAATGCCCGAGACAAGAATGCGATCCTTTTCCCCGTTGCCTGGCGGTACTGTCCCGCTCGTCCTTAATTTTTTTTTTCGGTTTTTTTTTTTGCTTTTGACGCGTGGCGGCGCCTTCTCGTACGGTCGCTCCTGTTTTCTGGATTGGTGAGCCCGGAACCGGACGCCTTTTTTTATCATCCCCTCCGTTTTTTTACTGGGGTTTTCTCCTTGGAGCCTGGGAAGAGTTTTGGCGCAGTTGTCAATTTCCTTCTGACTTTGGCGATTTCCTTTTCGGGCCATGCGATTCACCTCCGACAGTAGGGGCTGCGGACATTTTTTTTCTGTGCGATTTCCTTTTCCCTTTATGAGGAACGCGAAATTTTAGTCGCACGACGCTTCCACTCTGCGTTGGTAAACCTCTCTAGAGAATGTTAAAAAAAGGAGGCGCGGCCCCCCTTTTAGTCCCCCCCCCCGGTTTTCTCCCGCCGGGCGATCAGTCGCTCCCCCCTCCCCCTGGGAGGTTGGTATTTTTTCCGGCGGCATTAACGGACGCGCTTTTTCTTTTTCTCCGTTCAGAAGATCTTCCCGATGGAAGTCCAGTGGTTCAGCTGTTTTCGCCTTGTCGATTTTCCGAATGAACGGCGCTTTTAACTCTGCGGACGATTCTCCCGGCGCCCGTCGCGGGCGGTGTTACACATTTGTTCATCAAGTCCCGCCTTTCCGATCGAGATCTTTGGAGATTTTTGATCCCAGGTTTCCCAAACCCTTCCGTGATTTTGGGGGTTGATTACCTTAAAGCTTTCTTGCGTCCACTCTGGCGTTATAGACATTTCTGTCAGAGCACCTTTTGTACGCCTGTCGTACTAATACCCCGTTCATCCTATTCCTGTAGAGAGGATTCCATCAGGGCCGCACATTTTTGTAGGCTTCCTGTCCTTGACGTCGATCCAGCATTTTTCCCAGTATCTCTTTTTTTTGAGGGAGTGTACAATTGTTGTTTCGCCGTCTGTACCGAAGCCCTTTATCTGGAAACAGGTTTGCTTTTAAGCCCGGAAATCACAAATTTTTGTTTCCCCAGACGGTAAATGGCACTTAAGAGGCCCGGGCTCTGACGTTGCCACCTTTTTTCCCCCCCCCCCTTGCGCGCCGGTGTATGGTCTGTGATTCCCGACAAGGTTATTTCCCGTCCTTTTCGAAAGCTTCCTGCCTTCCGAAGGCGTCTTGGGGAGAGTAAGGGAGCTTTTTCTTTATTCGGGATTTTTTCGCCGCGGCCCTGAGATTTGGGAAGTTTTCCCCTTTTTCCTTCTGAACACCGCATGCTCCGAATTCCTTTCCACCAGCCCCCCCCCCGAGCATGGTGGGTGATTTCTCTTTAATCTCCTGTCCCCTTTCCGCAGGTATCGCTATGGTGAGGCCCCTCTTTTGGATCCTTCTCCTCGCGGTTGGCGTTTTTTTCCTCTCGATTTACCTAACTTTCTCACTCCCGATTTCGCCTGACAACCGGCTGGTGATGAAGATTTTCCCCTTGTTCACCTTCTCCTAAACGACGGTTCCCTTTCCAAACATCTGCCTTTTTCCCAGATGGACGCCCTTTTGCCCCCGAGCCGCGTTAAATGGATGTTTTGATTTCGGCCCGTCGGCCGTCCAGTCCTTTCCGAGTTTAGTTTCTTTCTTTTTCTTCCACCTGTGCGTGCCTTCATTCTACACGAGATGGGGTGGTCTCCTCGGATCCCATTTACCGTCCTTAGAGTTGTTTTTTTCTTCGTGGTTTGGAGCCCCTCCAGTGGGTCAAGGCCGCCCCCTTCTCGTCGGGCGCGAGGCTTGAGGCCGAGTTTTTCGCGCTTCAAGACCCTTTTTTCCGATACACCGGAACCCCTCTTTTTTCCCTTCGATTGATGCACGTGTTGATGCATCAGGGTCTCCCCCTTTCCCTGTTACAACGCACCCTTTCCGTGCACTCGGTATACGCTTTTTCTCCTCCCCTTTCCGCTTATGTCCCGTCCCGGACTCCCCCCCCTCCCCGACGCCCTGATGTTCGCTTGCGAGGTACTCGATCGACCTTTTTTCCCAGAAATCCTCCGTTTTGGTCCTCGGTCCTAGCTTGGTTGACCCCCCCCCTCTGGAGCAACCCCCAGGCCCGCCAAACTTTCCTTTCTTTTGTCGGCTTTTTTCCTTTTCTATGACGCCACTCCTTTTGACCCCTTATGCCTCTTTTTTTCAACGACTTTTCCGAGCGCAAGGTGGTGCGAACTCCGGTCAACCGCACCGGCTGGGCTTCGGTACGTCCTTCCCCCAAATGGTGAGTCCCCTCAGGACGCGGGATCTCTCCCCCTCCGAAAAGAACGCCGTCATTGGTTTTTGTGTTTTTTTTTTATGCACGCCCTTTTCTCCCCTTGGCCGGTTTGTTGGACAAAGAAGACTTTTTTCCAACCTCCCCCATGATCCCCCAACCGTCGGCAGAACACCGTCTCCACTTTTCCACTGACGGCTGTTTCCCGGCGTTTTGCGTCCTTTCCCCCTGCTCACGATGAGGCTTCCGGCTGGGTGGTTTTTTGTGACCACCGCGTGGTTCACCCCTTTTCCGGAGGCTGGTGCAGACGGCCCACTTCGGTCGACGAGATTTTTTCCTTTTTTTTCCTGGGACGACCCTTCGCCGCGCCATTTTTCCCCCCCCGTTCCACAGTTCTTCTAAGCATTTGTTGGAGGATGTGCTCTACCTTCCGGCGGTTCCCTGCTTCGGGTACACGGCTCCAAAAAATTTTTTCATTCTTTTTTCGTTCGCCGACCTGCCGCTCCGCGGCGATGTCTTTGCGGACTTCCCCCACATGTTCGATAGCTTCTCGCTGCATGCGGCTTTGAAGGCTGTTCTCCGTTCTCCTTTTGCCGGAAAACATTGGGTGGCACCCTTGGGACGGGGTAGATGCTGTTTTTTTTCCTTAGTCCTCCCCGGATCGGCGCGATTTTTCCTTTTTCCGGATTTTTTTTCAGTCTTGGACTTCTTTTTTTCCCGATGAAACGCCTTCTTCTCCGGACCGTCAGGTCCCCGATTTTTTTACATTCAAACCCTCTTTTTTTTCCGACTGTTCCGGCCTTTTTAAGGCCGTGCTGTGATTCTTCAGTTTTCGTTGGCGCATGATTCGTTTGATGACGACGGCGTGATGGTCTTGCCACGCCTCCCTTCTTGGTTCTTTCCTCCTCTCACTGTGCTCCCCCACGCCCTTCCTTTTTTCTTCTCTTCGCCACAGATGTCTCTCCCCATACGCCGTCGTTAATCCCCCCTCCCGCTGCTCTTCTTTTCCAGAGTTCGTCCCGCTTCATTCTTCAGCCTGCCCTTTACCGCGCCCTTTCCGGGTGAATGTCAACCCCTCTTTGACCGGACGGTTTTTTCTTTCATAAATTTTTGGGCTGCAACTTCCGTTTTCCCGCTAGAACCCCTCGCTTCTTTCCCGGACAATCGCGCCTAGCTTTCCCTTTTCCTCTGAAGTCCCGACGTGTAAATACCTCCATTCCCCGGACCTTTTCCCCCTTTTCCGGAGTCACGGCGCCTCGTCTTCTCCAATTTAGTCTCCATGCTGCAGGTGGTTGTTTCGCGCTCCTTGAAAATGTTGGAGGCCCGTCCCTTTCTCGCCGAAGTTGCCAGCGCAGTTCTCTCGGCATTTTTGTGTCCAGCCTCCCCCCCCCGACCCGCCGTCGGTTCTCGACCAGCCGCACTTCCATCGCTTAGGCCAAGGCTTTTTTTGTTGAGTCTCTATTATTATTCGTTTTTGTCTACCCTCTCTTCGCCCTTTCTTTGGCCGATTGCCCCCATAAGCTTCCTAGGACCGTTCTCGGTCCTTTTTCCCTGTGTAAACACCACACTTTTTGCACCCCCGCATCTTGAGCCTCCCCCGGTGTGATGCGCGCCCCGCCTGAGGGCTACCCAACTTTTTTCCGAAGGTGGCTTTACTCTTTTTGCTTTCCTTCGAACAGGTCGTCTTTTGCCCCCACCGACCAGACCTTCAGCTAAAGGCCTCGTGATGATGCTCAATCAGTCTTTTCTTTAAACCAGGTAGTTCCCTGAGAATTGCCGCCTGGGGGGCCGGGGTGCGGTTTCCTTGACAGTCCTGTTGCGCAACCAGCCTTTTTCTCTTCCAGCCGTAGGTACCTCGTCCCTTTACTGACAAATTAACGCCTGGCTTGGGCTACAGGCCCCGTTCTGCGTTTCTCAACCTCCACCAGATTTTCTCGGCCTGCGACTTTTCCCCCTTCCCCGGCCTCTTACCTTTCTGCGTCTTCTCATAGAGTCCTCGCATCGTCTCCCTCTTCGGCCTCCCCCTTACTTTTTCTGCCCTTCGGAGGCAAAGAGGCCTGCGGCAGGGAACGCTGTATCCCTCTTTCCCGGCTTTTTTTTTTGCGTTGAGTTGGATACTTTTTTTCTCATCGCCGCTCCCCCCTGTACGAGTGTTACGCCAGTGACTTTCAGGAAAATAAATGTGCCTACCAGATCCAACCCCCTCGTCCCCGCATAGAGCAAGATTCAGTTCGGCGGCCTTCCCTTTCGGCTCCCTTTTGCACAAGTCCATTTTTCCCTCCGTCGTTGTCGTCGATCCTTTTCTTGTACCATGCTGGGTCGCCCTTGCACAGAAATTTTTCCGACGCCGGCATCGTTCCCTAACATGACTAGTTTCAAAACACCCCCTCTTTTACAGCGGCTAGGGAACAGGCCAGGTCGTTCCAGCGGTTCCCCGAGGGGGTTTTTCCCCCCCCTTCCGTAATCCGTCTTCCATGAAATTATCGCGGGTCGTGGCATTCCTCTTTTTTTTTCCCAATTATTCTCTCGATCACTCTCCGCGGATTTTGTTTTGACGGGCCTCAACCATAGGTATTCTTTTAATTTTCTGAATTCTCTTGCCGCATGGCTCCTGCTTCCCCTTTGGTGATCGGTTTTCTCCGGTGCTGTTGCTGGTTTTCCCTTTGGCTGCGTTTTCCTCCTTAAGTTGAAACTCTCATCTTTCAATACAAGCAAGCCTCTATTTCCCCCTCGCCGACTCGGTCCCACCCTCGCCGCCCGATCGGTTCCGCTGGCTTTTTTTCCCGAACCTTGGCTCGCTCCTTTCAACTCCAGCCATCTTTTTGGGCGCAGGGCGAGACTGTCTTCTAGCTCCCCGTTTTGTCAATTTATCTTCTCGCCCGGATGACCCCGGGTGCTGGCAGGTTTTGGTCGTTTTCCCCCCCCGGTTTGACACTACTCCTCCCAAGACCTTGTCCCTTTTCACCGCCGCCCGGACCTGCTATCTTGCGCCGCAACCCACACCCTTTGTTCGCCCAATCTTTCCCTCCTTGCAGGTCGATGTCGCTCCCATCGAAATGCCATGGGATTCCCTTCGATGGCCGGCGATTCGCGACCCGTTCTTTCTCCTCGGCCGCCCCCACAGTTGATCGCGCAGGTCTCTCCGCGCTGGACGCCCCCGGCCAGCATCTGGACGTTCATTTCGACCCCTCCCTCTCTGAAACGTGTTGCATTTTCCATCTGCGCCATCTCCGCCGCTTCTCCCGTCTTTTGACTGGATGAAACGTAACCTCCCCTTTATGGCCGAGTCTCTTTCAGTCGCAGCTCCCCTTTCCGCAGAGTTTGACGCCGCTTTTCTTTTTCAGCTTACCCTCCTACACCATCGGCTCTCTCATGGACTCCAGCTGGCTTTTCCCTCCTCCTCTTTCGAGCTTTCTTGCAAGTTTGATGGCAACGACCAACCTCCGCTTGGTCAGCGGCCAGCGGCCTCCCCCCCGCCTAACAAGAACCGACCTCGGAAGCGCTCCCTTGTGGAATTTTCCACGGGTCCCCCTGCTGGCCGGCGTCCGTCCCCCCGCTGACCGGTCGTTGCCTCTCCACAAAGCTTTTTCCGAACAGACGATCGATCCTCTCCCCTACGGTCGGCGGGTGATCGAAGAAGCCCCTTTCCTTCCCCGCGACTGTCGTCTTTTTCCCGGTCCATGGTTGCCCGGTCCCGCGTTTTCCAACCGCAGGCAGGTCATCGATCCCTTTCTGCTTAATTCCGTGCGATCTTTCGAGGGAGAGCGATCCCCCTTTCGACATTCCGACACCACGCAGTCCCTGCGACTCCCCTCTCCCGGACAAAAAGGGACTCCCATTCCCCAGTTCCAAGAAGCGGCCATCATTTTTCTCCTCCTTGATAGCTACGTGTCGTCCTTCTTGTTTTGTTTTTTTGTCTCTTTTTTGACCCTTTTTTTTTCGAAAGGCGGCGAGCTGCGCTTCCTCCCCGAACGTGTAGCCGCCTTTATTTTTCCCCCTCTTGTGTGAGAGAGATTTTTCTTTTAACTGGGTCCCTTTTCCGCTTGCCGAAAGGGTGTTATTGGCCCAGTCTCCCCTCACGACCAAGACTCTGCGCCCAGTTCTTGTAATGGACCGAGGTTTTTTTTTTGTCACCCAGTTGTGATTCGCATTGTGACCTCTTCGCGGATCAATTAGTGTGGTCGGACAGACCTTCTCGCTGACCTCTTTTTCTTTTCACGTAGCGAACGGCCTTCCCCTTTGACCTTCTGAGTGTTTTTTTTTTGTGTAGTCGGTTCGGGAAAGGGCTTCTCTTGCGCCCCCGGTCTTCCTACGGCTCCTTTTCAGCGGGACTAGTCGAAGGGATTCCCTGATCAGGGGTTTTTTCGATCGCTGTGCGGCCTGTCGGCCCCCCTCTTTTTTTTATCTGGAAAGAGAAGTTTCCCCCCCGCTGGCGTCTCTCAGAAGTCACAGCGATTTCCAAAGCTCAGGACTTTTTCAAGGTTAACCACAGGTTCTTTCGGGCCTGCTTTCGGGTATTGGTAGCGGTGTTTTCCTTCAAGATTCTCCCCCCCTGGAAGCAGAGTCCTGACCTTCCTAAGTTCCCTCCGGCGCCTCCCTTCCGTCGAGAGTCTGTTCCCTCCTCGTCGACAAGCCTTCCTTAGGTTCTCCCCTTGGAGATTAGCCCCTTCAGTTGCAGCCGGTTTCGTAAAAACTCCCTTTCCTATTTAGGATATCTTCTCTTTCGGCGGTAGAATTTTGTCGGCTTTTTTTCCCCCGCAGAAGATCTACGGAGATTGAACCCCCTCTTTCTTTTGCCGCCTTCCCCCTTTTCCTCACAGTTTGGTGTTTCCACCAACTTCCTGACAGTTCCCCTGGGCGTTCTAGACGTCGAAATCGGTATGCTTGCAGTAGAGCATCACTGCCTCTCTCCTCCACCTTCCCATCCTGTCGCCCCTTCCACGATTGTCTTCCGCTGACATCCTGAACTGCCTCCTGCCTCTTACAACTGGGCGGCAGATCTTTCGGCGCTTCTGACGGGGGGCGCCGCGGCCATTCGGTTACGGACGACACCGGGTTTCGACGGCAGAAACGTGTGTCATTCTCTGTTTACCAGTGCCGAGGCGCAGGTTCCCCTTTTTCCCCGCTTTAGGAGTCCCCGTAGGTCCGTGGGTTTCCAAAGTTGCTCGCCCCTTGTTTATCCTTCTTTTTCCTTTTCGGGTAGGCCACCCCACTCCATCTTCGCGCCCGGAGTGGTGCCTCTCTTCTCTGATGCAGGGATTGGCGTTTCCCCCCTCTGGCCTTTTTTTGCAATTGAAGGCCTTGTTTTTTCCTTCTTGATGAACCCCCTCCTCGAACCTCCTTCCCCCTTCCCGCAACAGCACAGCCCCTCCCTGGGGTTCCCCCAAAATGCTTCTTTCCATAAACTATCCTGCTCCCTTTCCCTCCCTTCCCTCTGTTATCGCTCCCTCCCCAAGGAACCGGAGGCCCCTTTTTGGAGCAGAGGGGTGGAGTTTTCTTTAATAGACGCAGAATTTACTGAGGTTGTCCACTCCTAAGGGTGAAAGCTGTCCCTCCCTCGATGGGCCTTCCTGTTTATTTTGAACCCCTCCCCCCCCCCCCCCACCACATCCGGTTCCCCGGCGAACCGCTTTATCAGGGTGGTCCTGTTGCCTCTCCCCCTTTCTTTTCCCTGGATTTCCAATTTAAGATGGAAGACTCTTCGGCTTTTCTCCGGTGCTGTGAGTTCTTGTCGGAGACCCTTCCACCCCTCCAATTCTCAGTCCTTCCGCTCTTGGTGTCAAAGCAATTCTTAGCCCCCCCCCCTAAAACTGTTCTTGAAGTGGGTTCCCAGTCCGAATTCGTCGGGCGCAGGCTTACGCGTCCTCTTCTCGCTCCATACCGATTTCATGATTTATGCACTTGCCCCCGATCTTGTGGTCGACGCCTTCGCTCTGCAACGGGTGTTTCCCTC
>Ga0179593_1395897_pt1 | contig 15028 bp, 15 predicted proteins | sample CZODoug2_1_08_16_FD_185931 | JGI IMG/M metagenome (GOLD analysis project Ga0179593, IMG submission 185931) | Vadose zone soil fungal communities from Angelo Coast Range Reserve, California, USA - CZODoug2_1_08_16fungal (PacBio error correction) | ecosystem: Environmental > Terrestrial > Soil >... | reverse complement strand
TCCCGCCTTTTTTCCCGTCCCCTTTACAAGGTTGTCTCGTTGGTCCATCTGCTGCTGGCAGTGTCTGCTGGATGAGTCCGTTTTTTTGCATTCCCCCCTTTCTTCGCTGAAAATGCACCTGCCTCTCTCAAATTAGAGAGGACATATTTTTTTCCCTGCTCTTTCCTTCAATTTCGTACAGATTATCTGTCGCTCGGTCAGTCTTTTTTGCATCTTTTATTTTTCTTCCTCCCAGACGAGGGATGACTTTCCTTCTTTAGCGTAAAGACAGAATTTTCCCCTCGATAGACCAGTCCATGCAGCTCCTTCCTAATATAGTACAGATTATTGCTGTTCTCGCCGTTCTTCCTGCAGTTTATTTTCCCAGATTGAAGAGGAATTCCCCCCCCCCTGCAGGATCGCGTACTGATCACCATTCCTTTCATAAGGACCAGAGTTGTTATCCTTCACAAGCCAAACCCCCCCCCCTGGCGTCCCACATCGACGAGGGGACCCTTTCAGGTTGCTCTCCCCTGTACGCACACATCGCGCGTCCACACCCCCCATCTTTTCTTTCGTAGTGGAGGGGTCGTAAAATGAAACAAAAATGAATTGGTGCCTTTGCGGCTCAAATTCCCACCCTTTTGGCCAGGGGATTGAAAGCTGCCCCTTGTTTAAAACGAATAAAGCCGTTTTTGTAGTTTCTACGAGTGGCCCTCACCGTTCCCCTTTCCCTAACTTTGAATCTTTCCCCCTAGAACCTGGGCCGTTCCCCGGTTGTGTGTATTATGAGCCCTGACTCAGGCCCAATTCGGACTTGCTCTCCCCCCCCCCCCCTGGATACGGCGGTCGCCGTCACCTCTGGTCATAGCATAAATTTTTCCCGGGACTACCTTCTCGCAGAAGCCCCCAACTTCTATCTGCCGTGCGAGCGCTCACCAAAATGGTCCAGAGACTTGATTCCTTCGTGAAACTCTCCAGACGGCCCCCCGGTCAATAAGTCCTCCTCCTCGGTAGAAGTCCTCAACTCAAATGCCTTTTTCACAATAGAGAGACCCTTCTCCCTATGGTCCCCAGAACCTGTGACATGGCTCCTCGGCCCCCCCTCCAATTCTTCTAGAGACTAGAGGATAGAGATTTGCCCCCTTTTCCGGTGCTACTTTTTCATGGACAAGTCTTTTTCGTTTTTCATATTCCTGCTCACTTCCATAAACTCTCTGCCTATGACCCCCGAAACTTTTTTGAACAGGAGTCCACTCGGGCAAGGTTTTTTATATTCTTATTGTCCTTCCTTTTTTCCGCGAAGACTCTATTGCGTCCCGGGATCCTGTTTTCTTTATTTCTCCCGGTGAACAGTTCCGTTCCCTTGAACCCCTAAGGGCTTGAGCCCCTTTTTTCATTCATTCCTGCCGGTTGGTTTTCTTTTTTTTGACCGTCGTAAGTCGTCCCTTATCCGGAGGTGAGTACTTTGTGGCCCCCTGAGTTCCCGTGTTATGACCCCCCCAAATTTCGCTATTTAGCGAAGAATTCACTGCCACAGGACATTCTGCTACTGTCCTTTCCTCCAGTTTTTTTTTGAAATTCCCTGGGCCGATAATGACCATTCGGTGGTTTCAACCGACAACACCCATGGCCGGATTCTCCCTTCTGCTCGAAAAAATCTCCCCCCCTTTTCCTCTTGGTGTTTTACGAAAGAGCCTTTTCCTTCCATTTGCTTTGACGTAAAATGTTTTCCCCTGAGACTAAAATTCTTCCCCTTGCCACATGCCTAGACGCTTTCGATGAAAGACTTTCCGCGGCCCCCCCCCTCCTTATGAAGCTGGTTGAGAGCCCCCTCATGGCGCCTTGCCTCGTCTTAAGTAGCCAGCGTTTTCCGTTTCCGATTCGACAGTCCCCCCGGTAACAGCTGAGCCCCCGTACTCACCGAAGTTTGGCCTCTTTCACCCCTCCACCTTCAAAGGTTGACGCTTTTTGAATGTCTTTTAACTTGAAGTTCGTCCCCCCTTCGTCACGTCACTTTGTGCCTCCACTTTTGGTATGTGATGTTTCCTGTACCGATGAGACCCCCTTCTGTGCTTTGTCCCTTCCGCCCCATATGACCCTTTTGACGCTTTTCGAGCCACTAGTCAGGTCCTTTAACGTCGCAGTTCGTTCTCCTTCGTTTGTCCGACTATACACAGAGGTGTTCCCGCCATCCCCTCAGAGCCTCAGAATCCTTGCCTTCCTTCCCGCCAACCCCCTCTCATCGCCGTCTTCCTAGTTTTTCAGCATTAGCTGAGTTCCTTTGTTGAAGTCGGCGGCTCCTTCCCTTCACTAATCCGTTGTTGTTGTTTCTATGCCCACGTCCTTCCACCCCCCCCCAAGGATAAGCGCTTCCTTCTTGCGTGAGTTCGCGGCGATTCATAGCGGTGTGGTTCTATTGAAACGTCACCGCCATGTTCGTCGGCCGGATTGATCGTCTTATTCGTCCCCCCCACTTCTCTCTTCGGAACAAGATGACTTTCCCGAACCCTTGCAAGCGACCGCTGTGGCGCGATTTGCAGGGTTCCCCCACAGGATAGTTTACTTCCCTTCCTGCTCGGCTCCTCTCGTTTGTTTTTCCTGCCAAAACAGAAAAACCTTTCCTTGTTCCCCCGAGGTCTTTTAACGGCGGACGGACTTTCTGACATTATTTTTCACAGCGGTCACTGGATATGTGGCTATTAACCTTCTTGCCCCGTCTCTTTTCCTGGGGGGATCTGGTAATTGGTTCAGTTTTCGATCGTCGGACCTTCGAATTAGACTTTCGACCCCAGTCGCCGACATGCTTGTGGCCTGTTGGGGGGGGGTCCACCAGTCTCCTACGGATCTTTTTCCTTCCGTCTGCAGGTCTTAGACCTGGGGTTCCTGCACTTAATATGGTTTGTCCCTTTGGGGGTGGGGGGTAGCGCCAAGGTCCCCGGCGACAAAAAGGCAACTTGCTCTGTCTCCCTGAACAAGCCCTTCCTTTTCTTCTTTTTTATAAGCAACAGAGGTAAGCGTTTCCCTTGGTTTGCAGTTTCTTTAAAAGACCTGGAAGATCGCCGAATTTCTGCTCTTTGTTTTCAACCGTCCTTTGAGGCGCCATTCTCAGACCGTTACTGCTTTTAGGATACCTTTAAAGTGGTTCATTCCCCGTCAAAGTACGAGCCCGTCCGCCACACTCTTCCTACAAATTTCGGTCCAACTCACCCCCCCCCGCAGTTCCTGAGGAGGCGGGGCTGATTTTTGATGCCCCTTACAATCCGGTTCACCTCTCCTACCCCCTCTCACAAGGATCCCGTTCCTTCTTCCTTCCTTTTGAAAATGTTAAGAATTCCCCCTGCAACTGCCTGATTCCGCCCCTCTTTACCCGTTACGGTGGCAACTTTGTCTGATCATGGCCGCTTTTCCTCTTGATCCTTTTCGCCCCCTTTCCCTTTGTTTCAAGAGACAGCCCTGGGCTTCGGCCCACCGTCGAAGTTTTACAGAATTGAGGTTTGCCCCCCTTCTCTCCATTTTCGGGAGTACAAGGGACTCTGCGCTTGATAATGCGACCTTTCCAGTCCCTTCTTTTCTGGATGGGCGCTGCACACCGCTTTGAGATGACTTCCTTTTCATGGGTGGCCTCGAGTGAGCCCCGCATACCTTCGCGCTCGACCTGGTTGACCTTCTTTCTGCTCGCCCGCATTATATTATCTTTTGACCTTTCTCCTCCCCCCCTTCCTTCCACCGGTAGGCGATGTCCGATGGCAGAGTCCTCGAGATTCCTACCATTTCCGGTTCCTTCCGGCTTCAGATGTTCCGAATACACGCACCAACCCCCTTTTGGTTCACCCTCTCTCTTTGACTCCTTCCGGTTCGAAACTTGTCCGCCCAACATCAGCGATGTTCTTGCTTAACACCAAGCGACTCTTTTTTGTCGGGAGTGAAAAAACCCTTGAATCGGGCCGGGGTCATGGCCATTCACATAAATTATCCAGGTTTTCTCTCCCGTTCCAAGGTTAAAAGAAAAGCCTGGGTGGTGCTGCTCTTTTATTGGAGCCCGTCGCGTACACCTGGTCCCAACGATCCCCCGCTTCGTTTCCCTTGACCGGCCACCGGTTTGGTCTTTATTACTAGAAAAAGAGGGCTTCCGTTTACATTGCCCCGTCTGTCGGACTATGATCTCTTCGCTCCTGCCGCGCTCCAGCGGTGCGGCAGCCCGGATAGACCTTAACCCACTCTCTTCTTTGCGCTTGCGTCCCCCTTTTTTTTTTTCCACATGTCAGCGACCTTTTCCTTCGCGTTGGGTAAACTTTCTCGCTTTCCCCCTGAACGTTACTTTTTCCCCCCCTCTTCATCAGTCAATAGCAGCCATCCTCTTCTTGCCTTTGTCTCGATCTATCTCGCCAGTCTCCTCTTTTTTTCTCCCCCTTTTTCCCGGTCCCCCTCTTTCAGGGTTTCCAAAACCTATTTAGTGTGGCCGAGATCGATTTCAGGGTATTTCGTATCCTGCCCCCCCCCCGGTCCGATCTCCTTCGCAGCGGCCCCTTCCCGAATCTTCCCCCCCCAACCCTCCAAAGGTCAAAGATGGGCGGAATCTTGTCCCCCACAGGCGAGGCTTGAATTTTTGAATTCCTGATTCTCTGAATCTTCCTAGGTTCGCCCCCCCTCCCATCTCTTGTTTGAGGTAGAGGTGTGTCCATTTCTTTTCCTTTTCTTCAACATAAGGATGCCCGCCCATTTCGGTGTGTGGTGCTTTGTTAGTCCAGTCACCCCTCTCGGCCGTTTGAGGTTCTGCGCGACATTCTTTTTTCCAAAACCATTGCCTTCTAGCCCCTTTTTTAAGAAGTCCCCTCTGACCGGACTAGTTCATTTGCCGGTTTTTTCGCGTGAACCTCGTCCGATCTTTCCTGCGGCTGTGTTGAACTGTCCCCGAACTCTTCTTTACTTTTTTTCTCTCTTTTGAGAAACATGCCACCTTTCCGCTTTCGCCTCCAGTCGCAGTTAGGAACTTCTCAGTTGGAAGTCACTGTGCTTCGCGAGGTATTGCACCCATTGCCGAGACCCCTCTTGTTATATGAGAAATTTCCATCCTTTAAACCATAGCACGTATTGCGCTTGTTTCTGAGACAACCGCCGTCGGTGCAGTCGCCGTCGAAGTTCGAAGTTCCGACGATCTCAACTTTCATTATTGTCCCCCTCCCCCTCTCCCCCCTTTCGAATTTTTCCTCAGGCCCGAAATTTTGCCGCTGGTTTTTTTTTCCCGATGAATGGTCTTCCCCTTTCCTTTCGCAGTCAGAGGTTCTGAAAGTTTTCTGATGTCCTTTTTACTTCGTACATACGAGCTGGTTCAGATAATTAAATATTTGCCTTTGTTGTCCGCTTTGCCGCCCCTAAGCCCCGCCTTGAAGTAGCCACTGTAGAGTAGCGTTGGTCTCCCTCTTTCTTTCAACGTTGTCCCTTCCGATCCTCCTGGTCCAGTCAAAGAAGTTTCAGTTCCTCATCCAAACCGCTAGATCGACCTTCCTTTTTTGGTCTAAAGAGGAGAATCCGCTTGACGGCAGTGTGTTGAAGTCGTGAGAGCTCTCCTATTTTCCTCATCCTCCTTTCGAGATCTCCTCATCCACTCCCTCCAAAAGACTCCGCTCTTATGGCAGAAACAGCCGCGGCCTCCTCTCGTATGATGAACCTTCCCACGGCGTGTCTTTACGTTAGGGGGGTTCGGCGTCCCGTAACCAACCTGGCAGATCTCTTTCTGAAAAGGAATATGAACTCTCACGTACCTTGGAAGACTTTCTTTGGCTCGAACTGCATGTCCCAACACTGGCCATCTGGTTACTTTTTGAACGGCCCCTCTTCGGATACCCCGCTGGGTTCTCGGCAACCTCCCCCTCCTGTTTTTCCTCCCCCCCCTCGAATTAGAACGGATCCCGGACTGGTGTACAGTTCTCTGGCAGGACCCCCCAAGCGGACCCCAGGCGATGGTTATTCTACCTTCGTCCCTTTTGTCTTTGTGTATCTCCATGCGTCGATATCGTCGGAACGGCGGCCGACGGGCTTCTGCTTGCAAGGTGACCTGCTGTGTCCTCCCGAAAACAGCAGGTCCCCCCCTATTTTCCCCCTATGTGGTTTTTTTGCCTTCAAGGATTGCAGGTCTTTCTCCGTGGTTTTCATGTGCCGACCTGTTGTTCTTTGTCGGCCGGCCATTTACTTCAACCCCTGCTACACCCGGAGACCGGCTTTTTTTCGCCACACCCTGGTCCCAAATGTGCTAGGTTGGCTCCTTACCTGGCGAGGTTCCTCTGTCAATTTTTTTCTGGTAAGGTATTTTTCCCCAACGTGGCAGGATCGTCCCGCCTCGTCCCTTTTTCAACCGGACGGGCATATGGAGATACATTTCTTTCTGTTCGGACCCCGCAATGTGTTTCCCCCTCTGCACGCCTTCCTTCTGCATTTCCGTCCCCCTGCCGGTTTACATTTCGATTGAATTTCCGTCCCAAGAACCAAACGCCCCGTACTTCTGCTTTTTTTTCCCGTCCCACTACTCTTTTATGGACATGAACCCGGGGTCACATCCGACTCAGATACACAGCCTCTCTGCTAGCGCCTACTGCATCTTTTCAAATGGCCCCCCTTACGTCCCCTCTTTGAAGGATTAAGCCCTCTGGGTTTAAATCTTAGCTAGTGATGGCTTCTGATTACCTCTTCTACCGGCGACGGTGTCCGGAAGGGCTCTCGGTCCCCTTTCCCCCTCTCTTTTTCTCTGGCATTCAGGTTCAATTATTGAGGTTGCACAGGCTTTCCATATGGCGTTTACCAGATGGAGCTTTTCTATTTCCCCCGAAGATCGTTCGAACCCTTGCCTTTTTCGGATGTTAGGATCGACCTTCTCTCCTGTAGGAATTGTCCTTGCTTTTGGTTAGCCCGAGCAGGATCCGCCGCACAGAGCCCGAACATGTTGATATTCTCCCTCCGCCCTTACCAGATATCTATTTTTTTTGGTCGCGTCTTCGGACTCCCCCCCCGTATGTTGCCGGAAGGCAGCCGCCGATCCTCGGAGACCCCCCCCGGCGTTTTTTCTTCCGGCGGCCGAGGTGGAGACTGTAACGCCCCCTTTTTGGTTTTTTTTCACATGCTCCGTGTTATGCTCCTTTGCAACACGGGGCCTCCACCTCCCTTTTTACTCGTAGCCGCCCCCCCCCCTGCTATTTTTGTTCGTTCTTTCCCCCCCCAAAACTGCATCGGCAGGGGGAACAACATTACCCATGCGTCCCCGGTGCGTTGACAGAGACCCGGTTCCCCCCCTCCCCTTTGTTTTCTTTTTATACGTTGATATGATGATGTGTCGGACCTGTTTACCGAGAACCTGGAAAGCCGTACACGGCGATTGACCTCTTGTTTGAGTGACCTTGTACCCTTTCCCCGACTGCACGGCCTTGTGCCTATATCTTGCGTCGAATGGCGTGCCAGTCGCTCCTGGCGTTCCCTCCCGGTAAGTCCCCCACCCATCGAATTCTTCCTTCTTCCCCCCGCAGAGAAGGTAAACCAATGGTTCGAAGTGATGCTTGTATCCCGATAAGCACCCCCTTCCACAACATTTATCCCTTTCCCCCCTCATCGTCAGACATACTGCACCCTCGCCTTGTCCTATCGCGCGCCAGCTCCCCCCTTAGGTAGTCCCTTTCCCTTCCACTCCTTTGACACCCAATTATGTCCTTCGCGACGTGTCCCTCTCTCGAGGCCAAGGATGTCCTTTCCCCGATTCCGGCCCTCACCAGCTCGAAGATTTTCTTCCATTCCTCGCTCAAACGAGTTTATATTGACCCCCCGCAAAGGGTCCAGCTTGGCGTCCTCGGCAAAGGAGGGCGGCCCTTGAATTGTCCGCCTCTACGTCCATTCTTTGCGCTCTGAGCTGCGGTGAGCGTCTTCCGGTGGACACAGATATCAGTGACCCAGGGACAAGCCCCATGACCCGGGCCCTCCGCCCCCCCCCCTACCCTTCCCCCTTCCCCGCCTTGCTCCATCATTCGGCGTGTTGGTGTAACCGCTTCATTGACATTTAGTCCCCCTTTTTGACGGTCGCGGACTTCTTGGCCCTGAACCCCCTTGCCCGCCTTCGTCTGGGAAGAAGGAACTGCCGCCCCGACATTTCGCTCATTTTCATTTCGCATTTGACCACGCCGCCTTTCGGCGATCTGAGCGTTCCCCTGACCGACATGGACGGAGAACACCCGTTTCATGGCCACCCCCTCCACCTTTTTTTGGCAGGGTACTCTCCAGTCTTGGCAGTTCGGCTGTCGCCGTGCAAGTCACCTTTCCTGCTCCGACCTCTGTCGTTCACATTTCCGAGACCAGGTTAGATTTTTTGAATGCAAGCCTTTCACTGACCACCCCCTTTTCGCCGCTTTCCTCTTTTTTTCCCACCCCTGCAGGTCGGCCTTGCCCTTCACAGTAGAAGTCGTTCGCCGATCTGTCAGATTAAGAGACCCCCCGGCCGACTTCCCTTCCCGGCCGCAGTAATAAAAGCACCCCCCCTTCGTCCATGTTTCCTTTAATGCCCGAGAAGTTAGCCCTTTTCTTCGCAGTTATGAAAGTCATAGGTTTGCGACCCCTGTCAGTTTGAGGTTATTTTTTCCAGAGCCCTTGTTCATGATGATAAGAGCTGCTTTCCGTTAGGAGTTGCCCCCCGCTGCCTTCGCAACAGAAAGTCTGCCCCTCGTCGATTTCCTACGTAAGTTTTCCCTGACGATCTGTCCCCTCTCTGTGGTAATAGAAGATAAATAAGTCCGACCTGTCCCCTCCCTTTTTTTCGTTCAAGGCAAAAAAGGAGATAGCCCTATCGGGGTTGAGTAGATCGCTGAGGCCAGTTGTTGTTTTTTTCAGTAGTGATCTTATCTATATTTTCCTAAGTGTTGTGTTGTTGCTCGGAGATACTTTAACCAAACGCCCCCCCTTTCATATCTCTGGCAGCAAGCGGAGATTTTCTCCCGGTTTTTCCTATTAACGTTCAAGGATGTTTTCTTTCTTTCGTCCGGGTCATGGCGTTCAAAAACCATTCGTTGAGGTCACCCTTTCCAGGCGCGGAAAAGGCCTGCCTGCTGTGGGCTTTTTAGGAAGCGGCAACACTTCATGAAGGCCCCTCATCCTTCTACCGGTGGGTTTTTTCTCCGGCAACCTCCTCCAGGTTCGCAACTGAATCCCCGTTTTGACCGGCGTCCATCTCTGTGTACCACCCATCCCTTCCCAAACCTTTTTGATTTCCACGTCCGGCACCGAGAGTCGTATTGCTAGGATGGTCTCTGACAGGTCCGTCCTGTCCGGACCCCCCGATTTCGACAGGGCAATTTGCGACCTCTTGTGCGGCAAATCAGGAAACCCGGCCTCTTTCCCTCCTTTTCTTGAAGAGGTCTCCTACTACCGCGGAAATGTGCCGACCCCCTTTCTCTTTAGGTCATCGGAAACTTCGAGACCAAAAGGCCGCACCTTCTTTTTTTTCCTCCGAAAAAGCGGGCCATGTGGCTTCTTTGCCTAACTTCCCCGTCCGCGACGCTTTCCCTGTGTTCGCCGTTCCTTCAAAAACCTGGACTCTCGCAGAACTCGGCGTTTCCTTTTCAACGTCCGGCATTGTTGCCCATTTCCCCTCTTTCACCTTTCTTTAGTTATATCCTTCCCCCCATTTGTGGACGGCACGCAGGCGAGCGTAACCCAAGGCCTTTTACATCCCGCTGAATGCCAGTACAAAGCAACACCGGATGATTCTTTTCGACAGTGGGCTGCCCCCGGAAATCCACCTCTTCTCCCACCGCCTTCTACCCGCGAGGAGTGCATGTCATTCCTCGGCGGGACCATGCATTAAGAAGCCTTTCCTTTGCCCTTCGCACAATTTTAAAACGTTGTAGGTGTTTTCCTCTTCTATCGGCCGCTGCGAGGAGACCGGCTGAGCTTTGTGCCCAGGGAGGATCGTCGACACACGCCTTTATAGGCCACCCTTTCGCGTGAGCCCTGTTTTTGCCTCCTTTAACTGGATTACACCCCCTAAGATGGACGTTCGTCGTCGAGCGTATTCACCTTGAATAGATGATGTGATGCCCCGATAGAAATGATATGAGTGGGCGAACTTTTCGTTTTTTTCTTTTTCATCCCTAAGAATACACTTTCGCCAGACCCCCCCTTTTTTGACAATGACACCTTGCGCCTCCCGTTATATTAGATGGTTGTTGCGTTTTTCTCTCCGTTCAGCCACCCTTTCTTCTGCAAGCAGTTCAGACTCCCTCTGTCCTCTTTTTCGACCACAGGAGAGGGCACTTTCCCCTTTTTTTCACGCTTGTCAGGAACCACTGTCCCCCCTTGGTGACTTTTCAGGTCCTCCAATATCAGCTCTAGCCCCAGGTTCTTAGAACCAGTCCCTCCCCTCATCAGGCCGAACCCCCCCTATCGATTGCGGATGAGAACCCAAAAACAGTCCTTCCGGGGATGGCTTCCCTTAAAATTGCAGAACATGTTCTTGCCAGCGGCCCCTTTCCCAGTAATATCTGGTTTTTGGACAATTTGATAGATTGATGGTTCGTTTCTTGCTGCACAGTTTTGGAACACGTTTTAACCCCCCGACGATTATTGAAAGTTCCTTTTTGCCCGGGGGGTGTGCCGTTTCTCCATTAGTAAAATCGGGCCCACTCCTGCCCCTTCCGGCCCGGGGATCATGGAACTTTATCTGTAGCGAGTAATAGCACGGTGTGGCCGACGTCTAGCATCAAACAGAATACCCTTCGGCTCGCCGATCATCCCTTTTCACATGTTTGTAGAGGGATGTCGTTGGCTCACTCATAGAGGACCGGAACCGCAAGTACTGACCTCGTCCCCTGTAGATAGCCTTTCTCCATTGACTTCGTATAAGATTTCAGTCCATCTGGTCCGCCCTTTCCCATGGGGACCCCCCCCCCCCTCCCTCTTCGCTTTAGGTTTTTGGCCCCCTCTCTAGATTTGTGTGTCGCGAAGGCCTCCCCGGCTGCCTTATACTCGTTCAGAGGCCTCATTGATAGACGAATTTCCCCACCAAGTTTTTAAATTTTCTTCCCTCCTTTTTGGAACCCAATGCTTGGCTGACAATTTCTTGCCGAGCACTCCTTAATGAGGGCGCGTTGAGTTGTGATTGCGTAGGCTTTTTTTTTTTTTTTTGTACTTTTCAGGTCTTGCCGACCGCAGAATTCCCCATTCTTTGGTGATTCGACAGGTTCTTAAGGTTCGGAGTCCCTTCTGTTTGAGGTACCCCCTCGTGTTTAGGTAATGCCCACACCTTGCGTCTATAGAGAGAAGGCAACTTACAGAAATTCATGCCGTTAGTTAAATAGAAGTATTTGCTCGCAGTTGTGGGAACATTCCCCCAAAACGTTGCGTAAAGTATTGGCTTCCTTTGAGCCCCCACATAGAAAACTTTCCTCTTTTTTTGCCTTTCCCAGATTCAGTTGTCTTGCCTTGTCGCCTTGCCCTCCCCTGGGGAGAGGCACCCCGAAGGTCTGTAAAATTGCCTCTCACAGTATCGCTGCTCCCCTGACCGACACAACTCGCACGTATTTTCCAGTGTTTCTCTCCCACGAATTGTCCCTTGCCCGTTCCCCTCCCTTTTGACGTATTTTCCCCCCCGGTAAGCTTCACAATTCACAGGGACGCCCTACGGTTCCGCCACCTCAGCCAGGTTGCGCTTTTCCCTCCAGAGAATTTTCCTTGTGAAGTCTCGGTTTGAGTCCCCCCCCCAGTGGTTCCTTTTTCTTTTTGCCGATACCTCGGTGATAAGTTACGTTCATTGTGAACAATATGGCGTGTTGTCTCGCGAGCCACATAAAGGTCGTTCCCTGCCTCGCTCCGTCGCCGTAGCGTTGACTGCACCTCCTCCACGTATTCCTCCCCCCCGATCCCCCGTGCTCCGCCACGCAATGAAGTTTCACCAGCCACGGATTCTCTGATGTTGCGCCCTCTTTGAGATTTTGAGGCCTTTGGTTTTACCATTCATTTCGGATATCTCTCTTTTCCCTCCTTTCAGTGAGGGCTATCTTCCTCTCCGCCCTTCAAAAAACTTCCTTAAGCGATGGCGCAACTCGAGGTCCTTCTCGCGGTCACTTCCCGGCCCGGTTTTTTTTTTTTCTTCGTCAGGAGTGTATCCTTCGTAAGTACCACATATGGTCCTATTACACCGGCTTACTTCTACTTTCCGCGCACCGACTTTCGGTGGTCTCTGCCCCTTCCCCACGTCCATAGGTCTGAAGAGCTTTAGTCATCCCTTCGGTCGGCCATCTACCCTGGACGTTTGTTCGCAACCTCTTCCTTCGACTGAAGTGTCTACTTTGCTGAAAGATGACAAAATTGGATGAGGCATGGGAACCGTTCGCTTCTTTCGTGGTTCTCGGCAACGGAACTTTGTCTCCTTCTGAAACCCTTCCTACTTACTCCCTTTCCTGAAAGGCTTATTTGTTCGGCGTCAACAATGGCCCCAAGGAAGGAGACGCGTTTGTCTTTTCTTCCATTAAATGAACAGGCTTGTAAGGTCTCACGACCTCTTGCATAGGCAAAGACAGTCTTTTAGGTATCCTGCCAAATTTTTTTTTGAATAGGCCGACCCCAGGGCTCCTTCCTCTGACCGCACCACCCCCACACACCCCCCCCCCCTGCTGCATTTGTGGCTGTTTTCCCCCCTTCCCTTCTCTTTCTCCCTCTCCTTCGGCCCTTTCCCCCGTTATCGCCGTAACTGGCGGATAATGCGACTGCATGAGCCTCCTTTGTGGCTCCTTCTCCTTCTTCGGCTATATCCGCCTTTGTTTCATAACTGAACTACGTCAGTCCGCAACTTGGATCCACTTTCTATACCTGTTCCCTTCCCCAAGCCCACCTAATGATGAGTGCGTGCAAGACATTTTTTGGATTTGTGAAACGGAATCGGTTCCACTCCTCCACCTTCCTGACTTGCGAATAGGGAATGTTCCTTTCTGGCACCCATGAAGCCCCCGCCTTTTGCACTTCCCTTTCCCATCTTTACCCGTTCTTGTAGTGTTGTTCCCCAACTTTTTCGCTCCTTCCTTTTGCGGCGTCCCAGGAGATGCGGGTGATGCCCCAGCAACTGTTTTTGAGTAGAGGTCACCCCCATGCTGAGGACCTTCCTTTGTCTGTTAGATCGGCCCTTCCTTTGCGTACCCAGTTGATTCTCCTCTCTGATCGCCCCCCCGACAGACCTGAGTTGTCTGCGCTCGAAATGATAGACTGTGCGATGATGCCGTGCCGTGGCTGAGCCGTACCGCCGCTTTTTCAATTTTTCCCACTTGGCATCTTTCTCCTAGATCTCTCTTGTGCGTCAGTGTTTTTCGGCGTACACCCGGTTCCCCATTTTTTGGTTCTTTCTGCAGAGATAGCCTGCAGAGCACCCCTTTGGCCTTAGTTTTCTGAGGAATACCCCCCCCACAACCAATTGAAGGCGGTCAATCGACTTCCTGTGTCGAGTTAAAATAGCCCCCGGGCACATAAGCTTTCTCCGAGCCGTTACCTTATAGTTCCCCGTTGGCTGGAGCGGAACCCCCCAGTATCTTACATTTAAATTCTCCACGGTTTTCCCCCACGTTTCCCCCGCGGCCCCTTTCCAAAGGCTAACATCCGTCCTCTATCGTGTGTCGGATAAGTTCGGCCTGATTTTGGCGGCAACGTCGAGCACTTCCCGTTTAAAGTCTCATTTCCCCTTACGGGGTTTTTTTGATGCTTTTTCATTCCAGAAATTTGAAAGGCCTTTGGTGCTCGGCCCATCCTACTCGGAGGATCCTGCCCTCGGCATCGCCTCCTTTTGTTCAGGAACACCCTCCTCTGAGTCCCCCCCCTCCCTTGAGGCGCCGCGAGCCGGTCCAATATAGAATCAGAATGATGCGTAGGATAAACTTTCGTTCCCCCCTGCCAGGGCAAGTCCCCAGCTCCCCCCTCGTCTATCAGAGCATCCCCCTCCCATGCTTTTTTTCAGATTCTCGTGAGCGCCCAGCCATTCCCCGGTCCTCCTTCGTTGAAAAATCAATTTCTGTCCTTCTCCTCTTTTAGATCGCTTGCCCCCTTGCTGTCCCTGAACTGCTCGATTTCCTTTTCTGCGCCAGCTCCCCCCCAAGAGCGACGTATTGTCCACCGACACTTTTTGTAAAGTCTGCGGACTTCATTCCCCCAAGGCTTGTGACCTTCGGCATTTCGTCACGGCATTCCTAGCTCCCTCGCGCCTTATGGTGAGGCGCCCCCCCTTTCTTTGCCCCCAATTGTGGCCGCCCTCATCATTCGTCCGGTTTGTTTGGCCTTCCAGCAGGTAGACGCTGCTTCGTTCCTGGCTCTTTGCCGCCGAACACTGCGATATCGCCAAAAGTTGAACGGCGCCCCTCCAATGTCTTTTCGCAGTCTCCGTTGTTTACCCGAGATTCAGGCGCTCTGTTTTTTGGAAACTGACCGAAACCATGGTCTTTAGACCGTCATACCGTATGGCTCCAAAAATATTCATGTTCCGCTTGTTCTGTATCCCAGATTTCCTTTTTTTCTTTCTCACCCTGTTTCGGCGCAGTTCACAATTGACCTCTCACCCCGCGGCCCCCCCGATGTTCGTTTCATGTACAACACATTCCTGATTTTCCTTTTTGTGTAGTTCACCTGCGGAACTTCCCTTCGAAGTAGATGTTAACGCTTTGTTTTTATTAATGTTTCTTCCATGCCTGAGGCCACAAGGACTTTACTCGCTGGGTCCGCTCCTCCTCAGTTGCGCTGTTTCGCCCGAGAAGCCCGACTTGCGTTCCCCTAAGTCAGCCCTTCGTTGACCCCACAGTAGTTGGGTCCTGTTCCTCGACCCTCTTATGATCTTCGCTGCGTGCCGTTCATGATATTCCGTTTTTGAAGATGAGTTTTTTGACAGCAATCGGCCAGGAGACGTAGATGAAGTCGCGTTTTCCTCCCAGGATGGTGTTTTCCTCCCCTCCCTCTGCACCCCCGTGGAATTTTTCATCACCTCCGATTCTCGCGCTTGTTGCGCCATTCGATTTGATGCGTTTTGTTTTCCTTCCGTGAGCTG
>Ga0179593_1264261_pt1 | contig 15028 bp, 15 predicted proteins | sample CZODoug2_1_08_16_FD_185931 | JGI IMG/M metagenome (GOLD analysis project Ga0179593, IMG submission 185931) | Vadose zone soil fungal communities from Angelo Coast Range Reserve, California, USA - CZODoug2_1_08_16fungal (PacBio error correction) | ecosystem: Environmental > Terrestrial > Soil >... | reverse complement strand
TCCCTGGCAACTTTTTTTTTTTCTTCTACCTTCCTGTTGAAAACTCCAGTCTTCCTCTTTGCTTCCCAAGAGAGTCTCAAGCGACGAGCCCCCCCCTTTTCTCTTCCCCGACCCTTCAGTCGGCGCTACTAGTACACGAATGCCCGTCGGCACGGCAAATGATCCTACCAGACCCTTCTACCCCACTGCCTCCCTTCCCTCCCTCCTCTCTGCCTTCTATCTGAAGGAAACGGGTTTCCATTCTCGGATTCCTTCAGTCTTCTGAGTATTTCTCCATCTTCACTGGATCCGCCTTTTTGCCCAACGTCAGTAGACTGTTCCTCTCTTCCCGATAATGAGTCTCTGGCCTTCCTTGGAAATGGACCTTTCCCTCCTTCTTATCTGCTTGCCGTTCCGTTTCAGACCAAGTGTCTGACTCAGGCCGAATCCCGGCCGTTTTCACGAATGTTTCCTACATCAGACCCAGTGGTTTTGTCTTTTCCTGCGTTGGTCTTGACCGCTCCTTAGTGAAGACAGGGTCGATTTCTTTGATCTCCCTCTGGAGTGGTATTCGTATATAGATTTCTTGTTTTCCCCCCTTCTGGCAGTCCGGGATTTCTATAGACTGCGCAGGATTGCACCCTTCTCTATACTTCTTTTTTCATTATTTTTTGCCTTCTCTCCCCTGGAGTAACTACTGGATTCAAGTTCTTTTCTTTGGCCTCCATCATGTAGCGTTTCCCATCTGGATTCCACCCGCTACCTTACAATGTGCACTGAATTCTTTCCCTCGAATCCCCTCCCCCCAGACGTGCTTGAGTCATAGCATGATCAGTTCTCCACGTTAAAATCAGTTACTTCAAACCACTTCCCCCCACCGACTCCAGCTGCTCCTTCACTTTAAAAAAAACCCACCACCCCCCCCAACCCACACCCCCCCACAAAAAAACCAACAAAAAACAACAAACCCCCCATCCTACAACCCCCCCCCCCCCCAACCAAAACCCCAAATAAAAACAACACCCCCCCCCCACCCCATCAACAACCCCAAAACCCCAAAACACCCCCCCCACACCCCCCCCCACCACAAACCAAACCAAAAAACACAACCCCCAACCAAACCCCACCCCAAAAAACCACCCCAAACACCCCCAAACCCACCCCCCCCCCCCCCCCCACCCCCACCCCCCCCAAACTGAGAGAATCTTAGGCAGGGATTTCCCTCTTCTTCTTTTCCCTTTCAAGAACACCAAAAGTATTTATATACGACTCCTCCCCTTTCCAGGTCATAAGTTCCTACCCCCCAACCCCCCTTAGTCCTTGTGGGAGAGATATGTTGGGAGGAAAGCTCATGAAGCAGTTATCCCCTCCTTTTTTTTCCTCATTCTGAGGTAGTTAGGTACACGTAGTCCAGTCTCACTGATCTCCCGACCTTGAGCTATTGGCCCTAAGATATACGAGGCTTCCCCCCTTCACTGGAGGTGTTTTAGCCTGCTAAACCTTCCACCCTCTCCCTCATACCTTTTCCCCGCCAGCAACAGATAGCATTCATTACAGGAGCCTTCAACCCTTACTTCTCGGTGTCTAGACCCTCTCCGAATCTTCCATAGGGCGTCATCGGAGTGCACCTACAGTGCCCTTGGTTCTTTCCACACGGTCATCGTTTTGTCTAGACTTTCCTGCGGCTTGGCGATGCCGAAATCTCGTCTCTTTTTCTCCTCCCACACTCCCTTCCACCTTTGGATGAATTCAGTTGTAAGCTTTTTCTCGCTTTTAGATGCCCATTTTCCCCTTTCTTCCTCTCGCTCTCGCAGGCCCTCTCAAGGCGACCTCCTAACCGCCTCCGTTCCGGCCCCTCACCAGCTCCTAACTAAGTCTTCAGGATGAACTCAACGAAATACCCCTCTTACCTTGCGTCCCTCCCCCTGTCGTTTCCCAAAAAGTCCTTCCTTATGATCTCGAAGTGCCCGGGTGTCTTCTCCTCCCCATCTAGTGCCGCTCTTTTTGAGAGAATAAACGTCTATTATTCTTTTTCCCCTTGATAGAAGCCCGAACGAGAAGAGGTGCTTCTCTAGCCCCTTCCTATCTTACCCCACTCCCCCCCTTCATTAAGGTAATGCTTTGGGAAATTAACGGAGTCCCCCAGAGATCTCCCCCCCTGACCTAACCCCCGAAGTCCTCCCCCCTGTCACCCTCTGAAAACACCCGTCCTGCGTGGATAGGTTTAACCTTCAAGGCTTTCTACCACTTTTCTCCCCAATGCATTCGGATCTTCCTCCCTTCAGCGCATCATCGACAGCTAGCGACTACCCTCCCCCCCTTTCCGCTCTTTTATTATCCCCCTCCCTTCCCGGACCTCGCGAGCAGTGGCAACGAAACCTGGAACCCATCGTACATCTCGCGTCACCTCGTCCCCGTGCATTGTCTCCTACCTCCCCCCCGTGAGAGGACTTAGACCCTGACCAATCCTCCCCAGTTATAGTCCCTGATACAACAGCGCTCTTTTTCAGAATACCGACTTGATGTTCTTCTGAACATCTGTTTTCTGGTCTATCGATAGTATCTTCTTTTAGTACCCCCCTCGCAACACTGTTGGATTAGTCTTCCCCATCTCACCAGTGCCATTTTCGACTCAACGTTCCACACTGCTGGCCCATATCCTTTCGAAAGAAAACAAGAGACTTCCTTTTTACCCCTCCCATCTTCCTCATTCTTCTGGTCCGGTTTATATCAATTTTTACGACCTCCTTTGTTTTTTTTCATTTGCTATTTCCCCCTAAAGAGATGCGGGTTCACTTTCGATGCCAATCCTTTCTCTTTTTTGATGGTACAGCCCCCTTCGTTATTGCTTCCCTCACTTTTCCATTTTGCTTTCCTAGCCTTTTGCACTGTCCGAGATGCCCTTTTGTCATTCTCCCTTCTCTCCTTTTTCCTCTCTCTCCTCCAGCCCCCCGGCGAATCCTTTTTTTACTACTCCTGTTCTCAAGGACGATGACCCAGTCTCTCTTTTTTCGCCTTTTTCCCTCTACAACTGTCTTATTCGCGTGGTTGCAAGTCGCCTGGCTTCGTTTTTCTGCCCAATAATCATTCCCTTTTGACGCCCCCCCCTCGATGCGCTTTTTGTCGGCGCTGCTTCTGCCCCGCTCCGGCGCTGTAGACCGTTCCCCTTGTGTCACTCGCGGTCGAGGCGTTCCGTTTTTTTCGATTTTTTCATTACCTGATCGTACCTCTTTTTTGCTGAAGCATGTTTCGCCTGTAGTGGATTAAAGCGCACGCAACCCAGTTGCGGGCTCCCTTCTTTTTTCTTCGCTCCGTGGAATGTGAGGAGCAAATAATGAGACAGTCGATTTTTTATTCTTTTTCCTCTTTTCCGCTCGTCTTGGGGCTTCTAGTCTGCGTAGCTAGCTCTCTATGGTCTTTTCATTCTTTTGCCCCAGTACCTTTTTCCAGGTCTATGATTTGCACTCCGGTGGCTCAGGTTAGACCCTTCTCGCCCCCTTGATCCCGATTCCTCCCTTCTTCCTTTCAATTTTCTTTTTCCCCCTCAGCAGTGACGTTTTGTGATGCTCTCTTTTCCCTCCCCCCCTAGCCTCCAGATTAGATCCCTCCAAGTAGATCTCTCTACTTCCCTTTTCGCTTCTTTGAGTCCTTTCCGTGATTTTTCTTTTCTCTCATTTCGTCTTTCTTTCCGACTATTGTTCCCCCGGCTATTTGGGTCTGTTTCTGAGGTTCGCGCGTCTCTCTCGGCTCGTCCCCTTTTGCTTAGCCCCCCCTCCTCCCTCCTTTTATCCCCCTCAGTCAACCCCCCCACTTCATCCGATCCGTGTTCTTGGATAATGCTGCCTCTTAAAGCTGCTTACTTCTTTCCATGTTCCAATCTCTTTTACGTCCAGACCGTTAGAAGACCCCTCCGGCCAGCTTTTGCACTCCCTTCGTCCCTTTGCTCACGCCTAGCATCTTTCGGTCGTCTCCAACCGCGCTCTGTACTATTCGGTTGTCTTGATGTTCGCTTTTGCTCCCCTGCCGCGTTCTTCTGGTTTAAGGTTTATGCTACTCTAGCGCGTTGTCCCACATCCCCCTTTTTTTTCCCTATCTTCTCTTTTTTGAGTGGACCAGCAAGCGGCGTCGGATCTCATTCAATGTAGCCCCTCCTTGATCTGAGCGATCCCCCCTTCTTTTTTTAAGAGTGTGTTGCTCCAAATTTTCTTCCCCTTACCAGAGAGCGCCCCCCCCAAAGTTTTGAACCTCCTTCTTCGGATTCGTCCTTCTCTTTTTAGCTTCAAAGAGTTTGTCTTTGTTCGGCTGAGTCCCCCGTCACTGTCTTCTGACAGGCGTTTATATTTTCCTCTCACTTCGGTGTTGGCATTGGGAATTCTGGGTATCTCATCTGAGACAGGGAGAGGGGACACGAAATGTGTCGTTTGGCCTGAGCTGTCCCCCTTTAAGTTTTTGCCATGGAGATAAGTTGCAAGGTGTTTTTTTTCTTTGTGGGTCTCCCTACATCTTCCCGTCCGGACGCTACTTTTGCAGCCCTCGAGTCTCCTAAACGCCTGACTTTTCCCCCTCTCCTTGAACCCTCTGATCCCCCCAGCCTCGTAGGCCGGATAAAGAATTTTTTTCCCCTGCCAATCCTTAAGGTAAACCCCCCCTAAACGGCGTCAATCAGAGCTATACCTTCCCCTCCATCTTGCGAGCAAGTCACCCGTATAGTGAGGAGCGCACCTTCTCCGGAACTGACTCTATACACCTGTTTCCATCCCCGAGATTATAGCCCAGTCCCCGAGTGATCTCCACAGTTTATCCTCTTTCCCTCCTCAGCCTCTTCAGACCTCCCCTTTCCAAGAAGAGAAAACCCCCCGTCCCTCTTTTCGATTCCTTAATACCTCCTTTAGAGACTTACTTTCAGGGAGACTAATTTCTTGTCGCTCTTCGGAATCCGGTTTCCAGCTATCCCTGCCTTTTAGCGGTCGTCCTTGAAGGCATCGAAAGATCAGAGGAAGTCTGGCTCAGTTGTCGCCGATTGTTGTCGTGTCGAGCCGCATGCACTCTGGCGTCTAAGAAGTGATTCCTCCTTGACTGTTCCCTTTACTTTCCACTTTTGCTCCCCGAAGTTTGACTTCCATACTCCATTTCTTATTTCTGAAACGTCTTCTCTCATCTACTTTTCGTTCTGTGCCAGGTAGAGTTCCCAGTCTATTATTCACTGTGGTGTTGAGAGCTCTCTTCCTCCCGGGCCCCTCCCCTTTCCGACCCCCCAACCTCCCCCCCTGACTCGATGAAACTGTTCCTACAGATTTTTTTGTATCTTCCCTCACACCCGACCTCAGGTTACGTATCACGGTACCCTCCCTCCTTCCTGGCCAGGCGCAAGGAAAGAACCTGGTCCCCGACACTGCCGCCGGGCCTCTTTTTCCTCCTACGACATTTATTGTTCCCAAGAGAGCGTTTTTGAATAAGAGTTGAGATATCTCCTTCTGTCCCTTTACTTCATTCCATTTTCCCCCCGTCAAGTAGAAGTCACTCTTTCCTTCTCTGTCCCCTGTATCCTCGCAGTTACCTGAGAGGATGATTCTTTAAGATAAGAAGCTTCTAATCTATGAACATTGGTTGGTACCTTTATTGAAGGCCTTTACGACAACGGTATTATCGGTCTCTTCCGTCCCCATCTACCGAGAGTGAACCTAGCTCATATGAAAACATTTTTTTTATTCCTCTTAGTGAAGCTGCTGACGGGACAACTTACCCCCTTCGCTCTTTCGTGTTTGCTTTCTATTCTCATAATTGAGGGAAGTTTTTTGCAGGTTTCAGGTCGTATGGGTAGTCCGGAGGCTTTCAATTTCTATTACAGTCTTTTCTCAGTTTGAAGGATTAGTCCCCCCCCATGCCCCCCCACAAAAACCCCCCCCCCACACAACCAGGGAGTACCTTCGAACAGGAGCTTGTTCCAGTCCCCTTTTTTTTTTCTTCTTCTGATCTTTCCGCCGGGAATTCCTTTACCGGGTTCCCCCCCCCCCACCCTCTTCGTGCCGTATCGCGGTCCCCCCCCTTATAAGATCGCAAGACCAATTGCTTATCGCCTGCTTGATAGTTCTCCCCTGGACCTCTCCCCGCCTACCTTTTTAACAATTTACAACCTACCTGTATGATCTCTTCCCCGCCCTTAGAGCAGCTTGCCTAGGACCCCAGAGCATAGAAACCTCACAGTTGATCCCCTCCTCCCCTCCGATCCTTCCCCTTATCTCCCCCTTTCATTTCTCACCAACCTTTCCTCAGTTTGGGTTTCGCTTTTTTTCCGCGTCCCTGATCCCTCCTTGAGGTTTTCACCGCTCCGTATACGTTCTAGCTCGCATTTGGCCCCTCTCATTCGGCTTCATGCAGATCTCCGTCTTATTCCTGTTCCCCTTTTCCCTCAGCACAGAGAACCCCTTGCAAATTGTTTTCGCTTCTCTGTCCACTGTAGAAATCCCCCCCTAAAAGACTAAAGGCGGCCTGTCCTCCCCCCCCCAATCTCGAACACTTACAAGAGAGGCTAACAGTAAGGCTTTTACGCAATCTCCGTCTCTTCCACTCTAGGGAGTCCCTTTTTACGCGGGCTTCAACATTGTTGTACCGTTCAGTTATAGACTCTCTATGGTAGTATTCCCTGACTCTACGCCTCTTATTACCTTTCGAATACTGCCACTCGGTACTTGGTACCGAGGAATAGGGCTTTCCGTAGACTCTGTGTCTTGCATTTCTTTTCCTCCCTTTCTGCAGCCCCCGCCTGATAGCGAGGGACGCGAAAAAGCCGGAACTCTCGAGTTCCAATCCCATGTCTTCTCCATCGAAATAGAGTGCCTATACATCACTATCCCCTGCTCTCATCCGTTTCCCAAACAGAAGGATGTGCGGGTAACCTTTCTCCCCTCTTCTTCCTTTTTTGACTCAGATCCCTAAAAAACTCCTTTCTGCTAGTTCGTGAAACATTCCACTGACCCCCAAGCCTGGAGAAGAGACTCTTGACTCCTTCAGGTCCCTGAACATAAAGGCCCCTTAAATCATTTCCCTTACCAACTTGGCACTCAGGCGCCCTTCCCCTAGAGGAGTGATCAGCAGGCTAATCCCCCTCGCAGTTTTTGCACAATCGGACCACCACACTCGACTTGTTTAGGTGCTCTCACATTCCCGTTTTGTCTTTAGCACGTCCTAAATGTTGTGTCGCAAAAATCCCTTGCTTTCCCCTTTACCTCTCTGCATCATCGCAACCTCGTTTCGCTAATCTGCCCTCGACCCAATCCTCTTTATGCTTATCCCTTCCGCGTAACCTCTCGAGACTTTCCGTGAAGAGACCAACGGTACCTCCCTCTCCAGTCCGTAATCGACTTCTTTTTTCTCTCTCTTCGACCCCCTCTCTTCTCTCCCGAACTGCGAATTCCCTTGATCTCGTTACCTTGCTCGCCGGTCCGCAATCTGCTTGGAAATGCTCGGAGACAGTCAATAGGTGTTCTAGTCAATCGCCCTTCCTAACCTTCTCTCGTTCCCTACTTTTAATTGGATGTTCGGTCTGACTTTTTCCCAAAGATACTAAACACTTCCCAGAGTTCCCCTCCCACTACCCCCCCCTTCCGTTTCTGCCCATCACCCACCAATTCTCGATTTGACATCAAGAAATGCCGGCCTCCTAAGTTGGGTCGACTCTCTTTTTCCTCTTTTTCATCCGTTGTTCTTTTTTATTGTCTACCTACCCCCCCCCTTGTTCAGTTTTTTTTTGGAGTTTGTCCCAATAGTTATTGGATAAGAAAGTTTCTTTTATCATCCCGTGGAACCCTTTAGCTTAGAGCCTTTCCTTGCCTCAAGAGTCCCTCCCATCTGGCTCGGTCTTACTTTCCTTAATTGTGGAGCTATCCGATCCCACTCCCTCTTTCCCGGGCGGCCCCTCTATGTCCAGAAGTCTTAAGTTTTCTGAGCTCTTTGTCGCCGTTTTCGGGATTCACTGGATTATTCTCGGGCTGACTTTCTTCTGTGTTCTCCTTCAAGCCCTTCGAGGTACGAGTCCTATCTGAGTAGTAAGATTGGGTTCACTTTTCTTCCTTTTCTGCTTCACTTCCCTCTCTTTGAGTAGAGATGAGAGCTCTCTCTCTTTTGCGTTTGTTAGGCGTCCGGCTCGATCGTGTCCATATTCTCTCATTCCTTTTATAGTAGGGTGGCTTGCGCAATGTACCCCGTTTTAGTCTACTCGACGAAATGTTGCCCGGCGCTCTTCTTTGTATGCTCCCCACCTCAGCCACGAGGTGGATTTCTAATGCGAGTCTTCTCCGGTGTTTCGGCGATCCTTCTGTCGCTCGTCTTAAGGGCGCCCTTCTTGGCACCGGTGTGCTTCCTGACTTTTTTTTTTTTCCCTTCTTCATTCGTCAGTACCTCCTGCTCCCCTCCCCCTGTTGCAGGCTCTCCATTCCCCTGTTTTTCCCGACTTCGCAGAATGCGGACGTTCTAGATAGAGAATCGCTCCCATCGACTCTGACTTCCCTCACCCCTTGGCTAGTCTTGAGAAATAGTCCCCCCTGGTTTTTGACTCCTTCTATGTCGTCATCTTTTTCATAGTGATTGCTCATATACTATTCTAGGCTCCTAGAGAGATTTGATAGGTCATTTCTCCTTTTTTCCCTTTCTGCGTTAGATTTCTGACAGTAAGATCGCCGGATCTTCGCCCCCTCTCCGGCCCTTCCACCGTTACCCCTTCCCCATCACCCACAATATTACTCCGTTTTTCAATACAAGGAGGCGAGCTTCTCAATCTCTCCTGACTTAGGCTTCCAGCTGCCCCTCAGGACTCGTGACAACTCTCAGATGACGTTTTTTACCATACCCTTTAGAGGTTTTCCTGCACGCCCGACCGTCCATGTTCCCCCTTTTTTCTGTGAACGTAGGGATCTGTCAGATCACCCTCCTCGACTGGACCTCCCTCTCTTTTTCATTTCTGTCTTCTATGTTTCTGATACAGCCTTCCCCTTCGGTGAGTTACCGAATGATCCCCTTAACAGAATCCGCCGTTTCCGTTCTTCGGTTCCCCCTCCCTCCTGTCCCCCCGGTAGAGGCTTTTTCTCATTCAGCCCTCCGCAAACGCTGCCCCTGAGACCCTCCAGAGGAAGTTCCGTGATACTCTCCCTCTTTTTTCTCCTCCAGTTAAAAAGAGACTCTCCGTCGAAGGGGGTTTTGCTGGCTGATCCGGAGATAACTCCAGTAGGCGAGAGCTCACGCTTTCTTTGCCCCTCATAACTATTCTCATCTTGATCCGGCTCCACTACGACGAGATCGGTCGCGAATCATTTCGCCCCATTTGATGTTGGCGGGAATCGCTGTTTCTTCTCGTTTTGTCAAGAGAAAGCCAGGTTCCTTTGCCCTCCCCTTTTTTTTTTTTGGGTTGTTTTTTTTTTCGTTTTTTTTTTTCGATTTCTTAGTAGGGGCGGACACGATGTTGGAAAAAGGTTTAGGCACGGAGCTCCATCTCCGCCGTCCCACTCCTCCTTTTGCTCCAGAAAGAGTCCCCTTCTTTCTGTACCGCCGCAGTTTCCGAGCGGCAGCCTGGTCCTCCTCCGATCAGGCGAATATTCCTTCTTGAGAATTAAAGAATTTCCCCTGCCCCGGCGCACGCTCTCAGCCCTCTCCTCCCCGTCCCTCTTTGAGAAAATTTCCTAGTCGTCCTTCGTCGCGGTGACGATCCACATTTTGAGGGGAGAAACGCTCTTTCTTTTCCTCTCCTCTTTTCGCGATCACTCCCCCGTTTTTTTTCCCTCGGCAATCTCTCCAGCATTCGATGTAATTGCCCAGGCCTGCCATCACAGACTCGCGATATTCAATAATCGGAGTATACGGTTCCCTCGGCTAACCTTTTCATATGTCCGTATAGGACTCCCCCCCGGTTGTTCGATCAGTCGAGGGACAATCCTTTTATTGACGGAAAGATCTGAGATGCCTCTGAGGTCGCGATTTCGTTCCTCATTAGACCAATTCCTCCGAAGTTTCGTCCTTTTACGACTTCGCCTCACTGCATGTCCCTTAGGATCGACAGTTGGTTTGTTTTGAGAGGAAGATATATGATGCAACTTTCCTTCCCAGCTTCTTCTCCCCCCTTGTTTTTCTTCCTTTCCTCTGCCCGGTTCTCCCCTCCGATCTCTCTTTCTCCTTGTTTTGTGCTGAGATCGGCAAGGACGGTAGTAAAGGAAGAAAAAGTTTGAGACCTTACCATGTCGTTATTCCTGTATCCCTCCTGACCGAGGCACAGTCTCCCTTTTCCAGCATTCCCTCGGCTATCACTTGAGTTCCCCTCTCCAGTTTGTCCCCCCGTTCGATCATTTTAACAGAAATCGGAGCAAATGCCTATTCTTTATTTCTATTGACGGCTTTCCCTCATTTTTTTCCCCTTTCGAGCCTGCTGGATCCTTTCACTATGAAGATCGGTTCTCAGATTGTCCCTTTCATTTAAGCTTTTCGTCAGTCTCCCTCCTTGATTGACGCTTCTTTTGCTTCCTAGTCGGATTATTTTCTGTTCGGATTTTCAGCAGGCTAATGGGCCCTTCCCCCCTTCTGCTGATTATTGAAGGAGGGGATCCCATGTTCTCTAGGTCCTCCCCTCTTCCTTTTATCCCGAATCGTTTTCATCACTCTTTCCTCTTTCAGGTTCGGTTGTTGAAGAGCGAAGTAAGTGAAGTGGATTTCGCTACTGATGGCTTTATTCTATTTCCGCTTTCTTTTCTCAAGCAGTGTTTTTTTTTCCATGGTTCTTTTCTGCTGACGACGTCATGTTTACCTGTTTACGGTGGAGCATCCGGATCGCCCACTTTCTGGCTGTTAAGAACTCAGTTCTTTCTTCTCAACGTTAGTCTTCTGTGGGTCGATATTCTTAGTGTTCCATTAGTGAATTCTCGCAGGCCATTAACTGTCACTCTTCCCAAACGCCCACCTGTGTCCCCCAGGGTAATATCCCTTCAGTAACTGAGATCACCGCTTCCAACGGCAAAACACCGCGCCAGTATTCGAGCCCCCGCGCGCGTCTTTCCTGCTGCTACAAGATTCGTCGTTCCCCCTCAAAGTGGATCTAAATTTTTTTTGAATCTCCCGCGGTACATCTCCACAACCCCTTTTGCCGGTGTTTTTGCCTCCTGCTCTGTTTTCTTACCGTATCTTCCTACAGAGTCTAAAGATTCCCTCCCTTTTCTGCGTCTCTCGGGCTCTCCTCTCTAAGCTGAATGAGATCATCTTTGACAGCTTCGGAGTCCAGTCCTAACTCTCTCTCTCTGCAACCCCGGCCACATGGATGTGCGCGGCGAGCCCAGCCCTTTGACGACTGCGGCCTGTCCTCCCCCCATCTCTGTCACCTCATGCACACCTCTCCTCTTACCAGTCGGTCCCTCCCCGGTTGTTACCTCAACTTCGCCCCCGTCCACGAGTCTGCATCCCCCCGAGCGTTTATTTGTACTTTCATTACGATGTTTATCGCAAGGACTTTTTTTTTTGCGATGCAATATGGCATGCTGTTACTCTCTCTACCGGAAACTTCTTTATAGGGCACCTAGGAAGATGTTTCGGTGGTCTGGTGTACTGCTCACTTTGCCCAGACGCGCGCTTCCGAAGTCTCCTTACTGTCCCCCGCGACCGAGCAAGCAGCTCTGGATACCTTTAAGAAGACCTCAGAGGTTCCAGAGTAGCCCCTTCCATCACTTCTTACTTCGCCGAAATCCCCTCTGGTCCAACCGTTACCGTCGTAATTTCGACTTTTGACCGTTTTGAGATCGGAGCATGTTAACTATTTCGCATAACCACGTCTGTCTATGAATGTCGGTCCCATGACTTGATCTTCAATGGCGAGATAGAGTTTTCTCCTAGGCCGTCTTCCCCACCCTCTCCCATACATCTTGCCAACCCCCCGTCGTTCCGGTACGCACTCTTCTACCTTCCTATTCCCCCTTTCGAATAACACTTAGAAGAATACCCCCACTCTGTCCAAATCGGCAAATCATCTCCCTCGCAGAAGAGTGGCATATTCTCTAACCGGATGAGACGACACAAACTTTAGTAATAAGCAAAAGGTTGTTCAAGACTGACAGGTTTTTTTTCACTCCTATGATAATGCCTTCTTTCTACGAAGATTTAGACCTCACTTACTCCTCGTCAAACTTTTTTTGCCAGAATAGAGCTGGATTAACACACCGGACCTGCTCCTCGCCGAGCGGCATTTTCTAAGCTTGTTTCAATTCCCCATGAACATCGACGTCCCTCCGTTCCCGACTCTTTTGGGCTCCCTACCCACCGTAGCTTAGGAATTCACCCCTGCCCGCCTTCCTCCAGGTGCTGACACGGGCGACCGTTCCATCGAGTCAGATTAATTTATGTACTGGCTCTTTCTCCACTACATCGGGTTCTTTCTTCCTCTCAGAACCTTTCTCTTTCCCCGAGCTTACGTTGTGGCTCGTTCGACCAGTTCCACAAGATAGAAACGAACACTTTTTTTAACACCCCTTGATTTCCTAACCATCGGCGGACCAACCCACCGCGCGCGTGCCCATCCAGAAATGCCCTTCGCCCCCTAAGCGTTATGGGGGATCTTATATTTCCTTCCTCCGTTGTGTTTTCTATCTCCCCACCCTACCCCTCTCTTCTTCCTTCCCGTGGCATTTCTTGCTCCCTGGCGGCCTGGTGGTGATGGTCCGCAACTTCGGGCCTTGAGGTGCCACGTTTGTTCGAGCTTTTCCCTTTGCCTCTACCTCCTCCCCCCAAATTAGTGGACTCACTTTCTACGCATTGATATCCGCCCGACAATAACGATTGTTTCAGCACACGAGCCTGACGCCCGTCTGAGATGCTTCCACCGGCGCTTTGGGCGTCTCATTTCGGTAGATAAATTTTTTGTGATTTAGAGACGCTCCGGGGATAGGCTCCTTCAGTAATTACGTCTTACGCGTTCGCTTTTACTGGTCGTTTTCCTCTTTTCTCCCAACTTCTTTTCCCCCGGTCCTGACGTTACCTTCTTGTGGTAATCGCGATCGAGTTTTTCGTGTGGGAGAGGAGCAGGAGCTGATTATGCCTACTCATGCTTTCGCTCGGAGTGGGTTTCCCTGAACTCAATTGTCACCAAGTATTTGTTTTTTTTATTCCACAGTGTTGCGGACGGGACTTTTGATGCGCCCCTATCCCCAGAGTACTCCTTCTTTTTTAATCTTTTTGGTTTGCTGCTTTCGGTTTTGAAGTCTGCGGTTGATAGATAGTTATGACCCCGGGCCATGCCCAGTACGGGACGGACTTTTACCTAACGGATGTATTTGCTCCGTTCCTAAGGAGTATCCAACGCTGCCCCAGGCGAGATCATTAAGGATTGATTCGAGTTCAGTGGTTATGCGATTTCTTCATAAGCGCTCGCCTCTCCCCGCCCCCTGACCCTCCTCCCCCGTGCAATAGTCGACGTTACTACTCAGTTTTGGTTAAGAAGGATGGAGCTTTTAATGACCCGGATCGATTTCAGGACTATCTCCCCCTATCGCTGTCCGCTCACGGTAATTTTTTGAGGTTTCGCTCGAGTCGATTAGCACTTCCCCCTCTCGCTTCTTCATTCAATTTGACTATCCAACTTTATCTCCGGACAACTCCTTAACCTCGTGTCAATTGATTAACTTAGTTTCCGGGCGGCTGATCCCAGTACACTCTGCTCTAAATTCGGACATTCCCCCCGTCTCACGGCATGGAAAAGTTTTTTAATCTTCCTTGAAAAAAGACCTGGCGCATGGTTGCTTGGCAAGCCGACCGTACATGGGCAGTAAGTAGGAACGTAGCACTGCGATCCCCAAGAGCCTCCCTTTTAAGTAATCTCTGCAATGTGTTAGGTGTTTTTTTTACAGGTCAATCCCTCTTTAGTCGTGCGGTTTGATGTCCTGCCGCGCACAATCATGTGAAATGTGTGCAGGCGCCTCGTCGCGGCCCGACCGCTTGTCTGTCGAGGATAGCATACTCGTGTCGCCACGCTTCCTAGCGTCTCCAGATTCGGAGGAAAGTTTCTCGCGCGATCGACGCCTTGTCTCACAAACCTATTCGCAACACTGCTACGGTTGTGGTGGCGAACCGGCGACTCCTGAATATTTTTCTTTTTATTTTCAAGATGTCGGCCTGAAGCACAGACAAGACGTTTTCCTCTCCTGTCTGCAAGGAGCTCAGACGGCTTGCAGGAAAGAATTTTGCTGCCTTGGTTGATCCGCCCCGTTGATCTACGTTTTCTCAGAAACCAAGGGTCTGTGCCGCCCTTCGTTTTTTGAGAGATGAAGTCGACGGGTTTTTCTTCGGTTACAGAAGGGGGGCGAAGAAAGATCTCGCCGACAACGCCTACTGTTCCCTGCTGGCCCAGCTCCGTCTTCTTAACCGAATAACGTGTCTAGGCAGGAAATCCCCTAAGTCGACCGAAGACTGCCTTTGCTCTCCGTCCAAAGCCTTGCCGCCCCCCGCACCCCAGAAACTTCCTTTCCCGACAAGATGATCTCATCCCCCCATCTGCCAAGGTAGCGCAGCCCCATCGGCGCTTCCACGTCCTCTCGGGTCAAAGAACCCCTCTCACACCAACTTCTTTCGCTTTAGTGTTCTTAAATTGATCGCTGCTTGGTGTGGCCCCCCCCCCTTCGCCGAACCGACAGTGGTTCTTCCACGCGGCAGCGCCACCCGATACGATTTGTTCATTTGACCTTCCACCGGCCAGTCCGATCGCCGCTCTATTGCCCAATGATGCTTCAACCCTTTCGGCGACTGCTCCTTGCCCCCGGGCGACTCAGTGCACTGATTCGCGCTCGAAGGTGAAGATGAAAAGTTCTTTAAGCTGTCGAACGTCCTTGATCCTTTTCTTCCTGCTGGATGAGGATGATGCCTTTTGTCCGACAGGCGTCCGATCTCTTTTTGCCGGGCGGAGTCTCTCGATCTTCTCCCTCTTGAGGTCAAGGAGAACTTGCTCGGCTTTTCTTGAGCTTCAGTCCCACTCTGGAGAAACAAGTCTTCGCAATCGCTTGGTCTTCAAGTTATCTTGGTCGCCCTTGTTTCG
>Ga0179593_1612058_pt1 | contig 15029 bp, 24 predicted proteins | sample CZODoug2_1_08_16_FD_185931 | JGI IMG/M metagenome (GOLD analysis project Ga0179593, IMG submission 185931) | Vadose zone soil fungal communities from Angelo Coast Range Reserve, California, USA - CZODoug2_1_08_16fungal (PacBio error correction) | ecosystem: Environmental > Terrestrial > Soil >... | reverse complement strand
TAAGATTTTTTTATCTCCCCAACATAGAACTCCCTAATTCTCCTTTATCTTTTTTTTCACCGTTAATTGAGCTCTTTTTCCCGTCCCGAGGGGGACTTTTTTAGACCCCTTTTTTTCTTGAAAATTCTCCAGAACTCATTGCCTTTGGACCCGCTTTCCAAGACTGATTGGGCGGTTTCTTTTTACCTCTCTTCTTTTGCCACCGTCCCTCTCCGAGGGCGGATTTTTTCTGCCCACCCCTGAGCTTTCTTCGCGGGTTTGACCCCGCGCCCTTCCCCCTTTTCCCTGAAACTGTCCTCTCACCTTCGGCACGGGTTTTCTCTGATAATCGGAGCAAGCTACCCCCCATTTTTTTTCGGTTGGCTTCACTTGGACTCAATATTTTCCCCGAGCCCCCCCTCCTTTCTTTTTTACTCCTTTTCCTCTTGCGGTCCTTCTCCGACGAAGAAGAGAAACCCCCCCCCCCCCAGTGAGATAGGAGAGGGCCCTGTCCCGCTTTGTCCGTGGGAAGTTTCGTTAAGCGTGCCCGCTTGCACCTGTGGTCTGCATCCCCCTCGATTAGGCCCTCCAAGGTCCTTGCCCAACACAACCTTTCAGATAAAGCATCCCTTTTCTTCCTGAGCTCCCCTCGCATTTCCTTTGCCTTGATGCCGGAAATGAAAAATCTCTTTTTTTCCGACACCTCCCCTCCCTATGTGACCATAGGCACTGTCTTTTTAGAGTGTCCTTCCCCCTCCTTTGTTTTTTTTTTTTCCTTCCTGCATCGGCTAAGGCTCCATTCGCCCGCCCCCCTTGAATGTTTCCCCTCCCCCTTTGTCACACGACACACTTTGTACAGTTGTCGCCATTTTTGCCTCCCTTTTTGCGTAGGGCTCAAATTGAGCGACTCCCCCCTCTTGGCAAGAACTGTGTTCGGTCTCATCCTCTTCGCGGCTCCGCAACCCCCCCAGGACTTTGGCAAAGCACCCCCCCTTTGGAATCAAAGCCATCCCTTTCTTCTCCACTGTCCCTCAAGAGGGCTTTTTCTCTTTTTTGTCCGGGAGCCCCTACCTCTCCCCCTCCTCCTCGGGGCATTCCCTTGACGATTGCGAACCCAGAAAGCGATTCCCTTCCCCCCTCCCCCCGGTCTTTCATTCCCACCCCAATTTTTCCCGCGTGGCATAATTTGGCCTCTTTTTTTCATCACCGGTCCCCCAGCTTGCCACCAGACTTCCCTCTTACGCAGTTTTTTGACGCAATCCCCTTGCTCTACCGGGAGCAGTTTCACCACCTCAGTCTAGTCCCCCGCAAACACCCTGTCGCCAATATTTAGTGCCCCACGTTCATCTTTTTTGCCCATGTCTCCTTACGATCTTTATTGCACCCCAATAGGGCCCAACTCAGCGTTTTTTTTTTTGTCTACCATTCTTTTCCCTCTTCTTTACTGCCAGAAACCCCCACTTTTCCGATTTCAGCTCTGCTAATCTTGCGTTAAAACCCCCCTTTCTCCACGTTGCTTTTTTCGGTGTGATGGGCCCCCCTGCAGTCATTGAGTTTTTTTTTTTCATTTCCGGGCCGCTTCTTGCCGGGCACAACCCTGAGTTCTCCCTTTTTTGTGTGGGATTTACTTTGATGACCGATAGGTTCCTTTTTTTTTTCTGCTTTCTGTCGGACCCCCCCCGAGGCCGATTTGCCGACTCCTAGTTTTTTTCTTCGATGTTCCAACCAGCCTTCTTTCCTTCTGAGGCTCTCTTTGTGGTAGTGGTCCTTCGACGGCATCCTCCAGCTCAATGATCTATGGCGTTTTCTCTTTCATTTTTCACCACTTTATAGCGTCCCCTTTCCTTTCTCTTTCGGGGAATTATTCTTTTAACCCCTCTTCCCTGGGAGTGCCAGCGTCAGTTTTCTCTGCACCGTCCACACGCAAAATCCCTGCCCTGAGGCGTCCCTTTCCGAGAAGGTTTCCCCCCCCTTGTCTTGCTCCCCCGCGAAAAGAAATGGACCTTTTGCCAGTGGGGGAGTGGCTTTCTTATTCCCCCATTGATTCGCTTCTCTTTGTAGGAAATTCTTTGCACACCTTCGCGATCCCCCGCAACGGGAGTTCGTATTCCCCTTCATCCCTTTCTTCCCGAAGGGGGCCCCCCTCAAACCAAGCCCCTCCTCCGTTTTTTTCAAAAAGGCGAGATCCTTTCTAACAACAAAACTGAAGAAAGCACCCCTCCCCTTCCTTGGCGGGCCTCCTTCCCCTTTCCCCGGGATCTCGGAACGATCCCCTTTCCCCCGACAACCCAAACTCATGCCCACCCCCCCCACGTCAAATCCGGATCTTGTGTTCCGTCCGATGCTTTTTTTTTTTATTTCTTTTTTTCCCCCTGCACTTTTGTGGGCTGACAAACCTACCCACCTCGTTCTGGGAACTTCTGCTGTTCCCCACCCTTCGCGCAAACCCTGTTTCGCGCGAAAAAAATGATACCCCCCCCTTAGACCTTTTTCCCCTTTTTCCATATACAAATTTTCCCCATTGTAAGATGTCCTCGGACCTTTTTTCGCTCCTTTTTTCTTTGCGCGATTTTTTTTCACGCGCGTATTCTTTTTTTTCTCTTCTTTGTACACCGCTTCTCCCTCCCAAAAATTTTCCCTTCTGGGTCGTCTCCCCAAGCGCTGTCCTTCCTCTTCTTAAATAATTCACCCTTTTTTCATAGTAAGGGCCCCCCTGCAATTCCAGAAGCGATAGAGTTTCTTTGAAAAGGGTCTCAGCTCCAAACGGGGACTTTCAGTATACAGCCGCACGTTCCCCACCCTCCCGAAACCTTACCCTCTCCCTGCTTCATGAACCCTTTGGTGAAGACTCCCTGACTCTTTTGTGCCTCCCCTAACACGGACCCCCAATCACTCGAAACTTTTGACCCTTTTTCCCCCTCCACGGCCACTTCCCCGGGTCGAGTTAACTTCTCTCCCCAGTGTACGCCCTTTTTTTTCAATAATCGGAGTTTCCTTTCCGTCCCCCCCCATGGACAATCTGACCTCTCTCGGAACTGGTTTTTTTTGGGTAGCACCAAAGAAGGTTTCCCCCTTTTTCAAGTTGTTCGGACCTTCTTTCCCGTTCCAACCCCCCGCCGAAAGTCGTTTTTTTTCCCTGTGTGAGCCCCCGGATTTTCTCTTTTTTGCCTGGTTTTTATCCTTTGTGCCAAACCTGTGTCACTCACCTACGATTTCCCTTTTTTTTTTTTTTTTTCTCCCCCCTTTTTCTCAAGACCAGAGGCCCCCTCGCCACCCTTTTGACACCCGATGATTGCCGGCTCGACCGCGAGATTTGCCCTCGTCTCGGCGAATCGGGACAACCAGCGTCGTTCGGTGCCGCTTTTTCTTGATAGGCTCCCCCTATTTCATGAGTTTTTTCCCCCTACCGTTTGCGCGCGCTTGATCGGTCCTGCAAAGGACGGCCCCCTCGGCGTCTTCTTCTCCCGAGGGGTTGCCCGCGGCCCCTTTCTGCTTGGACACGCCATCTTGTTTTTCATTTGGAATTGCTGACCCTTCTTTCCTGGATTTTCTCCTTTGCTATTTTCCTTCTCTGACCACTCGCGTTGACCGTTTTTTTTTTTTTTTTGCTTTTTTTCCCTTCCCCCCTGGGCGGGTTTTGGAAGACTTTCTCTTTTTCCTTTTCCCCGGTCTGGGTTTTTTGCGGAGTGAGAAGCGTTTCTCTTCGGGGTTGTCGCGAATTTTCCCTCCATCAATCGTGCAGAAATCTTTTTCATCCCCCCCCCTAGATATGGTGTCTTATATAGTTCTGGGAGGAGTCTCCCTTCCCCCCCTTGCTGATTTTTCCTTTTCGCCTGCCCAGGATACTCTGATCTTCCTGGCCAGGCCCCCTCAAGGATTGAGTCCCCCCTCCCATCCTGTCCGCGTTTTTGATCATCTAGGCGCATTTGTTTTTTTTTCTCGATTTGCCGCTATAGTCTGGAGAGTTGGCTCTCCCCCTGTTTACAATTGCCCCTTTTTTTTTTGTTATCCCCTTCTGCCGGCGTTATTTTTTTTTTGTTGCCGCACGTTTTCGGATAGTTGCCCTCTTTTCGGTCATCCACAATCCTTCTCAAAACCTTCATTCCCCCCTTTGTTGGACCAGGAGCAATTCTTTTTTTGAATAAAGTCTCAACTTGGTTTCGGCTCTCCTGCCCCCCCCCTCTGAATCTGGAAAGATTTTTTTTTTTTTTCCCATTAATAATTCTCTAGCTTCTCCTCTCCTGCTTTGCTTGCCTGGATTAGTTTTTTCCTTTTTTGGTGCCCTTTATATCCGTGCGCTCTTTCCCGCCGTTGCGGGCAGCTTTTTTTTTTTGCTGGTATCCACGTTCTTTCTGGCCTTTTCTCTGGGCGGTGGCTTGTTTTTTTGGGAAAACCTGTCTTCCCCGCCTTTTTGAGGAGGCCTCCCCTTTCCCGGATAAAGATAGGCCTTCTCGTGACATTTAGCCATTCATTTTTATACTCCGGCGGATAGTTTCGGTAATAAAGGACCTTATTTTCTTCTCCTTCTTATGGATGGGTTTCCCACCTTCCGCCCAAAAAAAATGATGGAGTCCTCCCCTCCGATAGACTCTTTTATTTCCATCATGGCGGAGGAGATGATCTTTTAGCTAAAGGTTCCTTCCTCCTAGTACGCGGCCCGGAGGAGTCTTAGGGGGAGTGGTCCAACTAGGGAATCATGTTTCTCCTCTTATGGGCTTCCTTCGCGATCAAGCCCTTTTGCCTGGTCCCCTCCTTTCTTTCTCTTTTCCGGCAGGTCTCCTCTGCAGGCACAAACTTTTTCTGTGTCCCCTCCCTGGCCATTCTTCCGATGGTCACCTTTTCCGGTTCACTTTCCTCCGCGTGCTCTTCGGAATTTTGGCCCCATAATCTCCCCTTTTTGGCTTTTTTTGTTGTCTTGCCGGTTTGACTGCGTCACGTTAAATTCTTTTGACGATGGGGACTCTTCTGTCCTCCTCGGGGAGGACCAGGGTTTTGGCCCTTTTTTTCTAGGAAGACCTTTCTTTCCCCCCATTAGTCTTTCTTCCTCCTCCGCAAATTAGGTCCCCTCTTATTTTGTTGCCGATCTTTCCTTCTTATCAACCCTCTCTTTTTTTCGTTATGGCCGTACTTAGGTTTCGCCGAGGCCTTTTTTTTTTCCCACTCCTCCCCTGTTGGGCTTTGCTGCTCCTCCTCTTCTTCTGATCCCCCCCAAACACGACGGACCGGCTCGTGTTGCCCTCCTTCCTCAGTGTTGGTTTTTTTCTTCGAGATTTCTCTCCCACTTGGTCGTGTGATCACCTGCGTTCCTCCAAGCCGGTTCGTCCAACCGGGCGTTTTCGCTCGGGCCTCTCCGGCCGACTCCCCCGTGAACGAGTTCTTCTCCCCATACCGGTCCCCATTGTTTCTTTGGTGAGGTTTTTTTCCCCATTGGCGGCGTACCACAGGCCGAATTGTCCTCTGCTGGCAAAACCCCCGTTTTTATGAAGTGGCCCTTTTTTCTCCTTGTTCCTGAAATCATTTTTTCCTCCTGGCCGCACCCGGTGGCCCATTCCCCAACGGCCATCCAGTCAAAATGCTCTTTCGAAGTTCTCCTTCTTCGGAAGCCTTTTAAAAGTTTCAATGGCCTATCCCCTTTGGCCGGCAAATACCATAGAAACTCCTCCCGGTGCTTCTCTGATTTTCCCCCTTGATTCTCCCCAAGAAAAGAAAGCTCGGATACGATTTCCCCCCCCCCGCCAACCTTTTCCTCCCCTAATGGTCCGTTCCTTCCCCGAGGAGAGTCACTCCCTTTTTCAACAGGGAGCTCCCCTCTTGGCGGCTATGTCAACCAGCGAAGGATTCTTTTCCGTGCGCAGGAGAGGAATTTTCTAATGGTTTGCTCCCCTCTTTCTTTCCCAGACAGTTCACGCCCCCTGGGAGAGAAGGACTTTTTCTCCCCCCCCCTCCAGGCTGTTTCTGGGCGGAGGTCCCCGAACGGAGGATCCTCTCCTCTTTCCCGCAGGTGGTTTCTTGCTTCGCCGGCCCCTGTACGGGCCTCTTTCCCGGAAAACCCCCTGGGGAGGCGAGCCCCCCTCCCCGCGCAACATTCCCACCATGTTTACGTGGTACTCACTTTTAGTCCAACTTGAGTTTATCAAGGATATAAGTCCCCCCCCCTTCATCTTCTTCCCTCCCCCAAACGCAAGCCCCCGGCAGGCGGCTACAGATATAGAACTTTTCCCTCCCGGGGACCACCCTTTCCCTTCAATAATTGTCTTCCCTCCCCCCACCCAATTGCCGGGTAGGCTCCCCGTCCTTCAGCATTTTCCACAACCCCCCTTCCATGTTGAGAATCTGCCCTCCCCAGAAACACTTGATCGGGGGAAACTTTTCTTTTAACTCTTGAGCTCCTGCCTTCCGGATATGCCAATGCGTCCAAATGTTGGCCCCCTTGACTCCGCACGCGATCCCTTCGTCGGCAAGCTTTCCCAGAATGAATTTCCTTGAGCGACGTAGACTTCCCGCCCAAGTTTGCTTTTTCTCGACCACCTCAAAGTTCTTTGATCTTTGCGGGGGGCTCAAGGTCATTCCTGACCTTTTTTGAGAAAAACCTCCTTGCTGAAACCCCCTCCTCTTTTTCCTGGGAAAAATTCCCACAGACAATTCCTCTGAGCCCTCCGTGGCATTTTCCCCGTCCCATGAGATTTTTTTTATCGAGTTCTCTTTTATGAGTGCCCCCTTTCCGGCCTGCGCTCGACGGATAACTCCCTCACCCCCCCCCGGTCCAATTTTGTTTCCCAGGCTTCCATGGGCCCATGAAGACCCACCCCTCCCTTTAACCCCTCGCCGTGGGATGATTTCGTCCCCCCCCCTGAGCCCAAGACTCCAATCGATCCCCCTGTCCAAAACGGCTTCTTTTCCCCAATGCTTGGTTTGGCGTGCGCCCCCCCCGCCTGGTCTAGTGAAGACCTCTGTAGGTTTGCGCCTTTCCCCCCTTCGCTCCCACGTAGTTCTCCTGCCCGCATGGAAAAAGGGACCCACCCTTTGGGCTAATTCGAAGCTTTTTCCCTCAGCCGAGCATTTCGGAGCAGGCTTTTTCGGCGATTTCCGTATCCCCATCAATTTTTTTCCTTTGATGTCCTTCCTTCTGAGGATTCCGAAATAGGAGGTGCGGATTTCCTCTTCCCAGGTTTTCCTCTTCCCCCATCGTAACACCTCTTCTTCCCCCAACGGGGGGACGAGACCCCTTTTTGAAAGAACAGTTCTTTTTTTCCTTTGGCCGTTTAATCCGTTTTTCCACTTCTTTTGTGGACCAGTAAGGTCTTTCAGCCGTCTCCCCCTCCTGTTCCCCTTCCGGACGTGCCTGGCAACTCTCCACCCTTCCGCCTTCGAGAGAGATTTCATTCCCCCGATTGTCAGTTTTTTTTTCCCCCCCAACGTCAAACCTTTTTTTTTGGGGGTTCTCTGGTTTTTCCTGTCTCGGCGCGAGGGAAGCTTTGGATCACGGATGGCTTTCTTCAGCCGTTCTTTTTTCTTCGAGTTTTCTTCTGTCCTAGAAGTCCCACCCCCGCGATTTTAGCCCCCTTCCCCCACTCCCCATCCCGTTCCGACACAGCCCGCTTCTTTCAGGCTCGCGTCCCTTTTCGATGTGGCTTCCGTTCCGAGAGAATTTTATTTTCCAGCTTCGTCCGTCTTGCGGCGTTCGCCCCCCCCTTTTTTCCCGTCGACGATCTGAAGGTTTGTATCGGCCTAAAGGGCTTTCCCCCAGAAGCTACGCGAAACCTAATTTTCCTTCCTGAACATCTGACCCAGATAGACCTTTCTTTTCCTTTTTTCTTGATATCATTCTCTTTTCGCAGACTGACCTCCCTTTTCCCCCTCCCCCAGAAAGCTCTACGTTATTTAGTTGTCGCCCTCTCCTTTTTTTCCAGCCATGCTCCCCCCACCCGTCGAGGTCCCCCCCCTTTTTTTCTGAGCAGGAGACACCATTCCTTTTTTCCCATTGCACCCATCTGAGCTGTTTTCTCCTTTTGTTCGGGCTTATGGAGTAATCTTCCCCCTTTTTTTTCGTTTTTCCGGGTGCCGAGTTGTCATGTCGATACAACTGATTTTTCTTCCGTTGTCTCCCTTCGGGATGAGACCCCCCCCCCTCCTTCCGGTCTGATGGCTGATTTTTCCCCCAAGACATTGCCTCCTCTTCCCGGACCCTCGTAAGAATTTGTGCCCAGGATTTTTTGGAGGGACCTTTTTGATTTTCGGGTTCCGTTAACAACCCCCATAGTCCTTCTGTGCTGACACCCACGCCACCCTGTCCTCCCTTTTTTTCCGGCCTGTCGTTTTTTCAGCAGTCAGCCCCGTTTTTTTCCCAGTGCCCCCCCTCGCAATCTTGTCCGTGAAGTGCAGATTTTTTAGGTTGTCTCCGGCCGCTTGCCTCAAACGATTTTTTCCCAAACCCCCCTCCGAATTCCCCACAACTCGTTTTCCTTCTTTGTCCAGGTTAATGGTAACCTTTTTCCTTTATGCTCGGATGTATTTGGAAGTTTTTCACCCAAAAATTTTTTTCTTCCTCCTCATCAGCCCCCTTTTTTTGATCTGTCGGCCACCTTTTTCGGAATTCGGCCTCTGTTTTTTCCCCCCGCTTTGCCGTCTCTTTTCCCCTGACTTTTCCCCCCATTTAATTGCGGACAAATCCCTTTTGGAGGCACTCCCTCTTTCCCGGGCTACCCTCTTTTCTTCTTACACCCAACACCCCGTTTTTTTGAGCCTCTTCAAGACTTTTTTCTAAGGGAACTTTTTTTTCCCTTTTTTTGGCGGCAGTACTTTTCCACTCCATAGATTTTTTCCTGGTCCTATGGGGGCTTCAGGAGACCGGCCTTTTTTTTTTTCCTGGAAAATTGCCTTTTGTTTTCTTTTCCCCTATATTTGGTGTCTTCCCCGCTTCCTTGAGGGATGGCGGAAACTTCTCTCCTCTCCCCAGGGTGAATTTGTAAGATCTTTTGGGCGGGGAACGCCCCCATTTTTTTTCTCACTGATCCTGCCACTATGGCGTTGATCGTCTCCGTTGCTTTCTTTTTCCTGCTGAGATTTCGCCCTCAGTAATTCATGGATACGTTTTCCTGACCACAAACCTTCGTCTCCTTCCTTGGGCGCGAGGTTCTTTTGGAAAACTCTCACCCCCAAACTTGCCCTTAGAAGCTTCCCTCATTAAGGGGATTCGACCCCCCTTTTTTGCCATCTTTCTCCCCTTCGCTCCTTTCATCCCCACCCTCCACTTTTCCTGCGGGGCCCCCCCTTGGAGACCCCTTTCCCAGATTTTATTTTTTTTCCCACAGGGGGCGCTTCCCCCCTTAATTCACCTTTTGCGGGTTCTTTTTTTCTCTTTTGCATATCCCTGGGCCGGATCTTCCCGTCCCCCAACCCAGCGCTCCCTAGCTACATAGTAGGGACCCTTTTTTTCCCCTTTTTCTGCCCCCTCCTCTCTGTCTGTCTGGTTGCGTTCTGACGGCAGCAACCCCTTTCCCCGAGGGCGCTTTTCTTCTTTTTTTTTCCGCGCCGGTCCAAACAATTCTTCTGATCGGGTTTGGGGCAAGTCTTCCTTCCCGGGCGTTCTTTGTTTTTTTTTCCTCTCGTCGGCTCTTTCATTTCCCCACGCCCTGCCAGAAACCTTGTTATCACTTCCCTCCCCCCTGTCGATTCGATCATCCCTTTCCGCTCGATTTTCGGCCCCCCCTTCTCCCTTGTTGGTCTATTTTCCCGCCTTGCGGACGATCCTTCTTCTCTTCTTCTCCCTGCTCTTCTTCTCCCCAGGCTTCTTTTTTCTGCCCCTTTTTCCTTCTGGCGAGGGAAAAAGACCCCTCCCCCCCCGGAGAAGGCTCTTCTTCTTGCCCTCCCCCCTTTTCGCTTTCTCTCGTCCGGTGGACCTTTTTTTTTCTTCAAAATTGCCCTTTTTTCGTCTTCGGCCAGGCCCCTTCTGATGGATGTCGGACTTCTACCCAATGTTCCCCCGGGCAAGGCTTTCCCGCCCATGGAGGGTGACTCGTCGCTCCCCCATTCGCGAATCTCCATTTTTTCTCCTCCAGATCATGATTCATCGTCCCCGCGAAGTCGCTTTCCTTTTCTTGTTTTCTCGATGATTTGTCCCAAATCCCTCCTCAACAACACGGCTTCCAGCTCCCTTTTGGCGGGCCTCGCCGATTTGATTTCTTCTCCTCAGGGTCCCCTGTTTTCTTTTTTTTCTTTCTTTTTTTCTCTTACCTCCTCTTCCTCTTCTCCCTCCCCTTTTTTCCTTGCTTTGGGTTGGACTCTTTGAGGGGAATTTCTCATTTATCTTTTTTCTCGCCGCCGTCCCTTCAAAGCCCAGAGATCTCCTCAGGAGTTGCCTTTTTCCGTTTTCCCCCCCTTCCTTTTCCCAAGGGACCTTCCCAAGATCTTTTTTTTGCGGATATTGCCTTGCCGCAGAATGTCTTAGCAGAAGGTGGCCCTTCCCTCGTTTCTGTTTTTTTCCCCCCTCCTCCTTCCGTTTTATGTTGTCATTTGTCTCTTTTTATCCCATCACTTTCCCACCTGCTTCCTTCTTTCTTGTAATATGAGCTCTTCCCCCTTTCCGCCTATTCTTGTGTCCTTCTTTTTCTCCCCCGACTTTGAAACCCCATGAAATACCCTTTCCACATTCCTTTCGCCTGGGCTGCTGGGTTTAACAACGGCCCGGATGGGAGATGAACCCCTCTGTCCTCCCCCCCCCCCCCCATATTTGTCGTTCACACCCCCCCTGATCCGTAAGGTGTCAAAAAAATTCAAAGACTTCGTTTTTGGGGGGAACCTCTTTGAAGTGTTTTGTTCGAGGGGGGAGTACAGCTCTCCCTCAAACACCCCATAAAAAAAACTTTTGATCTCTACGCCGCACTTTTTTTTTTCCCCGATGAATCTTCTCGATCGGACCAGTTTTACCCTATCCGCGAGCCCTGCCAGACCGGCCCAGTCCCCCCAAACCAGTAGCTTCATCCAGAACTCAGCCCACAAGCTCATCAGAGTTCACTAGCATCTCTCTTTCAAGGCCCTACACCGCTAAGGTACTTCAGGCCCTCAACCAAGAATCAGAACCTACCTCCCCAGGGCCACTTCCCCAGACGCTCCTCTCCCCACAACCTCGAGCCTCTCCGTCAGGCACCCCAACATTTTTCTTCCAGAAAGATAGCTTGTGTAAACAGCCCTTACAGAGTCACGGAGCCCCCAGAGCCCCGGCCCCAGCAATCAGGTACATCTCCTAACTCTCATCTCTACGTTCCTTTCACTGAGCCCTGTCTCCCCTGACCCACCAGGGCCCTCTCGCAGTTCACCCCCACTCCCCCCGAGCCCCCACTCCTCCTCCCCTCTCCGTCGAAACCTTTACCCTAGAGGATCGAAAGTCATTAGATACTTCCATTTTTCCTAGACGGCAGGCCCCCTCACCCCCAGTAAAGACAGTAGCTCTTCTTACTAAGCACTCACAGACGTAATCCGAGTAGGCGAACAGAGCAGTAGCCAGTAGCTCCAGTTCCCCAGTCCCTTTTTCATCGAGGGCAGTCCTCTGATAGACTTTTTGTAAAGCCCTCCCCCCATCCTCCTGCTTTCCTGCGAGGACCCCCCCCCCTCCCCACTTTTCGCGCCTTCTTTTCCTTCGCCGCCGGTTTTTGGGGTCCTTTTTTCGGGAACCCTTTTCCAATTCGACAATCATCTCCATTTCCCTTCTTTTTTTTGGAATGAAGACCGCCGGTCTGGTTTTTTTTTGATTTTTTCCCCCCCGATCTTTCAACGGGGAGATAGTCGCGCTCCTGTTCGAACGAATGCTCTTTTTTTGCGTTTTTCTTGCAACGCCCTCCCTTCCTGAAGGGAAGACCGTTTTCCCCCCTTTTTCTTTGCCTTGGGAGCAGACTTTTTTTTCCCCCCCTGTCGTTTCTCTGCTTCTTTGACTTTTCCCTTTTTCTCTTCACGGGCGCACCTTTCCGAATAGAGCCGGTCTTCTTCTCGCATCGACTGTTTCGTCTACCTCCCCCCCTCGGTGAAGTTCTTTTCAATTGATGAACCTTCCTTTTCCTTTCCCCCAGATTCGCATCCTGCCGTTTTCCCCCAACGTCTCCCCGTAGGCCTTCCCTTCAGAATCTGCATTTATCATCCGACATATCTTAGGGAGATGAAGAAGACTCCCCTCCAAAGCCACTCAAAGGCTTTAATACTTTTTTTCCCCCTGTCTCCTAAACTTCTTGTATTTCTGTATTTGCTAGTCAGAATTCATCTGTTTTGGTTTCCCCCCTGCAGCGGCCTTCCTTCCCCGGCCACCCCCCTCTCCACCCCCGGGTTTTTTTCCCTTTCCGCCCCCCGGGGGCCTCTTTACTGTCGGCCCTTGTCCACTCTTTTGTCCCTTTTTAATAATGCCTGCGTTATGCGGAATCGGAAAAATTTGTTGCGACCGAAAGTCGTTTGGGTTTTCCTGCCTTGCACAGTGGTTGTCTCCCCTCTTCTTCCCGTCAAATTTTTCCGGCTTTTTCCCCCCCTCAAGCCATCTTTGCGCACGGCTGGAGCGTTTCTTTTCTTTCTTTTCCTTAATTTTTTTACTTCTTTTGTTATCGGTCCTTTTCCATGAATTTCCTCGGGCTTTTTTTTCCCCCTCGCGTCTCCGGCCCACTTCCTCTGCCGGCCCATTACCCTTTTTTTCAAGGATCAGTTTTTCTTTTTCATCCCCTTTCTCCGGCCGCCACCCTCTCTGTCGGACCTTTCCTTGATCTTCCGCCTGGCGAGGCTTTTTTTGCCACTTTTCCCAAATATATTTTTCCTCATGTTACCTTTCCGGTTTTTCTTCCTCTTTAGGCTCCCCCCCTGTCCCCAACTCAGCGTTTTTTTTTTCAAATCTATGTGCTTCATTACTGTTTTCCTTGTCTTTCTCCCCTTTCTTCCTTGTTCTAATCTTGACTTCCTCACACCAAAGTTTTTTTTTTTTTTGGTGTAGATTGCAGATTTCGTTTTGTGCGGCCCCCCCTCCCCTTCGACAATATATTTTTTTTTTTTCATTGAGAACCCTTTCATAGCTTTTTCTTTGGCCCCCCCCCCCCCCGCCCCTGCGTAGGTGGTTTCCCCCCCCCCCCCGGAAGATAAGACCCCCCCCTCCCCCCTGGCTTTCTACTCCCATCCGAACACGACGACGTTATGAGGGGATCGCGTCTCCCCCCACGGCCCAGCATCTTTTCCGTTTCTTCCCAGTCAGGCTCTGTGGTAAATTAAATTGGTGGATCGCGGTTCCCGGCGCTTTTTTCTTTGGGATTTCGCTTGAGTTCCCCCAATCGTTAAAGGATTTTCCCCCACCTTCGTTCTTTCCGCCGCTACAACCATTGGAACTTGCCACTTCCGACTATCCTTTGAGAAGGTTCTGGACTTTTTTTCGGCAAGTTCCCCCTCCACCACTTTTTTTCAACAGTTTTTGCAGGGTTCTGTGTTCTTCCGACATTGATCGGACTAGACCCTTTTTTTGACCCCTTCCCTCGAGAAATTACCGCAACGGGGTCCCCTTATGAGTTTCACCCCCCCAAAGGTCCCTTTTTATTCCCTATTTTTTTCGATCGGCCCTTTTCTTTTGCCAACCCTCCAAGTTTTTCTCAACTTTGTCAGATCCTCATCCTTTGTCGACCCCGGCTCGTCCCCCCACAACCCCCCAAAAGAAACTTGTTTTTCCTGGCTTGGCTTCCTTAACGCCCTTCCCTCCTCTTCCAGTCTCCCTTCCCCTTTTCCATTTTTTTAACAAGGAGTCCTCTCCAAAAAGTCCTCTTTTTCCGTGCGCAGCTTCCCCAAGAACTTGGAGTAGGTGCCCCTCTCCAGGTTGGCGTCTGGGTTTTTTTTCCCCGTCTCTCTTCACACCATCGTGTATGGTTTTTTCGAGAGGATTATGGGCCCCTGGCCGCTTTTCGGATGGCTTCAACACCCAGCACCCTCTTCTCTGAGGAAGACCCTCCCCCCATAATTTTTTTTTTTGTTTTTTTTTTTTTTTTTTTGGACCTTCTTCAAGTCTGTTCTGACGTGGAGATAGTTTTTTTTTTTTCTTTTCGCTTCTTCCTTCTTCCTTTCTTGAGGAAGAGTTCCTGAGACTTCCCTTTCTACAAAGTTTCTTTTCCCACCCGGTGGGCACTCTGCCTTCTTCCCCCAGCGCTTTTGAAACTCGGCACCCCTTTCTTTCATTGGAACCCCACCCCCCGGCGAGCAGGGTCCCACAAGAAATCTTCAGGTCGGGTGCCCCTACCCGGAGTGTTCCCCTTTTTTTTTACGGAACTCGCCGACGTCTTTTCCGGGACAAAAAAACCGTTCTCCGCACGGGATTTTCCTTTCCCCCTCCCTTTAAGGAAGTCTTTCTTTCCCGTTGCCCCGCGGGAAAGGCCCAATCCTCGAACTCGTTTCCCCTCCCCCCCCTTTTTTTGACCCCCCCCCCTCTTTTGTTTGTCAATTAAATCTGTCGCTCCTTCCGGTGAAAATCATCTTTTTTTTTTTATTTTGCCATTTCCCCCCGGTGAAGGACTTCCTCGCGGCCGTCATCCCGGCTCACGCAGGGGAGTCCCATCTTTCTTTTTCTGGACTTCCTCTGAAACAGAGGACACTTCTTTCCGCGTTTTTGTTCCCCGCGGTCACCATAGCTTGTTCTGGGAAAACGTTGGGACTCTTGTTCGTTTTTTTTCCCAAAATTCCTTAGAAGCCACCCCCCTCAAACCTACACGCCTTCCACCAAAACGGATTTTATCCCTTCATAAGAGACCTTCCCCCCCCCCCGACCTCACAGTTCAACATTATCATAGTCCCCTCCATTCGGTCTTAGATGATGATTAGTGGACCCCCCCTCAGCTCCTCTTTGGCCCCCTCGTCTTTTGATCTTCCCCGATCCTTTTTCAGTTTTGGTCCCTTCCTTTTCCACGGCTCGTCTTTTCCCGTTCCCTCACACGTAAGTGGCCGTTTTTTTTTTTTTTTAAAAAGGCCATCGCGACCGAGCCTTTGGTCGGCTCCCTCCGCCACTTTTTTGACCCTCTTTTTTTTCCGGAACGTTGAATTTTCTCTTCTAA
>Ga0179593_1603897_pt1 | contig 15029 bp, 19 predicted proteins | sample CZODoug2_1_08_16_FD_185931 | JGI IMG/M metagenome (GOLD analysis project Ga0179593, IMG submission 185931) | Vadose zone soil fungal communities from Angelo Coast Range Reserve, California, USA - CZODoug2_1_08_16fungal (PacBio error correction) | ecosystem: Environmental > Terrestrial > Soil >... | reverse complement strand
TTTTTCTGCGGCGTCCCTTCTCAAATGCTTCGGTCCCTTCCCTTTCACTGAGGCCCGTTCCCCCCCCTTCGAATAGCTCTCCCCCCCCTTTTTTTCACCCTTTCGACGTGCTTGAGGAGTCAGAGCTTTCCTCTCTTTGCACTTTCCCCCTTTTTTTTCTCTCTTGTTCCAGCCCCTTTCTTCGCACGACGTTTCGTTCCCTTCCCCCCCCCCTGGTATCTGTCTATCGGCAAGTCTTTTCCCCCTTCACCCCCCCTCCTTCTCCATTCGCCCGGCGTTTTTTGTCCGCCCGCTGCGGGTTTTCCTCACCGTCCCCCCAACGGTTCCCCCTCCCCTTTTTGAGTTTCTCTCAGGATTCGCCCTTTTTCTCATGTGCCTTTTTTTTTCTTTTTCAGTCTTTTCGGGGCGGTCGCTCCGCCAGTATTTTCTCTTTTACGTTCTTTCCCCCTTCCTTCGTTCGACCGGTGTCGCTTCCCTACTGCGACTCCCTTCGCGATCCCTGCCCCCTCGTGAAGTCTTTCCATTCTTTTTTTTTTCGGTCAATGCTGCTTCTGCGCGGGGAGTACGGCCCTTTTTCCTTCCCCTTCTCTTCGATCCCTTTCCTTTTTTCCTAGTCTGCTTTTTTTCCCATCGTGAAGCGGAGTTTTTTTTTTATGACCCCCCCTCCCCACCGTGAGTCCCCCTTTCGTCCCTCATTGCCCAAGCGTGTGTGATTTTTTTCCCCCTTTGCAAGCCGCCTCTTTTTTTGGTGATGACGTAGGGGATTTCCTTGCCGATGGTTCCCTTTGAACGAGCGGTGAGTCCCGTACAGCCAGATTTTCCCCGGGCCTCCTTCGTGGAAGCGTGTCCCTTTTGTCGGCTCCTTCCATCGAAGTCTCCGATCGCTCCCGATGGAATACCCCGGCCTCCCCCCTTCCGGTCTTCTTTTTCCTTTGGATTTTTTTCTGCCGTTTCCCTCTCGTCAGGACGTCTCTCCGCCGTCGTTCTACCTCCCCTTTTTTTTTTTCCCTCCCCTTGGAATTGCACCCCTTTCCTCCTCTGCCTCTTTCATGGGGCGAGGCTGGCTCTTGCCTTTCGCGTCGACGGATGGGATTCTTTTCATAGAGTTCTTCTTTTTCGGAACGGCGAATCTTCCCTCCTTCTTTTTTTCTTTCAATCAGTTTCCTTTTCGGGCTGGCGCAGTCTTTTTCCTGCCGTTTTTCTCAAACGGCGCCCTTCTTCATACCCCCCCTCTTCGTGGACGCGCTTTTTTTCCCGTCTCGTGGTTGGCATGCCGTTTTATTGAACCCTCCACTTTTTTTTTTTTTCCCCCATGGCCTTTCCCTTCTTTCAATCTCCGGGCCGACGTTCCCGCAACAACCCGAAGTTTTTTTTTTTCTCTTACCTTCCGCGATATATTTCTTTTTTCCTTCTTTGCGCGTTTTTTGGATTCACTTTTCTCTTTTGTCCGGGCCTCCCCCCTGACCTTCGGCTTCCTTTGGGTTGTTTCCCGGTGTTATCAGACTTTTTCTCCGCGCTCCCTTTCCATGTGATCCACCCTCAATTAGTCCCTTTTGCAGGATACCTTTGGACTCCGGCAATCACATTCCTATCTTTTCCCCCGGTTTCTAAATAAGGTGGTTGAGCTTTTTTTGAACTTCCCCTTTCCCCAGTCCCCTCCATGATTCTGCTGCTTGCATCAGTAATATCCAGGTTCCCCCCCCCTTGGCGTCCCCTTTCTTCTTGCGGAGACGCGTCTCCCTCCCACCATCGTTTTCGGCGGGAGGTTTCCTTTTCCTGGTCGCTCCCTGAGTTTCTCTTCTTCGATTCTTTGTTGAACTCCCCTATTCGATTTCTTTGCTCGGGGGCGGGTGAGTTTGCTTACGTGTTTTCTTCTTTTGCTGTCCCCCCTCCCTTTCCTTGCCTGAAGTCCCGGCGAGTCCTTTTCTCGCCCCTTCCCCTGTGACCCGTCATTTTTTTTCTCGATTTTACTTCTCCAAGGCAAGGCCCGTCCCTCGGAGACGCAGTCTCCCCTGAGTCGATTCTGGCTCTCCCCCCCATTCCCTTTTGCCACCCCTGGAGGGGCAATTTTCCCTCTTTCGAGTTTAGTCTATTTTGAGTTTTTTCTTGCCGTTTGAAGGTTCTTTACCCTCCCAGCGAGCCTTTTTTTTTTTTTTTTAGACCTCCTATCTGAGTTGAGCGAGGGTCCCCCTCTTATTCTTTAGCTTGGGAGCACCTCTCAGGCTTTTTGACTGGTTCCGGTTTGATTTGTTCCGATAAAAACCTTAATCCTTCCGTGGGACTAGCCTGCTTTTTTTTTCTTGTTTGCTTCCTCTTTCTCGATCTTCAGTGTAGTGCCACCCCCCATCTTCGAGTCCTTTCCTCTTCCCGTTTTGCCGCGGCCTTTTTCCCGAGGTTTTTAGTGTCTTACATCCTTAACCCCCTTAACGTCCTTCCCTGGTTAGTTCTTTTACTTAAGGCGATCTCTCTTTTTCTTTGTTTTTGTGTGTGTTTCTCTAGATCGTCTTTCCTCTCACTAACCTCGGAAATTTCACCGTTTTCCTCTTCTTTCATCCCACGACGTCCCCTCACTTTCATCTTCCCTGCCCGGCCGCCCCTTTCTTTCTTCTCTATCATCGAGTTCTTTTACATGAGGAAGATCGATCTTTAGCCGCCCCCTTTTTCCCGTCCGCAGGAGGAAGTCAAACAATTCGGTACGAGTCTGTCCTTGCATCTATTTTCGGGTTCCCATCCCGCCCGCAGTAATTTTTCCTCTTCTTTTTTTCCGCCCACTCCACTGTCCCTTTTTTGGTTTTCGATTCCGTCCCCTTTCCCCTGGCTCTCTTTGGGGCGTTCTGCCGCACCCCTGCGGCGCGGATCTCCGCCCCCCCCTAGCGCCTCCTGTCAATACAAAATTTTTAACCTTCACGTGGCTTTGCTTCCCCGAAACTCCTTTCTCCTTGGCCCTTGCCCACCGGAACCTTTCCACTTTCGTTGGAGCCAGCTTTTCCGTCCGGGTTTCCATCTTTTTTCTTCTCTCTCTGGGCGGAAATCCTGCCTTTTTTCCCGTTTTTTTTCCCCGACTTCCGGGGACACTTTTGGACGATCACGTGGCCTCCTCCAGGGTTCTTTCCGTCATTCCCCCTCCTGTGCCCGCGTGCGGCGGCCCCCCCCCCCCTTTTTCACGCCATCCTGCGCCGCTTTTTCAAGATCCTCCCTTTTCGTTCCAAATTCCCCTCCCATTCCATCTCCCGGGGGCTTTTGCTGACCCCTCCTTTTCCCCTCCGCCTTCTTTTGGTTTGCTTTTTTTGGATTGCTCGTTCTCCCCCTCCCGACTGTGCGCCATGATGGCGTCTGACGGGGTTCCCTTCTTCGGGATTTGCGACTTGGTCATCGGAGGGTCCCTTTTCTGTCGGCTTGTGAGAAGGTTCTTTCCGCCGCGCACCGTAATGGCCAATTCGGTTTTTCCCCCCGTCAGGGGCCTCCCCAAAAGGTTCTTGGAAGTAAGTTTTTTGATCTCTTCTTAATGCCTTTGTTGTTGTTTTTTTCAATCCTGTATTTTCTCAGTCTTAGGCCCGACCCCCTAAATGACGCCGCCCCACCCCCCCACCCACCTCAGAAACCCAATTCTCTTTCGGGGGTTGGTGGGAGGCCAGCAGTCCGTCTCGAATCCGAGAACCCCCCTTTACCACAAATTCAATACCCATCCGGGCATCCCCCCCGATATCGCTTTCGTTTTTTCTTTGCACCCCTTAAGGCCGCGTTTCGCTTTTTTTGAGCGTTTTTTCGGCTTCCCCATTTTCCTCCCCTCGTTTTCGAACCGTGAAACTTCTTTTTTCATTCACCTCTTAGTTTGGCGGGTTCGCTTCCCCTCTCATTTTTCCCCCCTTCCCCCCACGATTCCGGCATCTTTCGGTTCCGGGCGCGTTCCCTTTGTATTTCCGATTGGTAGCCCCGTTTTCTCGGTTTTTTGGCTGTTTCCTTCTTCCGGCGTTCCGGTGCTTGATGTATTCCCCCGATGGTCGACGCGTTAGTTTTTTTTGAAGTCTTCACCTCCTTTATGTTTTTTTCCCGATCTCAGTCCTCGAACTTTGCCCGGGCGATTGCTTCTCAAAACCTTCTTTTTTTTTGAAGAATTTGATACTTGTTGCCCTCTTCCGCCCCTCGAGGTAGACAGCTTCTTCGTGAACTCCACTGGTCCTCTCTTTTATGGGGACCCCGGCGGCCTTCCACCCCTTCCTGGGGAACCTTTTTTTCGTCCCTGCGTTTCCAATCCGAGTCTTTCCTATTCCTTTTTCTTCATTATCGCGCACTGTTCCTTCCCCCAACCTTGGGCACGTTTACCCCCCCCCCTCCGTTGCTTGGCTGGGGAAGTTTTCTCAAACTTTTTGACGCTCGGGCTTCCCTTTTTTCCTTTTTCGGCCCTTCCTTACATACCCGCAGCTTTCACGGTTTTGCTCCGAGACATTTTCCCCCGCGGGGCCCCCCCACCACATGATCCCCCCCCCGATGATTGGCTTTTTTTCCTGTCTACGGTTGAATTCTTCCCCGGTTGTCTTTTTTTCATCACAACTTCCCCCCCCCCCGCTTCCCCTCCTGGGCATCCTTTACGCGTTGAAGCGGAAAGAGACTCTTCTTTGACCTCAAAGAGACCCCCGAGGTGACAAAATTTCCTCCCTGGCCCCTCTGGAAAGATTTTCTCCCCCCCCTCCCCTCTGCTCCGACGATTGATCTTTTTGATCGGATTTTTTTCCCTTTCCGGCATCCCCAACTGGTCTCCCCGCCGGTTTTTTGTTGCCCGGGAGGGGAACCGTAAATCCCCTGGCGGTACTCCGCTATGCCGGGACTCTTTTCAACGCCCCCCTTTGCACACGGTACTACGCGTAAATTCCCACGATCATACGCTCCCCTTTTTTTGTGCCGCGGGTTTTTTTTTCCGAGTGCTTTTTTTTTTCGGGAGGCCAATCCACCTTTGTTTTTTGGTACAAACTCTTTTCCTGGGGTCTTTTTTTCCCAAAAGATACTTGTTGAGCGCCGGTCCTTTCTGGATTGGGGACACGTTTAGCCCCCCGCGGAAAGATAACCTTCTTCCCCATCTTTCCTTTCTAGTCTGCAACCCTTCCCCCCTCCCTTTCTGTCGGGCATTCCGTGTTTTTTTTTTACGGACGCAGCCTTCTTGGATGCCTATCCCTCTCTCGACTGCTTTTTTTGAGCCGAGGCCCCCCCTTTCCACTGTTTCCCCCCGTTTTTTCACATTGTGCCTTCCTCTGTTTCCTGCGGAGAATGTCTCTCTTTCTCCTTTTTTGGTTGTTTTTGAGATTTCTGGCAGGCGGACGGCCCCCTTCCTGAGGATCACTTCTTTTGAAGAGGACGGAGGCTCACCCCCTTTTGGGAGTCCGCAACGGAATAGGCCTTCTTTTCCTCGTTGGCTTTCGGTCGGATGACCGGCTCTTTTTTCCCCCCTTGCTGGGAGTTTGTTTTCCCTTTTTTTCAGACAGATTGTTCCTTTTTTTTTTTTGCTGGGTGCTTCGGCGTAGTCCAGTTACCCCTTTTCTTCCGGCGCTTTCGTGGTTCCGCGTTTCGTCCCAGCCCCTCCTCTTTTTCATTCGCCTGGCTTTTTCCGCCCGCTACCGCACCTTTTTTCCCCTTTTTTCAACCCCGTTGCGAAAAAAGGCTTTCTGAGTGGGTCTTCCTTCTCCCCCGTGTTGCACTTCTTCTTGTTTCTTCCCCGGGGCAGAGCTTTTTTCCCGCCGTTAGGGAGTTCGATTTCCGGCGACTTTCTTCTCTCGGCGCGGGCGACCGTCCCCTCTCCCTTCCCCCACCGCCGCCGCGTCTTTTGTCCCTTGAATCGCCAGCGGAGGTGTCTTTTTTTTTCGTCCCTTTTTTTTTTGTGATGCGGTCAATGCTGACGTCCCTCTTTTCCCTTTCGTCTCTTTCCCTTTTGGGGTTTTCACCTCTCCCCCTTCTTTCCCGCTCCACCCGGGAAGGCCTCTTCTTTTTTCATTTAGTGAAGCGGGTTTCCCTTTGTTGGGATGACCCTTTTTCCCGCTCACTTTTTTTTTCCCCTCATCTCGACCATCAATTGCCTTTTTTTGTTAGCGCGAATGTTGCGGACTTTTTCTTGGTTTTATGCCGTTTATTTTTTTTGGGGCGAGCGGCAATTTCTTTCTCCTTTGGTCCGCTTTTCTCCCCCAGAGGCCAACCTTTTCTACTTTCACGGAGTGAGTCCTTTTCGGCTTCCTTAGGCCATCGAAATCTTCCCTTGAGTTTTTTTCCTTTTTACCCGGCCTTCATACGTGCCCCCCTTTTTCGTTCCTTGGATCGCGCCGTCTCCCTCCCTGCGTTTTTTTTCCTTTGACCCGGGTCTACCTCGATTTTTTCCCCTCCCTTTGCAACCCCCTCTCGTCACCGTCTTTTTTTTCGGTCTTCGTAAGCCCGGCCCCTTTCGTCGGACTATGCCGTTCGCGCATTTTAGCGATGATTTTTCCCCCTTCGGCAACGGTGGCCCTTTCTTTTCGTCGAACTATTTCCGCGCGCCGTGTTCCCTCGCGGCGCAGGGTTTCGCTTCCTTTTTTTCGCAGCTCGGTCTTTTTTTTCTCCACCGGGCGGGACCTCTTGCATACCCATAGGTACTTCCTCCGGGTTTCTTTTTTCACGCGACTTGCCGTTTTTCATCGTTTTTTGAGTCTGAAGCTTGAAGAACCTGTTTTTTTTTTTCAGTTCCCTACAACGCCCCCGCATCTCGTGGAATGTCCCCCCCTTCAAAATGTTAGCTTCCTTTTTTCACGGATTATTTGGGAACCTTTTGACAGGTTTCAAAGGGTTTCCCGGAAGGATCTCCCCCCCCCACACGCCCCCCCAAGTCAATTATTGTGAGTAGTCCTTTTCCCGGACCACCCCCTCGGATCAGAGGCTTTTTTTCCCCTTTCGGAGTGTTTTTTCTGGGGGGGCCCTCACCTTCCCTGAGATAGGGACTTCTCGAACCCCGACCGCCCTCGGGCTTTTTTTGCATTCCTGGCTTTGGGTTTGGGAGCGCCCGGCCCTCCTACCGTTAGGAAAGGTTCTCCCTGTGGAGACCGACCAGATCTCTTTTTTTTTTCTCCCCTTCGAGCTTTGTGAATCATTCCTCCCCCGGAATAAACCGGCCGCTCGGGGCCAAGACTTTTTGAGGGAATGTCTGCGCGTTTTTGGAAGCACTTCTTTTCGCCCCAGATCGGCCCCCCTTTCCTTTCGTCCCCCTGCGCAGCCCCTCATCTCCCCGGTCATCGTCCCCCCCACACTGGAGCACAGGTTCCCTTGATGGAGCCCTTTTTTTCGTCACCCCCTTCCCAAGGCTTCCTGTTTGTCCGGTCTTTTTTTTTTTCTACCTTTTGATGGATGTGACCCCTTTCGTCTCTTTCATACGTTTCCCTCTATTGATTTTTCCCCTCTTTCCCCCCGATTCAGAGAGGGGACTTGACCCCTGAAAAGATCCCCCCTAACGCAAAGGGGATAGGAACACGTTTTACCTGGGTACATTTTGCAGTGGAACGTTTGATCCCCTGGCGAACACAATTTTTTCCCTGCAGGATTGTTTTTTCCCCAAAAAGTTCGACCCCCCTTCGGCACGACGCAGACCGATTTGGCTTTTCCATATGTCCCCCCCAGTCATGTTTGTCCCCACCAACAACCGCGCGGGGGGTTTTTCCCCCTGCATCTCTCCTTTTTTTTCGCACTTCCCCCCCCCGCATTCAGTTTCTGTAGGCCTTTTGGGCTGACCCTTTATCCTTTTCCCTCCTTTCCTGGACGGCTTTTTCTTTTTTTCTTGTTTCGAGCGGAAGTCGCCCCCTCGCGTTTTTTAGTGAGCGCCGTTTTCTTATGAAGTTCGGTGATTTCTCTTCCCGACCAAGATTGCTTTTTTTTCCCCGGCCCTTTTTTCCCCTTTTTTTTTTCGGCTGCTTTTTATCTCGATTTCTTTTTCCTTTTCAGTGATGCAACGCCTCTGCTTCTTCCCCTCTGATCCCCGGATTGGCCGCGTTCCTTCCCCCTTTTTTTCGTGATGCTTTTTCCCCATCACTACCTTTTCGTAACGGAAACCCACCCCTTTTTTTGTATTTTAAGAAGGACTCTCTCCCATTTCCTCACTAATCCGTTGACCTCGTCGGATTTCCCCCCCCTCCCATTTCACCCTTTCCCGTCCGATTTTTCGTCTTTCATTCCACGGACCCCCGGTTACCCCTTTTGGATTTTTTTCCGGGTCTTTTCTTGGACCCCTCGAAGTGGGTGTTGCCCCTGAGGAAGATTTGATCTTGCCCGCCTCCCTGCCCCCGAGAAGTCTCAGGTCGCACTGGCCTTTTTCTTTCTTTTTTCTTCCATTTCCCCGTCCCCCCCCTGCCACGTCATAAGCGACTTCCGTGTCGTTTTCCCCTACACGCGCGTTTTTTTTTTTTTTGTTGTGCTGATTCGCTCCCGGCCCCCCCCAAGTGATCATTTTTTCCCCTTTCCCCCTCGAGCTCGAAGTCAGCCACCCCTTTCCCCCAGCGGGGAGCCCCCTGCCACCCCAACCTTTTTTTTTCCCCCCTTTCCCCCCAGGCGCTTCTTTGCGATGTTTTTTTTGGCAGCGATTTGGCCCCGTCCATGAATTGCGGGTCTCTCGGCCTTTCGCCCAATCTTCCTTTTCTTCCGAGGTTCTCTTTTCTTCCCATTGCTGACTGTCTGTGGTCGCGACCTTTCCGGTTCCCCTTTTTTTTCAGTTATGTAACACACGGGGACGGGTTCCTTTCCGGCAGGAATCTGTTCCGCTGCCGCCCTCCCCCCCCCCGCTCGCGCGCCTCCCATCTGGAGCTCAAGCTTTCCTTAGGTTTTCCCCCCCAAAGCTTCACCGATATCCAACATCCCTCTTTGGTAGGTCCCCCCTCCACAGGTCGCTGCCGACGGCCAAGAAGTCTTTTCCCCCTGCTTTTGTTTTGTGGTTTTTTGTGTTTTGTTTCCCGGTGACGGCGCTGCTTTTTCTACCCCCCCCTCCTCTGTGCGCCTCTGTGGAGCTCTTTGACTGTTTTGGGAACCTCGGCGAATTTTTTTCCTTTCCCTTGCGGGCTATGATCTCCAATTGCTCGGGCCTTTTTGGATTTTTTTTCATTCGCCACCCTTTCCCCCTCCGGAGCGTCGCCTTTTTGGATCCTTGAAACAGATCCCGACTTTTCTCGACCCTTTTTTTATGATTCTGGGCTTTTCTGGTTCCTTGCCTTTTTTGATGCTTCTTCCACTTATTCTATACTCTTGGCCCCGGGACCTCTTTCGGCCCTTTTTTGTCGTGTCGTTCCCCCCCCCCCCCGGATCGGTCCCCCCTCCCTTGATTCCACAAGGGAAAACCCCCTTCTTCATCCCGCCCCATCAAAAAAGACCTTTATTCTTCTTTTTTTTCCCAGAGTAAATCTTTTTCCCCTCCAAATTTTTTTCCTCGCTCGCGGTTTTTGTTGAAAGTCGTTTTGTAGGATAACCCCCTTCTCTTCCCTTACTGTTACACGGGAATTTCCATGGTTCCCCCCTTAACCGAATCCTTCTTCGCCTTTTCCCCCTTTCCCCTAGATAAATACCCCCTAGACTACCCAGATAATTTAGGCTCAGAGTCACCCTTTTTATGAAGATTCGTTGGATCCCGAGGCTTTTCTCCTACTGGGGCGCGCGGGAGGTCATTTCTCTTTTTCAACGATCGGTCTCCCGTCCTCGTTTTTTTTTTGCAGGAATTAAAATCATCTTTCTTTTATCCGTATGACCCTACCCCTCCCTGGGAGGAAGGAGCTCGCCTTTACCGAAGGGCCTCTTCTTCCTTGAAAGTAACTCCCCCTCTACACCATCGAGGGACTACTCGTCCGTCGTGCCTTTTCTTTCCTCCTCTTATTTCCTTGGACGGCCTGACCCCGGACGCAGACCTTTTTTTATTCCCCCCTCCTGCCTTTTTGTCTCTTCGAGGTCCCTTTTCTCGCGCACCCCCCGCACTGGTTTTTCGGGCATTTCCCGTGCCTCTGGCTGGGACCTTTTCGTTCTTCCTTTCTTTCCTCGCCCGACCGTCTTCCCCTTTTTTTTTCACCGCCGGATCGTACGGCTTCCGCGTCTCTTTTTTCCGCGATCACCCACTCTTGTGGGGCAACTTCTTTCCTCTCTTTTTTTTCACGGTTTGAAGAAGGTCGGTTTCATGGGTCATCCCCCCCCGGAAACTCCGCTCCCCCCCTCTCCGGGCCATCTTACCCCGGTTGAGAGAAAACTTTTCTTCGTTGGAGCCTATGTCCCCCTGACGCCCGTTCGTGCTTTCTTTTTGACACTCATCTTCGAACGGACGATTTTTTGCTGGACCCCTTCACGATTTCCGTAAGCGTTTTTTTTTTTTGCGGATATTTACCCCGCGGTCGGCCCCCGGGCGCCACTGTCGAAAGACTCGCCGGCCCGTTTTCCCCGTAATCTCCTCGGAGTTGTGGACCCGGCTCCTGCCTGGACTTATCGATCAAACGACATTGATTTCCTGCGTAAACCCCATTCCCCCCCTTTACGATTGCCGTGTCCGTTTTTGTGAAACCCCTCTCGGGAGGGATTTTTTCGGTCCATGCCCACCCCGACGGGAGAATTGATGGGGTCCTCTTTCCTTGGGCCAGAGTTCCCGCTGGTTCCGGACGAAGGCCTCTTCCCGGATCACCCAGTCGTGCTCTGCTTCGTTTGTCAACCGGCATTGCCCCCATGACCCCCCCCCTCTCGCCGCCCTCCCCTCGTTGATGCCTTATCCTGTGTTTTCTTAGTCTCTTGACGAAGCGGGTTTGAGGGCTTTCCCCCTTGACCAATTGCGAAGAAGTTCGCGCCCTTTTCCCTTCCGGACGATTATTAGCCTTTTTGGAAAGTTCTTCTCTTTTCCTTTTCTCTTTCCCGTGTTTTTTTTGGAGCTCTTCGCCTCTCCCTTCGTGCGGCGGCACATGTCTTTCCCTGCATTGTTCCCCTTCCTTTTTTTTTGCTCACCCCGATCGTCTGCCGCTCAAGCCCGGCATCGTCCTTTTTTTCCCCCGCGCGTCTGCCCTCTGGTAGATGGTCCTTTCACATTTGGACTGGGAGTTTTTTTTCAATCCCCCTCCCTTCAAGAAGGGTGTATCGGGCTTTAGGTCCCTCCAGGGCCGCGTAGGGTCTTTTTGGGAGTTTCGTCCCAGTCCCCCCCCCCCGGAAGATCCATTCTGTCCTGGCCCTCCTCCTCCCCCCTTTTGTCATTTTCACCGGTTTCCACCCCGGGACCGGCCTTGTTCCGGGGCCCCTCTTCCCGTTGTGCAGAATGTTGCTCCTCCATGGTCCCGGTTGCCTTGGTCGCTCCGGCCGTGGTCCCCGTGATTTTACGGTCTACTGGGTCCCCTTTGGCCGCGGCCCCGCGGGACGATTTCCTGCTTCGCCAATCGTTTGTCCGAGTCTTGTTTTGGATGAATAGGTTTGGTCAATTGGCTTCCGCGCGAATTTTTTTTTGCATTCGGTCCTCTTTTTTTTTCTCTTCGCTCAACAGGGACGGACTAGAGGATTGCCCTGCAACTTCGTTTGGAAGCTGGAGTTCCGTTGGATCCCCTACTGCTTTCACCCCCCCCCCTTAGGGCTTCCTCCGACACCCCCGAGTGTGATTTCCTTTTTTCTCGCGGAAGCCCTACGATCGGGCTTTTGGATGACGTAGACTTTTGCAAGGGGAGGTCCCGGTCCCTCCGTGCTTTCTTCCACTGAAGCACGGGCTGGGCTTCAAAGGGCCGGCGGTGAGCGGTCCCCCCGGGGGTCTTTTTCTTCAGGCCATCGAAGGATGATTTGATGGGGAATACCCCTGTTCCCCGAATGTCTTGAGTCCGTTCCGCCAATTACTCGCCTTTTTTTCGTTCACGACGGACCCCGAGTCTTCACTTCCCTAGTTCCGCGGAGACCCCTATCATATGGGGGGTTTGTCACCCGTCATTGGCGGTTTTTTTGCACCGTCGCGTCGTTTTTCCCTAGAGCGTCGCGTAATTAGCGAATTGATGACGTCGGCAAAAAAGAGCCTCCTCGGTCTCCATCCTCCCCTTACGCCGAGAGTTCCCAGACGCTCGGTGATCTTTTTTGGGCGGACCATCGGTGTACCCCCCCATTTACCTCTGGTCCGGACCTCTTGAAGTCGCGTGTGTTGGGAGGAGATTATCAGGCTTCTGGGCTACCTCTCCCCCCCCTCCCTTTCGGTGATTGTACCCATGACCGGGTCACCTTCTTGAAGCCCTTAAAAAACGGTTTTTTCGCCCGACGTCCCCCCCCACCCAAACAAGCGCCTTTTTGTTGCGGTCAGTCCCTTTCCGAACCGAAGCCCCTCGATTTTTCGTGGGTTTTTCGTTTTGGCCCCCCTTGTAGGATCTTCCCCGAAATTTCAATCTTCCGGCCGTGCTTTGCGGTGTATCGTCAGCCGAGTCTCGATCACTTCTTCCATGTGACCCAAAACCTCAATCCGCATTTGCGCAAGGATTCTTCCTTTGCTTCCGGGCATCCCCCTTTTTCCTCGGGGGCCCCTCTGTGCGAATGCCCCCTTTTTTTCCCGTTCTTCCCTTCTCCTTCAGCCGCCGTTCTCATGATTGTCGCACTGTTATAGGTTTCCCCCTCCCCCGTTCATCGCCACCTCCGGCGCACTGGCCCCTGCTTTTTCGTGCGGTTTTTCTCTTCCCGTCACAATTTTTCCCCCCGGCGGAGTTGGGTTCGCTCCTTTTTGGAGATGATGTGGATATTCTGTGGAGCTGCGGACTCCTGTAATACGATATTTCTTTTTCGGCGGGCGCGAGCGGTGAGTAGGATTTTCCCTTCCTGCATGAACCCTCCCCCCGGCGGGCCCTTTATACGGTGACTCTTCCCCTCCCCCCGGAAGCGTTTCGCGTAACCCAACCAACCACCCCCCCCCCCAGGGCAGTTGCCCCCCTTTGCGACCCCCCCCTTTATGACGCAGATTTTTTCTTACGCCGATCTGGCTCTCCCCTTTCCTTTTTCGTTTGCCAACTTTCCCAAGCATTTTTCTTCCGTTTCGCCTGGCGTGATTTTGCTCTTCTTCTTTTTTTTTTCCTTTCCGGTTTTTTCTGTTTTGATCGCGGCCGCCCCCCCCTTTTCTTTTCCAGGACAGCCTTTTCCTGCCGGGTCGACGCGTCAGGCGCCTCGCGTGTCTTTCCTCCCTAATCAGGCGGAGTGACTTTTCCTTCGGGATTTCTCTCAAACCGACATCCCTTTCTTCCTCCGCCTGCTTTTTCCTTCCAGGTGGGCGGCGCCTTCTATCTCTTTCTTTCCTTTTCAGTGTAGCCCCCCTCTTTTTTCCCGATCCCGGAGGCATTGCCCCCCTTCCTTTCTTACCGAGTTCTCGTGAACTGACCCTCTGGCCCGGTCGTACGGGCATGTAGAGGTACTTTCCCTACGAAGGTGATCTCTCTCCTTTTTTTTCCCTTCCTCCGTTGTTGTGTTTTTTTTTTTTCACCTTAGTCGTTCTCCCTTACACCCTCGACCTTACGTCCGCCCTCCTTATGTGATGTTTCATCACGTTTCCCCACCTTCGTCCTTTTGCCCCGATCCCCTTTTCTTCTTAGATTCCATCGAGATCTTTTTCTTCCCCACTGAGGCCCCCAATTGATCGGATCTTTTTTCCCGCCCGCCCACACCGGCCGGTTCCTTTCCTGACAGTAAGTCAGTTGCCAACTTTCCCCCCTTCCCTCTGTATTTTTTTATAGACCCATCCCGCCCGCCAGTCCCCCTCCTGGATCTTTTTGTTCCCCTACCCCCCTCCTCCCTCGGCGGTTGTTTCTTTTCTCTCGACTTCTTTTTTCCTTCAAGAGTCTTCCCTTCTGGCGCGGATTTCTTCTTTCTCCCCCCAACCTTCCCCCCTTTCCGGAAGGTCCCCTCCAGAAAGACAGAAGACCTTTTCTCCGACATTGCTACCTGTCCCTCCGAAAAGTCCCCTCCTCAGTTTTTTTTTTCCCCAGAAGAACCTTCCCCAACAATCCAGCTGTCTTTACAACTCCCCTCTTGATTTTTTTTCCCCCCCCCCCTCCGCGGTTTCGAAACAATGATTTTTTCTTTATTAACCCCCTCCTGTCGCCATCCCTCCAGTATAAGTTTTTTTCCCGGGTTTCAAGGAAGTGTCGAACGTCTCTTTCCGACTCTGCGGGGCCCCCCTTCTTCCCAAGGACCCCTTTCCCTTCTCCGAAGCTTCCGGTGGGGGACGTCCAGGGCTCTGGAGGATTGTTTCTTTTTTTCTGCAATCAATACGGTTTTTTCCTTTCCGCTCTATCCCCCTTCGATTCAAGATCTGCTAAAGAGTGTGTAAACCCCTGATCCCCCCCCCCCCCTTCATAAAGAGAAAACGTTCGGGTTTTTTTTTCACTAAGCAGGTCAGAAGGAAGAGTTTTTTCCGGTGCTTGTTTGTGGACTTTTTTGGTGCGATTTTGTCACTCCCTCCTTTTTCACTGTGACGAAATCTCCCGGAATTTTTCTCTTTGGGAGATTTCCCCTTGCGAGGGTCCCCCTTGCGAATCATGGGCGATCTTTTTCGAAGGAGAGTGCCCGGCTGGGGCCCACCGTCATTGCCCTTCTCCTGAAGAACCGGGTGGTCTGGATGCGTGAAGTTCTCCTTTTCCGGGCAAATGCTCACCGATCTTCCATCTGGGCATGGGACACTCCTCAAAAAAGTTTTTTGATGAGGTCCTCTCTTCGATAAACCCCGAAACTTATCTGGTCTGTGTCTTTCCTTCCCGATCGTTTATCCAACCTTCCCCACGCGCCTTTTTCCCTCCCACAGAAACTATCGCTTTTCGTCACGCATTTCGTCCCGCACCCACCCTTTTTGTTTCTTTTCTTGGCTTTTTTCCCCGTTTTCTTTTCTTTTCTGACCGACCCCCTTTCCCATGAGATGGAGGATGGCCTTGTCATTCTTTTTCCCAAAAACCTCTCCCCTTTTCACTGATCTGCGAGTTACCCCTCTTGTTTTTTTTGCTGCGCCCCCTCTTACCCCGAAATTTTCTGGCGCATCCTTTTCCGGTCGGGTCCCCTCTCTTTCAGACCGATTGTTT
>Ga0179593_1402567_pt1 | contig 15029 bp, 14 predicted proteins | sample CZODoug2_1_08_16_FD_185931 | JGI IMG/M metagenome (GOLD analysis project Ga0179593, IMG submission 185931) | Vadose zone soil fungal communities from Angelo Coast Range Reserve, California, USA - CZODoug2_1_08_16fungal (PacBio error correction) | ecosystem: Environmental > Terrestrial > Soil >... | reverse complement strand
TCAGTTGTTGGGCGGTTTTTCATTTCGGCTTTTCCCTATCAGCACCGCGAAATGGATTTTTTCCTTCCCACTCCGCCGGCGTGTTGAGCCCAGGTTTATATTTTTCGTGTTCCCCCCTCCCTCTCTAAGTGGTCCACCTCTTCGACGAAGGATGGGTTTATGTTTTTTTAGGGGTAATTTTTCCTACGAGTTTTTTCTTTCCCCGTTCTTTCCGCCCCCAGGCTTTTAACAATGTCTCCTCCTTCTTCCAAATGACTGAAACCTCCTGTTCTCATGTACTCTAGCATTGAGGCCATACCCCTTCTTTTTTTTTAGGTCTTGGTAATATTTTTTTTTTTTGACCTAGGAAGGGTTTTGCTTTGGGCCGTACCCCGCCCCTTCAAAAACCCTGGCCCCCTACTGGAAGCCAAGGTTATTTACAAATTCTTTAAGTTTTCTCCCCCCCCTACGCCTTTACCTGAATTTCGTGATTTTGGCGAATTATAAGTTTCCCTGTTCCTGATTTTGTTTTTTATGGATCCTTATTTTTGTTGTTTTTTTTTTTTTTGTAGTTCAGCGGTGGATCCTCTTTTTCTTTTCCACGGCCTATTGAGCGTAAACCGTTTACGCCTTGCCTCCCTTGCCCGAGTGGCCCCCTTTTCCTTTTAATATGAAAGAGACTCTGGTACCCTTATTTTGTCCTTTTTGTAGCACTCACCCGCTCATTTTCAGGGGTTTTTGATTTCGAAAGAAGATACATTTGGCCCCTTTTGTCTTTATTTGCCGCCCTTTCTATTTTTCATTCCTTTTGAGTCTTTCTATGCAACCGTTTTTCCTTGAGCTTCGCGTGCTTCCACCTGTCTCTCCCTGAGGAAAAGTTCGCTTTTTCGACGTATCTGGCCTGTCAAAAACTCCATTTTTTTTACCAGCTCAAAGATGTTTCCCATTTCCCTTCCCCCACGTCTTGTTCCTTTTTCTTTAGTTTGCTCTCTTCTCCCCCAACTGGTCCTTTCCGATGCGTTTCTGCTTAAAGGAGTGAATCTTCCGTAACCCTAGTCCTTCTGGGGGGATTCGATTTTTTCGCCAGTCTGAGTTTTCCCCCCTGTACCCCCTTTCTGTCCATCACTTTCCCCCCGTTGTCAGCAATTCCCGCGCGGTCTTTTCACACCAATCTTAGACCCCCGCTCGCTGAGGACTTTTAAAATATGTAACATTTCACGCAGTTTTGCCAGTTTTTTCCCCCTCCAGTTTCCTTCGCCTGGGGGGGCAATTATTCCGTGTTTTTTTTCTCCCTCCTCTGTGCGAGGTTTTTTCTCGCGCGGACCCCCTTTTTATTGTCAAATGTGGTGTGCTTGGGACTTTTCCGCCCGTTTTTTCCTTTCTTCCCCTGACTGCCCCAGCCATTTTTGACACTCTGGTTTCTTACTTCTTCCCCCCCCCATACTCCCAGACTTTTCCCCCTTCCCCTTCAACTGGCTAATCCCCAAGACGGGGTTTTCTAGGATTTACGTGCCACATTGGTTTTGTTGCGCCAATCACTTTGCTTTTCCCACCTTGCCTGCCGCGTCTTTTCACTATCGTTTTCGAATTCTTTTCCCGGACCCGCCCTCCTTTCCCAAAACAACCCTTTTTTTGTTTTTTCTTGCTGATGGTTTCTGTTTCCCCCTCCCAGCCTTCTTTTCCGTACTTCGTGTGGGCAATTCGTCTTTCCCGATTGCACCTTTGCATTCCCCTTCTTTGATCTTCCCCGGACTTCTATTATGTTACCTTCCGCGTGCGCGTCAACTCTATGCTTTACGCTTTGCGCTCAGCCCAACCCCCCACCCCCGCCGCATTTGAGCTGATGAGCGGCCCCCCCCCTAGTGGATTTTTATCGTTCCTCTCACCAGTCCTTTTTAGGGCTCACCGCTTGTTTTTTTTGATCATTGTTCTCCCTAGGACCGGTCCCTTCCCCTTCATTTACCACCGTTGTGCTTTGGGCCGGGCCTCTAAGGACCCGGGCCACCTCTCTCCCCTGGTTGTCACTTTCTTTCGATCCGCTAGTTTAATGTCCTTTCCCTTCCTTCCTTTCCGTTGTACGGCGGGGGTTCCTCCTTGTCTGCCACCCAAAACGGGGCTACACGGTCGTTCTTTCCCCCCCCCCCCATCTTTCGAGTCGCCCGCCACCTTTCTTTATTTGCTCCCGAACCCTCCCACCTTTGGTTTTTGGACTGGGATTCTCGTACGGGCGTGGGTTTCTGTTGCCTTCAGTGTCTTCTCCTTTTTCTGTCCCTTGACTATTTTTGCCCCTGATTTTGATCCACTTACCAGGGGTCCCCCCCTCTCAACCCGGTTGAAACAAAAGGCTCCCCTTTTGAGTATCTTCCCTGCCCAGAGTTCCCCATCTAGTTTTGTTTTTCCCCCCTTTTACGCCCCCCCCCCCGCACCCCACAAATTTTGCAGACTTGTTCTGACCATCAGTTTTTTTCTTGTTGTTTTGCTATTTTTTTTCCCCCGTCGAGGAATATTTCTTCCGCTTTTTTACCGGCCTTTTCCAAATCCTTAGGTTCCATTTTTAAAGACGAACGATTTTTTTTTTTCCACCTCGGACCTGATGGCATTAGCCCACTTTTTATATGTCCTCTTTTTTGTTTTTTGTGTCATTCTCTTAACCCGGAGTTCTCCCCTTTGCGTCCTTACGTTGCCGAGGCTACTGCAGCTTTTCCCCGCTGACCCGCGTCTTTAACTCCTTATTTTTTCTCCACTCAATTTTGTCTTCTCCCTTTCCTAGAGATATTTTTTTTTGGGGGCAGACCTGGATTGGACAGCCTCGTTCCTCCACCTTCTGGTCGTTTTTTTGTATTTCTTCCTTCATTTCTATGTCTGGGATGGCTTCTCCTTTTTTTACTTAAAGTGGAGTTTTGCCAGTGCTTTAAGGTCAACCTTTTTTCTGGAAAGGAAGCTCCCCGTTGATTTATTCCTTCTTCCCTCAGCCTTTTCCGCCTAGGTTATTTTGGCATTCCTCTTTGTCCCAAAAATCCGCTTTTTGGAGACCACGCTGTTCTGGTGTCACACCCGTTTTTGGTTCACCTTGACCCCCGTACGTTTGTACCCCAGACAGTGTTGGGGCGCTCCGAATCTTGTTTATCCTTATGTTTTTATTTTTTCCCTTTTTTCTTCCGTTCCGAGTGTACTGGTGGTGTGGTTCCTTTTCTGGAAATTTGGTCACAACCGGCCTTTTTGCTTTTTTCTTTTTCGTTCCCGCTCCGTCCCATTCTATTCCCTCCACCCCTTGTGATGTGCTTCTATTTGGTTTCTCGTTACCCCCCCTTTACACGGAGCCGCTTCTTTGTGTCTGTGTGTGGAGCGCGCCTTGAGTTGTGCATCAGCGTTCCATATCTTTATCGATAATTGACTCAGACCTGGGCGTATAGGTCCTGGGGATGGGTTGCCCGACTGTGCACCTTTGAAGAATCGCCCGTTATGGCGTGTGGTCATCTTTTTTCTCTTTTTTAAGTATGAACAGCGCCAGTGCGAGCGTTTTCCCCCCACGCCAAGGGGGAATCAGGAATCAGACTATTTAATTGAAGCAGATTGCGAGTGGAACTTTCCCCGTCACCTCTGCCTCCCTGGTTCGTTCCGACGAGCCAATCCGTGGTCGATAGACCGCTATTTTTTTTTTCCTCTTTTTTTTACTCAGGAAGTGTCTCTTTAGTTAACGTTTGTAAGCCGAGCTGAGGGTCTTCCAGGTGTCCCGTGCGGCATGAAAAATCCTGAGGGCCGTAGAGGTGATGTGTTATCAGGGGTGTGCCCCTATGTAGTCAGACTTGCAGCGCTGTCTATCGGCAGCACCTTTCGTGGGCGGCATAGCGTCTATTCCGGTGTGTTTAGGCAGGGAGATGTTGTGCAGTGAAGTGCTTTGTCACTCGATTGGATAAAAGCAGGTCTTGAAAGGCCACGAGTTATTGTAGAAGAATAAGATTGGGGAAGACGAAGAATTGCCAGGAAAAAGGGGACGGGAGAAACAAGGGAGGAGGGGGCCGGAAGGGGCAGCTCAGCTGAAGAATTATTCAGCAATTGTGAGGGTGGAGAGGCTGAGGGGAGTCAGTTTAAAAAGCGATGATTAGGGGGGAAACTTAACTCTGTATAAAGGCGTGGAAAGCACTGACTAGGAAGGGTATTTAAGATTTTAGATGCTTTTCAGGCAAATTTATCTAAGCCTTGGGCCTTTGTAGACGCATCTGTCCTACGTTTCTACGTCGATGCCCCATACGGGTTGATGTGAGGTTGGTCTACCCCTAGGGGTGAGAGTTTTGATGAGCGTGTTTCGTTATTCGGGGTTTATCTCTCTGTGTAGCGGGTTAGAGCTGGCGTGTTTGGGGGTAGGTAGTTGAGAGAATCTCTTAAATCTTCGAGAATCTTTACGGCGACCTGAAGGCCCTCTCCACAATCAGACTGTTCCCGCGTCGCGGAGTGGCGCTGATTACGTAGTGTCCGGAAATCCATGCGTATGATCCCGTTGTTCATGTTATATTTTTGAGAGTATGCCAATGTAGTTCTGCGTTGGCATCAAGCTAGAAGTCTCTGGCGTTCTTGCGTGGGGCAGCGTATATTCCTGCATCAAGCTGCTCCTTTTCTCCAAGAATACAGCCTCGATGGAGGTATTAATGTATGGGATAGCGGGGTCCTCTTACTCCACCACAATATTGGTCCCGATCGTTTGACCCCTTTACGACGCATGAGCCTCCCTATGTCTTTCGCTCCGGATAGATGGTCCCATGTTTATCCATTTTCCCATGGTTCGAAAGATTCCTTTCTTTTGAGTTTTCTTCCGGAGCACAAGGGACACCCCCTTGTAATTTCTCTCCCACAGGACCGTACGAGAGCAGAGTAGGTTATCTGGTGACAGTCCTGAAACATTTTGTATATTTCTTTGCGAGCTTTTACCCTGGAAGGGTATTTTTCTTGTTCCTTCCTTTACCAAGTCTTAAGCGAATGTTCTTGATTTTCTTCAGTGTCCGTTGAGTTCGTCGAACGTCGGAGTTGGTAGTCCCTTCCGTGTTTTGTTTGGGACTCGAGATGTCGCTTTTTTCACCCCACCATGGTCCCCCAAAACTCGACGTGATCGGCTGCCGGCGCCGCTTTTCGGAGCCCTTCCCCAAGGATTGTCGTTAAATACCGTTTCCCGTCTACTGGCTTGATACACGACCCTTAGTCCTTGTAACAGATCTGTCCCCCCAATGGACAACCACGTTCTCGATTGTCTTCATAAAGTGGGCAAGTTGTGACGCCGCTCTTCCCCGCCCGCTCTGTGGCCCAAATATTCTTTTTCCCCGTTTCCTCCTTAAAATCTCGTTTCTCATAGCGTAGATAGTAGGTGCGTTACAGTTTTCTCTCGCACATATGCTGAGTGGGTATGTCACTTGTACTTAGAGGCGGGAACCCGCTTTTATAAATCTCCTCTTCCCTTTTTTGCTTTTTTTTTTGGACACCGGCGCTTCTTCCCTCTTTCACCCCCTTTTGACCCCACCACCCCACGTGTGTCGATTGCCTTTGACTAACCGCTTTCTCCCCCTCTTCTGGATCTTTTAATTCTCACCGTTTTTTCTTCCCCTTCAGTTCTTCCCCGCCACCCCCATCACCTCTCCTCCTCCTTTCCCTCTTGTATGCCTTCCTCCGGTCATTCTCCTCGTAAAAGGATCGGTTTTTTGCGCCCGCCGATGCCTGCCCTTTTTCCCACTTCCGCCCCGTCCAACCTTTCTTTCCCATTTTCCCCTGAGCTTTCCACATGTTTTGAATGTCTCGAGTATTATAGTGAACAGGGTCTTCGGTGTTTTTTTTCTCTCCGCCGTCGCGTCCCCCCGGGGCAGTGTTGAGAGCTCCCTCTTCTCGCGTTTGTTATAAGCTAGGCTCGAGTGAGGTTGACGTTTGACGTGTCCAGCTCCTTTTTTTCCCCCTCACGTGACTTGGCCTTTTCGTGACTTTTTTTTCAACACCTCAGCTGCCCCACACCATGGATTGGCTACCGCGACTAGATAGATCCCCCCTGGTTCCCAGCTTTTTATCTTCGTGGAAGTCCTTTTCAACAGAAACCCCCCTTTTGTCCCAATGTCCGTGAGTTTCTCCCCTTTTTCCCCGAAGGCATACCCTCCCCTTGCTGTAACCCTGGAAAATTTGCGAAAACGTTTGATTTTCCTTTACAAACAGCTCCATCCCCTGGTCCCCACTTCGTTGATCTCCCTTGTGCAACATTCAACGAACCTCCAGTATGTCATGCCCCCTCCCCTCGTACTTCCAAATCAACTTGTCCATTTTTTTTCGGACGGCATTTTTTCCCCCATACGGCTCAGTTTTTGCTGATGATCTTCGGTCCCCCTTTTATTGTAATTCAGTCCCGATTTAATTCATCGCACATCCACCATTCCCCCTTCCCTTGTTAAAAATCGACGAGGGACGCCTTTTTTTTTTTTGACCACGAGGGTTTCCCCTTTGGAAATTCTTGTCCCCCCCCCTGTCTCTAGTTAGCCGTCATTCAGGTTTTCCAGTTGAGCAGACAACTCCAACGATGTTACCTCCCGGCTGACCGTTTTTTTCTTCACGTATTCGTCTGCCGTAATCGGGTCTTTCCTCTCCCCCTTCTTGAGCCTTTGCACCCTTTTACCCCCTCCTGAGAAGTCTTTTTTTTTTTCCCCCCATGAAGTCCACTATTTTCGTTTGCAGCGATGTTTCACAGTCTTCCCCTACCTTAGACCTTTTCCTTTCCTACTCCCTGTTTTTTTTCTCAGCGTGGCCCTGCTTTGCGCTCTTGAACTTCGGTTGCTATCTTGTTGTTACCCTTGATTTTTGTCTTCACCAGGTTATAATTTCCTTTGGTGCCAACCTTTGCGGTTTTTAGTCCCCCCCCCGAATATCCCTGCCGACCCCGTCCCATTCCCCTTTTCGACCCCGGAGTTTACCCTTCCCTTCCATGTCCGTCATTACATCTCTTCTCTCTGCACAAGCATTTTTCGTTTTTCCAAAATGAATGTGTTTCGTTTTTTTTTACCCCAAAAGCCGTACCCATGGGCCTTTTTTCTTTTTTCCTGCTTCTAGTAATTATTGGCGGCCCTCCCTCGCTCCGTATGTCTAGGAGGAAAGTTTGGTCCCTTCCCTTCTCGTTTCCACATGACCACTTTCTTTGCATATTACAAACTTCCTTCAGGCTCCCGCTTTTTTTGAGTTAATGCCTTTGACCTTTTAGTCTTTCACGTCCTTCTTTTGCTTCAGGTTTTCGACCCGCCCTTTGGTGAACCCCCCTGGTCCTCGCCTCCGTCAAGTTGTCCCCCTCTGTGCGGTCTCTGGCAAAAACACGAGCTTACCTACCCGAGGCTTTCGCCTCCTGTTTTCCTGTTGTCACTCTCCCTTAGGGGCTTCCTTTTTTATATATGATTTTTTTTCCATGGAGGACTTCTTTTTCCACTTCGATTGCACTCTCTTCTCCTTTCCCCGGCTGTTAAGTGGAAACCTCACCCATCAGCATGCTTTCAAGTCTTTTTTTCTCTTTCCTGTAGCCGGGACGCTCCCTCAAGCTTTTTCTTTTTTCAGCTTTCTGCGTCTTCCGGAAAGGTTTGTCCCCCCAGCGTAGCGGCTTCTTTATTTCCCTTTTTTCGCACTAAAACCCTTTTTCATAATGTAGCCCCCCTCAACTTTTCCCGTTTTTCGTTTCTTTGTTGCATGCTTGTCATTCTTTTCTTATTTCATCTTTCTTTCTGCTTCGTTTATTTGTTGCGATCTTGATTCCCCTTTTTCCCCGTCCGTTTTCCATTTTCGGAATTGCCCCCTTATCTGTCCAATCCCCAGGCCGGGCGGCTTCTTGACTTCGGCTGTGAACTGTAACTCCTGGCTGCCCCCACCTTTTTTATTAACTTTTTTACCTTCTGGCAATGTTTCCACCCCTCTGGGCGGACCTTGGTTGGCTAGTGTCTCTTCTGTTTTCTCCCCCTTCGGATTTTAACCCCACCTCCTCTGTGTGCCTTAAAAGTTTCTTTTGATGTCTCTTTCAGTAGAACCCCTAATCGGGACCCCAGTTTTTCGTCCAGTTGATTTTTCCCGTACTGATGGTTTTTGTTCCTCCTTTTTCCTTCCTATCTACGGGTGACTTGTTTTGCTAGCGGCGTCTGAACTTTCTATTTTTTGGAGGGACATACTTTTCTTCGTATTTCTGTTATTTTTTTTTTACTCTGGAAGGGGGATGGACCCTGACACCTCTTTTCTATTCCCTGCACGTCGCGTTTCTCTTCATGATTCCTCTTAAAGTCCTCCTTAGGTCTCCCTTCCTATTTCTTTTTCCCCCGGCGCTAGGACCTTTTCCCCATTTCTCTCCGTGCACACTCGGCTTGCCGTTTCACTAAAGTTCTTTTTCCCGTGACTTTTTTACCTTTTGCCCTTCATTCTTTACCTTTGTTTGGAGATTTTCCTTTCTTGAACGGCCTTTTTATCCATGTCATCCGCTACCCAACTGTCCTGCGAGAAGTCACACCCATCGTTTTTGTTCCGTTCAAACAGTTCTCTTCCTCTGCCCCCACCCGAAATTTCAAAATGGTTCTTGAGGTTTGTTCTATTAAAGTTCCTCTTCTAAATTTCTTACGTTCCAAAATTTTCCGTCCATGGTCCCCACCTTTCACCTCCCAGCCCTTCCCCTTTTTCATGTTGATGAGATCTTCATGAGTTTTTTCGTCCTCCCCCTGTTGTTTGGCCTGTGGGCTCTCTTGCATGTACGCAGGAATGTGTTTCTTCGTCAGAAGCTACTTCATGACCTTGGAATTCCACTCCAGAGTCTCCCAATCTCCTTTTTACCTTTTTTTGAATGTGTTAATTTTTGGAGTTTTTTCTCTTCTATGTTTTACTTCCTCTTTGCAAAGTGGTTCGGGCAGCATCTTTCTCGTTCGCGTTTTTTTTTGTTCCCAGATGCTGCTACCCCAACATCTTTTTTCTTTCTTTTTTCTCACTTTAATATAATAAGGTGTTTTCTTTTCTCCTTCCTGTTCCCGGGAGTTCACGTCCTTTATTTTGACACAGGTCCACCTCCCTCTTCCGCGGCTTTTCCCTCCCCCCCGTTTTCTAGCCTTCGTCGGAGGGGAGTCACCCCTTTCTCCTTCTCCCCCTTTTCCATTATTTAGTCAAGGTAACCTTGACTTTTTCCACGACTATCAGTGATGGTATCTTCTGACCTGTTTCATTTTCTAAGGAATTTGACCACTGAGTCCTCCCCCTTTTGTCTTTCTTCCCCCCCATTTGGTGGCAGAGACATCCCCCCTCGTTCTCCCCTTATTAATTGCAGCTCCATCTTAACCCACTCCCAAGGAAGTAATGTCTTCATTCCTTTGAATTGTGTCCCGGTGGTTTTTTTTTCTCCCTCCCACCTTTTCGTCCCAACTGTCACAATTAAAAAGGAGGAACGTTTTACATTATCCACCTCGCCTTTTTACCGAATTTCTGGGGGAATATTCCCTGAGAATTTTTGACCTTGATTGCTTTTTCTGCCGGTAGCGTTTTTTGTCTTGGTTTGTGTGTTTTTGTTTTCTTTTTTTGCTTCATTCCCTTCCTAAAAGAGTGCCCGCTTTTTGACAACGTCCTTGAGGCAACATGCTGCGACTTTTCCAGACCAACCTACTTGTCAAGAGTCTTGTAGCCAGTCCCCCGTTCAAGCTCCTTCTTTTTTTTTATTGTAGCGACATTTTTTCCGTTGTTTGTTCTCCTCGATAAACCTCGGTAGTGATTTTTCTGCTCCTTCGAGATTAAAGCTATTGCTCTTTTTCTTTGTTGATTCTGTTTTTTTTTCAACTTTTACCTTTCCGATGGTAAGCTTTAGACTTTTTAGAGTCTTCCCCTTTTTCCAAAAATCATTACCTCTTTTTACAACCTATGGTTTTAAACGATACAACTTCCGTAGAGTTTTCATGCCCCAGGATCAGACTTGCCAGCTGGGCTCAGCTTTGTTTAACCTAGGGTCAGACCCACTGGTGTGCTTCAGCCATGGATGTCGCGGCTATCGACCTTGTGCTGAGCCTTATCACTTTTTGCCCCCCCCATACTGTAGTTTTTCCTCATTTTTTTGAGTAGGACCGTGATCTTTTCTGGGCGGTACACTACTCCAATTCTCTCCGCCTGTGAACCCCACGTTAGTTCTACTCTCCCCTCTTAACTTTTCACTTTACAAAGTAAAATGATTTCAGCGGGGTTTGGCTTTTCCACGCGCACGTTCTGGTATGGCGCGCTTGCGAGTTTTTTGGCCAATCCCCAACATTTAGGTGTGATTCTGGTCCTATTGCCCGCCTCACTTCCTCCTTTCTTTATCTCTAATATGGTTGCCCCCGATCCCCGATTTACCGGCTTGTTGGTGTCGTAACTTGAATACGAAGAACAGGCCACCGACTTGTACCCGTCTTTCATCATATTCAAACAAAACTAGATAAAAATGTCTCCATGTCATTGGTGTACCGCACTGCACCTCGAAAATTGACCGGGTCTTTTTGACGAAGGCCTACTCAAGGTGTGTTTCCTTTTACCTCTTCCAGGAGTTTTCACTTTGAGGTCCCCTGCTTTCATACTAACTTGTTTTGACTAGCCATCCCGCCAACAGGCCCCCTTTGGCCCGACATCTGGCTTTTTTTCCTCTTTGCCCCAACCCTTTCTGTGCCGGACGGCAGAACTGACACGAGTCTGAAGAGCTTCTGATTGTTCTTGGGTTTTTGTTTCTGCTATTTTTCCTACCCCTTCAAGTGCGCGTATTATCTGGTCCCCTCCCGTTAGGTGACGGTGACCCCGTGCCATGGCCCCCCGGCTCTACTTTTTGACAATCGTGTTCATCTCCCCCGAGCCTCTATTTTCTGTGCCTCTTCTTTGATCTCTTTTACCTGACCGACTCCGTTAAAGCCCTATTTTTTTTCACAGCTCTTTTTTGGGTATTCTCACAGCAGGGTTTTTTGGGAACGCCTCCCCCGGTCCATTGTCTCTTCCTGGTGTTGGAGAGTTACCCGTTTTTTCTCCCCAAGTAGGGCTCCCCCTTTTCAGGTCCGGCTGACTCTTGGATCTTTTTCTCAACGTTCATGTTATTCAAAATTGATCAAGCGGGAGGGAGCCATTTACGTCTTCCATTGCTATTTCTCTTTCCTGCCCTATTCCAACAGTGTTGGGATATTTCCCCTATTGCTTCGACCCCATTAGTTGGCCGACCACGTCCTTTTTTGTGGTCCCCCTGTTTCCAAATCCTCTGATTTTTGTCCCGATGTTTGCAGATTAATGTGTCTTTCTTTCCCCCCCACATTTTTTAAGAACGCCCCCTTTACAATGCTGTGCCGACTTTACGATTTTTTGCTGGTTGTCCGTTGTCTTTGTTATGTGGCACCGTTAGTCGTCCCCGTGGCACCTTCGTCCATTTTTTTGGAACTTTGGTTTAGAACATGTCCTTTCATTTGGTTAAATAAAGTATGTTGCCGCCCTTTGCAGGTCCCCCTCCTCCACCTTTTTTGGCCCTACACACCACAAAAGTAGTTTTCCCTCGCACCTTCTAGTCCTCCTAGACATAGCGCAGCTGTTCAAGCCACTATGCCCCAGAAACTATCCGGGAGTCCCTGAGTCGTCCACCACGTTTTCACCTGTGCAGGCCCTATGTTTTTTCCATTCGTCTTCTTGGAAATATTTCTTTCCTAATGTGAACTGCGAGACTCCCTTCAGATTGCTCGCGGTGGCCTTTTGTGTATTTATTGACGTTGTTATTTTTTGTGTGTATTACAATTGAGTCGTACCTCCTTTTTAATACGTTCCATCGCCCCTTTAGCTCCGCGAACAGTGGTCCCACCCGTTTCTTTTTTTTTTTTTTTTGTCTTCTCCATTTTCTGATTTTTTCGCCCGCGGTGTTGTGGGTGAATCATTCTGTCGATTTGTCACAATGCCTTCCATTTCCCAACACTGTTCTCGCTATTCTTTAAGCTTTTTTGGGATGGTCGTCTCTTCCTTTCATCCCCGGATTTTCCTCTACCCAAGTCAAGTTCTGACACCTTGTTTACTAAGCGAACTGTCCTCATCTTCCCACGCCAATGCTCTACCGATGCTCATACTCTAAGTTCCAGGCTCCATCGCTTTTGCACATTCTACGTTGCCTTAAATAATTCCTTGGCTTTGGTGTCAAGCTCTTTTGAACACCTTTTTTTCCGGAACCTGCCTTGGCGCTTCGTGCTTGTTGTGTGGGTTCCCTTGACTAACCAGAGACTTAGTTCAGAACTTTGACGATGTTTTAATACTCTTTTCTGGTTTTTTTTCTCTTTATGTGAGTTTAAATCGATTAGTTCCCCCAATTCCTTAATTGGCATTTTTATGTCTTTTTTTCCCCGCCCTTACGCACCCCATGCTATTTTTCCCCCCCCCAACTTTGTCTTCTAGTATAGAATGGAAGGTTTTAACCCTTCATTTTTTTCTAAATGCTCCCTTTGGCGTTTCCATGGGGTTCACTCCCCCCTCAACCCTGTGTGCACTTTCTCTCCACACCGTCCTCCTTCTCTTACCTACGGTGAGTTTTTCCACACTACACCAGCGTGTCGTTTTTTTGACCAACCGTAATCGGACCCCTTGCATCCAAATGAGGTGCCCTTTTCCGCTCAGATATTCTTGTCCGCAACACTCTTACCCCCTTGGTATATTACCCCCCTTCATTCTTCTCCCCCCTCGTTCAGCATAGGTCTGCGTATTTTGGTTGAATGAATTACGTTTTCTACGAAAACGGCCTTTCGCCCCTTCGCTCGTCATGTCTTGCCTTTTTGCTTTTTCTTATCCCCCCCCTTTTTTGTTGCTCTAGCGGTTTTTTTTCGCTGTCCCCCAAACGGAATGCGATTCCCCCTCGTCGGTAGCCCATGACAAGTTCAATTCGTCGCTTCTAGTTACCATTTTTTTTTTTTCTCTGTCCTTGGAAACACCACCCACAACAAGGCTTTGCTGATGGGCTTACTCTGTTTCTGCTCTTTGGCTTGCATATTCTCTTTGGCCTCGGCGTCCCCCCCCAACTTCAACGTTTGCCTCCCATGAGGTCCCCCCTGTCATAGCGACTTTCCATTTTTTCCTTTTTTCCCCACTTTGAGTCGCCCTAAAGCCCTCCCTCCCCCTTCCCATTATCCCTTCTTATCACTTTTTCTTTATTCTTTTTATCTTCAAAAAAGAGAGTGCTTTCACGGCAGGAATTCTTGCAAGGCGTTTTCCCATGTTCTTCTTTTCTTTTTTCCACTACCCTCCTTTTTGTCGAGTAGCTTACCCCTTCCCTTTTTCCACTTATCGGTAGTGGGCCGGCGCCTGCCTTTGCTTTTACGGAGGTGTACCCCCCCCCCTAGAAAGTCTCCTTTTTCAGTTGAGTTTAAGGTCGTTCTATCTTCTTTTTCGTCCCTCGCAGTGGGTCCCAGTAACTGTGAAGTCTTTCATCGGTTTTGAAGTGGTTTCTGTGCGCCGTAATATTGTCCCTTCCTTTTTTTTGGCGTCCTCTGATTTTCCCCTCCCCATCCCCAGCTTTTTTTTCTCGTAGCCAGGGCTTTTCTTCTTTTTTCCAGCAGGAGGACACGATTCACGAGCATGCTCCTTTCGATTTGGAGTTTAACCAAATGGCGCGTTTTCCCCCTATCGTCCCTGCAGCTCCCCCCCCTTTTCAACAGTACGACCCTAACGCTGCACGCCCTTTTTTATTCAACTTTCGAAACCGGGGCGCTCCCTTTGAGTTCTTACCGAAAATAGAAGACCGGCCCTAGCGGAGCCACTAGCTTTTTTTATAGACCAGCGAGTAAGAAGAAGTTGTTATTCCCCTTTGATTTGTAGGGCCTTGACCCCAACTCCCCCCTTTTCTGACATGTTGCGATTTACTTCGTGAAATTTCGTTTTTTCCTTTTTGTCAGCCGGTAGTAATGTACGGGCGACAGTGGAGATAGCTACAGGCGGGTTTCTTTGCTTTTCACCGATGGCTCCCCTTTTTCCCCCACCTTTCCCTTTTATACGATTCCCAAGGTGAACCTGTGTTCGTTATGGCGTTTGGTGATCAGAATTTCTTCAAAAAAGAGCGCCCTTGTGCCCCCGTTGATCGCCAATTTTCTCAGACCCCGAATACCCCCGCTGCCCACCCACCCCACTTCTTTTTAAACACACTTTCCTTGCTAATGATGTTGGTTCCCTTTTTTCCAAAAAAGCGCTTTTTTTTTCGTCCCTCTATGGTCATGTAAAAACAGTTCCCGAACCATCTTGCGTTTCCTGAAGCCGGGCCGTTAGTCTTTTTAACGTTGACGCCATGGCGGCGGTACCCCTTATTAGAGTAGTGAGGAGTAGAGTTTGGGTTTCTCCATTTTCCTGCTTCATGGCCTTCAGTATTGAAGAGTCCCCCTTCACCCCTGACCCTGAAAGCGGAAACACTCTTCTCTTATCTTTGCTTTTGCTTTCACCCCCCTTCTTTACACCCATCTTGGCCCCACACTTTTCTTTTGCGCGCCTCTCCTTTTTCAAGTTTCCCTTTGTCGTTAAAGAAAACCCTCTTTTTTTCTCTGTCGCGGTGTCCCCTCTTCCGCATTTTTATTTGGGTAACCAGTCTTGACTTTTTTCCTTTTCTCGAGTCTACATCGAAGCAATCCCCTTTTCCCCCGTAGTGAGACGTCTGCTTTGTGTCAAAATGACTTTCCCCCAGGTCCCCCCTACCCGTATGGCGATGGTCTCCCCGTTTCCAGACCAATGATTCTTTTTAGCCTGTGCGCGCCAGTTTTAGTTTTTATTGGCGTAAAGCTGCGATTATGTTAACTTTCTGCCGTTAGTCCCCCTGTTAAATTCTTTTTTTTCGTTCACCTGGATCTTTTGTTTCTTCAAATTTGATTCCCCATTCCTTTAGTTCCCCCCAACCGAATCCATGCGACCAAGTACCCTTTTTTGACCCCCCTCTTTCTGCCCGGTTTTTCTGCCGCCACACCACCTTTTTAGTCCTACCATTTCGCCCCTCATTTTGACCCAGTGTCGGGAACAGAATGGGTGGGTCTCCACCCCAAATGACCTTGGCATGTTTTTCCTGACGGAGAATT
>Ga0179593_1310246_pt1 | contig 15030 bp, 17 predicted proteins | sample CZODoug2_1_08_16_FD_185931 | JGI IMG/M metagenome (GOLD analysis project Ga0179593, IMG submission 185931) | Vadose zone soil fungal communities from Angelo Coast Range Reserve, California, USA - CZODoug2_1_08_16fungal (PacBio error correction) | ecosystem: Environmental > Terrestrial > Soil >... | reverse complement strand
CTCTTTCCATTCCTTTCTTTTCTTTCTTAGGTAGCTGTTTGTTCCCCCCTGACCTTCTTTTCCTCCACTGAATGGATGCGAGGACACTGACCCGCCAGGGCTTGTCACCTCGTCGGAGGTATTCTTGGTTTTTTTTTTGTTCAGGCGTATTTCAGTCCTTGGCGGTTGCCTCTCTTCATTCAGTACTCAGATGAAGGTGTGCCCCCCTCTCATGAGCCTGCGTTTTGTTGGAAAGTCGTCGACCGGAACCTGTTTGCCGTGGTCGCGTTTTTCCTCCTCCACCTGACATTGGGTCCTCTTCGCCTCAGGCAGTTGACGGTTGCCTTTTGCCGACTTAGGTCCAGAATCCTCTGGGGACGTTTTTTTTTATTCTTGGACCGGGTTGCCCCCATGGACCCTCCTTTTTACTGACTTCGTTCTCCCAATCACTTAACTTGTCTCCCCTTTTTTCGTACTGCTAAAAAACCACCCTTGCTCTCCCCGAGTTAACACTTCTCGGTGGGTGTTTTGGCGGACCCTACCCCAATTTTCCCCTCTTTCCCCGTTCGTTGTAGTCTTCAGTCCAGCTTTCTCCTCCCCAAGCCCGATTGTGACTCTTTTCCACTCTCCCCCCGGACCTTTTCAAGAAACCCCAGGACAGCCTCCACTCGGCCGGTCGTGCTTCACTGGGCTTTACCTTCCCCTGGGTTGTTTCTTCTATACAATTGCTGGCTCCATTCTTTCCCCCTTTTGCATCACCATAGTGGTAAGTGGGTGCCGGAACCTTGAAAACAGTTACTTTCAACTCGGATGTTGCAGATCCCCTCTTTTCGACACACCGTTTTTTTTTCACACTAGCAAGCAGGTTTTTCCTTTGTTCTAGTCCCCGGGTACTGAGAGGGGTTGCCCCCCGGTTATACTGAGGTCCTTCAACCTCCCTCGTTTCCCCGGTTTTTCCCCCCTTCTTCCCCAAAACTGGGCCCGGGGTGACATGTTTTCGTTTTTTTTAAGCTTGAATTTCACCCCCCCCCCTGAGGGTGAAGTTGGGATGGGGCCGTTGTACTTGACCGGGCCCTTGGGTTTTTCTCTTTTACTGTAGTGGAGATTCAATTCGCACCTTCTGACCAGTGAGGCCTTTGCCCCTCAAATGGCACCCCCGGTCTTGTTCGTTTGGGCAAGTGCCCCTCTATCACTTGGAGTTCGTGAAGTGTTTTTTTTTTTTCTTCGATGTCCCACCTCTGTTTTGAAGGGGCCTTATTTTTGTTTTGTCCCCCCCCCTCATTCTTTTTCACTCAGACTTAATGTTTCACAAGTCCTTCTCCAGGAGTGAAGGACGCCACCCTGGCCTCTTCCATTCCCCGTCGCCTTCCCTTTCGTTGCCCCCCCAACCTCTTACACTTAGTGTCTTTCCAAGTATCGATGTTTTTGCACTTTTTCGTTTTCTTTATTTCAGATGTCCTCCGACGTACCCCAAAAAATTTCCTCCTCCCCTGTCCCAGATGAAGCCCAGGGTACGAATTGATTTTGTCTTGCGGCATAACAAGAATTGAATTCTAGTTTCACCTGACCCATGAGCTTTTTCTCTCTCTCCTGTTTCTTTTTACGTACGAGTCGAAGTTTTCGGGTTTCCCCCGAGTCCCAAGGTTTCCCCCAGAGCGTCGCAGAGACCGCCTGCGGTGGGAAGAGCACCCATAACTATTCTGCCCCGTCTTCAACCTGGATTTTTTTTTCCTTTCCCCCAGGGAAACCCGGCCAGGCCCTTTCAATTCAACGCTTGAGACAATTGAAGAGTCCCTTTTGTGATTGCAGTGTCCTCGGCTCGACTCCTTCTACTCAGTATTCCTTCTCCCCTCAGCTCAGGGGCGGCGTCCCCCCTTCATGTTCGTTCGTCCCTCCTTATCCCCAGGACGGGAAAGTTCTTCGTTTTACGGACAAGGTGAGGTTCCTCCTGTTAGTTTTGTTTTTTCCCCCTGCCCACTTTAGTATCACGGCCCGCATCCCCACACTTGAAGGATCCCTGAAGGGAGTGAGTTTCACTCTTTCATACAGAGGATTTCTCGTTTTTTTTTTTCTCCTCGATTCTTCCTTCTTTCCACGGGAGAGTGTCGACATTCCCCCTGACCCAAAAGTCCATCTCTACTCGACCCTTTTTTCCCATGTCCCTTGTCCAGTGATTTACCCTGAAGGCGCCCCCCCAGGCCCCCCGGACTCCCCCCCTTTTGCCCCAGAACCAAGGGGCTTCCTTTCTCCCCAAAGGGGAGGGGACTCAGTTCACCCTTGTCCCTTGCTCCCAGGGATTACTAGCTTTCCTTTTTTTGTAACCCGGAAGAGATTTGTTGGCCGCTTATGGGCCAGTTTCCCAACTCTCGGAGTCCCCATTTCTTTACACGAGCCCGTTATCGTCTCTAGGAGTTCTTCGGCCCGGGCCGGCAGGAGTCGTAGCCTCCTCTCGGAAGACGTTTAAAGGGCGGGCCTTTTTCACCATACGATTACTGGCAAGCCCTAGTACCCATTCGCAGCGTTTACTTTTTACCCCCCCGGGGGCACCCGGTCATTTCACTATGCGTGTGTTCGCCGTCCTCAGCCCAGTCCGACTCTGCAAACGTGTGATTTTGTAGCTCCCCGCTAGTTCAAACCCTTTCATTTTTGCGATACTGATCGTTCTCTTAGGCCCCTCTGGTTTCCCCCCCCGTTTTAAGGCTGATAATTGTTCCTCTTGCGGCTTCGTGGTAGGCACCCCCCTTTTCTCGCCGCGGTCTACCCCCTCTACTTTTTTTTTTGGTACTTCCCTCCCCTTTGCACGCCTGTCCCAAGGGGCCGGGCCTCTGTTTTTTTCGGTGCCTCCCCCCCCCCAAAACTTCGCGGTTTACAAGCACCGGGTACCTTTTTCCTTTTGGTTTCCTTTTTTTCCTCCAGCTTTTTGTGTTCCCCAGTCCTTCCGGCCTCTCCTTTACACGAAGGATTATCACGCCTCGGCGTGCCGGGTTTTCCCTGTTTTTTTTTGTGGCGGACGGGCCAGTTTCGGGGGACCTGCATTTATTGTTACGCGCCCAGGTGTTCTCTTTTATACTACCTAGAAGGCGACCTTTTTGCATCCGACCCTTTTCCCCCCTTGTCAACCAGGTGGCGGAAACGTTTTGGACCCGGTTACCCCCCAACGATTGTTTCATGTGTTTCCTCTTCGTCCCTGAACTGTCCGCAATTCGCCGTGAACCGTCACGGCAGTGCACTCTCCTTTGTACGTGATGACCTCACGGCGCCAGCTGTTACACTTATTTTTGCCCGTTTTTGAGTTGAATTGTCTGTCGACCACCCCTCCTTTAGTCTACTTTTTTAATACGTTTTGTGTTTTTTAAGATTTCCGATTCTTTGCGCCCGTGACAGGTGTACCCTGGGTTTTCTTTAATTAAATTCAGAACGTTGTTCCCCCCCGAGGTATTGCCTCACTCCTACGGTAAGCAGGAAAAACCCTCGTCTCCCCTTTGTTCTTCAAGTATTAAAGGACCAGAAATTTTGCTTCATTGTCCCTTTGTGTGTCCGTGCTAAACCCTGGTCCAGCTAGTGGGTTCATTGGGTGGTCGGTTTTCGTTTTTTAGGCTTTCTGCTTTAGGTCTTCGGTGCTACAGGTTTATCCTTTCGATTTTTCTTATACTTCCATTTTCTGGGCTTCCTTACCTTCTTTATGGTCAAGGCCCTACCTCCTATCCCCCATCACAGGCGAAGAGACCGTGAGCGACCGCGGTCCTTTGAGCGGCGATGCTTCTGTTGGGGTGACCCTTTTTTTCCCGAGTTCGTTGACTTTCAAGTTTCCCCGGGCTTCCCGGTTTTCGCTGTTTTTTTTAAGTCCCCCCGAGACCACAAGATTTTGGTTTGGGGCCGGCGGTACCTGGATTTTTGGATTGTTCTTTGTGGCGTGTTAGTCAGAGGTCGTTTGTATGCAGCTTGGCTCCCTGTTTTTTTGAATGAACCCCGGCCGGCCTTTCCCCTTTAGTCCACTTCTCAGTTCCTTTTGCCGCGGCCCCCCCCAGAGTTTCGTCTAGGACTCTCTGTTGGAGGAATGACCCTTTTTGAACGAGCGTGCTGTTTTCTCGTCGGTTTCCTCCCTTTTATTGGTATGTTTTTACGGTAGTCCCCCCACATCGGTGTCTTAAGGTACGACAACCCACCCCTGTTTGATCATCCCCCCTCTCTCGTTTTTTCTTCTTGTTTCTTTAGTCTGGGACGTTTCGGTATTAGGCCTTTCTTCACAGCAGACAGATTGATCGACGCCGGGTGCTCCCCCTTTTTTCCCTAGTGCTCCTCCTCTTCTGGCGACGGGCGGCTTTGTGTGCCGCGTCCTGCCTTTTCGGGCAGAACCTCCCAGACCGCCTCCCCTTCCTTTTGCTGTATTCCCCAAACCAAGTGCCTTCCCTCCGCTGTTTCACGGCGTCCACGTTGGTGTTTTTAAGCGTCCCACGCCTTTGAATTTTTTTTTTTTGTATGGTTCGGGGGCACCGGGCGCTTGGTCTTCTCGAGACGATCTTTTGTCCCCTCCGGGCCCGGCCCACTGTGGACCTTTACGTTTTCTTCGCGCGGTCGGTGTGTTTCTTTTTTTTGTTTTCGCAAAACGGCGCCCTGGAACGACCCCTTTGAGCTTCTTTTTTTTTTTTTTCATCTTGGAAGACTTTTGGACGTGTCCACTCTACTATTCTCTTCGTCCTCTGATTTTGGTGGCGACGGTTTTTTCTTTGAATCCTGGTTCCGTTCTTAGGGCTTGCGGTGATCCACTCAATGGTGTTTTTCCAAGAGCTGGACGTCGGTCTTCGGCCGGTTTCCTGCTTTTTTTTTGAGGGGTTTAGTACTTTGGACGTACGATGGGTTCGCGGATATACCGGCTTCTCAAGTCCTCAGAAGTATGTTCCTAGACCCGGCTCCTCTGCGATAGGGGATGGCCCCATTTCTCGGCCTTCACCTGGTACTGGCCCAGACCCCATTTTTTGCTGTCTGGGTGCTAGTGCCATTTTTTTTTCTTTGACGTATTTTTTTTACACCCCCCCTTCAGGTGATCGGCACCTTTTTCTGGGGCCCGTTTCCAGGTTTCGTTCCCCCCCAAAAGGCTGCCGTTTTTTGACGGGTCGGGAGAGGGATCACTGTAGTTCCGCGGCCTGGGTACTTGGGCTTTTTTTGTGCGTCTGCGGTGAGTTGGAGAATGTCTTTACGGAAGCCACCGGGAGAACTTTTTGGACTGTCTTCGCGGCGGAGTCCGGACGTCTCGTTTTGTTTGTCGGTTTCTGGTTTTCGCTTTTGCTCGCGTCGTTGGCTAACTGCCGCCCGCCCGTTTTTAGCGTACAAGCCCCCCCCCCGCTATTTTCCGCTGGGTTGTGGCCGCCTTCCTTTATTCTCGACGTTTTTTTGTTTCAGTTGCAAGCGGGTTGCGGTCGTCCCGCCGGGGTACGGCTGGCCTCACTGGAAACTGCTCGACCTTGTTTTCACCGTGGACGCAGCGGGCGCTCCTTGGTACTTTGGTCTCTAATCCAACGGTGCGCCGTTCCGTTTATAAGACGGCACCCCCACCGAAACCTTTCTTGTCCATTTTTTTTTTTTTTTCCTTGTCTCGACGGCGTTTTTTTTTTTCATCGCAGACCCTGGCTGAGTGAACCAACTGTTTTCGGTACCCACCGGGATGAAAAAGGCTCAGTAGTTTTTTTTCCCTGGAATGGATTTTTTCTGACGGGCTGCGTGGTTGGGCTCCTGCGGGCGTCCTTTTTTTTTGACGCTGGTATTTCTTCCGTGACAGGGGACCAGCGTCGACGTGACTGGCGTAATTTCGCGAACCTTTTTTTGAACATTTTTTTTTTTGAACCCCTTGAGGTGGCTCGGTCCCTTGTTAGGCTATGCTTTAACCATAATACGGAGTTAACCATTTTTTTCGCGCTTTTCTTGCCCCGTGCCTTTTTTCTAGACTTTCCCTTTTGCCTTCGTGTCGGATTTTATTATCTACACCCCCCACTGTTTAGGGAGGACCCCGTGACGTAAGAACGGTCGTTTCTTCGTTTTTGGGATTTTGATGTGGGGGACGTCCTTCTTTTCATTTGGCCGCCCTGGCTTTTGAGTCGACGATGGACAAGTGCACACGGACCTGGTGGACACTCGCCTTTTTTTGCCTGCCCGTTTTTTTTATTTTTGTCGTTTGCCCCCCACCCAGTTCGTCACGGCGCCTACCGTGTTATGTTGTTCCAAGAAGTATTCAGCACAAACGGTTTTTCCTTTCAAGTGGCGGCAGCTGGTCCCCGTCCTTCTTTTTTCCCTTTTTTCCCCGTTTTTTCTCGATCCAGTTGTCACCTTTCAGTGTTCTCGCCGGCCGTCTGTTGGCGTAAGGGGCCGGAGTCTTCTCTTTCTTTGTTGTGCCTTTTTTGTTTCCCCCCGGGCTTTCGGCGGGACCCGACGTTTACCCAATCGTAACGTGAAGGGCTTGTTCGGGCCGGCACCTTCGACTGTTTTCTCTTTGCGCTTCTCTCGAATTCAGTCGGAGGGAGGTGCGTTTGCACCAGCCGGCTGCTGATCGAACCTCTTATTCCGCAATATTGTACCTGGTTCACAGACCTTGCGTATTTTTTTCCGTTCCAGATACTCCCATTGGAGATCTGCTGCGACACCCCGCGACCAGCGGCGGAGCCCCCTCCCCGAGCCACATTCACCTCACTCATCCTAATTTTTTTTCTTAGAGATGGCTTTGTTTTTTCTCTTTTTTTTCTTGTGTGCAGTGTTTGCTCGTGGGCTGGTGCAGTGCTGGAGTGTTGTTCGCTTTTTGATCCTTTAGGGATCTGGAAGCCCGGTTCCCTTTTTGTTTTTTTGAAAGGTACTTAAATTCTTCGCTTTCTTTCTCCGCGTTTAGTAGTTAGCATTCCTTTCGCTTTTCCGCCCATGTCTCGCCGCCTTGGTTGACATTCCGAAGGTGTCTGGAAAGCGAATTCTCCTCTTTTCTTTTGAAAAGGGTAGTCGGCCTCCATCCCTCGTTTTTTTCGCAGGCCCCGGCCAAGACCAAGAGAGTATTTGCTTTGGCACTGGCCAGCAGCGTCACTCGGCGGCCGCGGTCAAGAGATGAGCGGCGACCGTTCCATGTCTCCACCTCCCTGGGACTTGTGGTTTTCCCCCTTTTCCCGTCAATAATTTGTAGCGTCCTTTCGACACAAGTTCCCCACGGGGGCTCGGCCCGACTTTGTCAACCCCATTCAACCGTCCCCGTGAGGGGGTCGGGGCGGCCTTTTGCAGTCTGAAAGGCGTGTACAAAAATCCCCCCCCCCCCCCCCCCCCCACCCCCCCCCCCCCCCCCCCCCCCCCCCCCCCCCCCCCCCCCCCCCCCCTCCCCCCCCCCCCCCCCCCCCCCCCCCCCCCCCCCCCCCCCCCCCCCCCCCCCCCCCCCCCCCCCCCCCCCCCCCCCCCCCCCCCACCCCCCCCCCCCCCCCCCCCCCCCCCCCCCCCCCCCCCCCCCCCCCCCCCCCCCCCCCCCCCCCCCCCCCCCCCCCCCCCTGGTTCGTGCACTGTCGGCCAGAGTCGACACCCCAGCTTTTGTGGGGTTTTTCCCTCAGGTGCCGCTACTGCCACCCACCGCCCTCCCTCACCCAGCATTTTACCCCTATTTTCGGAGTCACCCCCTTTTTACCCCTGTGAGGTGTCTCAGTCCGGCCGCCCCTTTGCAAGGGGTCCTGCCGAAGCCAACCTCGTTTCCCGGGAGAACCCGCGCTCCCACTGTCCCCGCCGATTTTAATCTCTTTTCCCCACTTTGCGCACCCCACTGGTTGCAGGCCGGCGTCGGGGTTCCGAAGGCAGCTGAAGGAGGCCGCGGGCCGGCTTTGGCCTCAACGGATTTTCCCTTCCTCCGGTTGGAAACCACTTTTTCACCCCCCTAATCCCCCGGGCGGCGGCGTTTTCCCCCACACCTGACCTGTTTGGCGTGCCGGGTGTTACTCGCCAGGGTGTCAGGAAGAACGTTTTCGGTCGTTTTTCCTTGTTTTCCCGAGAACCGTCGGTCCTTTGCCCCCCCAAGAATCCACCGGCACACCCTTTTATTTCGTGTGTGTTATTTCGTTCTGAGGGCCAGTGGCCGCCACTTGGTTATGTAACGAGGCTACCCTACTTTCCCAGGTGACGTTTCCTGTCCCTCCACCCTCTCTGGGAGGACTCTTTTAGGCAAGATAGTAAGACCATGTTGTCACCCCCGGAAAGGGACCTTTTTCTCGTCCTTTTGACGTGCTTCCCCAAACCAGCGGAATGGGCGTGTGCTTGGCCTTAGGTTTCGATGGTAGTGTCAGGTAAGCTTATCGCCCGATTGCGTCTGCCCCTTCCTACCTCACCAAAACAATGATTCTCCCCCAGCGAGAAAGCATTTTTTTCGACCTGGCGCCCTAAGAAAGGGAATCATAGGCGCGCGCTGCCATAGGACCACCTTGTGGGCGTCTGGCCTCTAGAACGCAGAACCAGTAGTCTTTTCCCAGTTGCAGCTTCCTCGAAAAGGGGCCAACGGCGTCCTGCCGGATGTCGCCTGGGTTGTTTTTTTGTGCGCTGTTCACAATGAGTCCCACTTCAAGTGTTCCCTTTTCCTCACCCATGGCATTTTCACGTGGCAAGGACCAGTTCCGCCATTGGTGTTGGGAAAGTTCTTAACGAGTGTCGAGTTTCCCGTTTTCTCTTTTATCTCCGAATTTTGAGCAGAGGAAGTCAAAGCGCAATTTTCTTTAAGTTTAAGAGGAGGGAGGCGGGGGGGGGGGGGCGGGGGGGTTTCGGGGGGGGGGTGCGAGGGTGTGGGGTGGGGGTGGGCTTGCGGGGGGGGGGGGGTGGGGGAGGGGGAGGGTGCGGGGGGGTGGGGGGGGGGGGGGTTGCGTGGGTGGGGGGGCGCGGATTGTTTGTGGTGGGGGGGGGGGGGTATTGTGGGGGCGTGTGGAGGGGGGGGGGGGCGTGCCGGAGAGGGTGAGTGGCGGCGGTTGGACGCGGCGTTCGGTTGGTTGCGCGCGTGGGGTGGGGGGGGGGGGGGCGGGGGCTCGGTGGGGGTAGGGCTGGTTGCTTCTTTTGCTAGGGGGCGTTGGGGGGTGGTGGTTTGCCCCCGGGGGGGGTTTGGTCGTGTTGCGGCGTGGGGGGGGCGCGGAAGGTCTGGGGGGCGTGGGGTCCGGGTTGTGTGTGCGGGCGGGACAGGCGTCCATGTGGTGTTGTCTGTGGTGTGGGGGGTGTTGCGGGGGTGTGGTGTAGGGGGGGGGGTGGGTGTGGGGGGGGGTGGTCGGTGGTTTTGGGGGTTGAGTGTTGGGTTTGTTTGGTGGGGGGGAGGGGGGGGGTTTTTGGGTTCGTGGGGCCTGGGGGGGTGGGTTTGGCTGTCTAGGGTGGTATGGTGGGAGGGGGGGGGGGGGGGGGGTGTTGGGCGGGGGGTGGGGTGGCTTCGCGGGGGTGAGCGGGGCGGGTGGGGTGCGGGGGCGGTGTTTGGGTGGTTGGGGGGCCGAGGGGGGGGTGGGGGATTGAAATCACAAAACACAAAAACCCCAAAAAACACCACCCAACCCCCCCCTAACAAACCAACAATAATAAAAAAAAAAACAATAAACCCCCCCCAAAAACAAAAAACCACCCCACACACACACAAAAAACAAAAAAAAAAAAACCCAAAACCACAAACAACAACACCCACCCCAAAAAACAAACACCCCCACCCCACCACACCACATCAAAATCCCAGAAACCAAAAACAAAACAAACCAAACAACTAATAACAAAAAAACAAACAATACCAACCAAAAACACAAGACACTCGAAAACACACCCCAACAACCCCAACTTAAAACAAAAAAAACCCCTACCCAAACAAAACACACCAACACTCCGAACCACAACAACACAAACAAAACCCCAACACAACAACGAACCCATCACCCCCAATAACCAACAAAAACTATCCCCCCCATACCCCACCTTCAAAATCACACCCTTCCCACCCCCTCAAACCCACATCCCTTTCTACACCCACAACAAACCAACACCCAACAAACCATAACACCAACCACAAAAACATAAACAAATCCAAAGATCCAAACCCACACCACCACACAACCAATAACATCAAAAACACCCAACCACAAAAACCCTTACCAAGCAACATAAAAACACAACAATAAAAAAAACAAAAAAAACAAACAACACCAAAACCACACCCAAAAACCAAAAAAAAAACACAACAAAAAATCCAACACACAAAAAAAAAAGCAAAAAAAAAAAAAAAAAAACCAAAACTTTTTAATTTTTATATTTTTTTTTTTTTTAATCCAACAACCCAGGGCTGGTCGCACGATTTCTTTTCTTTCCCAGGATAGTGGCATGACCCTTTTTCTCCGCGACTTGCCGGTCCAAAGAACTTCGCCGCCCCCCTTCGTTTCCGCTTAGGCCGAGGCGAGGGAACAGTCCATCCCCCGTTCCTGATTATAGTCCCCTCGCTTATTTCATACCGGTCGTCCCTGGTTTTTTCTGATCGGTGCGACTCTCCCCCCCCCCCCCCCCCAACTTTAGCTTTATCCCGGACGGCGGTACCCTCTTTTTGGTGGACATGCTAGTGCCTGTCCTCGATCTTTATGCCCTCCAGAGCCGGTGTAGACACGGGCGCCGGGCTAACCTTTTTTTTTTTTGTTGAAGCGTCCCACCGGTTTTGTTCCCGGTCCGTGTCCTCTTCTTTAGGTCTTTACCTCTCAGTTAGTTTCGTTGATGGTGCTGGTTTTTTTTTTTTTTTTTTTTTTTTTTTTTTTGGCAGTTCTTCCTAGCCTTGATTCCCCTCGGGACACAACGACGCACGTTTCCTTTCAGATAGGATATCTGGGTGTTTTTTTCTACCCCTTAGTCTATCCAGTCCATCCTCTTTTAAGGGGACGTAGCCTCTCTAAGTTTTCACCCCTCCCCCCTGATACAAATTTACGCCCTCGAAGGGGATTTTTAAGCACTTTTTTTCCCCCAGTTACCGTAGACTCTGGGTTGGTGGCATTCCCTTAGTCCGTACCGCAGAGAGGTCCCCCCCCCCCCCCTTCCTCTGCAGATCTTTCCAAATGTTTCCTGCAGTGCTCCCGATTTTTTTTTTTTTTTGCCTCCTACAGATGGTTCAGGTTCCTTCTCCTGTCGCTGCAATTCTGAGGATTCGCACCCCGGTTTCCCTTCCTCTCTCCCCCCCCTAGCAGCAGACGTCCCCCTTTGTTTCCGTCACCGGAATGTTTTTTTGGAAGAGGTAAGCGGCTTCCCTTTTCCACACACGGACCCTTGGGCCCCGTTTTAGCCCGGGGTTTCCCCTTATCCCCTTTTAGAAGGTGTCCTTCCACTTACTTTTGATTCTTTTCCCGACTGATCCTTGTTCCCTTTTTCCTTAGAGCTGTTGGGAGGTTCGGGCTGAGTTTTTTTCTTCCCCCCCTGTGTGCGCTGGAAACTGGTGGTATTCAGCGGCCGCGAATGTGCTCTTTTCTCTACCCCCCTCTCCCCCTTCAGAAACTGTGACCATACAGATCCCTGACCCCGAACTTTTCTACCCTTCCAAAGTCCCCCCCCCACTGGTTTTCCCCTGGTCGTCTCGGCGTTTCACGACCCTTAGAAGTGTATCCCCCGTCTTTTAACTTTTAGAATATTCTTGTCTCATTTGCTGGACGTACGGAGATTTTTTTCTTCCGTCGTGGCAGTCTTGGTCTTGTGGTTGCTGTTTTTTCCAGACCGATATTATATTTTTAATCATCCCCCTTCCGTTTTTTGTTTTTTTGTTTTGATATATGTTTTTGCGCGCCACCCCCTTTCCCTTTGTCCTAAACAGACTTGAAACTCCTTTAGGAGGAGTCCTTAACATGCACGTTGAACCGCAGCGACGGGTTTCCCCCCTTTCGGGCCCGCTTCCCTTTTTTGAGGGACCTTCTTGATTGCGCCGGCTTTTGAAAGTGGGCCAGCAGAGTTTTCCGGGTCCGAGTTATCTTTTTTTTTTGTGTCTTTCTGTTGGGTTGGACTGGGTCCCGGCCTTCTTGAGAGGTAGGGACTTCTCACGTTTTCTTTGGTTTCGTCCCCATATTTTTACGGTCCCGGTAGCACGACATTTACCTCCCCTCGGTGAAAAAGACCCTCTTTCGATAAAGTAGGGCGGTCTCAACTATTCAACGTTTCCTTTGACCCTTCGGTTAGTTTTCCGTCCTCAGGCGTACCCCCCTGGGCACACGTCGTCCCCCCACGTTTTTTATTCTTTTCCCCGGTTTGCAAGGTGGGGCTTCCCCAGCACTGAGACCCCCCCCGTGTACGATTTGGCTTTCCCAGGTGGGGGCAGGGCTTTTGCCTGGTCTGCCAGGCCCTTTCCCCGGCGTAGCATTTTTTGATTTCGTGTCTTGCTTTCCCGTGGGGTGAAAACCCCGCCTCCGCATCGTCCCCGTAGCAGTTGCAACTTTTTTTTTTCCCCAGAGTGGACGTCGTTGTACTTTTGGAGCGCATGACAGTTCCCTTCTCTTAGAAGCTTGCTTTTTTTTTTTTTTTTTTTTATTCGTGGCGCGGGCGGGTCCTCCCAGTTTTTTGGTTTTTTCAAAAAAAACCAACCACACAACATTCCGTGTCCTACGTTATTGCCCAACCCCGGGTGTCCCCTCCTCTTCCCTTTCGAGGTTTTTTTTCTTTTCTTTTCTTTCCAAACGGAGCTTATTTTCGACGCGTTACGATTCAGCGCCCGACGGCCTCTCCCTGCTCTCTTTTCACCGTCTCGCTCTCAGCACTTGTCGTCCTTTTCCGATGGCGCCTTTGGTGCCGACCTACTTGGACGAAGGCCCTCCTTCTGTTTTCCCCCCCTGACGTTGAAGACCCTTTGACGTCTTTCCTTCCGGGTTCAGCGGTCCCCACCGGCCCTTGCGTCCCGGCGGTTTTCTTCCACCGTGCTCTTTTATTTACTAGTTTTCCTCTTCTTGTCCTCCGCTTCCCCCCGGATACTGGTACCGTTCTCGTGAGCCCACCTGATGTTCTGTTGCGGGTTGTCGGTTCGTCGCAATCGCTTTTTTGACCCGGCTACTCGCTCTTTTCGCGCTCATTCCCCCCTCGGCGGATGCCTTTTTATCGACCTCCTTTTTTCGCTTCTTCTTGGGCGCGGACTGGCCTTTCTGATCGACCTTTTTTTTTATTTACCTTTTGGATTTTTGCCTTTATGTCCGCTTTGAGGGCCACGGAGGATTGTTAAGGTTGAGTGAGATTGGCTACTGTTCATGGGGGTAGTTTTTCCCTGGTCTCAGTTTCTAGTTTTGCCCCGTGTACTCTTCTAAAGGATCCCCTCCTTTAGAGCCCAGTTTCTCATAGTACCCGTACCTCTGAGCCTCGGAGGGGCTGGCCCCAAAACCGGCTTTTTTTTTTTTTTTTCCCTTTCCCTTCCACGGCCTCCCTGTTTTTCCCGTGAGGCCCTGGTGTCGGTTGGGCGTTAAAAAGCGTTGTTTGCTATGATTGCTGATTTTTGAAATTGTTCCGTTGCGGTGCAAAGCTGCCTTTTCTGACGAGTACATGTTGTCCTGACGTTTCTTCTGTCCAGTGAGAAGTGGTATGAGGTCTTCGGGAGATGTTGGGCGTTCTTCTTGTTAGTTATTTCTTTTATTCGTCCCACCTGCTGGGAGTGGCCGCCAGGGTCACGGAGGACTGCTCTTTTTAATGCTCCTGAGAGATGCTTTCTTTTTTTTGGTTGTTTTTCGTGTGATGGGTGTTCCAGTTACACAACATACTAGCCTTCTAGTTAAAATGAACGCACCCCTCGAAGATGGTAACTCCACAGTCCTCTCTAAGATTTTTTTTTAAGGAATTCCCTTCATCTCAAGGGATGGTATGCTTTTTTTCTGATGAGTTTTCCGTCCGTACTCTCCAGGTTTAGGTAAGTGCTGGTTTCCCGACGACCTTTGTTTCTCCATCCCGTGGTCCGACTTCCGGCCCTCTTCATTCTCGGTAGTGTGGAGAGTATGACCACGTCTTGTGTTGCTTTCAAGCACGGTCCCTTCCCCCCCAAGTCCATCTGAAAGATGGCCATTTTTGCATTGGGCCTCTTCATAGGAGACGGGCGGCTGCTTCCTTACTTTCGGCGCGACACCAAGTTTCTGGTGTGAAACACACCCCGGCCGCCCAAAGGTCTCACCCCTTTTTCTTCTCCCACCTTCCCTTTGGTCTGTGAACGTCACTTCCTCCTGTGAGGATGGTTTTTATCCGGTTGAGTGGTAGATGGAATCAGTGTTCTTTTTGTAGTTACGTCCTTCGGGTCAGAGTCTTCTCCTCGGACTTTCTGATAAAATCTTCCCGTGGCCTCCCCAACGTCTCACCGGTTCGAGCGTTGGCCCGTAGTTCTTGGGACCTACTCTTTCTTCACGCTGGTGCCGCGTGCGGGCTTTCCGGCCTTTTTTTCGGCTTCCTTTCCCCCCGGCGGTGTATCCTGCCTGAACAACCAACAGGTTGCGGTTTAAGCACGTGAGCCGACGTTTGAGAGTTCGTCTGCTTGGTCTTGGCGGTACGTGTTTCGGCGGCTTTTGTTTTTCGGTCCCGCCCTTCTTACGCAGTGCGTACTGGGGCCCGGTTGTTTACGACTGTTGGGACCAAGCTTTTTGATTTTGGCTTTTTCCGCCACTAGGCCTCCCCTTGTCTCGTTTTTTTGAAAATGGCCTCCCCCCCCCTGTGTACGAGCTACGTTTGTTTTTTCTCCTTTTTTAGTTTTTCCACACAACCCTTTTTATGGGCTTGGTTCGTCTCCACCTTCCAAGTTTGAGGGCCATTTCAACTTTCCTAGGAATACCCGCCATCCTTTCCTCACTCCTTGGAGCTGTTTTTTTGATTTTTCCCCTCGGAAGATAGATCTTTTCTTTTTCCCGTGCCTTACTTTTTTTTTTTGACCCACGGGATTCGGTCTTTCGGAGTCACGACCTTTACACTCCGGTTCCTTCAAGGCGAGTGTGTCAAGCAACCCGTCTCCTTCCCCCTTCTGTACGCGCGTAACCTTGGCTTTGAGTTACTCTACCGAAAGGTGATGATCGTAATACTCTTGAAGCATGATCCTCCAGATCTCGTCAACCCTGTCAA
>Ga0179593_1524817_pt1 | contig 15031 bp, 16 predicted proteins | sample CZODoug2_1_08_16_FD_185931 | JGI IMG/M metagenome (GOLD analysis project Ga0179593, IMG submission 185931) | Vadose zone soil fungal communities from Angelo Coast Range Reserve, California, USA - CZODoug2_1_08_16fungal (PacBio error correction) | ecosystem: Environmental > Terrestrial > Soil >... | reverse complement strand
TTCTTTTTCACCACATCCTTTCTGCGGCGGCCTGGTTGCGCGGCCCAGGTGGAACGTCCCCCCCGTCAGATCCTCCCCTCTTTGCCTCGGAATAAGAGGACGAGACCTTTTTTCCCCTTCCTTATTCAGCGGGGTGTTAATCCTCAATTCTTTATGACTGGTCGCGCCGTTTGGCCTTTGAATGAAGAAGGGTTTCTTTCTTTTGCGGGGCTTCTGTTTTTTAGAAAGGGAAAGGGCGTTCCTTTTTCCCTTTTTTTCGGTTGCCATGCACGCTGTATGATTTTTCCGGTGGGTCACGAGAGGCTTGAGGCCGTTTTTTCCTGCGGGAGGCTGACAATTTTTTTTGCGTTGCGCCCCCTCCTTTTTTCCCCGCCGTGGGATGGGCGGGCTTGACCTTTCCCCTTTCTTTTTTGGTGTGGACGCGGGCTTTCATTTCGGGCGGAACGTTCGGGTGGAGTTTTTTCCCTCGGACTTCCCTTCCCTCCTTCCCCTTCTGAAAAGGTCTTGGTAAGCTGGATTGAAAGCGGAAAGCGCTGATGAGGGCCCCCGCGGCGCGAGCACGCCTCCCTTCCCGAGCCCGAAGGGAAGCCTTTCTTCGCTCTTTTTTCCTTTCAGGAAAGAAGAAGACTCCCCTTCCCCTGGGAGTGCAGGCCATCGCAACGCCCTCCCGGCCTCGCCTCTCGCTCAGACCGATGGCCCTCCCCTTTCCCGTCGACTGCGCTCTCTGGGAAAGCAACGGCCCTTCCCATCATCAAACAGCTGGTTGCTTTGGATTTCGGCCCTCTCCTTTGGCCGAGGAAGAAGTTCCCGAAGTCCAGGCCACCTCCCCCCTCAGGTGAAGCTTTTTCCCTGGGGCGGCGTTTAATGATCCAGGCGCAGCTCCCCTTTTTTGTCCCGCGGGAATTCCCCCGTTCCCTTTTTCTTGAAACAAAAAGGCTTCCCTGACCGTAAGCCTTGAAGGCCTCTGAGATGCGCCCCTCCAAGTCCGGACAAGGACGTCCCTTGTTCGGCCTCTCGAAAGGAAGAGAATCCCCCTTCCTCTAGCGACGCCACTCTCCAATTTGGGCGAGAAGAGCTTCAAGAAGGACAGCCCCTTTGGAAAAACCATTGCCCCCCTTTCCGGGAAAGAAGACCCCCTCCCCCCCTGCTCAACGCGCAGAAGGGTCCCTTGCTGGCATGGCCCCGGCGTTCCTTTGCACTGAAGTTTTTCCCTTTTCTTTCAGGGCGGTGAAGGCCACAGTCCTTTTTTTTTCGGCGAGGCAGTGGTTGTTTGCTGACCTTTTGGTGGCGCGGTTTTTGAGCAAGGCAAGTGCCGCACACCTTTTTCCTTTTTCGACCCCTTCTTTTTTCGAAAAGGAGGAAACGTTTTTTTTCTTTCTCTGGAGTAAAGGTGGACTCTGCGGCGGCCCCTCCTCCGAGGAGGAGTAATGTCCAGTCGGTTTCCTTTTTTTTCCACGAGAACGTTTGCGTTTCAGTCCAGACCCAGTTGGCGTTCCTTCCCAGCGCCGACGAAGCGGCAAGAACGCCCCTTTTCCCCCTCATCCACAGCAAGGCCCAACGTTTCCGAAGTGCGCCCTCGTAGTCGTACAGGCCGTCTTCTTTCTTTTGCCGCGGACCCTTTTTTTAAAGGATAGAGGCGTCCATTTTTCTTTTGTCCCAGCCCGCGCTTTGTCGTCCCTTTTTGCGGGCGCTTGTGCAGCCCCTCCCCCCTCGCAACAGGAGTTCTTTCTTTCCCCGGCCGCGAGTGTTCTCCCTCGGCCACGGGTTTTTCCGGGTGCAAGTAATGCTCTTCCCCGCTCCCTTTTTTTCCGTGATAAGACGAATCTTCTCGGTGACTACATGGCACGCTTTTACGGGACGATTTTTTTCAGGATTCTCTCCTTCTTTTTTGAGCGAGATTCCTTTTTAAAAGAGAGGGATACCCCGCGAGCAAAGGTATTGTCCCCACCGTGGGAAAATCTTCCCCCCTAGCCGGGAACAGGAAATCGATACTCTCCCTTCATTAACCTTTTTAACCCTTCTTAGGAAAGAAAGTGGAAGATTTGCCATAGTGAGGTGTTCCCTGGTGCGGATTCCCTTTTTGGAAGGCGCCTTCCCCTCGGCCTCTCCGCGGAGTTTTCTCACAAGAGAGGTGGCGGACTGACATCCCCCACCTGGGAAGAGGACCCTCTGGTTTCCCCCCTTCCCGGCCGTTGGCTTTTTCCCCCTCCGTTGCTGCGAAATTCTCCATTATTGGCCTGGCTGTGGCTGCTCCCCCGGCCTGTTCTTTGGGAAGAGGCGAGACGCTTGGCGGCCACCACGCCTTAATTGGATTGGCCTTGTGCCCGCAAAAGGTTCCTGCGGACTGAAAGGAAGGCCTGGCCGTTAAAGCCCCCCCCTCAGGCTTTTAGGGGGGCAGCCCCCCTCCCGGAAAGGCGAGTTCCCCTCAAGAGATTCCCCCTGAAAGTCTCCCTTTTTTCCCCGAAGAAGTAGGAGACGCACCTTTTCGGTTTCCCGGACCCCCAGAGGACACCCCCCGTGTCTGATCGCCACGGAAAACAATTTTCGATCCCCTCCCAGATGTGGACTTTTTTGCATGCCTATAGACGTCCACGCCCACCCGTAATGTTGCAGCCGTGCAAAGACCCTTCCCTCTTTCGGACTTTAAAGAAGAAGGATTCTTTTTCTTCTGGGAGGAGTATGGAACTTGGTTGTATTCTGCCAGACGTTCTTTATTGCGCACCGGACAGGACCCCCTTTGGAGGATCTCTCTATTTTCTGGAAGTGTCTTTTTCTCGAACTTAGACGTCTTTTTTTTGTGGAAGGCCTTATGATGGAGACCCTCTTTGAAGATCCTTCTCCTTCTCCCTTGTAAGAGGAAGTTTCCTCGTGGCCCCTGCCTGGGCCCTCCTCCTCTCGGTCCAGAGCCCTTCCTGGAAGGAAGGGAAGCTTTTCCCGGGACAAGCGACGGTTGCCACCAGGTGATGGCGGCTTTTTTTTGCGGGAAGAGTCCCCTTTTTCTTTTCCCACCCTCAGAAGAAAAAGCTTTTTCTCTTTCCGGTTCATGGAGGGATGGAACGACACTCTCTCCTCCCCTTGGGAGAAGCCTAGTGATGTACTTTTTTATCTCCGTTCTCTTTTGTTTTCTGCTTGGCAGAAGAGTTACCGACTTGGCATGCTGCAGTGGTCGCTTCTTTATGGAGGCACTGAGGCCTTCTCCCTGCCTGCGAGCCCTGCTTTCTTTCCTAGGGGGATAGGAAGGGGTAGAACTTTCTTCTCTTCTCGCTTTAAATAGACTTGACCCCCCAAACCGCGCCGTCTTCGGTAATAATAGAAAGAGGTGGTCTGGGAAAAAGGCCAGGCCCCCTCACGGACTCCTCTGCCCCCTCCGCCACAAGGCCTTCAGGAAGACTTCCCCGAATGAGACTTTCCCCCCTCCGACGGACCAGGGAACAAACTAATTCCGTACGCGGGAGCACAGCGCAGCTTTTCCTCGTTCACGGCCTTTCCCTTCCCTCCCTTTTGTAATAAAGAAAGAGATGCTCACACCCGTGGAACGCCCTCAGTTAGGTAGCGGAAGGGCAACCCTTCCCTACCGGTCGAAGAAAGGTAAAAGTTGGTAAAAGCCTCCCTCCCTTCTTCCCGTCATTTCTTTTTCTTTCACAAACGTCACCCTTTTGCTACCCCGTAACGAACACTACCTTCCACATGTCATGACCTGCCAAGTCCCTTCCCCTCGAGGAGGAAGTAAAGGACGCCCTTCCTGGTCCCCGATTGGAGGCCCATGGTGGTTTCTTCCCCCACTCCCGCGCTCTTCCTTTTTGAACGGGTGCTGTGGGTGCCATCCCTTTGTGTTTTTTTCTCTTCTTCCGAGTAAGAATGAAGAGCGTTTCCCCGGCGCGCGCAATGAACGTTGCGGGTACGGGAGGAAGGGAAGGCTTCCCGTTCGCCCGGTGAAGTAAGGGCTTTTTTTGATCCTCTTTTTTTTGTTCCTCTTTATTTTATTAGGTAAGTAGGCGGCTCTTCCTTTCCCCCTGCCGTTGAAGTTGGGGAAGTGCCGAAGATCCGTGAGGGCTTCGTTCCCTGTCTGGACCGGGGCGGCGAAAGGAGTCTTTTTCCTCCGCTGTTCGCTTGTTTTTTTGAGCGGAAATGGGTGAGAAAGAAGAGTTTTTCCTTGGCAGGAAGGAAGGGAGAGGACCATGTACTCCCGCGGAGGATTGTGGCCTGGTGGGATGGGAGTTTTCCGGCGGGTTGTTCTTTGAGAAGAGGTTCCTCCTGCGGCCCGGTTGTGCGGACCTTGTGACGGACCTTTCCGGTTCACAAGGCGAAAAGGTAGATTTTTACGCACAGCCGGGCGGGTTTCCTTGCAGAGAGAGACCCCGACCTCCTTAGAAGAGAAGCCGTCCTTTTTCTTTGCGCCGAGCTGTCCTCTGGCCTCCGCAGCCTCTCCACTTTTGACAAGGGCGTGACGGAACTTTCTGGGACCCCCTCTGAAGAGAAAGCTAAGACCTTCCTCTTCGGCGCCCGCCCAGTCGATTGCGGGCCAGACCGTTCCCCTTTCTCGCCAGAAGACAAATCTTTTTTTTGACTGCGTCGTCTCCCCAGGGAAAGAGGAATCCCTTTTCCCCCCGCCCCTGCCAGCAAAAAAACCAACACCCTGCCGGGTCACCGTTCGTCTTTAATGAAAGGCCTCCCCCGGGTCTTCCAGGTTAAAGCGGGAACATTTTCTTTACGACGACTCTTCCCGGACCGGCAGCCTTAGCCGGAGACTTCTTTTATGGCTCTTACCCCCCCTTCCTATAAAACTTTTGGACCAGGGCGCGGTCGTCCCCAAGACACCTCCTTTTTCTCCCTTCCTCCGCCCCCTCCCCTAAGTAAGCGGCTTTTATCCTGGCCTCCTCCAAGAGCCATCCGAAAGGCGGCCTTTCAATCTTCCCCCCCCCTTCGAAGAAGAACCCTTCCCGGCGGAGTGACACTCCAGGGCCCCTTTTCGGGAACTTTCCCCCCCCACGGCCCTTTTTTCTTTTCGGGCGGAGACATTTTGCCCTTGTTGAAGGCCACGGCCGGCTTCCGTCGGCGATTTGTCTTGGCTCTTTTTTTTAAGTACAAAGGTGGTGGCCTTTTTTTAGGGCAGTTCCAACCGGACCCTTTGGGTGGCGGCTTCTTGGCGCCCCCCTTTTTCCAAGGGCAGGCGGGGCCCTTCTCCCCGGTGTGAACAGGCTTTTTTTGGCGTTCCTGCCGAGGTCATCTTCCGGGCAAGGGACGTCGGTTCCCCCGGCGCCCCCTTGTTTCCACAGGACAAATTTTCCCATGAACACCAGTGGCCTTTCGCAACCCTCTCCCGTGCGCAGAGGACATCCCGGCGCAGAAAACCCCAAAGCCTTCCCCAGAGGGGGACCCCCCTTTCAGCCCGTGTCTTACAAGCTTTTTGGGACGCGCAGGTGTTGTATCCTGGGGGTCAAGGTGAAGCCCTCTTTTCCACAGACCGGCCCTCTTCCGGCAGGGCGGCAGGACCGCCCTTTTCCCCAGGTGAGTCGCAGGCGACGTCTTTCCTTTTTGACCTCGGCCACGGGCGTGCCCTTCCTCGGTTCACGGTAATGATCCCTCCCTTTCTGGACGTTTTCCCGGCTTTGAAGAGGGAAAGAAGGGCGGCCTTTTTCAATACTTAGCTGTTCGTAGAGCCCAGAGATTTTTCCCCTGGCTTCTCTCCCGAAGTTGTTTTTTTGTTTTTGGGGAGAGAGATAATGTCCCACATGTGTTTTCGACTTCACCCATCGCGGTAGGTAAAACCTCTCCCTCTTAGTCTGTATGCCTCCCTTAAATAGATATATAGAAATTTTTTTTTCACCTAGAGCGTAAAGACTTTCTTAGTCGCCATACTCTGAAGGGTACGCCGGACCTTCCCCCTTTTTTTTGATGGCCCCCCCGGGTGAGGGAATTCTTCTCGGCAAGCGGTGTTTTTTAAGGGCCACCGAGCGGTTGCTGCAAAATGGCTTTCCACCACCTTCCTCTTCCTGTGCTCGAAGAGCGGCAGTCCTTTTGGCGCCACTTCGACTTTCCCCCTTTTTTTTCTGTCTGGGAAGAGTTCGGGTCTCCTGATCCGGACAAAAACGCCCCTTTGTTCTGAGACTTGGACTCTTTTTTGACCTTATTTAGGGCAGCCCCCCCTCATGGAAAGTTAAAGACATCTCTTTTCTTTTTTTGGCCCTTTTTAGGAAAGGGAAAGATTCTTCCGCAGAGATGCATCCCGTGGCCGCTGTTTCGCCCGCAGACGTAGTTTTCGTCCCAAAGACTGTGGTGGAATTGGAATGGATATCCCCCCTGGACCACCAGGCGGAAGTCGCAAAGGAAACCCATACCTCGCACCGGCTTGTTTTCAACGACATTCTCCTTCGCACGAGAAGAAAACTTCCTTTTTAAGAAGAACCCTCCCCGGGGCCTGCTCGGCCCGACAGCCCCCTTGACGGACAGGTGATCTGTTTTCTTTCGTGCTGGCCAGGAGGGTTTTGTGGTCAACGGTTTCTGAAGAGTGATGTATCTTCTCAAGGATTCCCCTCCTCTAAGTGAGGGAGACCCCCCTGCTGACTTCATGAAGTTGGTGACTCACGGAAGCAGAGGTCCCCCTGCCTCCCGGGAGTTTTGAGGTGATGGCCCTCTTTGAAGCCGGAAGGAGACCTTCTCTTTAGCCTCCCGTGGTGTTCGCTTCCACGGCCCAGGATGAATGAAATTTTTTGACCGGACGAGCGGTCCTGACACTACCGACGACGGGAAAAGGCCGGTCTTTTCTCACCGCTGCTTTTTTTTTTGGGGAGTGAAGGAGGGTTCCCTGTATTAGCTTTTGTGAGGGAATCCCCCCCCCCTTCCTCAGCCCCTGCCGTCCTCCTGTGGATGGATTGGAAGTTTTTTCCCTGGAGGGACCCGCGCCGGGGCCTCTGCTTGGCAGCGCCCAGAGGTGATGAGAGTTTTTCTATTCCGGTGGGTTTTCTCTTCGAGAGGGACGGCAACTTTTTTCTTATGATTTGAGACGCCCTGCGTTCCCGCTGCCTTCCTTTCTGGGCTTGGTAGAAGAGGTTTCCTTGCGAAGGGAATCCCTCCCACCTCCAAGACGCATAGATTTATACCCGGGTTTTTTCCTTTGTACTGTTAGGGAGAAGAATTTTTTCCTCCCGCCGCAAAAAGAACGGGCCGCCCCCCCTCCCTCTGCGCCCGCAGGCCCCCCTCATTTTTAGCAGCAGCCCAGCCACTCCTTTTTAATACCGAAGAGGGCGCCGAAACTTTTTTTCCCTTCCGGCCGGAATGCCCTCGGGCATGTTTCAAAAAATGGAAAGCCAAGCCTCGCAGAATCCTTCCTTTCCCCTCGCAAGGGAGACGACCTTTTTTCTCCCCCTTCCGCAGCCCGCAACGTTCGGTTTCCCACCAAAATAACGTCTCTACCCTTAAAGACGAAGGAAGAATCCCTTTTCCCACACCCAGATGTTTCTTCTCCTCCCCTTTGCAAAGGAGAGTCCGCGTTCTTTTCCCTCCCTCGCTCGTCGGATAGGAAGGGGTAAACGAGACTTTCAACGACGCCCTTCCCTCTGCCGACCTCGCTCGCATGTTTCTTTTGGTCGCATCTCTCTCTTGGAATAATAAACTTTTTTTTTAGCTCATGGCGAAACCACCTCCCGTTTCTCCTCTTCAGGAGGCATGGGAGAAGGAGATTATTTTTCTCTTTTCCCTTCGATAAGAAGAGGCTACGGACGGCCTTTTTCCGTACGGAGAGGAGAAGAGGGTTGTTTCTCCTGTTTCCGGGATGGGATTAGTTTTTCCTTCTCCTGTACGCGCCGTGACCCTCTTTCTGCCGTGAACTTGAGCGGGACCGCAGCCTTGTTGGACGGTTCGAACCGGGAAAGGGCTTTTTTTTGCCGGGTGCCCTCTTCGGGGTAATGAATGGCTGTTTTTCTCCCCCCCTCGCGTCTTGAGGCCTTTTCCGATTCTCCCAGGGACGTGCTTCCTCGCGTCCCGCTTCGGATGACGCCTGTTTTTTTTTTTTCTCAAGTGGCCGGCGTGGGGGTGGAATGAGGGTTTCTTTTTTTCTTCTGGAGGCACGGTGTTGCTGGCTTCCTGCGGCCGTGACGGAAAAGGCGGCCTCCCCCCATACCCGGCGAAAAGGTAGATTTTTCTTTTCCCCCGGAAGGTCTTTGTCTTTTTCCCAGAGAGCGAGAAAGCCTGCCCCTGGATCCGCAGGGAGGCGTTCGTAACAATTCTACGGAGGAGTCTTCCGCATAGCCCGAGAAACCTTTTGGAGTGCCTTTCCCCCCCAAAGGAGGAGGAAAAGCCCCTCCGAAAGTCACCGAAAGATGGGCTGCCCCCCGCAAGGAGGAGACCCCCGCCGGAGAGAGCCGGTTTTTTTCTAAAGGAAAGGAGAAGGTCCACCCAGAGGGAGTCGGCTATCACCGAAATGGCCGAGAGAGTCCCCCCCACAAATCTGAAAAAAGAAACCCTTCCCCTAAGAAGGAAGTTCCGAGGTCATCTTAATCTGGACCTCTTCTGCCGAGGGAAGCCCCCCCTTCAGTGTGTGACCCACGGTTCCCCGGAAATTTCTTTTGAAGGGTCCTCCTCCAAGAAGATGCTTTTCCCAGGAAGGTCCGTTCGGGAATACGTGATGTCCGGAGGAGAAAAGCCCCCCCTTGCCCGAAGAATTCCGCTATCCCCAGAAAGTAAGAAGGACTTCTCTTGGCGAGAAGAGCGTACTTAAGAAACAGGTGACCACCCCCTTTTGTCAAAAGAAGAGTTCCTTTCCCACCGATAAAACTTCCTCTTTAGGAGGGAAGAAGACTTTTCTTGGACGGCGGGAACACCCCGTTGGTTTGCTAGGCCCCTTTTGATTTTCCCCTGCCGGCGGAGGAGTAGCTTCTTTTTCGTGTCTATCCCCCAAGGTGGTTGATGGGTAGACACCCCCAGCCTCTTTTTCCCTTTTCCCCTCTGCTATTCTCAGGAGGAAAAGGGAAGGTTTTTCCCCCAGGTTTGAACAGGCGTTGCTTGCCAGCGCCTCTGAGGTCTTTTTAAGGACTTCCTTCCCTTTTTTAAGAAAAGGCCCCCCCCCTTTGCGGGGACACCTTACCTTCAACACCAGGTTTTGTCTGTGGTGGCGAAAAAGCGCTTTCTTTTTTTCCCGAACAGTTCCTTCTGCTCCAGAAAGGGAAAGAAAACATCTTTTTTCTCTTCTTGGCGCCAGCAAGTAGTAGTCCTTTGAAGCCTTGCGGGCCGCTTCCCAGGTGGTTTGAGACTGTTCTCTAGTTTCATTGCAAAAAGATAGGCCCTCCCGCAGAGTTTACCGCGGCCGGGCGTCCCCGAAAAGACAGAAGCACCCCACAGTCTTTCCCCCTTCTTTTTTGAGAAATAGGAAAAGGGCTCCCCCTTTCCCGTTTTCACGTTAATGCTCCCTGTTACCGTTCCGGATCCCGCGAAGACCAGCTTCTTCGGTGAAATCCCCCTGGTGAGGTCCCCCCTCTCACCCTCCTTTCCGCAAGGATCTCATGTTCCCTATACCTGAGAGATTACTGGTTCCGAGGGAGAGCCCCTTTTCCAGGTCTTTCACTATGAGTTCTCTTTAGGAAGCAGGCCAAGGCGAACTTTTTTAAAGATGAAAAAGATCTTCAATTGGCCCGGGAGCCATTTCTCCCTGGGTAAGCCCTTCTAAGTCCCTGCGATCGGAGGTGAGGTTCCCCCCAGGAAGCTTCCTTTTGGAAGGGATCCCGTAGAGGTGGACTTGCACCTCGAGAAGTGTTGTTCCACCACATGGGACCCTCCCCCCTTTGAAGAGAAGGCCGTTTCCGTTTCTAAGGGCTGGCAGCAATTCGCTTTGGTGTGGTCTTTTGGGATGCGACGCCGTCTCCTTGCTCTCGGCGATGTACTCCCCAAAGACGCCCCCCCTTTCGTGGTTCGGAATTGGACTTCCCGACCCGTTTGGTGAGATTCCTGCACGAATTTCCCGTTATCTTCGGGCAGAAAGAAATTCTTTCTTTTTTTTTTCCAGGATACCCTCCCTGCACGTGTCAGACTTTTGCGCCCTTCTACCTCCCCCACCCCCCTTCCAGTTTGAGGAACCTTTCCCTCATTCCCCCCCGTGATAGAAAAGGCCACCCCCTCCGAATCTGAAGTCCCCCAGTACTTTCAGGGGACTTTCTCCTTTGGCAAGAAAACCTTCGGGTTCTCAGCTTTAACTTTTCTCGGAGGCCAGTCCTCTGGAAGGTGATATGGGGGCGGAGGCTTTTTTTGTGGTACCTTTTCTCTCAGTGGATGAGAGAGACTTCTTGCAGAAGAGGATCGGGTTTCCGGATGAGGATGACTTTGGTTTTTAGCAGAAGAGGCCTCCCTTTTCCCTTCACGTTTCCGGAATCTTCTGAGGATAAATATGATGGCCTCTGAAGTCGTCAGGATTCCTGTTAGGAAGTGGCCCGTGGTGTTAGATAACCATCACAGGATGTCCAAGATTTAACGGAAGAATTTCCCCTTCAGTAGTAAAGGAGCCGTTTAGGAGGCAAAGAAGGGGTTTTCCCCGGAGTTTTTTATGAGGAAGCTTCCTTTTGGGGTGTCCTCAGAAGAAAGATTTTTTTTTTCTTTTACGGAGGCTCTTTAAACTTCTGAAGAGAAGGGTCCCTTCTTCAAGCGGGGATGGGGACGGAAGGGCTGATGGAAGGCCCCCTTTACGAACTCCCTTTCCTTTGAGATGATGGAATGAGAAGCCTTCCCCTTTTTCCCCGGCTGATCCCTTCTTGGTAGACTTTTGATAGGACGAGATTTTCCCGCACCTCCGCGATGGAGAGGTCCCCCCTTTCCCGGGGTAATTTTCAAAGGCGACACTTCCGAGGTACTTCACCCCTCACCCGTACCAGGGAAAGACCGTCCCCTCTGCTCCCTTGTGCACCCCCGAAGACCTGGCAGCCGCCCCCCCCGGAACGCATTCCTGAAGAGGTTCCCAGCAAGTTCCCTTTTTCATGATCCCTCATGAACGAAAGGGAATAAAGACTCTTTCCCCCCAGGAAAGACCCCCTCAAGCTCTTTTTCCTGGAAGGGCACCCTTCCCCAAGGTAGAAGCAGGTCCAGGGTTTTCTCCGCCTCACGGATTCTTCCTTAAAGGACACCGTCACATGTCGCTCCCTACGGAACGAAGCCACGACCCCCCTGTAAGGAACCAAAAAGCTATCCCCCCTTGGCAAAGGCTCCAGCAGTCCTCTTTCCCTCCGCCGACGGGCGGATAGGAAGTCTCCCAAGTGAAGGTTGCGCCCCCAAGGAAGAAGAAGAGCTCGTCCTTTTCGGGATGTGTTCGAAATATCCTTTTCTCCTTTTTTGTGGTGAGCTATTTTCTCCCTCCCAGGAAGAATGAAGAGACGCAGAGGAGGCATTTTTTCCCTTTTTTGAGAGGGTACAAGTCCGACTCCAACGCGGTCCCGCGCAGTGCGTACGGGTCGTCTTAGCTTTTTTTTCATGAATGTTCACTTTCTGAGGGTCGATGTGACTTCTCTCTTTGGGGAAGGGGAAGGTCCTTTTTTTCCCGCGACGTGCGGAGGAGGGGACCTGAAATTGCCCTTGAGATGGAAGGGTGAAATTTCCTGCTTTTTGTTTCCTTGGATGGATGCGGAGGTCTTCCCAAGAGCTTCTTTTCCGGGAGGGAGGACTTTTTTTTTCTCTCCCCCCTTGAAGGCTGCGCTTTCCGAATGGTCGGGGAGGATGCCCCTTTTCCTCTTCTTTGGTGCAGAGTTTTTCTTCTTCGGAATTTCTTCTTGGTGGCGGCGGTAAGGATCTCCTTGAATTCAGGTCTTCCAAGTAAAACGGTTACCAGTTATGATGATGACCCGAGTCGTCCCTTTTCTGGTGAAGGAGATTGCTCTTTTCTATCCCTCAGAATTATACCATTCCTTATTCAGCGTTAAGTTCGAAGCCCTGGTCTCATTTGAAGAATCTCTTTCCCCCCCCGGCAATTACCCCCTAAAGAAGGCGGAACTCTCAATTAATAGACGATGCACCTCCCCAGAAATAGTCCCGGAGAGGATTTCCCCGTGGGAGGGTCCCCATTGCAGTTCCTCTAAAGAACTGGAGTCAGGCTTCCGGAGAGACAAAGAAATTTTCTTCCCTTTTCTCAGAGGACCCAACTCCGCTCAACACCCCTGTTCCCGAGGCTTTTCCCCCCTTCTAGGAGGTACTGCCCGGCTGAAACTCCCAGAAGGCTGAAGGTAAACTCAGCAGACTTGGCCCATGGAAGTTTTTTGTTAAGAGAACACCCAGGAAATGACGAAGCCTAACCCTTCCCAGATGGGCACCCATCAAAGGCTGGAATTCATCGGGAGGCCGCCTCCAGCAAGGACAGCCCCGTCTCTATCTACTTCCTCCGGGGCGAGCATCCTGATAAGAAAGTTCCGGTGAAAAAAATCCCTCCCCTCCCCGCAAACAGATCATTTGAGGGCCAAGAAAGACTTTCCTGCAGGCGGCACCTGGCGGCCCTGGCTATCCTTCAAAGTTCCTTACTTCCGGCCCCCCTTTAGTAGGAGAGGAATTTTCCTCCTTCCAGTCCAGTTTATCTTTTTAGAGAAGCCACTTTTTTCAAAAGGCCCCTGATTTTTGAAGAAGGAGTCCCCCCCCCTCTCGGCCAAGTGAGGCTTTCTCCTTTCCCAGGTTTTCCATTTTCCTGGAAGTGAGGTCCCTTCCCTCTTATGCTTAAAGTCTCGTTATTGACCCAGGTTGCGTTCCACCTTGCCCCTCCCTAACAACCAGGTTGCTCCACCAGCGCCGATCCTCAGAACGGACGGCTTTTTTTCTCTCCAACAGCAGGATCACCCTCGTGCTGGACAGCCCCGTTTAGTACCTTAAGTAAGGATTCCCTCTGCCCCGTGGTTGAAGAAACGTTCTTTCGATTCCTACCCTTTTTGACAAAAGACTAGTTCTCTTTAGGAAGGGAGGCCTTCCCTCCAGACGAATCCCTTAGCGGCCGTCAAGCGCCGCTACCTCAGGACCCTTTCTCTCCTTCTTTTTAATGCTAAAGTTCTCTTCCTTTTCTTTTCTTTTCCGGGAATATTCGAATGATCCCTGGGATGAGTTTTACTAACTGGGATAGATGGTTCTTCCAGACGCTGTTCGCCCCTAGAGAGAGTTAATCTCCTTTTTTTAGCTAGTAATTCACACCAGATACCTTAAAAAGAGATCTTTCACCTGAAGCATGCTCTTCCTTTATTCTTTACCCCCCCAAGATATAGTATAACCCTTGAACAAGAGGCTTCCATACCCCTTTTCACATTCGATCTGAAGTTTTACCCGGATACTCCCTGCGTGCTTTTTCTAGGTTTCTTAGTGGCCAAGAAAGGAACGTTCCTAGATATTATTTTCTGGAAAAAAGTTCCCTTTTTGCCTGGAAATAGAGAAAGTTATTAAAAACTTGAGCTCCGACACTTTTGATAGAAGATCCCGTTTAAACCTTTTTTTGCTAATTAGAAGTAAAAAAGATTTTTTTTTGTGGAGCCAATTCCCCTGGAAAGAATGCGCTCTCGTGTTCCCCAGAAGCCAACTTCGGAATTGAAACCTTTTCCCCCTACCCGGTTTAGCCGTTATCTCCCGATAATGGAAAGTTACCTCTAATGTTTCTTTCCGCCAAGAAAGGCCTTCTTTCTGTCCCTCGAGATGTCCCATCAAAGTTTTTCCTGACATCCTGCAGTAGTAGTCCCTCCGGAACGGCAATGGACTGGCTCCCAGAGGCTTTTTTTGACTTTGTCTTCGAACCAAAAAACCCTAGAACCCGATCACCTTGGAATTAAAACTCCGGGAATGCATAGCTTCAAACCTTCTTTTCAGATGAAAGACCTTTTCGGTCCGGAAAGAAGAAGTTCACTTTTTTTGAGGAGGTTCCCTGGATTCTTGTAACTTTGCTATCCAGTGATGATAGATTTCCGCCTCGAGTGAGGGATCGATCTCTGATTTGAAGTGGCTTTCTTCATTGAACTTCCTGAATATTCCCGGGAAGGACTTCTTCTTCAAGAGAAAGATGTTCCGTACTAGAAAGGCTGCCTGCGTGGCAACGAAAGTGGGCTTTTTTCAAGGCTGGCCGGATGTTTGAAAGGACTTGGAAGACTTCAGTCAAAGTCACCAAGAAGAGGGACTGCATCTTGGGTTTTGATGGACGGCTTGTGAGAATATGATCGCCCTTTCTTTTCCCTCCAGCAGAAAGATGGTGGTTCTTTTCCAATGGAAGGGTCCAATCTCCTCGAAGGGGAGCTTTCTTTCTGCGTAAAGAGGGCCCCCTATTTATGGAAGAAGAGTTAGATTGGAAAGACCGTACCTTGCTGTGGAATCCCTCCATCTAGGAAGACTTGGGCTCGGCGGTTGGGTAGAATGGTTTCCGCTGGCCATCGCCCGTCCTCTGATGGCCGAGGTTGGTTTTCTAAAGGGTCGAAGGGTACCTTCCCGGTCCTTCCCCTTTTGCGTGTCCCTTCTCCACCCGGCACTTTATTCCCCCCCGCGCTTCTCCCCTCCTTCAACAGACTTTCCGCCTCCAAGAACCAAGGAATTCCCCCCCGGGTCCCACCGATGTTCAGCTCCCGCCTTTCACGACGTGGCAATCAAGCTCTGTGCTACCCCCTCTTACCCGCGACAGTCTCAGGACCGCCCCCCCTGTCGCCGCCGGTCAGTCCTCCCTTTCAAGCGCCCGCAAGGTTTTCCCTCTTTCAAGGAAAGTAAAAAATCCTTCTCGCACGCCACTTTTCACCGAAAGTTTTTTCATGAACCCGCTGACCCCTTACGGCAAAGTTAGGCAGTAAATCTTTCTTTTCTCCTTACGGTACCGCTGCCGTTCCCATGGTCGGTTCCGGCGACAAGGCCTCCGCCGCTCCCTGCCTTTCTTTACGGGATGTGGGTAGCCCTCCTTCCTCATCAGTTGTTGTTTCGAGAGATGGAACCCCCCCTTTTTTTCTTTCCCCTCTCGCGGCGGCGCTGGGCTGCCTTCCGTCATCCCGTCCGATCCGCCAGCGTCTTCCGTTCCTTCCCTAACGAGCGACGAGCGTTTTTTTTTTCTCAAGCGGGTTTC
>Ga0179593_1410643_pt1 | contig 15031 bp, 20 predicted proteins | sample CZODoug2_1_08_16_FD_185931 | JGI IMG/M metagenome (GOLD analysis project Ga0179593, IMG submission 185931) | Vadose zone soil fungal communities from Angelo Coast Range Reserve, California, USA - CZODoug2_1_08_16fungal (PacBio error correction) | ecosystem: Environmental > Terrestrial > Soil >... | reverse complement strand
CACGCGCTTCCCCTGATGCAGATCGCGGAACTCTTGGAACCCTCGAGAGTCTATTCTTTTTCGTCTCCTTCTTCCCCTTCTTCCAGTCCTCCTGCTTTTTCGGCGTGTTGCATTCGCTTTTTTCGCTGCCCAGTTAAGACTCACATTTCCCCCCATCATTTTTGTAACACCTCCTGCTCAGCGGGACGTTTTATAGGAGTGTTCCCCCGCGCGTGTCCAACCGTGGTCTTCCCCCTGTTGTTTTCCTTTAACTCCCCATCATCGTTATTTTTTGAGTTCTTTCTCCAACCCAGACCAATTCCTCTTATTTGACTTTTAGAACTTGAAACGGCTCGTTGTGCTTGTATTGACCTTACTGACTCACGAAGGCATAATTTATGTTTGTCTTGTCAGTGCCGTTCGTTCCTCCCTCCGTTCCGGTTCGTTTCTCACGCCCCCCAATTGCCGGAACGCTGCCCGAGTAATTTTTTCTTTCGCATTCCAGAGCGCGATCTTGTCATTGGAGGTCAGCAACTGTCTTTCCCATGATCAGGTCGCCGGTCTTATTTGATTTTATTGTTTTATGTTTACTCACCTTCTCTTTGTCCAATAGATGTTTCCTGACTTTCAGATGTGGCAGTGGCTACCCTTAGGGACCTTGGCTGACGATTCTGCGTGTCTCTATTCGTTTGCGATTCTCGAGTATCGCCAGCTTGTTGATTCGCCCACAAGATGGTTGCCCCGCTACTTCGGTTTTGGGTCGTCGCCCGCGAGCCCTGCCCCGATGTCATGAAAATCGGTCCGCTTTCGCCTCCCCAAAAGTCTTCCTGAACAGTCTCCCACTTCGCAAGTTTTTTCTTGTGTAGTCCTTTGGTGCGTCGTAACAGTATTTTCGAGGGCCTTTTCCGACTCAAATTCTTCTTCGATGTTCGTTCGATCGTCCGCACCTATACTGTTCATTTTTCTAGCAGCGCGCCGTATCGCCCCATAGCATCCTTGTAAGATAAGCCAAGCATTCTTGAAGGCTCCCCAGCCCATTAGTTTTCTACCCTGCTCTGCAACCTGAATGTTTCTTGGACCTCCCCCCAATCGTCTGTTCGGAGTCTGACGGTCTTGCTTTCCTGGTTTCTGGTCCGCTGCCCTCCCCAAAGAGTTTTTTTTCGTTAGCGTAGCTTAGCTCGCCCGCGCTTGTGACCTGTCTTTGTCGTGTCTCCCTCTCGGCGGCCCCTTTCCGCTTCGTACGAAAACGGACCGAGTCCGTGACCTATTCTTAAATTGGCCCTACTGGTTATTTTTCACGGTTCCGGCACCGAGTCGCAAGACTCCCCTCCCTCCTCCGAATTCGACCAGATCTCCCCGTTTAATTTTTTGGCTTTTTTTTTCCCCCAACATCCAAAGCGCTTCTACCCCCTGTCGATCCGGCGCGCGCCAAAGAAGCCGTTTCATGACACCCCCCACCTGTTCGTTCCTCTTCCCAAGGATTTTTGCCACCCCTGGTCCGCCGCAGAACCTTTCTCAGTCTTGCCATTTATAATCTACTTTCGTGATGACCGGTAATTCCCCTGTTTTTCCGATAAATCTCTCTTTCTCTACGAAGTTTTTCTTTCTCGAGGTAGTTCGCCGGACACTTGTCTAAGTCGGTGTTAATATTCCATCTTGCGCCTTCTGATTGGTTCGTCTTGATTTTATTCTTTCTGCGCTTTTTGCTTCGGCGTCGGTGCTGGCCGTCACAGACCCGAAGTGTCTCGAACGACACGTTTGTATGTCCTGTTTATGCGTGGGTTGTTCGTTCCCCTCCGCTCCGTCTTGACTGTAATAATTCTTTTTTTAATTTTTTTCCTATTATAGCCCTTTCGTCAGTTTCCGTGGCTGACTTCGAGTCTGTTCGTCGGTTCATCCTATTTTTTTGCCTAAGTTTTATAACCCCCCCTTAAAACGAAACCAGTAGACTTTTGCCGTCCGATGCATTTATGATAGGGTCCGCCGTTTTGCCCCGTTTCTGGTCGTTTCCGTCTGCAAGCGAACCTTTGTGCAGCCGCTCCCCTTCCCCAGCCTGACCTTTTACTTCACGCGGGCGGCTCGTCACTCACTCAGCGCGAACCGCCCAACATCCTCTGTCTTTCGTCTCAGTGCCCCCAAAGTGTCGCGATATACATCCGTTCTCCGGAACCCAGCTTGGGGTCCTAAGCCCATGCATTTTTTGCTTTGTTCTCGAATTGACCCTTCAATTAAGTCTTTTTTCTTCCTTTTTCATGTTATTGCTTTTTTCTTTGGGCGACCGTCCCCGAGACCCTTATCGTCTTTTGTCACGCCACCGTTCTTAGGGCGAGTTCCGTTTCCCGCTGATTGACTGTCTACGTACCTTTTTTCGCATATCTGTTTGACGTCACCCCTTTTAGCCGCCTCTGCCCCCCCGTTTAGTATTGCGACTTGACTTCACTTTTTCCTTTTTTTAGATTTTTTCCGATTCCAAGACCTTTTCCTTTCCCGGGCATGAGGTCTTGCCGCCCCTCAAGTCCCCCGCCGTCTTTTGCTCCTTTGGCCTTTTTTTGCACAGTTATCTCTTCGGTAGTCTCTCTACCCTCTCTACCATTTTCCCTTCTTCTTATGTGTCCAGAAATTGCCTCCCGTAGCCCCCATCTTGACCACCCCGGACGCGTCCCCCTTGTAGTTCACCCGATCCTTTTACTTTTCTAGTTTCGCACTCTAGTTTCTCCCAGCGCATTATCAGCACTACCTTGTCTTCCTCCAAAATAGCACACCAACCGCTGTATTTTAATTTGCGTCTCGCGTTCAGGAATACGTTTCCCGGTTTTCTTCCCCTGTTTGCCTTTCTCCCGTCAGGTCGGAAAAATTTTCCCACTCTGAACAAGACGACGTTCCCCTTTCCTTGCACGTCTCGTCGAGGTCGCGCATTTTGACAGGTCGAAGTTCCTCCCCACTCACTTGCTCCAGTTCTTCCTTTTCAGCCCGGACTTGGTTGTTTGGTTTCGCTGTGCCCGCTCAAGATCGCCATTATTCCCCTTGGCGTTCCGGGACCGCCCTTTGCCCATCGTTTGTCCAGCTTTGTTGGTGTGTGGACACTTCCCCTCAGCTGAAGCCGCTGACCTCATTCCCCCACCCTGTTTTACCCATCTTTGCTGTCCCGCTTTGGGAGGATTTTGCGTTCTTGAGTGAGCGACTCACATCCGGCCTCTTGGAGTATTTTGTCGAATTCGGCTGCTTTTTCCACCCCTCCGATCCTTTCATTTTTAGTTCGCGGATCTGAATCGATTAGCGCGTGTGTGACCCCCCGCCCCTTTTTTTTCCTCCCCGACCGTCCTTCCCCCCCCCCTATTTTTTGCCATGCCAGTGTCTTCCCTTAGCTGCGAATGTTTGATTGGTAGGATGGTGGTTATTTAATTACGTGGTCCTTTATCTCCAACAAACTAGCTTGAAATGTCTTCAACTCTTTTTTTATCGCATAGATTTCTCTGTTCGGATTGTCTGCCTTTGATCCGTATGTCCCACCTGGGTTTTCCCCCGCTAGCGAATTCAGTGGCCTCTTAAATTGCTTGCTTCCGTGGCGCCCCTTCGCTTGGGGTCTCCTCATCATTTAACTTTTTCACACGTTTCTTCTCTCGCTCCTTCCCCCCCGAGATTTGGCAATATAGGAACGTGGATTTTTCATTTTTTCGGACCACCATTCCATTCCCCTCGGGTTGCTTTTCGGCGTTTTTGCATGCTGCGACCTTCCCAGTCCTCATGGTCGCTTCTTTTCTATTCCTTGGTTTTGATATCTCACTCATTTTTAGTTATCACGTTGCACTTTTCCGGACTTACATACCCCCCCCTGTCGAGGGTCTCCTTCACGCATACTGAGGATCCCCTTCGAGGTAGCCACCTTATGCGTAACCTCCCTCCTTACTTTTAGTCGCCATTTATGTTCTACCTGAGAAATCCTCCCCCTCCACTCCCCCTTTGCCCCCCCAATGTCCCGGTTCTTTCCTTTTTCTTGATACGTGAGGTTCTCTATACGTCTGTCACCCCTGACCCTTCGAACAAACACTGATACTACTTTTTCTCCTTTTCTATGGCCTTGCCCCCCCTTACCAATTTCCCACGGCTGTTCCGCGCCGGCCTTTTCCCTCTCTTCTCGCGCTCGCCGGCTGTTTAGGTCTTTTTCTCTTACGTCGTTTTTTACCAAACCCCCTCCGCCCCCCTCTAACGTTTAAGGACTTTGCCTTTCTTTCGACCGTCCTTTTCCCCGGTGTACTTCACAAAGGCTTGTGTCATATCCCCCTACGATACCTTACTTTTTTTTTTTTTTGGGTTGTGTCTGCCCTCACTGTCGTAAGTCGTGATCTCTTTCTTTCCTAATTTCGTTTTTTGGAGTTCGACCAGTCTTTTCCTTTCTCTTCGCTTTCCTTTCTGTTCTCTTGATTGAAGATTGGACAGTCCTTGGCGTTTCTCTTTTCTGCGGCATTGCCGTGACTTGAGCGTTTATGTTGTAACCCTTATTCCAACCCCATCCAGCCCTGCCGCTGACGGTATCTTACGGCCCAGGAGCGCTTTTCGTGTCCTCTTTATTTTTGCAATTCCATAATTAGCGATTTTCAGTTTTTCAGTGTGGTGAAGGATTCGTTGCCCGACGTTTCTCTTCCCTTCCCTGTCCTGAACCTTTGTGAAACTCTTCTTTGTGTCGAGTTGAGTCCTTTTCCTTTCGTCGGCCTTCTTGGTTTTTCGAATCTGGCACAGTACACTTGCGAGTTCTGTAATCAATTTTCTTTGGGTTATCGACGTAGGTGATTTCCTCTCGGATGCTGCCGTTTTGTTGAAATTGCCTCTTGTGGGTCTCTTCTTGCTTCCTTTCCGTCTGAGACCTTTCCAACTGCCTCGCTGTTCGCCACCCGCACTGCCTCTAATACCCTAAAATGTGTTTACTCGCCCTAAGTAAGTTGCCCCCCTCCGACCTTCCCCCCCCCCCCCACGATGTCCGGATGTCCCAATATCTCCCCCTGTTACACTTGGTGCCAAGATGATTTGTCCTTAGTCTCGTGCTTTACTCTCTTTTTTTTCTCGGACTTAAGTTTTTTATTCTTGCGGTCGCCCCCCCATTTTTCTCATTGTCCCCTATCAACCTTCCACTTTTGACTTCGTTGGATGAATCCCCGCGCAGTGGCACCCCCCTGTGAGGCCGGTTTTGCTCAATTCTCTCCTCTTCCCGTCAGACACTTTTCCAGCTACTGTTGTCTTGCAGATCCTACTTTTCTCTCGGCCTGACCTATAACCCCCTTTTTTCAGGGGTTTCTTTCCCCTTCTTTTGACCCCTTCCCCTGCACTACGGCTTCCCTTCTTGGCTTCCCTCCCTTTCTTTTGGCGGCGGATACTTTCCGTTGGTACACGTTTGTGATCTCCTTCCTCGTTAAAATGCTCTTGAGGAGTTGGTGGTCACTCGCCGTCCAGGTTTCTCCCATTAATCCCCCTCTCCGGCCTTTGCTTTCGCTAGATTCGGCACCCCGTTCCTTCCCGTTTTACCTCACCTCTTTCGAACCCTGTCCCTTGCTCTTTTTTTGTGTTCTTAGTGATTCACCAGCTTGAAAACATCCTTTCTTCAACTGTTCTTCATTCCACTTAGTACTCCCTCTTTCGTCTTTTCTTTCTGCTAGAAGACCATCCGCTGATCTAACTTTTCTATGAGCGTTGTCTTCTTCCCTTTCTGCCCCCCCCTTTGAGATCTCCTGACCGAAATTTTGAACACTTTTTCTTGTTCAGCGACCTCTTCTTGACTCCCGTGCGGGGACATCAACTGTCAGTCCCGCTTTCTTTAGCCCTCGAGACTTCAATGTGGTCTGATTTTTTTTGCTATTTTAGACGGGCCATGTCTCCTTGATAAGGATCAATTATTTCTAGTCCACTTCCTCCCTAACCTTGGCTCGGGAAACCTAGCTTTAGACCTTTCCTGATGTGGTCATTGTACGGCGTTGACCTTTCTGAAGCCCAGTCGCCCCTTTCGCCACCCATGTCTACCCACCTGCCTTCTCTAGGTTTTTCGACCTAGAGCTTTTATCTACGTTTTCGTATCCCCAGCCGTACGTCCCCCTCCGTCGGGCTGGATTGGAGTTTAGACCCTTTTCACAGTCGAGTTTTGACATCCTTAGTTTTTTCTGCTACCCAACCGATCCCCCATCTTTTCTGCCGTCGCACAATGTCGAACCGTTGCGTTATTCCTATGCATGTGGTTCCTTCTTCCCAGCTAGTTCGAAGGGACTCCTCTCACTCGTCTCCCTTCTCTCTCGAACTAGGCCCCTATTCTTTGCCTTAAGGACCTCAGATGCCGTTGATTCTCCCCCCCATTCAATCCCCCCTAGGCGGGCAGTATCATTTTTCAGATGACTTCATGGCTTCCCAATGCACTTCCTTCATAACTTCCCCCATCTTCCGTCAACAGTAATTTTGTGCTTAGGGGACCCACCCTCTTTTTATTGCTTGAATTATACCCGTGGTTTTCCTGATTTTGCTTCCTTTTGCTCCCTCAAAGCGTCGTGTTTTTTTGCGTGATTCTTCGTTAGCCCTCCCCTGCGTGGCGCCGCGTCTGACGATCTGTCTTCTTCTGATTGAGAATCCCCCCTTTGACCCCCTTACAAGATCCTACTCTCTCTGCCCCTTCTTGTTTTTTCGGGCATCATGTACTAGCTCCTCCGACAATCAGACTTCTCCACCCTCTTCACCTGACCACTGAGTTTGATCGTCGTCTTTTTCTTCCAACCGCTCTTCATTACATTTCTCCGAGCGCGACCGCCTGATTGATTCCAAAATCTACAGGGTTTGTTCACCTTCTTTCACCCCCCTCCCCCCGGATTGTTTTGATACACTTTGACAGCCCCCTCCCCAGTCACGGAGCTGTTTTATTCCCCCGGACTGTCGTGTCGGACCTATCAACCTCTCTTTACCTCCGTTTTTTTTTTGATCTCGATTAGTCGCCTTAAACTTTTTTTTTATCCCGGGGTTGTTTTAATAAATACCTTAGTGCGTCCCGTTGTCCCGGCCCCCTTCATGATTTGTGCGTCGTTCCCCCTTGTAGGCAGAATATTTCCTTTTCTGTTTTTTTTTTCCCCCGAACCTGTATATTGTCACCTTCACCCTTCGGCGTCGTGCCGTCCCCTCCTACGGATTTCGACTTCAATTAGAGTCGTTTTTAATGTTGACGTTCCTCTCCCGTTTGAAGAGACTTTTTTGTTTTCTGTTCCGTTCTGCTTCTGCGTCAGTTCTTTGGAACTTGAATTCTTACCCGACAAACACACTTCTCCCAATTTGTTGCTCGTGATCGGTTTTTTCTTTTTTGACCGTCTTGGATTTTTTTTCGTTTTCAAGCTTCACCTTTCCCGCACGATCTTCAAGCTTTTCTGGTTTCCCACGCTCTGAGGATAGCTTTCTCCCTCGCGTTTCTCTACTTTGTGTCTGCTTTCCTCTTGACCCAAACACCAAACCAAGCCATCCAGCTCCCTACTTCTCCCCCTTACTTCACCAAGCTTTGTTCCTAATAATTCTTCTTTGCCGGCTTGTATGTTTTTTTTTCTTTAACTTTGAGCCCCCCCCATCCTTCCTTTTTTCATTTACTGCCCGCGTTTCCAGTTGGTGAATTGCCCGCGAAGGCCTTCGTTTTAATGTCACCCTTGTATTGAGATCCTCGTTCTTCGCCGCGTCTATGATGTTCGCTTAACCTTTCGCCCCCCTACCACTCTTTTTTACGACGGCCCCAGTGATCGCGCCCTGAGCACCCCCTTTTGAGAATGTGCGATGCTCGCATGCTTTTTTTTGAATCTCATCGGACTAGGTTCCATTCCCTTCCTGTTTTTCTCGGCGATGTCGCCGCCCTCTCCCTACTCGCGTCGGCGGTGGTTCGACAAAGCTTAGTTCTTTGAAAGTTTCTTTAGCGCCCCCCCCGACATCGCAAACTTCCCCTTGCCTTTTGCAATTTCACCCTGCCGTACTTGACACTGCCCCCCCTTTCCCTACTTTCGTCCAAGATAGTTGTAAACCCCGTACCTTATTGCTTGTCTTTTCTTTCGCTCGGCATACTCAGCGCCTGATTTAACAGTGGACTTCCCCCCTAGCACCAAATCTCTCAGAACTTCTTTGGTCGTCCCTCGCCTCCGTCGACACCTGTATCCTACGGTCATCCTGAGCCCGATCTTTCCTTGCCCGACTCCTTTTTTTCCAATGAATTCTCTTAGCTCGCGCGACTGTATCCCGTCCACAGCTCCTTTTTTTTTCGCCCCCTTATTTCGCGTTGTGGGTTTCCTCTTCATTCCCCTGAATCATGCTCCGGATTCTACTGTGTCTAGTTCCTTTCCCAGCCTGTTTGCGCCGTAGTTTTCCATCCTTTTTTCCCCCTCTCTGCCACGTCCCCTGTATCCGTTGCCTTTTTTGGCTACCAATCTGTCTTTCACGCGTTGTCTCTGGGTCTTTATACTCTAGATTTTTTCTTAAACTGCCGGTCCACTGTTTTACGTTGCTTCCGATCTCAAACTCCGCTCGCTATCATTTCGAGTCGCCTTTGCTTTTTCATCGCGAGCGAGTGTTTCCTACACTACCATTCTTCCGCGCCCGACCCCTTTTCAAATTTCTATTTTTGGTCAACCGCATCTCTCCCTTTAGCTGACTCAGGTCAGCTGGGTTAACCATGAGAGTTCTTTTTTCCATCCCGGCCGTGCCTTCCCAACTTCTTCTCGTTGATTTGAACTCCTTCGCTGCATGAGGTTCTTTATTGCTTTCTCCATTGACTCGGCCCGTAAACAGGTGTCACCATCCCTCGTCTCATATTCTCTTCACCCAATGTTCTGTATCTGTGGGAGCCAAAATTAGATTTTTGCCCCCCTTTGCGTTTTTTGAATTCTTGACTTTCCCCCTTCTTCTTCTTCTCCTCTAATACAAAGAGTTTATGATTCCTGTTGACGGATCGTGCGTTTATTGCGGTAACCACTACATCCATCGTTGGCCGGTAGTCTTAATGCCAGTTGTCCCGGCACCACCTGATTTGCTTTCCTCGTGCGGGCGCCGTTTGATGTGTCTTCCAGATCGAAGCATACAGTTTTCTATCACGGTCTTGTTGAAGTCAAATCCCTATCATCCCCACCACCACCTCTTGTCTCGTTTTTTTCGTGCAGCATCCGCTTCCTCCTCGTCCGTTTGGTAGCAACAGTTTCAATGCCGTAAAGTCACGCCTCCTATTTTTTGTGCTTTGTTGTCCGATTTTCAAGTTCAAAGCCTGGCCGACTGCGAACTGCATCCCCTCTCACATAAACTCGAGTTCCCCTGAACGATTTCAGGTGCTCCCCTTTCCTGTACGTAGAAGTTTCAACACATTTCTTCCCCCCCCTCCCTGTCTACGCAATGGCCTAATTTCACTATGCTTTCAAATACATACTTCCAAGCTCTACCCCAGGAACTGACGATCTGTGTGCCTTCGAGTAGACTGCTACGAGAGGAGGTCTGGTAGGTTTTTATCGTTTTTCCCCCTACTCCACCTCCTCTCCGCCTAAGACTTTTAAATTCCTTACCCACTCCTTTCCTGTTACTTAATTGTTTCGATACAATCCTATACATTTACAGATCGTATCCCTCCGCCCCTTTCGAAGGCGGATCTGCTTCTTTAAGAATAATATTTTTTTTCTCCTCGCCTTCGACAGTGATTTTGATCGTTCGGTCCGGCCTAGCTTGGATCTCCCCATTGGCCTTTAAAGGTCTTCCGTTGTTTGATGCGGAAGTTTCCGTCGTCGACATTTTTTTCTTCTCGTCGTTAGGGGTTGTCCCCCCTAGATCAAAATCCGCAATGAGTCTGCAGCGACGCGTAAGGCCCCGGCGCGTCAGTTCCGTGGTTTAATCTCTTTTCCTTTGGATTTGGGCGCTCCCTTACCCCTCTACCCATCGGAGCCAATCCCTCCTCTGTCACTCGTTGTCGTCTCTCCTTACCTATCGCTCCCTTTCCCCGTTCATGCTCCTTGTCGTCCTCGTTTATTATCCCTCCTGTTTTCGACCGCCCCCACTTCCCCCTGCACCCTTCGTTCACTCCCCCGTCCCGCCCTCCCCCCCTTTTTTATACTACCCTCCTCTTCAATCCATCTTCTCCCCGCTCCCCCTTTCTTACCCCATCCCTCTCCCTCCCTTCGTTCATTTCCTTTTCTCCCCCCCCCTGCTTTTTCGGTGCTCCCTTTTCCTTTTTGTGTGTCCATTTAGTACCACGCTCTGTACATTTCTACTTCGTACCTGCTTGCGCCCACTTCCGCTCCGAACACCTGTGGCCTGGCTTTTCCTTACGCCCCCTTTTTTAAACTATCTCGTTTCAGTCTTTCCATCTCCTTCCCTCCTTTCCCCGGTTTTACACTTATTCTCGCAGTCGGCTTTTTATCCGATCTTTCGTTTGCCTCTATCTTTTCTTTCTGGTCCTCCCTCGTTCCTATTCCTCCCTCATCTATATGTCCCTGTACCCAGTACCCTCACCCCCCTCAATTTCCTTTCCTTTTTTGCTTTTCTTTACTCTCATTTGGATTAATCTTTCTATCTCTTTTTCCACACCCATTTCCCTCCCCTCGCACTCCTCCCAAATATTTCCCCCTTCGCATTTCCTCTTTTCACCTCCCTCTCTACTTTTCTCCCCTTGTTTTTCTTACTTCTTCCCCCATCCCACTGCGTTTTCCTCTTCCCTACTCTTTCCTCTTCTTTCCTTACCTGCCCCAACCCATCTTGTTACTGCATCTATCTCCTTCTTTCCGTATTCTCTTTAATTCTTCCTTCTACCCTATTTTACCTTCCCTCTGCCCTTGACTTTAATCTTCACCTGCTAGCCACCGAAGTACCCTCCTTCCATCAGTTTTCCCCCTTACTTCTGAGCGTCCATCCATTCTACTCCCACGCACCCTTCTTCCCATTACTTCCTGCCGCTTTGTTTCCCTCCCTCCTAATACAACATTACCTAGTCTCTATCTCCTCTTTTCTGCCTCCATCCCATACCCTTCCAGTCTCACTCTCTCTTGTAGCCCCCCCTTTACGGCTTTCTTTCTCCTCCTAATTTCGTTCACCTCGGCCCTTCCGGTGGCATCATCATCCCTCTCCTTCCTTCCCCCGCATTCCCCGTTCGCACTCCTCTCGTACACAGCTTCTCCTTTCTCCCATTACTTATTAAACACTCTCCTTCTTACTCACCCTCTTGCCTTTTTCTCTCTAATTCTCCACACTCCTCCTCCCTTACCTTCCTCCCACTACCTGCCTACTCACTCATCCCCTACCTCCTTCTCCCATCCTCCTGCCGATACATTTACTCATCATCCTACCCCTCTCGCGCCCCCCTCCATTTCCCACTCCTCACCCCCCCCCTCCCCTTTCCCTTTCCATCCTCCCTCCAATATCCTCGTCATACTCCATTGTTCGCTCCACTTCACTTATTGCACATTCTATCTTTCCCACCTCCCGTTTGTATTTCTCCTAGACGCTTCCTGTCTCTCCCTTACTTTCTTCTTCTGCTCTCCTTACTATCCACCTTGCTTTTATCACTCCGGTCTTCTTTCCTTCTTCTGTTTCGCGATTCTTGCTCTTTGTCGTACCCCGCCTCTGTCCACCTCTCCTCCCTAACCCCATTTACCACCTTCCCACTCCAACTCTCTTTGTTTCTCCCTCCCCATACCTCTCATCCCCTTCACCTTACTTCTTTTTTCTCTCCTTCTTGCTCTTACCCTCTTCCTTATTCTTCCCTCCACTCCAGCATCCTTCCCATATTCCCCTTCGCCCTACCGTCCTTCCGTTTACTGATCTCTCCCGCCCTCCTCCCTTTCCCCTTTTCCTTCTCTTACTATCTATCTAACAAACGCTCTCTTCTCCTCTTCTTTTTTCCCCCATTTTCCACGCACACCTATCCCTTCTCCCTCCCACCCCCTCGTACCAGCCCTAATAACCTTGCTCTTTGCCCAGACCCCCCCGACCCCCTATCCCACCCACTCAATGTCCCCTACTTTTTTCACATCATCACCATCTATGTCGCTCCCTTCCTTCCCCTACTCCTTACCCTTCTCTTTTCATGAGTCTTCCCTCTACCTCACCTCCGTCACATCCTCCCTCTCTCGATTCTGTCTTTTAGCCCCTCTTCTTCGCTTCTTCAATCCACTCTTTAAACCTCTACCTGTTCCTCAGCCTTATCCCTTCCCCGTGCCTCGTCTCCCCTCAAGATACTGCCATCTCCCCCCGCCCGGCACTCTCTACTCTCATCCATTCCATTTCTCCCCTTTTCCCTCCTTTCTACTTTCCTTTACTTCTCCTTTCGCTCCTCCTCTCCTCTGCGTTCCTTCTTTTTCCTTTTTTTTCTATCTTTCCCTCTTCTTCCTCTTTACACCCCGCCCCCCCATCTTACTCTAATTTCAACCCAGCCCTCCACGCTCGCGCTCTTCCCTTTTCCCCTCCCCTTACCGTGTTCTTCGGCTCACGTTTTCCTCCCATCACGTGCCTCCTCCCTTTTTTACTTACTTTCCCCGTCCCTCTTCTCACTTTGATCTCTCCTCGCTTCCTCCTTCGTCTCTCCCTGTTCCTCTCTCGCTCGCTTTCTCTTCCCCCCCCTTAAGTTTTATTGGTCTATCTTTTCTACGGTCTTATCCTTCTTATACTTCCCTCGCCTCGCCTAACGCCCGTGTTTTCGCCCCCGCAACCTTTGCTGTACTCCCCCCTCACCATCTTCGTCCTAATCCTAAGTTCCCCTCCCTCACTCCTCATTTCCACCCTATCTCTTTTTTATATACGGTCTTTTTTTATTCTCTCCTTCGTATGTTTAGACTAAATTCGACACTTTTGCTTTCCGAATTCGGGAGGCACTCGTCCCCCGTGTACGGTCAATTCTTCAGGTCTTGTTCACCCGTGTTTTATCGTGCGTTTTCCGGTGAAAAGTGGCCTGACGAAACTCGCATTCCAGCATTATTGAATTACAGTCCCCCGCGAATTCGCCGGTTGTTTTTTTCCTTGAATTATAGATTTCCCTGTTGTTTGAGAGAGTCTTTGCGTCCCCTGAGGGCTTACTTTATTGATTATTTACCCCTCGATGGAAAGAGATTTTTTTTGTTTCATTCATTTTCCCGTGTACCTCCGCGCTTCCCCTCCTGTTCCCAAAGGCTCGTTTTTTTGTTTGCCAAGTCTCCCTCTTGCCTCAGGCTCTTTGAGCTTTCTTGAGTTCCAGTTTTTCCCCGCCACTCTGATGCTTTTTGCGTTTGGACCGCTTGTATCTGGTGAACATTCGCTGTTATTGCCCCTTGTTTACCATTTACTCTGAGAAAGTGTAAAGCACCTTGCCTTGTCCGTGTGATTTTGTTTTCAGCAGCCCGTCGTCGTAGCGGTCGTTTGCTTTTTTTTAGTTCTATCCGATCCCCCCCTCCCTTGCGTTTTTGAATCTTGTCGTTGCGTGCTCCTTCCCCACTTTTTAATATGTTCTAGGTTATGTAATATCACTACCGAAGGAGAGTCTTATCGATTTTTTGTCCTGTCACGATTCCTATGTTCTTTATTTTGTGAATGACGGATCCACCACCGCTAGATAGTTTTCCTCTGCCAGGCGGGTTCCATTTAGGTCGACTTTCGCCCCCCTTCACTTTTCTCGCACGTGTTTTTTCTCGGAAGTCGCCAAAGATCGCATCGCGCTCTCTGACGGAGTTGGTAGCGCGGTCTCTTTTTTTTCAATGGTAATGACCTCGCGCTGATGTATTCCTTTTCCCCTTTAGTAGGGTGGGCGGTCCATTGATGCCGGATTCGGACTTTTCCTGGACACATCCCCAGTTCAAGGACCTTTAATTGTCTGGTGCAAGCGCTCTTTTTCTTCTCGTTTTGGACCAGCTGATGGCAATGGTATCCCCTGAAGGTTTCGAACAGTCTGGACTTTTGTTTCTAGACCCCTTCTATTTGCTTGTCCTGCTCTCCCCGCTTGATGAATGTTGCTGAAGTTCTCCGTTCTCCGTCGTGAGCCCTTTACACCATGATATCTGTTTTCTTCGATCCGCTCTCGGACTCTTTGATGAACAATTTGGGTAGTTCCGCACTCCCTTCATCATCCCCACCCTCCCCTTCTTCCCCCTCTGACTTATAAGACCGTTTTTCTGACGATGGCCCCCCCCCCCCCCCCCAAGTCGTCCCGCCAATTCCTTGAGACTCACATCCCAGAATCAACAGCTTGGAGACTCCACCTGTCCATTTGTGGCGCTTCCCCCTGTGTTTTCCGTTTGATGGCGTAAACTCCCTTTTTTTCGAGGGACTTTTTTTTTCCCTTTCCTCTCCCCTCGGCCAAGATGCCATGGTTTTGAGGAAACGTCGCATTTGCGAGATTATGTAGTACCCGAAACATGATCAACCCAATTTCTGATTTTCCTATAGGCTGTTCTCCTTGTTGTGTTTGCTTCTGTTTTCATGGCAGGCCCACCTTGCTTTCAAATTTAATTTTCAGCGCCTTTTCGCCATTGATGGGTTCTTATCTTGACAAGAAGACATCAACGCAGTCGGCGGAGGGTTCTTTTTCGTTTTGACCCCCTCATTCTCCCTATGCCGATTAGCTTCCTTTTCTTTTTGCCGATTGGACCTAATATATCCAACCCTCACCCGCGGGTGTTCATTGGAACACCCCCCACCCTCTCTTCAATTTTTTTTCCTTTCCCCGAATTAACTACTCCCTGTGTAAACTCTTCCCCTGCACAATAGGCACCCACGGTCCTACCCCTTCAGATTTCCGTCGATGGTTTGGCCAAACCCTTTTTTCCTAGAAGGGTTTAGACGAAATCGCAAGTATCCTTCTGTCCGAAGTCCAGATACCCGGTTACTTTCCAACTGTTTCGGGGTCTTCCTAAGGATCCAACCTCGATTCCGGGCAACCCGCCCCACTGTTTTTCCCTCGGCCCAATGAAACTGTTTTTGATCTTATGACTTAGTGCGGAACCCTTCCTGGGTTCGTGTCATTTTTCGGCTTGAAGTCCTTCTTCTGTTAGTTTTTTTTTCATTAATTTCATTGGTTGCGACCAAAGCCCCCCTCTTCCCTTCGTTTTTTTATGTGTGT